>Ga0214469_1000706_pt1 | contig 11841 bp, 11 predicted proteins | sample RVTome_10_FD_187340 | JGI IMG/M metagenome (GOLD analysis project Ga0214469, IMG submission 187340) | Soil microbial communities from uranium-contaminated site in the Upper Colorado River Basin, Wyoming, United States - RVT153D57 HiSeq ... | reverse complement strand
AAAGCAAGAGAATCTTCTCTGGAAATGAATAGCGTTCCAATTACTTATTATTTACGATGGTAAAGCAGGTTTAACATTTATAATCTTCCATTCATTATAAAATTCCATTTCAGATATGATACGCCAGAGACGCCTCGGGGAAGCGCTTACAATCATTAGCGGAATAGCAATTGCCGTAATCGGCGGCGGTCTGGGAATATTATCGTTAGTGGCCGGCGGACTGGCGATTATGGGACTGGGAGTAATATCATACTTCTGGCCATAGCAGGTCGGTCAATTCTTCCAGAAAGTTGCATTATATGCCTCTGTCAACAATTTAGCAATCAATTATAGGTTGGTTTTTGATTCCAATATTGAAGTCTGCATTTTAATCGTATGTAGATCCATGATACCGAATTAGCATGAAGTCCCACCTGGTGTATACTGAGAAGATATGCGAACTTTATTATTCCTTTGAAGATAGATATTACATCGTGGGAGCAGTTTTTGACGCTGATGACGTCGCCAAGAATAATCGAAAGATCTTCAAAAACGCAGTAAAAGACCTGCGCCCTGAAATAAAAGCGAGAATAGTAAAAATCATTAATTCATGGAACGGTCGCGCGTCTGAAAAAGAGCTTGAAGAGATCCTTGGTAACCGGAGAGCGAATAAACTTCGTGAAATGGTTGACATTTCTACTACTGGTGAGCTTACCTCAAATGAGGTGGATAACTTACGTCGACTGTTTAAGGAATCGGTTACTTTTGACTGACCTGTTGACTGCCTGGGCCTTTTAAGAATTCATCCTTTAGGCCAAGTATTCAGTTATTGGCTTAATCTACATGCGAACGCACAATACAATCAATCTGGAGCTAGAGTTAACTTGATGAGGTCCTATGCGCCTCTGCCTTTATCAAAATTTTGCCGTTAACAGTCCACTTTGCGCTGCCAAGCGTTTTCCCGTCAGGGCCTACCGCCTCCGGAACATTGATCTCAAGATTATCGAACGTGTATGTCACTTCAGCCTCTTTTCCTGTCAACTTATCAAACAGGTCTGCCAACAGCTCGGCCCATTGGCCAGATTTAGAAGTTTTATCACTATTTGTCATGTTACTCACTGACGCTATTAGGGCTTTGAACCTAATAATAGTTTCTAGGCAACATTGTTCCCTCATGGCATAATCAGAGGTATAACAATGGGAAGATTAGGCGGTCTAGGCCGGGTCATTAAATTAAAAATGGTGTTTATTACCAGCCAGCGTCCATAATTCTCGTAGCGACAATGCGCAAGGAGAATAAACCTCACACCGTAGGTTGGGAGGGCTAATCATTCTACCATTAGTTGCAGAAATAGTGCGAATTATGGACAAGATTCTAGGAGGAATATATATTTCCTTTACTAGGACATTTACAATCTATTAAATGTCGAAGAGAACCTGCCCGGTATGCCAAAATTCTATTCCCCCATCCGACTCGGGAAGATACTGCTACCTTCATCGACAGCTTTATGACAGTCTGACCTCTGAGTATGCTGCTGTCAAGGAGACTTCCAAGGGGTCGAATATTAGCTGGAAACATTTTCTGTCCGAAAAAAACAGTGATCGGTCTTTGCCAAAAGAGTTAGGAGAAGTTATAAAACTAGAACTTGAAAATAGCTAGACTTGGTAAAGTCTTGTGTTATCTTAAGTAAGGACTTTGAACTATTGGGCGTTTCTGATGATAACGTGCATTAGTTTCGTTTTGTTCGACAAACGTTGGACTGATGGGTTCCTCCGAACAGTACTATTCTAAGAGTCCCCATTTTCTTGCAACCTCTTTCACTTCTTCATCGGTGACTTGATTGAAGTTATCATAAAACTGGCCCACGGATCCAAACGAGGATGGCGTGGTTATGACCTCAACATGGGCTCCTTCTCTAGTCAATTCTGCGACTGTATCCTCTGGGGCAACTGGAACTGCTACAAGCACACTCGCTGGGTCATATTTCTTAATCCACCTAATGACTACCATAACAGTAGCCCCAGTGGCGATCCCGTCGTCCACAACAACCACTGATCTACCTGTGATGTTATATGGTTTCGATGCAGGACGATACAGAGATATTCTTCGCTGAATCTCTTGTACTTGTAGGTCTATTTCACTTTCCAGGTACTCGGCTGAAACCTGCAATGTTTGGATAACACGTCCATTGAGATATGCCGTGCGGTCCTGCATTACTGCCCCGACGGCAAGTTCTGGATTATTAGGGGCTCCCAATTTCCTGGGAACGACGATATCAAATTCGCATTGGCTGAATTTAGAGGCAATCGCGTCGCCTATTGTAACTCCTCCACGCGGTATCGTTAGTACGGTGATGGGTGCCTTCTCGTTCTCTTTTTTGAAATAATCAGCGAGTACATTTGCAAGTATTTCCCCTGCACTCGTCCGATCTTTAAATTTAATATGAAAACTCCTCCCAAACAACTTTCCCAGTATCAAACTATTTGTGTGTGACTAAAAGCATCCATTACCTATTTCCCTTTCTCATGCTGTTGATATAACAGCACTTTAATCCAGCAGATTTTATCTCCAAGTAACATTTTAAACTCGAGGAATCTCAAACATATGAACGCCCGCATAGAAAACGGTCATTTGGCTTAGTTTGTGAACATAGGTAGGCCGGGGGCACGGTTCGCATCTTCACAATTCAATAATTCGTCGTCGTTATCATTTTCTCTTGTCCGATTATTTCAGTGAGTAGATTATTACATTCATCAGTTAAGTGTTGGATTTCCTTTCTTTTATCTTCGATAGAGTTTTGTGTCTCTTCAATGAGAATCTTCTTCTCTGCGATATCGCTCTTGTTTCGCCGGATCTGTTCGTCAAGTGATTTTATCGAATTAAATGCTTTGCGATTTTGATTTTGCTTTATACTAATCGCCTTCTTTTGTATCTCCCATCCCCTGGATTCAATTTTAGGAAACGTATCGATCGCCCTATCCAAATAAGTCGAGGCCTTCTCTGAATCCTTTAAACTTATTGTGCCTTTGGTGACTGCTCCCCGTATTTCAACAAGCAATGTTCTGTAAGCTTCAATTCTCTCCTGGTCCTCTTTATTTCGTTCCATGTTTCCGTTGGACGATTCAGAATAACGGCCCGAATCAATTTCTTGCTGATTCAGAAATATCTCCCAAGGAGAGCTTGAAAGTCTGTCGATTTTTCCAGCAACACTCTTAGAAACACCATATGAATATTTCGTGAAAGCACGATTGAGATGAGAGAACAAATCAGAGACGTAATCGCGGAATTCAGCTTTATCTTTCTCCATTTCTCGGGCTTCAGATTCGAGCAGAGCATAGGTTTTGTAATCCTCAGACTGCTCGATTTCGTGACGACTTCTCGTTAACTTTGCAACGTCCTCTTCTATTGCCTCCACCTCTGCTAATGTCGCAGCGATTCTTTCTTTTGAATCGCTCAACGATGCTAGATTATTAGACAAGTCGGTGATTCTCTGGGTGCATGCCTTTCCGTCCTCTAAATCCAGCTCATAATTTTTGATCAACTTTGATGCTTTTTTATTTAAATTCGAAAAGTCTGCAAATTCGGATCTAAATTTGTCCGCATACTTTTTCAGAAATACGTTGAATAGTTTGCTATGAGACCCAGTTAATTGGCCAAAACGGTTAGTAAGCGATTCTAATCGGTCTTTAAATTTGATCGCATCACCATACGAGGCTATCTCAGGAAAACTAGAATTTGCGTCCTTTAGTATTGAGGTTATAACCATACTACGGGCGTTTTCAACTGCTGATTCAAATCGTTGATCTTCCACTTTGATCTCTTCATTCTGGAGATTGGCTGCCAAGTCCACAATCGACTGCAAACTTGCTTGAGCAGAGTTTCTGATTGGAGAAATTTGATGAACTAGCTCATCAGTCTTTCGCTGCTCAATTGCATGAAGATGATTCGCTGCATCTTCAATACTGATAGCTTTTCCTGACAATTCTGATAGTCGTTGAGGGTCTGACGGGTTATTCCGCTCTCTGGCTAGTTCATTCTGGTCATATTCATTAGAATTGAAATCCGTTTCTAGATCAGTATTAGTCTCGTCCTGGTCGTACCTTTCATGTTGATCTGAAGGCTCGGCTTTAGATTTGGATTTGGGCTTGAATCGGTTTTTTATAAAATCAAATGTGGGAGTCAAGGTCAGTCTAAGTACTTCATGTACATTCTCTCTAACAAAATCTTTACGGTACGTCATGCAGAGTTAAAGCGGGTAGGCAAGATTAAATAATTGTTATCAAATCCCTTGAGGAACAATAGGTTACATGACGACTGAGTAGTCTGAAATGCCTATAATGATCTGTAAACTATTTCGATACCTCAAAGGTTCGGTGGGCAACCTACCTATCCAAATCCAATTGCTTGTAAGGCTGTTGTTTCGATATGTACTGCCAACGCATTTTGAAGATTGAACTTCATGGTTACTGGTCTAATTACTAAGATATTTCGTTTGCGTCAGATAAGATATGGAATCTCTCAGCTTCCAGTATTGCGCTAGATGTAATATATTTGGAGAAAGCAGTAAAGAAAACCCCTACAACGATTCCTTAATTTGTAACCCGTCGCAATTCAAAAATAGACGAGTTTTGAGATTCCAAGCTGAGCATACAGATTACCCCCATCATCAATTGCTACGTGCCACGCGGTGCATGGACCACGATGTACACATGCCCATCAAGACTGAAATTGGATGAATATTGCATTCCAATCATTGTACGTGATGGGACTTCCAATTCCAATAGGCACATATCAATTCCAAATTGTGATAATGTCATACTGCAGTATATTTAGAGTAAGGTCAATAAGGTAGGTAAATGTAGATGACTGCAGAGTCCCTAATAGAGTGCCCTGGATTTGCGGTAAGTATATTTACCCAGTGTACCTTACTATACTAATAATTGGTCAGAAAAACTTCACGGTACATTAATACAAAAAAAGAGATGATTGCGAAGATGCTCCTTGACAATGATAACAAGTATTCGGCTCGAGAAATTGCTCGTAGTGTGGGGACTACGGAGGGAAATGTGTTCAAGGAAAAATCCAGACTGAAAGCTACAGGTGTTTTGTCGGATCAGAGACTAAGCTTCTTTTCACATTCAGTTGGAGACGAAACCCTCACTTTAGCTCGTGCTGAAGCTAAGACTTTGGTTACTCGGCAAGACTTCGTGCCCCTGACAGACATACCACCTATGAAGCCAGAAGGCCTGAAGGAGTTATATGTCGAATTTCAAAATGGTATGACCCCCGTACAGGTCATTGCTAGAAACGGTTTCAACTCCATGTTAGTAGAATATGAACATAACAGATTCTGTCGCATGAACGGCTTGGATCTTAAACCGTTGGTCCACGAATTGATTAAAGCATTCAACTTAGACAAAAATGAATTATCGGACCCCCATATTCAAAAGATTGTACGGGATGGCATTACATCAAACGATGATATAAGAAAATTGATTGAAATTATATCAAACTCTTCGCATTCTAAGGGCGAATTATCGGTGATCGAAAGAATGAGAAGGGGCGACTCTGTTGGAACCTTCAAACCGCTCACATGTTCAATGTGCCATGTTCCAATGCGAGGCGCAATGATTGAACCCGACAGCGAGATAGGTAGAAAGGTGATCGAGTCAATTGGCCTCGGTGCTGTCCATAATAAGTGCATCAATGGCTGATGTTAGCGTTAGAAAACTAATCTTTACCAGTAACTTGCCTTTATCTTCTCTATGACTAGCTCGTGTTCTGGACCTTTTCTTCTTGCGAACCTTTCCATGGCACTTAATGGAACACCGCCTAGAGATCTTGCCAATCCAGCGAAAAACAGATCCTTCATTGGATTTTGCCGTCCAATTTTTCGCATAAATTTCTGAATCCCATATTTGAAGTTATGCTGCCAAGTCTTGTACATTACGCCTAACTTAGGCGGGTCCATCGTATTATTTATATCATAAAAGTCAGATTTCTCCAACAAGCCAATAGGGACGAAGGTCAATGGGGTGACCGTGAACTTTGAATCTGGCTGCTCCGTTTCTAGTTCATGAATCAGTTGGATGGTTTCCCAGCTATCCTCGGGTGTCTCGTCGTTATTCAAACCCATTATCAATGTGAAAGCCGGTACCCAGTAGTACTGATTCAGTGTCTTGACCCCTTGCTTTACAACCCAATGCCATTCATTTGGTTTGAATGGGGCTAGCTTTCTGTCAGCGTATTTTCCAATTAGTCGTGTGCTCCCAGTTTCGAGGCCACACTGAATTCCAATGTGATTGTTAGGACTAGATCTTATGATCTCTGAGATGCTTGGAATGAGTCTTTCGTCCGCGATTGCACCGGCCAGAGTACCGTGGGTAGGATTGGTGTGCTCTATCCCCGTGGACATGATACCTTTGAATAGTTCTTCCAGCGCTTCCCTGTTGGGTTCCATGTTCTTTGTAGTCCTCGGGTTTAGACCGTAAACAAAAATATCATCGCTTTGAATCCATGCACTTTTGGCTCCGCCGTACTTCATATTTACTTTAATCTCTTTTTGCACTTTTTCAACGGGGTAATACCGCAGCGGCCTAAGAGTAACGTCGCAGAATTTGCATCCCCTTCCGCAACCTCTCATCACCTCGACCATCCCATGCATACTTGGGTTTATTATGTCAGGAATTTCATCTACTGACGGTTCATCCCAATAATGTATAAATCGGCCATGATATTTTCTCTCAGGACGATCATATTCTTTAATTTCAACCTTAAACTTTGATTTCTTAAATGGATTGGCGGTTTCGAAATCCCCGGCCATGAGAGCATCAAAGAAACTAGCACCAGCACCATCGATCTCTGGACCAATTCCTCCAAGATCCCCCTCAACTAAACCGTATAGTCCATATTCTTCGATCTTTGCAGGATCATAGTTATACTGCCAGGTGCCTGATGCTCCAGCTACGACCTTTGCGTTGCTTCCATTGTCCTTTTTTGCCTTGGAGATTCGCCTATGTAAATCTCTACAATAAAATTCGTCATAAGACATGTGTTTGCGTCCGTACGTGAAGGTCATGGTGACTGGTCCCATGCCAAGTGGGTCCATCTCGTATGTACCGACGACCTGAGTCTCAGGTCCTATGAATTTTTCAACATAATCGGGGTGGGCTACAACGACATCTTCCCTACTGTAGCCGTCCCTGATGAGCGAAGACTCGACCTTTCTCAACCCATAAGGAGCATATTTTGCCACTCCATTAATATTCTCAATGGGGTTGCAGATGAAATCAAACAGTATCCTCGGCGTTATCTGCTGACCGAGTATCTTGTACAACAATGACGATGGATCTCTTTTAACGTCAATAGCAGGAGCGCAACCAAAGAATGACGCCAATGATATACCTCTGTACGGTGACATCAATGTTCTGTCAGCAGTGAGTACTACTTTTGGATGTTTCATAAAATGTTATTACGCCGATCCCTAAGCATATGCATTTCACAGGGATAGATATTAAGTTTTTCAATTTGGCCTGGGTTTGTGAAAAAAAAATCCAATCCAACACGGAAGACTCATTTAAATGAGGAATCATAGCGACACAGATTCCAAGTCGTGTCAAGCGCTACGAAGTCCGTGAATCCTCTGCAGCATTCCTCACAGATTGATCGGTTCAAGGTACCATGAATAATTGACGTAGATAATGCCAGATCTACAATGAGAATACCAGGCTAACCAAATATGTCTTAAAATTGCTACCAGAAGTAGCCGATTTGAGGTCAAAACCTATATGGGGGATCAAAAATCACATCTATTCTAGGATTTACCTCCGTCGGCAATGTTACAGACTAGTTATTAATCCATACGTCTCGCAACTGAAATGTTGTCCTTGATTCCAAGCAGTTTAAATTTATACTTACCCTCATAGAGCCTTGTATAGAATTCTGCGTAGCTGGCTGCAGCTTGGAACGTAACAAACGTTACCCTCAATTCAGGAATCACTTTCCTCTTTCCATCTCGATCGAACGTTTCAAGTACATAACCCCTAGGTAATTTTCTTGCCTGTTTCATAATGAAGTATACCATTATCAATAGAAAAGCAACAGCTGATAGGAATACCATTACAGCCCCAAATTCCTTCGAAAAGGTTAATACATGAGATACTAGATTTTCGTTGAGCCATTTATACGAGATTTCGATACTTTTAAAGAACACGCTAACGATCACGTCATACATAATATCTCATGACCTCCTCAGTAACTATCCATCTCCTACCTACTATAATAGCGTAGCTATCATAACTGTGAAGGCGACGATATCCATTCTTAATTTTCAAACGGATTATTATGCCAAGACTGTTTTAGGGTATCGTTATCATTCGAATTGTCAACCTTTTGTTATCAATCTTATTTCTTTGCACCTAGTGATCTGTTCTTTAACCTAAGCTGGCTGCCTCTGCATTTTCTGCAACGCTGTGCAGATATCGGATTCCTTCCACCGCACTTGAAACATATCTTAAAGAAAAGTCTGCGTTGTTGAGCAATTTGTTTCTTTGTAGCGTCGGTTATTGGCATAATATAATCAATGTAAGTTATCGCCCGATAATTTCTAGCTTTCCATACGGTTAGGCATTCTCAGAGTATGCCCCGGTTGCAGCACCACCACAATTAAGGGAAACCAATTGAACGTTAGGACGCCATTATTCATGCGACTCCATTTCATGAATTGCATGATATTTTGACACGAGTGTTGATCTTTATATCAAAAGTTTATTAATTTGGCTCATACATCATAATTAATGATTCGCAAAGGAGATGAATATATATTATCCAATGGCTGTAAACTCTACAGAGCCGATAAAAAAACCGTCGAGGCTTATTGGAAATGGATATGTGACTTGTCGAAAAATGACAATCCATTTTTGAACAATAACGGACATAAAGACGAAGTACAGCCTAATAGGGGGGATAAAATGTTCTTTTTAAGTCCCGCAGATTCTGGCAAATCTGACAGAAACTGCAAAGTTCCTTTGGGTTATAAAATTCTGATCCCTTCCCTTTGTGTTGTGGCAACAGGTGCAACTAAAGAAGGTGGCGAAAAACCTAATGCAAAGCTTGAAGACCTCATACGTTTGAATAATGTAGATCAACGTTGTGTAGATTTTCGAAGTGTCGAAATAGACAAAGAACAAATACCTGAAGAGTTTTTGAAGGAGTGCAGGTATAGTAGCAGAGAGGAAGAATTTCCAGTTCACTTTCCAAAGGACGACCCCATCTTTAACGCTACATCAGGAGATTGTAAGGCTGTAGCAGATGGAGTTTATCTTATTTTGGAATGTCCCTCAGAATCGGACAAGAGTGAGCTCAAGATACACTTTAAAGGGACGATCGATTTAAAGTTAAAATCCGAAGGTGAGGAAAGCTTAGAGACGACTAATTATACAGAGGATGTTACGTATACCCTAGCACGGAAAGCGGATTAGAGAATTAAATTCTGCAATCAACTTCATCTTTCTATCACGACCAGCGTAGTAAATGCTGCATTGTCATCAGCCCACGGTTTATTAACTATATCTACTTTATGCTCAGCTCGCGCGAGTTGTGTTGTAAGCAGATAATGTCCGCCGCACGGCCCTTGAGGGGTCTTAGGATATTGCTTGCAGCAGTCCAAAGTTTATTAATCATTGGATTTTGTTCCTATTGATGGCCAGTGATAACCTGAGTCGCGCTACACAGGAAGTTGTACAGGACTATTTCAGATGGCTTTGCAAATTTTCTAGATCTACCAATCCAGCAATACATAATGATGGAGATAGAACAATAGCTGCCAATAAATCGAATCCTAGAGGGGATGAATATATATTTCTCACCCCCGTGATAAGTGGAGCCTTTCACCGGGAACTAGGCACAATCCAGCGCGGAAAGAAACTTCTGATAACTTCCCTTAGCTTCATCGGTTGTGAAGCTGAACGTCCTGGTTCGGATGTTTCTCAACTGTACAAGTTTGCAGATGTAGATCACGACAATATAGAATATCGCCGGATCGAGATCGACGGAAGACCGCTAGTGGGGGATCTGGAAAATCGGTTCAGGGTACGGACGGATCCTTTTGAAGTTGAATTCCCGGAGAAAGCCCTTTTCGGGGCTCGTAAGGGAGTGTCGATGGCTGTGGCGGACGGGATTTATATTGTTTGGGGACCCGGCAAAGGTAAGCACGAGATACATGTTGAAGGAAAAATAGATCTCCCCGACGAGGAGGAGGACAGCTTAGATACCTCACCTTTCACAGAGTTCTACACGTACACTCTTGGAGTAGAGTAATTTCTGGTAACATGCTTTTGGCCGACACCCCTCTCCTTAGATAAGATTGAGTATTATACTAGATAGAGTGGCTATCATCAGGAACGTTCAGGATATGATGGAAGAATTAATATCATATTACTGATACTGGTTTGAGAATTGAAAGTTAGTATAATCAGACCCTCCGAAAATTTTCTAGGTATGTCCTATAGTGAATGGGTGATGACCTGGTGTAATTGGCTGTTTTCCGAAGATCCTGATACGTATGATGGGGGGGATATATTATTCCTTAGAGGAAACGTAGATTATCTTCCTGTCAATGATTCTGGTGTAGGGCCGCGCTTCATTGATCCTGAAGCAATCTATGACAGGACAGGGCAAAATGGTCAGACTATTTTTGAACGAACGGCCATCTTAGTTCCTGTGATGGTTGCGATGCTAGTAATGGAAGAGCTATACGAAGGAAGAATACTTAGGACACCGGAGCAGCTACGATATAACGCGAATCTAGATATTCATAAATGTGGACCCGTATGGGCTACGATCATGAAAAAAGGAGAAGCGAAACCACACAAAATCGTGAACAATCTTAAGTACTACTACGTTGCAACTCCTTTATTCAAGTTGGACGTTCCAGAAAGCAGCTCCTTGAAAGACAAGGCCGATATAACATACGACCCTGGAAATTACGACATGGCCGCTGCGGGCATTTTCTTGCTAATCAAATCGCTTCCGCCCTCGACATATCGTATTAATTTTGGCGGTATAACTGGAGCATATCACACCGATTCTGTTTATGATATTACAATTCGAGGAAAAAGAAAGGAAACTTTGAAAGATATTTCTGCTAGACGTTTCGTCAAGCGCAGATGGAAATAGCTTATGTTTCTGTTACCTTATGGATGTGATTTAATAGAAGCTCCTCCGTTTTAGTAAAAATGAAGAACTTACAAGACGGAATTTATTATCGTAGGCGTCAGTTGAACGAGTTAGGACGGGGTAATAGCAAGTCTAGGAATGATTGTTTTGCGATCGCGTTCCTACGAATTTCTGACAGTCTAACATCATCAGAGATTGGCGAATACCTAAAGGGTCTTTGGCAGATGTATTTAGACCTTAAGAAAGGTGTTGTTGGCGATCTGAAGGGCCATCATGTGCCGTCAGGAGACTTGTCTGTTCTTCTCGGTTATGGTCCGACTATTTTCACGATTCCCGGAATAACTAAGAAAATACCTAGGGACCTTAGAAAGCAATTTCGTGAACCGGTTTGTGGCGAACCAATTCTAGATGGATCAGGAATTAATTATAGCTTTGACGCACCTAGAAATTTGGGAATTACTGAACATGTAGCATTGCAATTTATATCAAAGTCACAGCTAGCAACCTATCGCGCCGTAGTGGAGACATGGAAATATATTGCAATGACTACTCCACCGAAGAGAGGAATCTCTCTTTCAACATTCTTTACAGGCTTCCAACGAGACGATAGCAGGAGTTGGTTAGGATTTCACGACGAGGTTTCAAATATGAAGAACGCCAGTGAGAGAAAAAAGGCCATCGTGATC
>Ga0214469_1000705_pt1 | contig 11852 bp, 15 predicted proteins | sample RVTome_10_FD_187340 | JGI IMG/M metagenome (GOLD analysis project Ga0214469, IMG submission 187340) | Soil microbial communities from uranium-contaminated site in the Upper Colorado River Basin, Wyoming, United States - RVT153D57 HiSeq ... | reverse complement strand
AATACCCCTCAGTCCCCAGCCCGGCCCGCACTTGTCAGCGGTCAGACGATTCGCTGGCGCGAGCCGCGCCGCGCGAGCAAGCCTGTCGAGGGGGGAGACAGAGCGTCACCGCGGCATCGGGAGCGGTGGAGCTCGGGTGACGCCACCGCCCGCGCCGGCGGCCGCACAGCCCCGCGGTCGCCGGCCGGGCGTGGTCAGCGTCGCCACCGGACCACCCTCGTGCGCGAGCCGGCGTACCGGGTCCCGTGATCCGCACGCCAGCGCACTCGGTAGGTCCGCCCGCCGCGGTACCGCGTGCTCGTCATCCAGTAGCCGCGACGCCCGGTGCGGTCACCCTTCAGCCACCGCCACTTCTTGCCGCGTCGGTTGCGGTACTGGATCTCGACGCGCTCGCGGCCGTCGTGCGGGCGCACGTATCCCCACAGCCGGACGCGGCGGCGGCCGCTGCGCTGGGCGACCATCGGCAGGCGGAAGCCGCGGTATGAGAGCTTCTTGCGGCCGTCGGCGAAGCGCAGGCCCGACTCGAAGCCGCCGTAGCGGTTGCGGCCGCGGCCCGGCAGGTCGTCTCGCATCAGGTACTGCGAGATCGCCCGCACGCGGCCGGTGTTCCAAGCGATCTTCTCACCGATCGCGCGGTACTCGGCCTGGCGCCTCTGGCCGACGCCGTAGACGGGGTCGGGCTTGCTCTGGATCCCGAACTCGGTCAGGTAGATCGGCGTCCGCCGCGGGATCGCGCGGGCGCGCTCGGCGCGCCTGAGGGCGCGCGTGAGGCGCCACAGCGACCCGATCGTCACGTCGTTGCGGCGGCGCGACACGAAGAACGGCCCGGCGCGCGTGGTGTACGGGTGGTGCGCGTAGCCGTCCGCGGGCAGCCGGTGGCAGCCGCGGCGCTTTCGGTAGCGGCCGTTCAGGCACAGCGAGCCGCGCAGGAACCGGAGCGGGTGCACCACGTTGCGGTTGCCGCGCGGGGCGGTCTCGCCCATGAGGACGCGGTCGCGGCGGTTGCCGGTGGCGTTCAGCGCCTTGTGGGCGGCCCAGAAGAGCCGCCGGTACAGGCGCGGCGAGTACGGCTTGCCGCCGCGGTACTGGGGGGCGAGGAACTGCGGGTGGTTGGGCTCGTTCCAGATCGACCAGAGGCTGACGCGCGAGCCGAACTGGCGGCCGACGGCGGTCATGAAGCGCCGGAAGCGCGTCGGGCTCGGGTAGGCGACGCCGTCGCCGGTCAACGTCGCCCAGTCGGGCGCCGGCCCGCTGGGGGTGAACATCACGCGAATCCCGCGCGCGCGCGCCTCGTTGACGATCCGCTCGTAGGTGGTCCAGTTGTACGCGGCCGGGTCGGACTCGTCGAAGTGCGGCTCCGAGGCAGCATCCGGGTCGGGCGCGACGTCGCGCCAGTACATGACGACGCGCAGCCGGCGCACGCCGAAGCGGTCGACCTCGTCGAGCAGCTGCGCGCGCTCGGCGAGATCGTGGCTGCGGATCTCGCGGCCGGCCTCGAAGATCGTGAACTGCGACTTGCGGGCGTCGGCCGCCGGCGCGGCGAGCAGCAGCGTGACGATCGCGATCAGCAGGACGCGCATCAGAGGCCACCCGCGTGGCGCGCGACGTACCGGCGCGCCGAGCGCGTCTCGGGCCGCCAGCGCGGGCCGCGCTCGCCGCGGCCCGAGGTGTCGAACCGCAGGCCCGCGATCATGAGATAGGCGTGGCCGCGGTTCGAGTAGACGGTGATCCAGCGGCCCGGTCCGCGCCGCCGCCACGACATCAGTCCGCGCGAGTCGCGCGGCGTCCGCAGCAGGCCCGCGCCGTGCAGCACGTACGACACCGCGCCCGAGCAGTCGTACCCGGAGTCGCGGAAGCGCCCGTGGCCGCCGCCGTAGCGGTACGGCTTGCCGGTGATGCGGTTGGCGGCCGCCACCGCGTCCACCACCTGCTCCGGGGCGCCGGCCGGGGCGACCGCCGTCCGGCCGTCGCTCGACAGCGTCGCCCGGCCCGAGGGCGTGGCGACCGCCGGCGCGCTCTCGACGCGATGCCGCATGCCGCGCGCCTGCGGACGCGAGACGCGCCCGTCGACCTTCAGCTCCTCGGCGCGCTCGTAGCGCCGCACGCTGCTCCGGGTCCCGCGCCCGAACATGCCGTCGACGGCGGTCGGGTGCCCGAGGTGCGTGAGCCAGGACTGGAGCACGCGGACGTCGTGTCCGCGGCTCCCCTTGCGGAGCGGCCGGTCGCCGAAGGCGGCGAGGGCCGGTGTGACGGAGGCGGCGAGGGACGTCGCGAGCGCGAGCGCGAGCGCGTGCAATCCCCGGCGCCTCACGGGCGCGATCCGGTTCAACGAAAGCTCCTTCCAGTCGTCTCCGAGGTGAGCTGACGGGCTCGCGCTGGAAGTGGCTGCGCTACGCCTGACGGCGATTCGCCCCGGGCGGGTCTGGGCCCGCCGAGTGGTTCCCCCGGCCGGCCGGGTCCCACCCCGGCCGGTTCAACGTTGCGTTGCGAGTCCCAACGCGGCCGTCCCGACCGAGTTGCGCACCCCGGTCAGTCGGCTGACGAAGGTCGCGCCCGCCCGCGGTTCTTGTCGACGATCGCCGCGAGGATGAGCGCGAACGCGAGCGCGCGGGCGAGGTAGACGATCGTGGCGGCCTCGTCGCGGTCGTCGATGACCGCCAGGCCGACCCGATTGACCGCGAGCACGACGAACGCGAGCCCGAACAGCAGCAGCAGCCGGTCCCCGCTCAGCTGCCAGAACCGCACGAAGAAGACGGCGATGGCGGCGCAGGCCAGGCAGCTGGCTCCGTCGAGGAACTCGATCACCGCCGCTCGTCCCCGATCGTGTCCCAGATCAGCCCGGCCAGCAGCGTTGCCGTCCCCAGCAGGAACGTGGCACTCCGCGCCCAGCGGAGGTCGGTGTCGTCGCCGAGGATCGCGAGATCGACGAAGAGCAGGATGTTGCTGAGCGCGAGCCACGCGAAGCAGGCAGCGCTCCACAGCAGGAGCCGCCGCCGGCTCGTCAGCCATGCACGCAGCAGCAGCGCCGCACACGCCAGGCTCAGGAGCGCGCAGAGCGCGTAGACGGCGGTCGCCACGTCACTCGTCCTGGTTGCGCCTCATACGGAACGCGTCCGAGAACTCCTTGAGATCGCGGCCGGGCGTCGCGAACACGAAGCGGACGACGTCGCGCGACTGCAGGCGGTACGCGTCCTGGAGGGCCGCGGTCGCCTCGTCGAGCTCGGAGCTCGAGGGCGCGAAGCGCCAGTCGGGTCCGGCCTGCACGACGAGCCCGGCCTCGCCCATCGCGTCGAGCTGGGCGACGGCCCAGCTCGAGGGGCAGCCGAGCGCGTCGCAGATCGCGTCCACGCTCCACGCGCGGTCGCGCTCGGCATGGAGCAGCATGAGGAGCTCCAGCTCCCCCACCGAGTGGACGTGGCGCCGGATCAGCGCACGAACGGCTGGCGACAGCCGTGAGCTCACAGCCGGCGAGCATGCCCCGGCACCGCGCGCCGGCGTCGCTTCCGTCAGTCCAAAGACAACGGAAGCCGGAACGCGATCTCCAGATTGGGGGTACGAATCACCGCATGGGAGCGTCGATCGACCCGAGCGGCGGCGGTTCTCGCTCGCGCGTGGCGACCGCGGCCTACATCCTCGCCTGGCTGGTCGGCGCCACCGCCCTCGCCGGCATCGTCATCGTCCTGCTCGACCCCGGTGAGCCAGAGGCGGTGAGCCTTCGCCCGATCCACGAGACGCAGCTCGTGGAGGCGGCGGGCCGGGCCGGCTGCGAGCTGCAGCGGTCCGAGCGCGGGGATCGGCTCGACCCGGCCGTCGACGGCCCCGCTGCGCCGAGCGCGGCACCGGCCGGCTTCTACGACGAGGCGCCGGACGCGTCGTCGCTGGTCGCGGCGCTGCGGCGCGGCGTCGTCGTCATCCATTTCCGCGCCGATCTCGACGGCGACCGGGTCGACGAGCTGCGGCGCATCCAGGAGTCGGCGCCCAACGGGACGATCGTCACCGCGAACCCCACGATGTCGTTCCAGGTGGCGGCGACGGCGTACCGCCGGCTGCTCGGCTGCCCAGAGGCGAGCGACGAGTCGATCGAGGCCGCGCTGCTGTTCCGCGGCCGCTTCCTCGGCTCCGGGCCCGAGTGACGCCTACTCCGCCCGCGCGGCAGGGACATCGATCCGCAGCGCGCTCAGGATGCGCTGCACCGAGTGGCGGACGTCCTTGACCGGGATCCTCAGCGTCTGCGCGACGTCGGCCTCGCCGGCGCCGTCGAGGAGCATCCCGATCAGCGCCGGGTCGTCCCCGTAGAGGTCGGCCGTGGCCTCCTCGAGGACCGTCGCCGAGATCGGCGGAAGCAGCTGCTCGCCCGCGTAGACGAGGCGGATCGCGCTGAAGAGGTCGCGGGCGCCGGCTCCCTTGGCCAGCACGCCGTCGGCGCGCGCGAGCGTCGCGGGCAGCGCCATCGCCGGGCTGGCGTACGCGGTGAAGATGATGACCCGTGGCGCCGGCACGTCCTTCTTGATGCGGTAGCAGAGCTGAAGGCCGTCTCCGCGCGGGAGGTGGTAGTCGAGGAGCACGACGTCGGGCCGCACGCGGGTGAGCATCGGCCAGATGTTCTCCTCTGCTCCGTCGCTCTCGCCCACGAAGACGATGTGGGGCTCGGCGTCGAGGACGGTCTGCAGGCCGGCTCGCAGCGCCGGATGGTCGTCGACGACTGCGACGCGGATCATGCGGTACCTCCGTGGTCGTTGAGGGGGACGTCGAGCGCGATCGTGGTTCCGGTTCCACCCTCGCGGGGGCTGACGACGAGACTACCGCCGATCGTGGCCGCGCGGCTCTCCATCGCGAACAGCCCGCTGGCCCCGGGGCGGCGCGTGGGCGGAAGCCCACGGCCGTCGTCGTGGACGTGCAGTCGCAGATGCCCGTCGACGGCCTCGATGGCGACGTCGATGGTGGTCGCGTCGGCGTGGCGCAGCGCGTTGGTGATCGCCTCCGATGCGATGCGGTACACGTGCGCGGCGACGAGTGGCGACAGCGCCGGGGCCCGGCCGCGGATGGCGATCGCCGGACGGCCGTCGGGAGCCAGTTCGTCGGCGCGGCTGCGGAGCGCCTCGTCCAGCGGTCGGCCCTCCAGCGGAGAGCGCAGCTCCGCCAGGCTCGTGTCCATCTCCGACGCGGCCGACTCGAGCTCCACCGCGGCGCGGTCGACGCTGCGCGCGACGTCGTCTGCGACGCGTCCGTGCAAGGAGCTGACGAGCAGGTGCGCGGCGTGCAGGCGCTGCTTGGCCGAGTCGTGCAGCTCCCAGGCGATCCGCTGCCGCTCCGCCTCGATCGCGAGCCGCTCGCGCTCGCTGCGCTCCCGGTCGAGCCGGCGCAGCGCGTCGGTCGCGTACGCCAGCGACGGGACGAGGAGCAGCGGGAGGCTGAGGTGGATCGCGAGCGTCTCGGCGGAGCTGACCTGGAGGCTGCCCCAGGCGGGGCCGCCGATGATCGCCACCACGAGGAAGGCCAAGGACGCGCCGAGGCCGAGCCAGAGGCCGCGGCGGGGCGCGACCGCGATCGCCGGGAGCGCCAGCGTGGTCAGCCACAGCAGGTAGAAGGGGCTCCGCCAGTCGCCGTAGGCGAGCACGCACGCGAGCGCGATCGCCGAGTCCAGCGCCCAGGCCGCCGGGCGGGCGCGCACTGCCGGGAACGCGACCAGGATCGCCGTGCTGAGCGGCCCGTAGAGCAGGAGCAGCAGGTCCCCGGGGCCCAGACCGCCCCAGGTCACCAGGGCCGCGGCGAACGCCGTCGCGGCGAGCCGCGCGGCCACGTACAGCGTGAGCCAGCGCGACTCGGCGTCCCGGACCGACCAGCGGTCCCTCCGGGACGGGTGTTCGCCTCGAGCCGTGCGCATCCAGCCCACAGGGTTGCGCGCGATCCCCGCGCGGAGACCGCCGCCTGTCAGCCGTCGGACGCGCGGATCCGCCGGAGCGCTCGGCGCACAGCCGCCTCGAGCGGCTCGGCGGCCCGCGCTCCGGCAGTCCTGCGACTGCCTGTTCTTCGGGCGCGAGGAGCTGCCCGCGACGAGGTCAGTCGTCGAGGAGCTCGCGCGCCCGGTCGGCGTAATCGAGCTCGACGAGCACCTCGTAGTGGTCGACGTCGACATGGCCGGTCTCGGGGATCGCGCCGTCGCGTCTCGTGACCATCCAGGCGGCCGCGCCGAGCGCGAGGCCGAGCACGGGCTCCGAGCGCGCCCCCTGCGGCCAGCGCGGCCGGCCAGCCGAAGCCGCCGGCGAGACCGCCGAGCGACCACAGGATCAGCGCGGCCGCGGCCGCCAGCGCGGCGCCGCCGGCGGACGAGGCCTTCAGGAACCGCGGGCCGCTGAACGCGTGGCGCCAGCGGAACCCGCGGCCGAACACCGTGATGCGCGTGGGCGGTATACGGGCGACGGCCAGCCGGTCGACGGCGCGCTTGGCGTCCTGATGGCTAAGCCTGTCTTCCGTCAGACGACGCACCGCCGCGCCGTCGGGCGCCTGACGGCTCGCGGGTCAGGACGCACGGGGCGCGGTTCGTCGCCTGACGGCCCGGCCGACAGGCGGCGCCCGCCCGTCAACAGCAACGCCCATGACCAGAACCCGACTCCTCACCGTCATGCTCGCGGTCGCGGTGGCCGCGCTGCTCCCCGCCGGCGCCGACGCGCGCGACCCGGTCATCCCGCCCGGCGCGCGGGTGGCCGGGCTCGACGTCGGCGGGCTGCCGCTGTCCGTCGCGGCCGAGCGGATCGAGGCCGCCTTCGGCGACCGTCTGCGCAGCCGCGTCCGCGTGCGCGCGGCCGGCCACCGGCGCGCGCTGACAGCCCGGCGCGCGAGGCTGCGGCTCGACCCGCTGCGCTCGGCACGCCGCGCCAACATCGCCGCGCGGCGAGCGGCGCCGGACGCGACGGGCGTCGACGTGCGGCCCTGGGTGCGCTACAGCGCGCGCCCGGTGCGCGCGTTCGTCCGGCGCGTCGAGCAGCCGATCGCGCGCCGGCCGCGCGACGCACGCCTGCGCTACTCGGTCACCCGCCCGTCGGTCCGCCCCGCCCGCGTCGGCTACGACATCGATCGCACGGCGTTGCGGGAGCGGATCGAGGCCACGCTCGGCGATCCCCATGCGCCGCGCGTCCTCCGTGCCGCCCGCCGCACGATCGCGCCGGACGTCCGCCGCCGCGACGTGCGCCGGCGCAACCGGACCGTCGTGACGATCCACCGCCGCGGCTTCCGCCTGCGGGTCTTCAAGCGCTTCGAGCGAGCGGCCGCGTTCCGTGTCGCCGTCGGCATGCCGGGGCACGCGACGCCACGCGGGCGCTTCCGTATCGCCAACAAGGCGGTCGACCCGGCCTGGGCCGCGCCCGACAAGCCGTGGGCCGGCGCGTACCGCGGCGAGGTGGTCGCCGGCGGGACCGCCGCGAACCCGCTCAAGTCCCGCTGGATGGGGATCGTCGACGGCGTCGGCATCCACGGCACGGACGCCACCTGGTCGCTCGGCAGCCGGGCCTCGCACGGCTGCATCCGCATGGCGATCCCGGAGGTCAAGCGCGTCTACCGGATGGTGCCCGTCGGCACGCACGTGATGATCAAGTGAGACGGCCCGTCCGGACGTCACGCGGCTGACGGCCTCCGGGCAAGCCCCGCGCGCGCGGCGCATGACGCCTCGGACATGTTCGGCTCGGTGGCACGCGGCCATGATCGCGCGGAGGGCGGCTCCCGGCTCGCGACGATGGCGTACGTCGCCGCATGGCTCGTCGCCGCGACGGTGTTCGTCGGCGTCGTGCTCGCCGTGCTCGACGACGGGCGGCCGGAGGAGGTGAGCCTGCCGCCGGTGCACCGGACGGAGCTCGACGCCGCCGCTCGCGAGGCCGGCTGCACGCTGTACCGCGCACGCTCGGGTGACCTCAACCCGCCGGTCGTCGGCGGACTGGGCGCGCTACCGGCACGGCCCGGGGTCCACGAGGAGTCGCCGGGCACCGCGGCCCTCACCGCGGCGCTCCGGGACGGGGTGATCGTGATCCAGTTCGGCGACCTCGACGACAGCGGCGTCGAGCTCCTGCGCGCCGTCCAGGAGGCCGTCCCCGAGGGCACCATCGTGGCGCCGAACGACACCGGGATGCCGTTCCTGGTCGCAGTCACGGCTTACCGGCGGTTGCTCGGCTGCCGCCGCTTCAACGACGCCGCGGTCGAGGCGATCCAGCTCTTCCGCGGTCGCTACCTCGGGTCCGGCCCGGGCGCTTGAGCGCTCAGGGCTCGACGAGGCCGCGGCGCACGGCGTAGCGCGTGAGCTCGACGCGGTCGCGGAGCCCGAGCTTCTCGAGCACGCTCGACCGGTGGCGCTCGACGGTCTTGTCGCTGATGCTCAGCAGCTCGCCGATCTCGCGGCTCGTGTGCCCCTCCGCGATCAGCTTGACGACCTCGGTCTCGCGCGGCGTGAGCGGCCCCTCGAGCCCCGCCTCGCCGCGCCGCGTCCGCTCAAGGTGGTCGCGGATCAGTGCCCGCAGCGCGTTCGGGTACAGGAACGGCTCGCCGCGCAGCGCCGCGTGGCAGGCGTTCACGAGGTCGTGCTCGGCGGCGGACTTGAGCACATAGCCCGAGGCGCCCGAGCGCAGTGCCTCGAACAGGAACTCCTCGTTGTCGTGCATCGACAGGATCAGCACGCGCGTCTGCGGGCGCTGCTCGGCGAGGTGCCGCGCGACGTGGAGCCCGGTCAGCTTCGGCATCGAGACGTCGAGGACCGCGAGGTCGACGTCGGTGGCGAGCGCCGTCCGCAGCGCCTCGCTGCCGTCGGCCGCCTCGGCGACCACGGTGAGCCCGGGGTCGTCCTCGAGGACGCGGCGGATGCCCGCCCGCACGAGCGCGTGGTCGTCGGCGAGCAGGATGCGGGCGCCCGGGCTCATGCCTGTGCGATCCGGGCCGGGATCCGCAGGCGGATCATCGTCCCGCCCGACGGGCTGGTGGTCCACGTCAGGTCGGCGCCGATCAGCAGCGCCCGCTCGCGCATGCTGCGGATGCCGCCCTCGAGCGGGACGCCGTCGGCCGGGAGCCCCCGGCCATCGTCGACGACCTCGACCTCGATCCCCTCCTCGCCGGCACGCAGCGTCACCCGCGCCTCGCTCGCCTCCGCGTGCCGGACGACGTTCGTGAGGCTCTCTTGCACGATCCGGTAGACGACGAGCTGCTCGTCGGAGGTCAGCGGCGGCGGCGACTCGGGCAGCGCGCGGTGGATGACCAGCCCGGTCTGGGACGACAGGCGATTGCACAGCGTCGTGAGCGCGGCGGTGAGGCCGAGCTCGTCGAGCACCTCGGGCCGCAGCCGGCGGGCGATCCGGCGGACGTCCTCGAGCGCCGCCTCGGCCGTGGCCAGCGCCTCGTCGAGATCGGCGGGCGAGCCGCCCTTGACCTTGATGCGGCTGATCTGGAGCACGAGCGCCGTCAGCGTCTGGCCGATCTCGTCGTGCAGCTCGGTGGCCAGGCGGCGACGCTCGCTGTCCTCGGCCACGGTCATCCGGTGTGCGCTGTCGCGGCGTTCGGTCTCGATCCGGTCCAGCATCGCGTTGAACTCCGTCGCCAGCACCGTCACCTCCGACGGCGGGCCGAGGACGGGCACGCGCTCACCCGGCCGCAGCGGGTCGACGCGGTTCATCGTCGCCATCAGCCGCGTCAGCGGCGAGAACGCGCGGCGCATGAGCAGCAGGTTCACCGCGAGCATGATCGTGAGGCCGCCCACGAGCGCGACGATCCGGCCGTCCGCCGGCTCGACGATGAGCACGACGCAGGCGACGGCCAGCACGCACGCATTGGGGACGAAGAGCCGCCAGAAGAGCGGGATCGCAGGGGTCTGCACCGCGTCGCGGGAAGGCCTCCGTGAGCGCCCGACAAGCATGCCGAGACCCTACCCGCGGGCGCTGGCTCTACCGCGCGGCGGCCGTCGCCTCGAGCTGCGCGAGGACACCGGCGGGCACCGGCGGCGGGTCGGGCGCCAGCAGCCACGTCTTGTCCCTGCGCCGGCGGATCAGGCCGCCGTCGGTGAGCCGCTTGAGCGCGCTCGTCACCGTCGGCCGCTGCGCGCAGACGAGCTGCGCGAGCACGTCGTGGGTGACCGGGAGCGGGACGACGACGCCGTCAGGGCCCATGCGCCCCCAGCGATCGGCGAGGTGCCAGAGGAACAGCATCAGCCGGTCGTCGACCCGGCGCAGGTCGGTGATGGCGAGCTGGAGCGCGAGCCAGTGCGACCGCCGCACCGTGCGCTCGACGATCGCCGACAGCAGCGTCGGCCAGCGGGCGGCGAACGCGAGGAAGCGGTTGTCGAGCACGGCGAGCCGCGCGGTGTGCACGACCTGCCAGTCGGATGCGAAGGGCACCGACGCGATCTCCGTCTCCTGCTGCCACGGCCGCAGCACGTCGCCGGGGCCGACGATCTCGCTGCGCGGCTCGTGGACGACGACGATGCTGTGGACCAGCAGGCCGTCGAGCACCAGCAGGCCGAGGCAGCTGTCGTGGTCGGTGAGCTCGGGCACCTCCGCCGGCCAGGAGCCCCGCTCGAGCCGGACGACCGGAGCGATCGCTCGCGCTCGCGCCTCCAGCTGGCCCTTGTGCGGGAGTCCGGCGAAGAGGTCGGGGTCCTCGTCCACGAGGCGGACCGGCGGCTCCTCGCCGAACGCGCGGTCGAAGAACGCGGGCATCGCGGTCATGCCGCCAGCCGCTCGGTCGCCTCCGCGCGGAGCCGGGCGACGGCCTCGCCGAGGTCGCGGGCGACCTCCGAGCGCGAGATCCCCAGCCGCCCGGCGATCTGGCGCTGCGTCAGATCTTCGGCGAAGTACAACCGCAGCACACGCTTCTGGCCGCCGGTGAGCACCGGGAGCGCGCCCTCGATCGCCGCCAGGCACTCGACGCGCTCGAAGCCGGGGTCCTCGATGCCGATCTGGTCGGCCAGCGGCGCCGCGGCCGCGTCGCCCTGGCGAGCGGGTCCGTCGAGCGGCATGACGCTCAGCGACGTCGAGACGCCGAGCGCCTCGACGACCGCCTCCTCCTCGCAGCCAAGGAGGAGCGCGAGCTCGTGGACCGTCGGGTTGCGGCCCTCGACGGCGCTGAAGTCCTCCGCGGCGGACCGCACCTCGCGCACCCGCTCCTGGAGCGACCGCGGTACGTGCGCCGGCCACACGGTGTCGCGCAGGAAGCGGCGCAGCTCGCCGAGGATCGTCGGAACGGCGAAGCTCGCGAACGCGGCGCCGCGCTCGGGCTCGTACCGGTGGATCGCCTTGATCAGGCCCTCGTAAGCGGCCTGCTCGAGGTCCTCGCGGGCGCAGGACCCCGTCGCGTAGCGGCGCGCCAGCGACCGCGCCAACGGCCGGTATGACATCACGAGCTCCTCGAGGTCCTCGGGACGCCGCCAGCGGGCGTAGCGGCGGAGCAGGCGCGTCCTGGCACTCTCGTCACGCCCGGGGATGTCGGGTGAACCTGGTCGCAGCATCATCGGCCTCCTCGGAGATCCGCGACCGAGTCTGCAGGCGCGCGCGTGAAACCACCATGGGTGGTGTCCACCATGGGCGGGGGGTCGATCCACCATCAGCGCCGGTGGACCGGCGTGGCGCGGGCTGTGCCGCGGTCGAACTTCGGCTGGTAGGGAGTTGGAGCGCCGGCCGCGCCGGCGGTCCCTGGCGCTTTCACCGGCATATGTCCGGCAAACGCGCCAGGGACCGCGAAGACGCTCGCCTCCCCAGCCTCTCCTACCCAGCCGAGGTTCGGGCCGCGCCACCGCCGAGCCACATTCAGGACGAGCGGCGCCGCCCGGCGAGGCCTGCGAGCGCGCCCGAGTGACCGCCGCCGGCCCGGCCGCGCGCGGCGGTCAG
>Ga0214469_1000704_pt1 | contig 11858 bp, 11 predicted proteins | sample RVTome_10_FD_187340 | JGI IMG/M metagenome (GOLD analysis project Ga0214469, IMG submission 187340) | Soil microbial communities from uranium-contaminated site in the Upper Colorado River Basin, Wyoming, United States - RVT153D57 HiSeq ... | reverse complement strand
GGCCGTGGGCCCGTTCCTGGCCGCGGCGCTGATGACCTATCAGATCGTGACCGGGCACGAGGACGGTGGGCTCGCCTTGTTCGGCTCCGGGGTCGTGGTGGTCTTCTGGTACACGTTCTTCGGCGACCAGGGCACGATCGTCCCAGCCGCGGTGGCCCTCGTCCTCATCTCGTCATTGGGGATGCTCTTCATCCTTCGTCACCGGCTCATGGTCGCCATCACCCTGGCCGCCGCATTGTTCGCGGTCCCCTTCATGTGGGACCTGGCAGCTGATCAGCAGATGGTCCTCGGAGCGATCATGTGTCTCTCCTTTGTCATGACACACTTCATCTTCAGCTCGATCCAGGACTCGTCTCGCGCGGTCAACACTCGCTACCAGATGCTCTTCGACGGGTCGCCGACGGCCGTTCTCGAGGAAGACTGGTCGGAAGCGGTCGCGTACATCCGATCCGAGTACACCGGGAAGCCCGGGCGGATCAAGCAATTCCTCCTCGCTTACCCCGATGTGGTGCGTCGAGCCGTGGCCCAGTCGAAGATCATCCGGGCCAATGAGGCAGCCCTGAGGCTCCTCGAGGTCCGCAACGCCGCTCGATTTCTCGGGTACCGCGACCCCGGGCTGGTGACCGAGGAGAACATGGATGTGTTCGTTAGCGCCCTGGTCTGTCTCTACGAGGGCGGGAAGACCTGGGAGTACGAGATCGAGACACAAGGGCGCACCGGTGAGATGCGCTGGTTGCAGAACCGTTCGGTCGACACATCGACCGGTTTACCGGGCACGACGATCATCGTGGCACTCGCCGATGTGAGCCACATGAAGGCGCGCAACGAGGCGATGGCGGAGATGGTGCGGGCCAAAGACGAGTTCATCGCCAACGTCAGCCACGAGCTGCGCACGCCGCTCACCGCTGTGATCGGGCTCACGTCGGAGATAGCCGGCCACGCCGACATGGGGCCGGATGAGCGGGCGGAGCTCCTCGAGCTCGTCGCCGGGCAGGCATCGGAGATGGCGAACATCGTCGACGACCTCCTGGTAGCCGCCCGGGCGGAGATGGGGACTGTGACCGTCGAGATTCAGGCGATGGACCTACTGTCCGAGCTCAGAGCCACGATCGAAGGGCTCGGTGTCGCGGTCGATGTCCCTCCGTCGCCGACCCCCCGCGTTCTCGCCGATCCCCGTCGGGTCAGACAGATCCTGCGCAATCTCCTCACCAACGCCCAGCGTTACGGGGGGCCGAAATGTCGCGTCGTCACCGGCTCTCTGCTCGATCGCGTCTGGCTGGAGGTCCGCGACAATGGAACCGGGATCCCCGAGGACGAAGCGGCCCACATCTTCGAGCCCTACGTCACCGGCAGCTCCGGTGTGACCGGCTCCGTCGGACTGGGCCTGGCCGTCGCCCGCCAACTCGCCGAGTTGATGCGCGGCTCGCTCGAGTACGAACGCAGCGCCGGCGAGACCGTCTTTCGTCTCTTGCTGCCCACGGCGGATCAGCGGGCGCCTGCCCTGGCTTCACACATGGATCTGCTCTAGCTAGTTTGTGACGGCAATGCCAGTCACTTCGTCGCCGATGGTCTATTGGCCGTTGCTGCTGCTGGGAGCGTATGTTCTGGGCTCGATTCCGTTCGCCCAGATCCTGGCGCGTCTCAATGGCGTCGACCTCCGAAAAGTCGGCTCCGGAAACGTGGGCGCGGGCAACCTCAAGACCTCGGTGGGTATGCCGTGGGCCCTTCTAGCCGGGGTCCTCGACGGTCTCAAGGGCTTGGTTCCGGTATGGCTCTCACTTCGGGCTGGTTTCGGGCCCGGAGCAGCCGGTCTCGTTGGAGTCGCCGCCGTCATCGGCCACAACTGGTCGATCTTCATGAGGGGCCGTTCTGGCCGCGGTTTGGCGACGGCGTTCGGGCTCATCGTGGCGCTCAACCCGGCGCTTGCCGTTTGGACCACCGGCTGGGCCATCGCCGGGTGGAAGATCGGCGGTGGTCTCGCTGGTTTCGTCGGTTGGGGGCTGCTGCCCATCGTCAGTATCGCATTGGGCAGCCCTGCCACCGAGAGCCTCCTAATCGGGTTGCTCGCCGTGGTGCTCGTCGCTCGCCGGATGCAGGGCAATCTCGGTGACGAGACCGACGGGGCATCGATGATGCGCCGCGCGATCTTCGACAACGATGCGGTCACAGACGCTTCCGGGGAGACAGCTGACGGTCCGCTGATTCCGTGAGCCCAAAGCGGGTTCTGACAATTGCGGCAATCGCCCTGGTCATCTATGCCGGGTTTGCCTACTGGGTGGTCACCAACTTCGAGATTCCGCCTCTTCGGGGCGCTGCTCTCGCTCTGGTGGTTCTGGCCGCTTTGTGTCAGATCGCGGCCAAGTGGTTCTTCGGGCTCCTCTTCAAGGAGTCGATCCAGGAGATCGGCTCCGACGTCCGGGCGTGGTCGGCTTTCAAGGCTGCTCTGGTTGGTGCTGGTGTCGCCCGGCTGATTCCTGCGGGCGGCGCGATCACTCCGGTGGCGATGTCGTGGACGGTCCGTGACGAAGTGGACGTGAGCACTGCCGGCCCGGGAATCCGTACCGTCCTCCTCAACTACGCCGGCCTCCTGATCATGGCCGGGGGAGCAGTGCTCATCGACCGACCTTCCGGGACCCTTCCCCTCTTCTCTGTCTCCATCATCGTGATCGCACCCATAGTCCTGTTGATCGGGGTGCTCGTCATGTTCGGTTCCGGTCGGCTTGGGAGCATCGCCAGATACCTGCCCGAATTCATCCTCAAGAAGGTGAATACCTCGATGGTGAACCATCTTCCCGGGTGGGAGTCACAGATCTACATCTGGGCGAGGCTTGCGCTCGAGGCGGCTGCGTTGTGGCTGGTGATGATGGCCTTCAACATCGACATAAACGGGTGGGAGGCGTTGGCCGTGTACGCGGTGTCCCAGTTGGTGGGAGGGCTGCCCGGCACTCCGGGCGGCCTTGGGGTGACGGAGGTCGGTATGGGGTTCGTCCTGGCTGCTTATGGCTTCCCCGCCGGGACCACCGTTGCTCCGATCCTCGTCTATCGAGTGGTCTCGTACTGGCTGCCGGCGGCCTTGAGCTTTCTGGCAGGCGGAACGACCTTCCTCAGGTCGGACGAGGCGAAGGCCGCAGCCGAGGCCGATTAGCCTCGGATCATGTCCCAGACAGTCGAGTTCGACCTTTCCAACCAGGCCGGCGACCAGGTTTCGAGCAACGATTTCGCCGGGAAGAAATACGTCATGTTCTTCTATCCCCGTGCCATGACCCCGGGCTGCACCACGGAGTCGTGTGACTTCCGCGATGCCTATGCGGATTTTCGTGACGCCGGATACGAGGTGGTGGGAGTCAGCCCCGATCCGCCGTCACGCAACGCCGCGTTCATGGAGAAGGAGAGGTTGTCGTTCGATCTCCTCTCCGACGAGGACCACTCCCTGGCCGAGTCGTTGGGAGCATGGGGTGAGAAGAAGATGTACGGCAAGACCAGCGAAGGCCTCATCCGCTCCACCTTCGTCATCGACGAAGGCGGTCAGGTAGAGAAGGCCTACCGCAACGTGCGCGCAAAAGGCCACGTCGATCGGGTCAAGGCCGACCTCTTGGGGTCTTGATCACCGTTCAGCCCGACAACTCATGCCCGGTCAGGTTTTCGAGGGCCTTGACCAGGGCGTGGTTTCCTTCCGAGCCGAGACCGCGCGCTTGAAGTGAGCGGTATAGCTGGAAGACGAGTGCGGTCCCGGGAAGCGACGCGCCCACTTCGTCGGCAGCCTCCAGGACCAACCTCAGGTCCTTCTGCTGCAGGTCGATGGTGAAGCCGGGCCTCCAATCGCGTTCGATCATCTGAGGGCCCCGGTTGGAGAGCATCCAGGAGCCGGCGGCTCCCCCCTCCACCGCGGCAAGCGTCTTCCTCAGATCGAGGCCGGCCGCGTCGGCGAGCATCAGCGCCTCGGATGCAGCCAGCTGATTGAGGACCACGAGGATCTGATTCACTGCCTTCGCCATCTGTCCCGAGCCTGGCTCGTCACCGACGTGGACGATCGAGGTCGAATACCCCTCCATGAAAGGACGCACCCGATCCAGGGCTGCGAGGTCCCCGCCGGCCATGACTGCCAGAGTCCCTCGCTCCGCCCCTTCCGATCCGCCCGACACGGGAGCGTCGACCCATTCGATGCCGAGCTCGGCCGCCTGGGCGGCGAGGCGGGCCGTGGCCACCGGTGAGATGGTGGAATGGTCGACCAGCACGTCCCCGGAGGTCATCCCGTGGATGACCCCGTAGTCGCCGAACACGACCTCCTCGACGTCGGGGGTGTCGGACACGCAGACGAAGACGATGTCCGACTCGGGGCCGACGTCCTGAGGGTTGTCGACCACAGTCGCATTCAGGCCGTCGGCCTTTGAACGCGTTCGGTTCCACACCGTGAGAGGGTGACCGGCCTCGATGAGGTTCGAGGCCATGCCCCGTCCCATGATTCCAAGACCTACGTATCCGAGGCGTGCCATCGCCTGACGAACATAGCTCGGCGGCCGTCTGTATCTAGTGTGCGCCCGGCGATGCCAATCGACCGCCTGGACCAGAGACTCTCCGCCGAGCTCGATGAGGTCGGGAAGTCCGGCACCGCGAAAGGGCCCGAGTTGGTCGTCACCGAGGTCCTCGCCCCCCGATCGGGCATGGGGCCCAGATACCGGCTCGCCGGCCATGACCGCGAGTTTCTCAGGATGAACTCCAACAGCTACTTGGGGCTGTCGCTCCATCCCGCCGTGCTCGACGCCGAGGAAGCAGCGACCCGTCGGTTCGGGGCGGGGCCGGGAGCAGTCCGCTTCATCTCTGGGACCTACCAGCACCACCTCGACCTCGAGAGCCGTCTCGCCGGGTTCCACGGGCGGGAAGACGCCATCGTCTACTCCTCCGCCTACGCCGCCGTCGTCTCGACACTGGTGTCGTTGATCACGCCGGAGACGGTGGTTCTGTCTGACGAGCTCAACCACAACTGCATCATCAATGCGATCCGTATGAGCCGGCCGGCCGAGAGAGCCGTTTATCGCCATCTCGACATGAAGGCCCTCGACCAGGAGCTCGCCGATGCTTCCGGAAGCGGCTCGCGTGCCATCGTCGTCACCGACGGTGTCTTCTCGATGCGTGGCGACTACGCCGATCTCGGAGCAATAGCAGAGATCGCCGCCAAACACGATGGGTCCTTCGCCGAGAATGTCGTGGTAGTGGCCGACGACTCCCACGGCGTCGGGGCATATGGATCTGCCGGCCGGGGCACCGAAGAGGTGACCTCGGGCCGGGCAGATGTGCTCATCGGCACACTGGGGAAGGCGTTCGGTGTCAACGGAGGGTATGTCGTCGGCAGCGACACCATAACGACCTACCTGCGTGAGCGTGGTCCCATGTATGTCTACTCCAACCCGATCACGCCCGGTGAGGCGGCCGCGGCCGACATGTCGGTCTCCATCCTCGACAGCCCGGAGGGTGACGAGCTACTGGCACATCTGGGCGCCATGACCTCTCGATTCGAGAACGGGCTGATCGACGCCGGATTCGAGACCATCCCCGGCCCTCACCCGGTGGTGCCCCTGATGATTCGCGACACCGGGAAGACGGCCGCCCTCGTATCGCACCTGTTCGATCATGGCGTCCTGGCAACGGGTCTCAAATACCCGGTTGTTCCCAAGGGAGACGAGGAGATCCGCTTCCAGGTCAATGCCGATCACAGGGTGGCCGACATCGACAACGTGTTGATGGTCTTGACCGACTTCCGCTGACGGGTCTCAATCCCGTCTTCGGTAACTGATGTTCCAGAGGTCGTCCCAGGTGGCTCCATCGTCACGGCTCCCCTGCCAGGCCCACTCCAGGGAATCGGCATTGATTTCGCTGAAGACCATCCGCTGCACGGCTATCGCGCCGTCCCTTTGCGATGGCTCGGTACGAAGTTCCATCGTCTCGCCGTCGAACGATCCGGTGAGGACGATGTATCCCCCGGCACTGTCGACCCAGGTCTGTCTCCAGATACCGGACCTGTCGTCGTAGACCGACACACTGTGACCGCGGAAGGCGCCATCGTCGGTGGTGAAGTTCTCCTCGATGACGCAGTCTTCGAAGAGCTTGGTGATCCGGTTGTACCCGGTCATGGTCGTGCCCGCCTCGCCTCCGGCCTGCTCAGCCGGCCACGTGAGGGCCCAATCTCCCAGCCAGAAGTCGAATTGCCGTGCTTCCTGGCTGCCGCACGGCTGAGCGGAGTCGCTCACGAAGCTGTCTCCTCGACGACGACCAACACTTCCCCTGACTCGACCTGATCGCCGGCGGCACACAGGACAGAGGTCACCTGGCCGGAGTGGGGGGCTCGCAGAGTGTGCTCCATCTTCATCGCCTCCATCACCACGAGGACCTGACCATCCTGGACCGCATCGCCGATCGCGACGCCGACTCTCGAGACTCTGCCGGGCATGGGAGCGTGCAGGGAGCCCACATCGTCCTCGGCATCGCGGCTGGGGAATCGTGGCACGACCTCGAGACGGGCAGGGCCGTCGCGTGAGTCGACAAACCTGAGGTCGTCGTAGCGCGCAACTTCGAAGTCTTGGTCGTGATCGCCGACGCGAAGTCGAACTGTGGTGGGGGTTGCCTCGTCGACCGTCACCGTGCCCACGCCCTCGAGGGTGAACGGGGCGGTGAGCGAGTAGCCAATGTGATGCTCACCGTGGTGACCCACGTACCGGCGTTGCTGCAGTTGGCTGAGGGAGTTTCTCCAACCCGGGGGAATGCTTCTGAGGACGCGTGCGCTCGTCCGTTCGTGGGCCTGGTCGGAAACCGCGGCCGCGACCGCGGCCACTCGCTCACCGGGCTCGTCCAGGAGCGGCGCTCCGAGCTCCGCCACCTGATTCCGCTGCAGGAAGTGGGTGTCGGTCTCCCCTGACAGAAACTCGGGATGTTCGAGAATCCGGACGAGCAAGGCTCGATTGGTGGTGGATCCGTGGACCCGTGCTTGCCTCAACGCCGAGGAGAGCAAGGCGGCCGCGACCGCCCGCGTCGGTGCATGGGCGATCACCTTGGCGATCATGGGGTCGTAGTGCACGGACACGCGTGATCCCTTCGCGACTCCTGCGTCGACTCTCAACCCTTCGAGGTCGGGAAACTCGAAGTGGTGAAACTCGCCCGTCACCGGGAGGTAGTCGTTGAGGGGGTCCTCGGCGTAGAGACGGGCCTCGATGGCGTGCCCCTCGATGCGAGGCCCTTTGTCCGCCAATGGCATCCCGTCGGCGATCTCGATCTGGAGTCGTACCAGATCGAGCCCCGTGATCATCTCGGTCACCGGATGCTCCACTTGCAGACGTGTGTTCATCTCGAGGAAGTAGAAAGAGCCATCCTGATAGAGGAACTCGACAGTGCCGGCGCCCACGTAGGCCACAGCTCGCGCCGCGGCGACTGCGGCCTCACTCATGGCTGTCCTCGTGGCCGCGTCGAGTGCCGTCGAAGGGGCCTCCTCGATGATCTTCTGATGGCGCCTCTGGATGGAGCATTCCCTCTCGTGGAGTGAGATGACGCGACCTTCGGAGTCCCCGAACACCTGAATCTCGATGTGGCGGGGCGCGGTCAGGTACTTCTCCAAGAACACGGTGTCGTCGCCGAAGGCTCCGGCTGCCTCCCGTCTTGCCGACTCGACGGCATCGGCGAGCCCGGCATCCGACTCGACTATCCGCATCCCCTTGCCGCCCCCACCCGCCGACGCCTTGACCAACACGGGGTAGCCAAGAGCCATGGCTGCGCTACCCAACGTGGAGATCCCGTCAGGGTTCACAGACGGCAGCGTGGGCACCCCGGCCTCCTCCAGCAGCCTCTTCGACTCCAGCTTGGAGCCCATCAACTCGATCGACTCGGGTGAGGGCCCGATCCATGTGAGCCCGGCCGCGATCACCTCACGTGCGAAAGCGGCGTTCTCCGACAGGAAGCCGTACCCCGGGTGTATGGCGTCGGCGCCGGTCTCCTTGGCAGCAGCCAGGACGCCCGGGACGTTCAGGTAGGTGTCCGACGGTGCTGTTCCGGGCAACAGGACGGCTTCCTCCGCCTCGTGCGCATGTGGTTCGCCTGCGTCGGCGTCAGAGAAAATGGCCACCGTGGCTATGCCCATCTCACGGCATGTCCGGAAGATTCGACGGGCGATCTCACCCCGGTTGGCCACCAGAACCTTGGAGATCATTGGGTGCGGAGGCTACCCCAGCGAAGCCTGTTAGGAATCGGGACGCACGTAAAATGGCCGTTATGGACAGCGAGACGCAGTCTCGGGTCGATGTCGAGGCTGAGTCCGGCCCCGAATCTCCACCCCAGCAGACGCCGAGCGACGAAAGACCCCGTCGTCGATTCCCCATTTTCTCCACGACGATCATCGTGTTGGTGGTTGGCGTCGCTCTATTGACGTTCTGGGGTGTGCGCACCGTCATCAACGCCATCCCCACCCCGGGCGATATCGCCAGTGTGTTCGAGCCCGAGCCCTACGAGGAGATCGGGCCGGCGACCATCACAGCAATCCGCGATCTCGCCCAACTCACCACGGTGGAGACCGTTCAATACACCATCGTCGAGAAGGGCACCGATGCCGGCTGGCTGGCCTGGGCCCGAGGAGACTCGCTGCGCATGTTCGCCGTGGCTCGCATCGGAGCCGGTGTCGATCTGGCTCAGTTGACGGTCCGTGACATCGAGGTGGGTGAAGACGGGGTGGTCGAGCTGGCCGTGCCGGCAGCCACCATCCAATTCGTCGATCCCGACGAGGACGCCACCCAGGTGCTGGAGCGCGACGTCGGATTCTTCACCACCGGTGACCCCGGTCTCGAGTCGGACGTGCGCCGCATCGCAGATGAAGTGCTGGTGGACAACGCCATCGACGAGGGAATCCTCGATCGCGCCGAGACCAACGCCCGCTCGGTTCTCACCGACTTCCTGCTCAGTCTCGGCTATGCCGACGTGGTCGTCGAATTCGAGGAACCACCGGCCGAAGGCTCCGACAGCTGATCGGACGTTCGGGCGGGATACGGCCGCCCTTGGTTGAACCCAGGGGTGCAGACTTCGCTGGGCGAAGCCTGTGGCCCGGAGAACGGGTCGTCCCCACCGCCTGGTCGAACCCAGGGTTGCAGACTTCGCTGGGCGAAGCCTGTGGCCCGGCGAACGCGCCGTCGATCCCCTTTGGCCGAGAGGCACACGCCGGTCCCCCTTCATCTTCTCGGCGTCAGCCGAGACGCTACATGCGGAACACGCCGAAGCGGTCGGTGCCTTTCACCGGGCCGGAGTGGATGGCAGACAAAGCGATCCCAAGGACAGTGCGTGTGTCCCGGGGGTCGATGAGCCCATCGTCGCGCACGCGGGCTGTCGAGAAGTACGCCTGCTCCGATTCCTCCATCTCGGCCATCAGCTGAGCGTTGCGCTCGGCGTCGGCCTCCTCGTCGAACTCGATTCCGCGTGATTCCGCAGATTGTCTCGCCACTATGGACATGACGCCGGCGAGCTGCTTCGGCCCCATCACCGACACTTTGTGGTTGGGATACCCGAAGACGAACCGCGGCTCGTAGGCACGGCCCGACATCCCGTAGTTCCCGGCGCCGTAGGAGACGCCGGCCATCAACGAGATGTGTGGCACCTCCGAATTGGCGACAGCGTTGATCATCTTTGCCCCGTCCTTGATGATCCCGGCCTGCTCGTAGTCCTTGCCCACCATGTAGCCGGTGGTGTTGTGGATGAAGAGCAGCGGTGTGTCATACCGATTGCAGAGCTGGATGAACTCAGTCGTCTTCTTCGCCTCGTCACTGAATATGACGCCCTGTTGGTTGGCGATGACTCCGATGGGGTAGCCGTGGAGCGACCCCCAGCCGTTGACGATCGACGTCCCGTAGACGGCTTTGTACTCCTCGAACTCCGAACCATCGAGGGTCCGGGCCAGTATCTCTCTCATGTCGAATGGCACACGCAAGTCCGTCGGGATCACACCGAGGATCTCGTCCGGGTCGTAGATCGGGTCGGACGCCTCCTTGGTGGGCCCGTAACCGTCTTTGCGCCAATTGAAATGGGCGACGATGTCGCGGCCCATACGGATGGCCTCGTGCTCGTCGTCGGCGAAATAGTCCGATAGACCGGAGACTTTGGAGTGCATCTCGGCACCACCGAGTTCCTCGTCGGTCGATTCTTCCCCGGTTGCCATCTTCACCAGCGGCGGCCCACCCAGGAAGACTTTCGCCTGCTCTCGGACCATGACTGCGTAGTCGCACATCGCCGGGAAGTAGGCGCCACCAGCCGTCGAGCTGCCGAACACCAGAGCCACGGTCGGGATCCCCATCTTGGAGAGGCGGGTCAGATTGCGGAACCACTTGCCCCCCACGAGGAAGACGTCGGCTTGGTCGGGGAGGTCGGCCCCCCCGGACTCCACGAGGCTGATGAAGGGGAGCCGATTCTCCATGGCAATGTCCATGATCCGGAGTGATTTGGCGAGGGTGTAGCGATTGAAGACTCCGGCCTGGCTGGTCGGGTCGTTGGCCAGGATGGCGCACTCCACCCCGCTGATAACGCCAATGCCGGTGACGACGTTCGCTCCAAGTGGCTTGTCGGTGCCCCATGCAGCCAGGGTCGACAGCTCGAGGAACGGAGTGTCTCGGTCGACCAGCAGCTCGATTCGCTCCCGTGCCAGGAGCTTGCCCCGCTCCCGATGGCGTTCGATGTACTTCTCGCCACCGCCGAGTCGGGCCTTTGCCTGAAGCTCCTCGAACTCGGCGAGTCTCTGTTCCATGCCAGCCCGATTGGCCTGGTACTCCTCGGAGTTGGTGTCCAGGCGCGTCTTCAGGACCTGCATGGATATGGAGCGTAGGCGTTGCTATAGCACCAGGTCTCGGTTTCCACGACCTCTTGCTATAGCAACGCCGCTGTCAGCGGGCTCAGCCGCTGTGGACTGCTGACTCCTGGTAGGGCTCGAGCATGATGCACTCGCCAGGGCACTCCTCTGCGGACTCGATCACGTCGTCGATGAGCGCGTCCGGGACACGGGCGAGGCCACGGGCCCCGTCAGGGGCATCCTCACCGTCGAAGACAACGGTGTTGCCGAAATGCTTCGACTCTTCCTTGACGACCCAGAGGCCATCGTCACGGCCTACGAAAACGTCGGGAGTGATCTCCTCGCAGATGCCGTCGCCCGTGCAGAGGTCTTGATCGATCCAAACCATTAGCTTGGTTGCGTCGGCCATACCCCCAAGTTAGATGGTCGAGAGGCACTACCCAATTCAGACAGGAACGAAATGAAGGCAGTACTCGAGCGGCTCCAAACCCAGATCGGCCAGGAAGTCGGCGTGAGCAAGTGGTGGGAGGTCACCCAGCAGCGGATCGATGCTTTCGCAGAAGCCACCGACGACCACCAGTTCATCCATGTCAACCCAGAGCTGGCGGCACAGACACCTTTCGGGGGAACCATCGCGCACGGCTTCCTGACTCTCTCCATGTCGGTTCCCATGGCGACCGAAGTGAATCTGGATGTAGGGAGCCCGATGATGGGCATCAACTACGGGCTGGACAAGGTGCGGTTCCCTGCACCCGTTCCGGTCGACTCGAAGATCAGGCTACGGGTGACTCTCGACGAGGTGGAAGAGGTCTCCGGCGGCATCCAGATCAAGCAGACGATGACCACCGAGGTCGAAGGTCAGGAGAAGCCGGCGATGGTGGCCGAGAGGCTCACCCGCCTGTACTACTGAGCCGAGACCCGCCAGGGCTTGTGGGCTCAGGCCGCGGAGTCGATTGGCAGCACTTCGAGCCTCACCCAGATCGCCTCGGAGCTGGCCACCACCAGGTCGGCTTGCAGCCGCCATAGCTCCCCTATTTCACGGCGGTGCCATAGG
>Ga0214469_1000701_pt1 | contig 11869 bp, 9 predicted proteins | sample RVTome_10_FD_187340 | JGI IMG/M metagenome (GOLD analysis project Ga0214469, IMG submission 187340) | Soil microbial communities from uranium-contaminated site in the Upper Colorado River Basin, Wyoming, United States - RVT153D57 HiSeq ... | reverse complement strand
ATGAGCCTCGATTCGCTGGGGGCGTGGCAGATCACCATGCAGCTCTTCCTCTTCCTGTCGTTGGTCCTTGACTCGGTTGCGATCGCGGCCCAGGCTCTGGTCGGGAAACATCTAGGGGCGGGAACCAGGGCCGACGCCCGCGCCGTCAGCGCCCGCCTGATGGAGTGGGGGCTGCTGATCGGACTCGTGGCCGGCCTCGCCCTGTTCCTCGGACGCAGCGGTCTCGCCTCTCTGTTCAGCAACGACGAGTCCGTGGTCGCATCCGCCACGTGGTTACTAGCGTGGCTGGCCGCGGTCCAGCCTCTCAGCGCGCTCGCCTTCACGCTTGACGGCATTCTCATCGGCGCCAGCGACACCCGCTTTCTCGCACAGTCGATGGTTCTCTCCTCGATTGCTTTCGCTGCCGTGTCCGTGGCGTCGTTGAACCTCGACTGGGGCATTGAGGGGCTCGCCGCCGGCGCAACGCTGTGGCTGGCGCTACGGACGGCGACGACCGCGTGGAGGTGGCGGGGCGAGCAGTGGATGTTGGCGGCCTAAAGAACGGGGAGGGGAAGCCGAGGAAAAGACCAGGCCCCCGGTCGCGGGTCCGGGGGCCTGGGGGCAAATGGCCGTGGAAAATTCGAAGTGTCGTAACTATGACGCACAACGTACCTGAATGGTTTCTTGTTCCCCCTATTTTTTGTGACTAGTTGATGACTATTTTTTGTAGCTAGTTACGCACTGTTCGACCGCCGAACCCGGGGAACGGGTTGCCCGCGACGATGACACTCGGGCTCGAGCCGGCGTCCCAACCCGCGTCCGTAGGCGAGGAACCGGCGGATTCTCCGCAGACGACCACCCGGGAGAACGAACTCCCCCAGCCTCCGCTCCACGGTGAAGTGGAACTCATTGCCATCGGTCTCGCCTCGACCCACGAAGGCGGCGTTGTCCTGTCCTACGAATTTCTCGGCATGTCTCTGGAACGACATGCATGCCGGTCCCTCGAGGCTGGGGCCGAAGGGGAGGCCGGCGGGCCACCGGCCGACGAAGCCGTCGGGCACCGCGCGCAATCCGGTTGCGGGCACGGGGACCGGCCACCCATCGGCGACGAAGGTCACCGTCGGGTTCCCGATCCGGCCGATAGCGCGCGCGGCGTGGTTCCGCCAGTCGTCTCCCTCGACCCTCTGCCACGCGACCGGCGAAGCTCCTCCGGGCGCCGGATCGGAAGCCTTGAGTTCGAGGTCATCGGGCGCGCTCCAGATCTTGGGCTCCTCGGCAGCGCGTCCGGGACGCCACCACAGGATCCGCAGCGGAGTCACCTCGATCCAGATGCGAGTCCAGTACCAGGTCTGAGTCCTCATGACGATCCAGGGGGTCCGTCTCGTCGCCGCCGGCAGCTTGTTGAACGACCGGGCCACGTAACGGTCGGTGTTGGCCTGGAGGTTGGAGTCCCGCACCGCCGCCGCTCCGAGGACCAGGACCGTCGGAGGCGCCTCCATTGTCAACCCGACGGAGTCGCCGAAAAGGAGAGCAACGTTCGGATTGTGTCTCGCCCGCTCCGCCTTGGCCGGATGGGTGACGCTCGTCGAGACGTCGATGCTCCTGCGGTCGTCGTTGACGTAGGGCGTCACGGGCCAGGTGATGGGGCAACCGGCTCGGGTGAGCGTCGCGAACTGGCAAGTGAGTGCCCGAGCCATCATCGGAATCGTCGGCCAGGGCCACCCCGCCGGATTCTCGTGAGGATCTAGTTCTGGGGAAACGTCAGACAAGCTCCTTGAGCTCCTCGAAGCAATGCTCGATGTCTCCCTCTGTAGAGAAGAAGTGCGGTGAGATACGCAAGGCATCCCCCCGCTGGTCGAGCACCACGTTGCGCCGGAAGAGCTCGTGAAGGATTCGCTCAGCTTTCGGACGGCCCCCCGGCACGCGCACCCTGACGAGCCCACCCCGTCGCTCGTCGGCCCTGGGGGACAAAACCTCGAGGTTCACCTGGTCAGCTTTCTCGATGATCAGCGACGTGAGCTCCTGGTTGCGGGCTCTGATTCTGTCGACACCTACCTCTAGGGTTATCTCCATCCCCGCCGATGCCGTCCACGCCTGAGGGAGCGTGTACGTCCCGGTCTCGAACCGACGGGCGTCATCGCGTAGGTCGAGGGCCGAGCGATCGAAGTCGAACGGCCTCTTGGTGCCGAACCACCCGACGACTAGGGGCTGCATCTGGGCCACCAGGTCTCGCCGGCAGTAGAGAAACGCGATGCCCTGTCCACCCATCAGCCATTTAAGAGCCCCCGACAACAGGAAGTCGATCCCGAGGTCGTGCACGTCGAGGGGCACGATGCCGCTGCCGTGAAAGTCGTCGACCACCACGAGCGCTCCGGATTCGTGAGCGGCCTCGACGATCGGTGGGAGGTCCATGATCCAGGAGGACTCGAAGAGCACTCGGTTGGTGTTCACCATGGCAGTCTGGCCGTCGATGCGGTCGACTACATCGTCGGCTTCGATTCTGATCCCATCGGCCGAGGCCACGAAATCGAGCTTCGCCCCTCTGCGTTGCTGGGCCCGCCACACGTAGCTGTTGGTCGGGAAATCCATGTCCGACAGCACGACCTTGTTGCGATCGCCGAGGTCGAGGCACGACGCGATCGAGGAGAGTCCCGACGAAACGGAGGGAACAATCGCCACCTCGTCGGGGTCGGCTCCGATGATCTGGCTGAACTGATCCCGGCACTGTTCGAGCTTGGGAAGCCCGTGCGCCAGCCACAGCTCCTCGGGACCGAGGCGCTGCCACAGGTCGAGGTGTTCCGTAGCTGCGTCGCGCGCCCGTAGCGAGAGGGGGCCGAGCGAGGCGGAGATCAAATAGGTGCGTTCAGCCAGGATCGGAAACTCGTCGCGGTAGGAGCCGAGGTCCTTCATCCTCGAAGGCTACCGCCCGGACCCCGAACGCGAGGAGAGCGCCCCCCTTCCTGAGGGGCGCTCTCGGAAATACCGCTGCTATCTGGTCGAACGAAGGAAGATGTCGGAGGCCCCGTTGGTGTCCCCGCCGATGAGATTCGTGGCGCTGGAGAGGAACGTTACGAACTTGCCGTCGTTCGTGACGCTGGCGATGATACTGGAGCCGTTGGACTCAGAGCCGTCGAACCGCACGCTGACTCGCCGGGTCCGGTTCTGCTTGCGGTCCCGGACGAACACGTCGCCGACCCCGTTGGTGTCGTTCGCCACGAGGTTCGTGGCGGCTGATTCGAACGCAACGTAGCGACCTGAAGCGGAAATGTGCGGGCTCCAGGTCGTAGGAGACCCACCGTTCCCCTGAACGCCGGCGGTGCTAATGCTGACTCGTCTGGTGTTGCTCGGAGAGGCGTTCCTCACGAAGACGTCGATGGTTGCATTCGTATCGCCGCCGACGAGGTTGGTGGCGAGCGAGGCGAAGGCCACCTGACCTTTGTTGCTGACGGTGGAGAAGAGACTCGGTCCGTTACCTTCCCCGGCGGCTCCGATGCTTACTCGCTTCGTCTTCTTGTTGTTGCGATCATGCAGGAACACATCACCAGTCGCGTTCGTGTCGCCTGCGACGAGGTTGGTGGCAGAGGAGGTGAAGGTCACGTAGCGACCGTTGGGGGAAATATCGGCGAAGCTCGAGGGGCCGTTTGGCTGAGCACCGTTGGACCTCAGGCTCACCCGGCGCGTCTTGCCGGTCTTGCGGTCCTTGACGAAAATATCGGTCAATCCATTCGAGTCCCCGGAGACCAGGTTGGTGGCCTCAGATTCGAAGGAAACGAAACGGCCATCGCTCGATATTTCCGGGAAGTTGCTCCCGCCGTTTGCCTGGCCGCCGTTGGACCGGGTGCTGACCCGGGTCGTCTTGTCTTTCTTCAGGTCGCGGACGAAGATGTCGGCCACTCCGTTGGTGTCTCCGGGAACAAGGTTGCTTGCACTCGACAGGAAGACGACGAAGCGGCCGGAGCCCGAGATATCTGAGTTCGAGCTCGGCCCGTTGCCCTCTGTCCCGTTGGACCGGACACTGACGCGCCGCGTCTTGCCCGCCTTGCGGTCGCGCACGAAAACGTCGATCGCACCGTTGGTGTCCAACCCGACGAGGTTCGTAGCAATGGAGTCGAAGGCCACGTACCTTCCGTCCTGAGAGACTGCAGAAAATGCGCTCTGGCCATTGGACTGGGCGCCGTTGCTCGACACACTTATCCGGGTCGTATTGGGCGCGGCAAGCGCCGCGGTGGAGATTCCGGCCACGACCACGGAGAGGATCAAGAAAAGCGATACGACTCGGGTGCGCACATTGGCTCCATTCTGTTGATCGATTCTTGTCCTTCTTGCTTCTATCTCCCCGAAGCGTCCGTTGTCATGGGAACTTGGTGGTTACGTAACCATCGTCCCGATCTGCAACTGGGAATGCGCTTCAGATCGCGAAGAGAGAGACTCCGCCCGGCTAGTTGAAGGGCCCCCTTACGAATACGTCCGACCGAGCGTTGGTGTCGCCTCCAACGAGGTTCGTCGCGTTCGATACAAAGGAAACGAAGCGTCCACTCGATGTCATGTCGCCGACGAAACTCGGGCCGTCGCCCTGAGCTCCATCGAAGCGCACGCTCACGCGGCGTGTCGTTTGGTTGGATCGATTGTGCATGAACACGTCGAATGTTGCGTTGGTGTCTCCGGCAACGAGGTTCGTGGCCCGTGAGTCGAACGCGATCCTCTCCCCATTGGCTGAGATCTGGGGCGGCCCGAGGGTGACGTCCGAGTCCCCGATGGCCTGAACCCCCGCGCTGCTGACACTGACTCTGCGTGTCTTCTTCGTCTTGATGTTGTGAACGAATATGTCCCAATCACCGTTGGTGTCGTTGGTGACGAGATTGGTGGCCGCCGATGGAAACGCAACGCTGCCGTTGTTCGCGACGGCGGGCCAGTGACTGGAACTGTTTCCTTGGGCTCCGTTGGTGGCAACACTCGCTCGGACGGTCTTCTTGCTCTTTCGGTCGTGGACAAAGACATCAGCGGCCGCGTTGGAGTCATTGGGTACGAGGTTGTCGGCGACGGACAGGAACCCGATATAGCGCCCGCTGGGCGAGATCGTCGACAGGTAGCTGGCGTTATTTCCCTGCGCTCCGTTGCTCCGTCGGCTAATGCGCGTGGTTTTCCCCGTCTTTCGGTCCTTCACGAAGACGTCCACGGCACCGTTACTGTCTCCTGAAACGAGGTTGCTCGCGAGCGAGTAAAAGAGGACGTAGCGACCGTCGGCCGAGATGCCCTGCCCGACGCTGATGGCGTTGGCCTCGACGCCATTCGAGCGGGTGCTGACCCTCGTCGTCTTCTTCTTTTTCCTGTCATGGACGAATACGTCGGACACATTGTTTCCGTCCTGCCCGATGAGATTCGTGGCATCGGAGCTGAAAGCCACGAAGCGTCCCGAATCCGAGATGAACGGGAGCTGGCTGATGCCGTTCGCCTCGGCCCCGTTGGACCGCTTGCTTATGCGCGATGTCTTGCCCGACTTGCGGTTGCGAATAAAGATGTCCTGGGCGTTGTTGCTGTCGTTTCCAATGAGATTCGTCGCCACGGACTCGAAGGCGATGAGCCGACCGTTGTTGGATATGGCGGATCGGATACTGCCGCCATTGCCTTGGGCGTCGGCAGACGAAAGACTGACGCGGACGGTTGTCGGAGCCGCCAGAGCCGGGAGCGCGGTCCCCAAGAAGAGAGAGGCGGACAAGGTGACGCCGACGACGATCCGAGTGCGCATTCGCTGCTCCTTTTCTCGACGACAAGCGAGTGCCTGCGCTCAGTTTGGAACCGAACCCTGTCGGTTCGCTTAAGGTTCGCGGTGCTTCGACCCGGCAGAGGGGGTTTGCGCCGATTTGCCGGAAGTCCCATGGCGCGCCGGGGGGGTGGGCATGACAAAGGCCCCCGGCGCGCCGGGGGCCTTTGTTTGGTCGGGTTCCAGTTAGTTGATGGGCCCCCGAATGAATGAGTCGTTGAAACCGTTTGTGTCTCCTCCGACCAGATTCGTGGAGTTGGACAGGAACGCCACGAGCTTTCCATTGGACGTGACGTGCCCACCAGCAGCCGCGGTGTTTCCCTGGGTTCCGTCAAACCGAACGCTCACGCGTCGGGTCGTCTGGCTGGACCGGTCGCGAAGGAAGGTGTCAAGATTTGCGTTCGAGTCTCCAGCGACCAGGTTGGAGGCCTGTGAGTCGAAGGCGATCCGGTCTCCATTGGCCGATATCGTGGGAACGCTGAAGATACCCGAGTTGTTGTTGCCCTGTGCTCCTGCGCTGCTGACGCTCACCCTGCGGGTTTGTCCATTACCGATGCGGTGTGCGAAGGCATCCCAGACTCCGTTGGTGTCCCCGGGCACGAGATTGGTGGCAAAGGACGCAAAGACGACGACCCCATTGTCAGATACGTCTGACAACTGGCTCACGTTGTTGGCTTGGGCGCCATTGCTCGCAACACTCACCCTGCGGGTCTTCTTGTTGTTGCGGTCGTGCACGAAAACATCGGCTACGCCATTCGAGTCGTTGGGGACGAGGTTCGAGGCTGCAGAGGAGAAAGTGACGTAGCGAGCGTTCGGAGAAATCGCCGCAGAGAAGCTGCCGTTGTTGCCCTGAGCTCCGTTCGACCGGACGCTCACCCGCTTCGTCTTCCCGGTCTTTCGGTTCTTGACGAAGACATCGGTGTTTCCGTTGCTGTCAGCAGGCACGAGATTGGTTGCATTCGAGGTGAAAACCACGAAACGACCATTGCCCGAGATCCCCTGGATGGTGCTGGATCCGTTCGCCTCGCCGCCGTTCGATCGGGTGCTTACCCTGGTTGTCTTCTTGGTGTCGCGGTCGTGAACGAAGGCGTCGCTAGCGAGGTTGCCGTCCAGCGAGACCAAGTTCGAGGCGGAAGATGTAAATCCGACCCAGCGTCCCGAGTCCGAGATATGGGGAGTGGAACTGAAACCGTTTGCCTCCGCGCCGTTCGATCGCCGGCTGACTGGTGTGGTCTTTCCGGCCTTGCGGTTGCGAACGAATATGTCCTGAGTTGCATTTGTGTCGGTGGCGACCAGATTGGACGCGTTTGATTCGAACGCGACGAACTTGCCGGTCTTGGACGGCGCCGCTAGACCGCTGTGATTGTTTCCCTGCACGCCGCCGGAAGAGAGGCTTACCCGGTCGGTGGTCGGGGCCGCCATTGCCGGCGCTGCTCCCAGAACCAGAAATGCGGATAGGGCTGTTGCGACGAGCATCGGCCGTGTTTTCACTCGTGTATCTCCTTCTCGACGACGGAAATGACCTTGCTGCCTCGAGTGTGTAGCCGACCCCTGTGCGTCTCCTTAAGGTTCTCTTTGGTTTGCCTTTGACCGGAACCCTTTTGCACTGGTTCGTCGGGAAAGAGATCGGACAGAGTCCTTAACTTCGGGCGCCGGCCGTATTAGGTTCCCCTGAGTCGCTATCTGGGGAGAGGTGTCGAAATGTACGACTTCTGGTTGTTCGTCCACGTGCTCATGGCAATCGTCTGGGTCGGCGGAAACATCCACCTTCAGATCATTGGAGCGAGGCTGACGGCCGCGAACGACTCGATCCAACTCGCCGGTTTCAGTAAGCAGGCGGAATGGATCGGGACGAAGGTACTCATGCCGGCGGCGGTCCTGATAGTCATCGCGGGGGTCTTGATGGTGTTGGACAGCTCCGGGTCCCCCGCGTTCGAGGACTTGTGGGTGATCATTGGGATCGCGGGATTTCTATACTCGTTCATAAACGGCGCGGCCCTCCTCGGCCCCCTGTCGGGCAAGACCGCCAAGCTCATCGAGGAGCGGGGAGCAGAGGATGCTCAGGTCCAAACCAACATTCGGCGCCTCTTCCTGTACGGGCGCATCGAGCTGGTCATCCTGATCGTGGTCGTCTGGGCGATGACCATGAAGCCGACCCTCTAGCTAGAGGAATCCGCCTGGGGAACACTAGTTACACGCGCGTCGTTTACCCTGGGAGTCCATGTCTTCATCCCCCTCGCAGAGCGGGAACCTCGTCATTCGGGGAGCCCGAGAGCACAATCTCAGAAACGTAAACCTGGAGTTGCCCCGCAACTCGCTCATCGTCTTTTGCGGGATCTCGGGCTCTGGGAAATCCTCCCTGGCCTTCGACACGGTCTATGCCGAGGGCCAGCGCCGCTACGTCGAGTCGCTCAGCTCGTACGCCCGTCAGTTCCTGGGCCAGATGGACAAGCCGGATGTGGATTTCATCGAGGGCCTGAGCCCCGCGATCTCAATCGACCAGAAGTCGGCCCCCAAGAACCCCCGTTCGACGGTGGGAACGATCACCGAGATCTACGACTACCTGCGCCTGCTGTTCGCACGGATCGGGCGACCCCACTGCCATCTCTGTGGGCGTCCGATCGCCCGACAGACCCCGGAACAGATCGTCGACCAGATTCTCGATCTCCCCGAGGGAACCCGCTTTCAGGTGCTGGCTCCAATCGTCAAAGGACGAAAGGGCGAGTTCACTCAGGCGCTCGAGGAGCTGGCGCGACGGGGGTTCGCGCGCGCTCGCATCGATGGCGAGGCGCGAGACCTGTCCGAGAAGATACGGCTCGACCGATACCACCAGCACGATATCGACGTCATCGTCGACCGCCTCGTGCTCAAGGAGGGAATCCGGAGCAGGCTGAACGACTCGATCGAGACCGCGCTGAAGCTCGCGGATGGGATCGCGGCGATCGATGTGGTCGACGATGCGTCCGAGGACATCATGTTCAGCCAGCACTTCGCATGCACCTTCGACAACATCAGCTTCGACGAACTCGCTCCCAGGAACTTCTCGTTCAACTCGCCCTACGGGGCGTGCGAGCGCTGCGACGGGCTCGGCACGCACCTCGAGGTCGACAAAGAGCTCGTCATTCCGAATCCGGATCTGAGCCTCGACGAGGGGGCGGTCGCTCCCTGGGCGGGCAAGAGCGAGTACTTCACCAGGCTCATCGATGCAGCCGCATCGACGTTCGGCTTCAGGACCGATGTTCCTTTCAAGAAGCTCCCAAAGAGCGCGCGCGATGTCGTTCTCTACGGCGACGACTCGGAGGACATCCACGTTCGCTACAAGAACCGCTACGGACGCCAGCGGTCCTACTGGACGGTGTTCGAGGGAATCATCACGTGGCTCGAGCGGAGGCGCGACGAGACCGACTCCGACTACGCTCGTGAACGCTACGAGCAGTACTTCAGAGAGATCCCGTGTCCGAAGTGCAAGGGCGCGCGACTCCGGCCCGAGTCCCTTGCCGTAACGCTCGGCGGCGAGAACATCCATCAGGTCAGCGCGCTGCCGATCGGTGACGTCTACGATTTTCTGCGAAAGCTGGAGCTCAATGATCGCGAGACGTTCATAGCCGAGCGGTTGCTCAAGGAGATTCACGCGCGGCTCGGTTTTCTCCTGGACGTGGGTCTCGACTACCTGAGCCTCTCTCGCAACTCGGCAACGCTCGCCGGTGGTGAGGCTCAGCGCATCAGGCTGGCGACCCAGATCGGGTCCGGGCTGGTAGGGGTTCTCTACGTCCTGGACGAGCCGTCCATCGGACTGCATCAGCGGGACAACCGGCGGCTGATTGACACGCTCGTGCGGCTGCGCAATATGGGAAACACCCTCATAGTCGTGGAGCACGACGAGGAAACGATTCGCGTCGCGGATCACGTCGTCGATATCGGGCCGGGGGCGGGGGAGCACGGTGGCGAGATCGTGTATTCGGGGAAGCTAGACGGACTTCTCGAAGCTCCGAGGTCCCTGACCGGTGACTACCTCGCCGGGCGCAGGCACGTCCTCATCCCCGAGCGACGCCGGGCTGCCGAGCGCGGCGAGCTCGTCGTCAAAGGTGCGCGCCAGCACAACCTGAAGAACATCGACGCAGCCTTCCCGTTGGGCAACTTCATCTGCGTCACAGGTGTTTCGGGCTCCGGCAAGTCGACGCTCGTCAACGACATTCTCTACAAGGCCGTGCATCAGAAGCTCAACCGTCAGGCTCGCCTCGTCCCGGGCAAGCACCGCTCCATCAAAGGACTCGGAGACGTTGACAAGGTCATCGACATCGATCAGAGCCCGATAGGGCGGACACCACGCAGCAACCCTGCGACCTATACCGGCGTGTGGGATCACGTTCGCAAGCTGTTCGCCAAGACTCAGGATGCGCGCCGGCGCGGCTATCAGCCCGGCCGTTTCAGCTTCAACGTGCGCGGCGGACGCTGCGAGGCTTGCATGGGTGACGGGACAATCAAGATCGAGATGCACTTCCTGCCTGACATCTACGTCCCCTGCGAGGTCTGCAAGGGTAAGCGCTACAACCGGGAGACTCTGCAGGTCCGGTACAAGGGAAAGAACGTCTCCGAGGTCCTCGCAATGAGTGTCGAGGAGGCGTGCGAGTTCTTCTCAGCCATCCCGCCGATCGCTCGGCACATGACCACGCTTAGGGACGTAGGACTGGGCTACATCAAGCTCGGGCAACCGGCCCCGACCCTCTCCGGAGGAGAGGCTCAGCGCGTGAAGCTCGCCAGCGAGCTGTCGAAGCGATCCACAGGACGAACTCTCTACATTCTCGACGAGCCGACCACCGGCCTGCACTTCGAGGACGTCAGGAAGCTCCTCGGCGTTCTTCACCGACTCGTCGACAACGGCAACACGGTAGTGGTCATCGAGCACAACCTCGAAGTGATCAAGACCGCCGATCACATCATCGATCTCGGCCCGGAGGGCGGTAGCGGCGGGGGCGAGATTGTTGCCACCGGCAGCCCCGAAGAGGTGGCCGTAGCACCCGGGTCCTATACCGGAGAGTTCCTGCGAACTCTGCTCGGCATCGGTGGGACGAGAAAGACGGCGCCTCGCCGGGTCGCTGCAACCAAGGGCCGCAAGAGGTCTGCGGCGCGCCGGTCCGCGTAGCTTTGTAGAACTCGCTTACTTGAGACAAGTCCCGGTGCCGAGGGGGAGGAGATTCGATGACGGAGAAGCCACGCTCGAAGGATCCGGATCTGAACCAGTACGAGTCCGATGAGGACTACGAACCTCAGCGTCAAGACGCCGAGGAGGACATGACGGACTCCGACGCAAATCATGACGGCAACGAGGGTGCGGATGATCGAGTGCGAATCGAACAGCCATCGGGGGACGAGGCTCCGAGGGCCTGAGATCCTCCGCGATGTCTCCTCGGAACTTGCTGCACTAGTCTGTGCTCATGGTAAAGGAGCGCCTCACGATAGACGTGGTGGTGGAGATCCCGAAGGGGAGCCGCAACAAATACGAGTGGGACGCCGACCGTCGGATCTTCAAACTCGACCGGCGGCTGTTCTCCGCCACCACCTATCCCGCCGACTACGGTTTCATCCCGCACACACTCGGCGAGGACGGCGATGCACTCGATGCTCTCGTCCTCCTGGAGGATCCAACCTTTCCAGGCTGCTGGATACCCGATGCGCGACCCGTTGGGGTTCTCTGGATGGAGGATGAGAAGGGGCACGACGCAAAGATCATCTGTGTCCTCGACACGGACCCGAACTGGTCCAGGATGACAACCATCGAGGACTTCCCACCGCACATCATGAGCGAGATAGAGCACTTCTTCGATGTCTACAAGATGCTCGAGCCGAACAAGTCGTCCTCGACCCAGGGGCACGAGGGAGCAGAGGCGGCGTGGCGCGAGATCAAGGCCTCATGGAAGAGAGCAAAGGAACTATCCGGCGCGGGGGCCGAGCCAGGAACGGCGACTTAGTCCGGTTGGGCCCCAACCAGTTGCGGTTGACTCAACCCACCCATGCCTGGAAAGCACCTCTAAAGATTCAACCGGATAACCTATCCCTGTCTATCGAACACATGTTCGATAGACAATAGATTTCCCACGATTCGCCCCACTATTTCGGGGTCATCGAAGC
>Ga0214469_1000699_pt1 | contig 11876 bp, 13 predicted proteins | sample RVTome_10_FD_187340 | JGI IMG/M metagenome (GOLD analysis project Ga0214469, IMG submission 187340) | Soil microbial communities from uranium-contaminated site in the Upper Colorado River Basin, Wyoming, United States - RVT153D57 HiSeq ... | reverse complement strand
GGCACCGGGCGAGGCGTGAGCTGGAGCGCGAACTGGGCGGACAGGTCTACCTCGACCTGCGGGTCCGCGTGCGCGCGCGGTGGCGACGCGACGACGGGTTGCTCGACAGACTAGGTATCGAGTGAGCGACGCAAGGCGCGAAACAAACATGGCCTCCCCGGTAGGGGCTTCTATCGAGTGACGATGGTTCCTGAGGTTCGGACAACCCGCCGCACCGCGATCGTCTTGACGGTACTGGCGCTGGTGTCCTTCGCCGTGGCCGCCACGATCGGCAACCAGCTCGAGGACCCGCTGAACTCGAACACGGCGTCGCTGGTGGTGCTGATCGTCTGGTGCGTCCTCGGCGCCGGCGCGGCGATCACGGCCATCGTCGACGCCTACATCAAGCCCGAGGGCGAGGTCCTCGGCCTGATCACGACGATCGCCGCCACGGTTTTCGGGCTTCTCAGTCTGCTCGTCGTCATCGGCGTCGTGGTGGGCGCCACCGGGGTGATGGACGAGGAGGAGCCGGCCGAGCTGCAGGACCAGCGCCCGGCACGCTCGGTCTCCAGCTAGCTCTCGGGCTTGTCCCGGTCCCCGGTGAGGAACTCGGGGCTCGCGATCGCGCGGACTCCGAGGGCGATTGCCGTGAACAGCAGCACGACCGCAACGAGGCGGACGACGCCGTTCTCCACGAAGAACAGGAGCAACGCCCCGACCGCGAAACAGAGGGCGGCAATCCTGCCGTGGCTCATCGCGGACTCTCCTCGGCGCCGATCGGCTTCAGCTCCTGGTCGAGGCGTCCCTTGAGCACGAGCCGGAAGAGGTAGGCGAGGGAGGGCAGGATCAGGCTGAGGCCCACGGCGACGCTGATCAGCGTCGCGATCAGCGTCGGGTCGCCCGCGGCCGCATCGTCAAGGGAAAGCTCACCCGGAAGGAAGTCGGGCTCGATGGCGAGCGCCATGGCGACGAGGACCGATCCGACGGCGATCGCGGACCCAAGCCGAGCCGGGCCGAACCTGCCCGTCCAGATCATCGCCAGCGTCGCCACCCCCGCGACTCCCGACAGGAGCACGAACACCAGGCCGGCGCCCGAGGTGAGCCCGTCATAGAGGTCGGGGGCGTCGGAGTTGACGATCGCGATCCCGGCGATCGCCAGGGCTCCCGTCGCGATCCCGGCGCCGAGCGCCCGGCGGCGGAACGCCTCCGCGAGGTCGTCGAAGCCAGACCGCGCCGCGTCGGCGGCGAGGAAGACGGCCGCCAGGTAGGCGCCGTTCAGAACCGCGAGGGCGCCCGCGAGGAGCGACGTGGCGTTCGTCCAGCTCGAGAACGCGCCGGCCGACCCGTCCAACGGCACCTGGCCCGAGGCCACCGCGCCAACGGCGGCGCCGAGGAAGAACGGCGTCAGCACGGACGACAGCGCGAACGTCGCGCCCAGCGCCCGTGCCTCCGAGATCGTGGCGGCCTCGCCTCGAAGCGCGAACGCCGCGCCGCGCAGGATGATCCCGACGGCCGCAAGGAACAGCGGGACGTAGAGCGTCTCCATCACCGGGCCAAATGCCTGTGGGAAACACGTCCACATGATCACCAGCACGAAGATCAGCCAGACGTGGTTGGCCTCCCAGACCGGCCCCATCGAGCGCTTGATCATCCCGCGGACCCGCGCGCCCCGCTCGGCGCCGCCCGCGGTCAGGTCCCAGAAGCCGGCGCCGAAGTCAGCGCCGCCGAGGACGGCGTAGGCCGTGAGCCCGATCAGGAGGACCGCCGCCGCGAGGTCGGGCAGCATCAGCCGACCGTCTCGATCGACTCGGGCCCCTGGCGCGCGAGGCGGCGGAGCAGGAACAGGACCACGACGATCAGGCCCGCGTACACCACCGCCAGGGTCGCGTAGCCGACCGGGATCCCCTCGGCGCCGGTGACCGCCTCTTCGGTGCGCATCAGCTCATAGACGATCCAAGGCTGCCGCCCAACCTCGGTCACGATCCAGCCGGCGATCAGCGCGACGATTCCCGCCGGTCCCGCCAACACGACCGCGCGGTAGAACCACTTGGAGCCGGGCAACGACCCGTGCCGCCATCGCGACCACAGGAACCAGACCGCGATCAGCGCCAGCAGCGTGCCGATGCCCACCATGACCTGGAACGCGTTCCGCACCCAGGCAACCGGCGGGCGGTCGTTGGCGGGAACCGTGTCGAGGCCCTGGACCTCCGCATTCGGGTCGTGGAACGCGAGCAGCGAGAGCAGGTCCGGAATCGCGACGCCGCCGTAGACCTTCCCGTTCAGGTAGATCCCGCCGATGGTCAGCGGCGCTCCCTCCGTGGTCTCGTCGAGGCCCTCCATGGAGGCGAGCTTCACCGGCTGGTTCTCGGCCACCGTCCGGGCCGCCCAGTCCCCGACCAGGAGCTGTGTCGGCGCGACGATCGCGACGACGGCGAGCGGCACGATCAGACCGGCGCGGTGGTAGCGGTCCCGGCGCCCTCGCAGCCAGGCGTACGCGTAGACGCCCGCGACCAGGAACCCGGCCACCAGGAAGCCGGCAAGGTACATGTGCACGAGCTCGTGCCAGAGGTTGTCGTTGAACAGGGCCTCGAGCGGTCGCACGTTCGTGACGTCGCCGTTCGATCCGAGGTCGAACCCGGTGGGGTTGTTCATCCATCCGTTTACGGCGATCACGAACGTCGCCCCCGCGATTCCCGAGAGCACGATCGGGAACCCTGCGAGGAAGTGGGTGCGCGCCGGTAAGCGGTCCCAGCCGTAGACGTAGATCGTGATGAAGATCGCCTCGAGGAAGAACGCGACCCCCTCGAGCGCGAACGCGAATCCGAACACCTCGCCCCACTGCTCCATGAAGCGCGGCCAGAGCAGCCCGAGCTCGAAGGAGAGGATCGTCCCGGTCACGACGCCGACCGCGAACAGGATCAGCATCACCTTTGACCAGCGCTTCGCGAGCGCCCGGTAGGTCTCGTCCCCGGTGCGGAGCCAGAGTCCCTCCAGGAACAGGACCATCGCCGGGAACGAGATGCCGAAACAGACCAGCGGGATGTGCACCCCGAGCGAGAGCGCCTGCATCTGCCGGGCCTCGAGAAGGTACGGCTGAGAGACCTGATCCCCCGCCGCCGCGCTGAGCAGATCCAGCATCTCGGCGGAATCATATGCGTGCGAACGGCGCGCCTACACTCCCACGATGCCCGACGAGCAACCGATTCGGTTCGACGAGAACGGCCTCGTGCCCTGCGTGGCCCAGGACTGGCGGAGCGGCGAGGTGCTCACCCTCGCGTACATGAGCCCCGAATCCCTGAAGCTCACGCGGGATTCCGGCGAGGTTCATTTCTGGAGCCGTTCCCGCGAGGAGATCTGGCGCAAGGGGGAGACCTCGGGGAACGTGCTGCGGCTACGGCAACTCCGCTACGACTGCGACGCGGACGCCGTGGTGGCATTGGTGGAGCCGACAGGCCCCGCCTGCCACACCGGCGAGCGCTCCTGCTTCCACCGCGATCTCGCGGGCGGCCTGCCCGCGCCCGCGGCCCACGAAGCGCTCGCGGTCCTCGAGCGGACGCTCGAGGACCGCCGGCGCGAGCAGCCCGAGGGCTCGTACACGGCTGAGCTGCTGGCCGATCCGCCACGGATCGGCGCCAAGGTGCGGGAGGAAGCGGACGAGGTCGCCCGCGCCGCCGCCGGCGAGACCGACGAGCGCGTGGCCGAGGAGGCCGCGGACGTGCTCTACCACCTCGCGGTGCTGCTGCGCTCGCGCGACGTGCCCGTGGCGGACGTGTTGGAGGTGCTGAACGAGCGACGTAAGTCGCGAAACGGCAGTGACCACCCTGGTCAGGGCGGTTCTTGATGGCCGTTGCCGCTGAGCCCGGCCGGGTCGTCCCCGTCGTCGAGCGGTTCGTCGACGACGTCGAGACGCCCGTGTCCGCGTTCCTGAAACTGAGGGCGGCGTTCCCGGGGCCCGCGTACCTGCTGGAGTCGGCCGAACAGGGCCGGCTCGGCCGCTACTCGTTCCTCGGGTTCAAGCCGCACCGGACGCTCGAGTGGTCGCTGGGCGACGAGGGCGATCCCTACGCGATGGCGGCGGAGTTCGTCGCCGGCTTCGGTGTGAGCACGCCCGACGAGATGCCGCCGTTCCCGGGCGGCGCCGTCGGCTTCTTCGGCTACGACCTGGTGCGGACAGTCGAGCCGCTCGGCGACCCGAACCCCGACCCGCTGGGGTTGCCAGACATGGCGCTGATGGTGTGCGAGCTGATGCTGGTCTTCGACCATCAGAGGCACGAGGTGAGCGTCATCGCGTTCCCGTTCGACGCAAGCGCTGACGCGGATCGACTGATTGCGGACGCCCGGGCAGCGCTGAGCGCCCCCGTGCCTCGTCCCGCCGGCGACCCTGTCGGCCCCGCACGCGAAGCGGAGGAGCCGACCGGCGTTTCCTTCAAATCGAACATGACGCGGGAGCAATTCGAGGCGACTGTCGCCCGCATCGTCGAGTACGTCCACGCCGGCGACGCGTTCCAGGTCGTCCCGTCGCAGCGTTTCTCCGCGGAGGTCCCGGTCGAGGCGTTCTCGATCTACCGCGGCCTGCGGGCGATCAACCCCTCGCCCTACATGTACTTCCTGGACTTCGAGGAGTTCCAGATCGCGGGCGCGTCGCCGGAACCGCTTGTGAAGGTGAACGGCCGCCGGGTCGAGGCGCGGCCGATCGCGGGCACCTACCCGCGCGGGGCGAACGAGGACGAGGACCGCCGGAACGCCGAGGCGCTGCTCGCCGATCCCAAGGAGCGGGCCGAGCACGTGATGCTGGTGGACCTCGGCAGGAACGATCTCGGGCGGGTCTGCGAGTACGGCACGGTCGCCGTCGACGAGCTGATGGTCGTCGAGACCTACTCGCACGTGCTCCACATCGTCAGCCAGGTGTCGGGGACGCTGCGGGACGGGATGTCCGCGATGGACGTGCTGCGGGCGACCCTGCCGGCCGGGACCCTGTCCGGCGCGCCGAAGGTTCGGGCAATGCAGATCATCGACGAGCTCGAGCCGCACAAGCGCTGCTCGTACGGCGGCGCGATCGGTTACCTGGGCTTCGACGGCGACCTCGACACCGCGATCCACATCCGCACGGTGGTCGTGAAGAACGGAGTCGCCCACGTCCAGGCCGGGGGCGGCACGGTCGCTGACGCGAAGCCGGACTACGAGTACCGCGAGTCCGTCAACAAGGCGACGGCCGTGTTCCGAGCGGTCGAGCTGGCGGCGAGTCAGGATGAGTGGTCCTAGGTTGAATGAGCGACGCAAGGCGCGAAAGCATGTTTGCCCGCCTGGCAAGGCAATGAGAGTCCTGGTCATCGACAACTACGACTCGTTCACCTACAACCTCGTCCAGTACCTGGGCGAACTCGGGAGTGACGTGGAAGTGGTTCGCAACGACCGCGCGACCGTCGCCGACCTGCTCGACCGCGGCGCGGAGCGCCTGGTGATCTCGCCCGGTCCGTGCACGCCGGCGGACGCGGGAATCTCGATCGAGGCCTCTCGTGCCTTCCCTGAGGCCGCGGTGCCCACGCTGGGCGTCTGCCTCGGCCACCAGGCGATGGTCGAGGCGTTCGGCGGGCGCGTGATCCGCGGCGAGCCCGTCCACGGCAAGGACGCCGAGGTCGAGCACGATGGCACCGGGATCTTCGCGGGCATGCCCACCCCGTTCCGCGCCGGCCGCTATCACTCGCTGGTGGCCGACCCCGACCTGCCGGACTCGTTCACCGTCACCGCCACCTACGGCGACGTCGTCATGGGCGTCCGCCACAACGAGCTGCCGGCGGTGGGGGTCCAGTTCCACCCCGAGTCGATCCTGACGCCCGACGGCAAGGGCCTCTTGGCCAACTTCCTGGGCGAGCACTGATGCCGAACGAGCTCCTCACCCGCGCGATCGACGCCGTGTGCTCGGGCACCCACCTGACCGCCGACCACACCTCGGCCGTCCTCGACGAGGTGATGCAGGGGCGGGCCAGCGAGGTGCAGACCGCCGCGTTCCTCGTCGGCCTGCGGGCGAAGGGCGAGACGGTTGCCGAGCTCACCGGGCTCGCACGGACGATGAGGCGCCTCGCGGCGTCGGTCGACGCGCCGCGCGACGACCTCGTGGACACCGCCGGGACGGGCGGCGGCCCGTCGACCTTCAACATCTCGACCGCGGCGGCGCTCGTGGCGGCCGGGGCGGGCTGTGCGGTCGCCAAGCACGGGAACCGGTCGAACACCAGCCGGTCGGGCTCCGCTGACCTCCTCGAGGCCCTGGGTGTCCGGATCGATCTCGACCCGGACGACGTGGCCAAGTGCATCGGCGAGATCGGCTTCGGCTTCATGTTCGCCCCGCGCCACCACGCGGCGATGAAGCACGTCGTGCCGGTGCGCAAGGAGCTCGGCGTGCGGACGATCTTCAACTTCCTCGGGCCGTTGACCAATCCGGCGGGCGCCCGCCGCCAGCTCCTTGGGGTGTCGGACCGCCGGTATCAGGAGACGATCGCCGAGGCGCTCATCGGGCTCGGATGCGAGCGGGCGCTCGTGGTGTCCGCCGACGACGGGCTCGACGAGTTGTCGGTGAGCGGCCCGACTCGCGTGATCGAGGTCCGTGACGGCACGACCGAGGAGTGGTTCACGACGCCGGCGGGGCTGGGGTTCACCGAGGCCCCCCTCGAGCTGATCGCTGGGGGCGAGCCCAACGAGAACGCCGCCGTGGTGCGCTCGGTGTTCGACGGCTCCGAGCAGGGGCCGGCTCGGGACGTCGTCCTCGCCAACGCGGGCGCCGCGATTCTCGCTGCGGGCGGTGCCGACGATTTGGCGGCCGGCATCGAGCGTGCGCGCGAGACCGTGGACTCGGGTGCCGCGAGCGACGTGCTGGAGCGACTCACCTCCATGACCGGACAGCTAGCCTCAACGGCCGAATGAGCAGGCTCGACGAGCTGGTCGAAGCGGCGCGCCGCACCGCGCGGCGCCGCGAGCACGAGGTGTCTCTGGAGGAGCTTCGCGCGCAGCTGACCGCGCGCGGCGACGACCGTCCCTTCAAGGAGGCCCTCGTCCGGCCCGGCCTTTCCCTGATCGCGGAGTTCAAGCGGCGCTCGCCCAGCGCCGGGGAGATCCGCCCGGGCGCCGAGATCGGTGACCTGGTGCCGGCTTACGAGCGCGGCGGCGCGGCGGCGCTCTCGATCCTCACCGAGGACGGCGGCTTCGGCGGCTCGCTCGACGACCTGCGCACGGCACGCGCGGCCTCCGACCTGCCCCTGCTCCGCAAGGACTTCGTCGTCGACTCCTACCAACTGGTCGAGGCGGCGGTGCACGGCGCGGACGCGGTGCTCTTGATCGTGGCGGCCCTCGACGAGAACGAGCTCGCGAGCCTCTACGACGAGGCGCAGTCACTCGACCTCGACACGGTGGTGGAGGTCCACTCGGAGGACGACCTCGAAACCGCGCTGGAGCTGGGCGCCGACGTGCTCGGCATCAACAACCGTGACCTGCGCGACTTCCGCGTGGACGTGGCGACCACCACGCGCCTGATCACCGATGTCCCGGCCGGCAAGACCGTGGTCGCCGAGTCCGGGTACTCGACCCGCGAGCAGCTCGAGGAGCTCGAGCGGATCGGCGTCGACGCCGTCCTGATCGGCGAGGCCCTGATGCGCGCTGAGGACCCCGAACAGGCCGTGCGCGACCTCACCGGCGACGAGCACGCCACGCGCGAGCACGACCTCCCCAGCCAGTAGCCCCAACCGAAATTTGGGCACACAGGAGGTGCTCATGTTTCCGTGGGGGGTGGTTCTTACGTTTGCTGAAGGTCCGCGTTAGCGCGGGTTCAGCGTTCGTTCGCATCCTGGGGCGCATGCAACATCTCTCCAGCTTTGCCCGCAGCCCCTTCGGCTCGGCCGCCATGGGCGGCCTCCTCGTTGGCGCGTTCGCCTGGATCGCGATCGCCGCCGGGTGGATCGCCTCGCCGGAAGCCGAATCGGCGCCCGCCCCGGCGCTCGCGGCGCCGGTCAGCGATCCGGAGCAGCCGGGCCGCGGGCTGAGCGTGAACGAGATCTACGACGGCGCGTCGGGGGGCGTGGCCTTCATCGAGTCCACGGGCGCGGCGCCGGCCGAGCTCCAGACCCCGTTCGAGGGGCCGGCTCCGGCGCCCGAGCAGCGCTCGAGCGGCTCCGGCTTCGTGATCGACGACGAGGGCCACGTCATGACGAACGCGCACGTCGTCGACGGCGCGGAGCAGATCGAGGTCACGCTCGGCGACGACGAGGAGAGCTACGAGGCGGAGCTGGTCGGGCAGGACGACTCCACCGATATCGCCGTGCTCAAGGTCGACGCCCCCGCCGACGAGCTCGAGCCCGTCGCTCTTGGCGATTCGGGCGCCCTGGACGTAGGCGACCCGGTGGTCGCAATCGGCAACCCCTTCGGCCTCGACCGCACCGTCACCGCGGGCATCGTCTCGGCACTCCAGCGCCAGATCTCGGCCCCGGACGGCTTCACGATCTCGAACGTGATCCAGACCGACGCCCCGATCAACCCGGGCAACTCCGGCGGGCCGCTCCTGGACGCCTCGGGCGAGGTGATCGGCGTGAACTCGCAGATCGAGTCCACCAGCCAGGGCAACGTCGGCATCGGGTTCGCGGTCCCGATCGACACGGCGCGTGAGATCGCGCAGCAGCTGATCGCCAACGGCGAGGTCCAGCACGCCTTCCTCGGCATCAGCGGCGCCGACCTGGACCCGGAGATCGCCGACGTCCTGAACCTCGACGCCGGGTCCGGCGCCCTCGTGCAGTCGGTCGTGCCCGACTCTCCGGCCGCCGACGCCGGGATCGAGGCCGGGGACGCCGCGGTCACGGTCGACGGACAGCAGATCCGCGCCGGCGGCGACGTGATCGTTGCGGTCGACGGCGAGCCGGTGACCGGCATCGACGAGGTCATCGCGGCGGTGGACTCCCACCAGCCGGGCGATGAGGTCGAGCTGACCCTGCTTCGAGACGGCGACGAGCGCACCGAGACCGTGACGCTCGACGAGCGCCCCGCGAACGCGAACGGCTGACCCCCTCGGGCTGTCCCGTACGCCACTTGCCATCCTGTTCGGTGGATGCGGGTCAAGTTCTGCGGCATAACGAGGCTCGACGACGCCGAGCACGCCGTGCGGCTTGGCGCATGGGCGATCGGCCTGAACCACTGGGAGGGCAGCCCGCGGCGCTGTGACGACGACGTCGCGGCCGAGGTCGGCGCCGCGCTCCAGCGCAGCCTCGAGCTCGTGGGCGTCTTCGTGAACGCCTCGCTCGACGAGATCGCCCGCCACGTCGAAAACGAGCGGCTCTCGATGGTCCAGCTCCACGGCGACGAGGGGCTTTCGTTCTGCCGCGAGGTTTCGCGGCGAACCGGGTGCAAGGTGATCAAGGCGATTCGGGTGCGCACCGGAGCCGACCTGGACCTGGCGCGCTCCTATCGCACCGACTTCCACCTGCTCGACGCCCATCGTGAGGGCAAGCCCGGCGGCACCGGCGAATCCTTCGACTGGGGCCTGATCCGCGAGCGCCGCTCGCGCGTGCCGGTGATCCTCGCCGGCGGACTCGTCCCGGGCAACGTGGGCGAGGCGATCGAGGCGGCGAAGCCGTTCGCCGTCGACGTGGCCAGCGGCGTCGAGTCGGCGCCCGGGATCAAGGACCACGGGCTGATGAGCGAGTTCGCCGCGCGCGCCGACGAGGCGGGTGGCCCCCATCGCGGCAAGCCCGTCTCCGAGCCCGAGTACTTCACCGAGTCCCGCGAGCGGGATGCCGAGCGCCGCGCGCGCGAGCGCGAGGAAGCGGAAGCCGAGGCATGAGCGCCGTCGAAGAACGCTTCGGGGTGTACGGCGGCAGGTTCGTGCCCGAGGTGCTCATGGAGGCCCTCGACGAGCTGGCGGCCGCGTGGGTCGCGGCCCGCGACGACGCCGCGTTCCGCGCGGAGCTCGATCGGCTGCTGCGCGACTACGTCGGCCGCCCGACGCCGCTGTACCTGGCCGAGCGCCTCTCCGAGCGTGCCGGCCGGCCCATCTACCTGAAGCGCGAGGATCTCGCGCACACCGGAGCCCACAAGATCAACAACGCCATCGGCCAGGCCCTGCTCGCGAAGCGGATGGGCAAGGGACGGGTCATCGCCGAGACCGGCGCCGGGCAGCACGGCGTCGCGAGCGCCACCGCCTGCGCGCTGCTGGGCCTCGAGTGCATCGTCTACATGGGCACCGAGGACATGCGCCGCCAGGCGCCGAACGTCGAGCGCATGCGGCTCCTCGGCGCGACGGTCGAGCCCGTCGAGGCGGGCGCCCGGACGCTGAAGGAGGCCGTGAGCGCCGCGATCCGCGACTGGGTCACCAACGTGGCGACGACGCATTACATCATCGGGTCGGCCGTCGGCCCGGCCCCGTACCCGGCGCTGGTGCGTGACCTCCAGCGCGTGATCGGCGACGAGGCGCGGGACCAGGCGCTCGCGGTGGAGGGCGCGCTGCCGGCGCGGGTCATAGCCTGCGTCGGCGGCGGCTCGAACGCGATCGGGACGTTCACCGGATTCCTCGACGACCACACCGTCGAGCTGATCGGGGTCGAGGCAGCGGGCGAGGGAATCGAGTCCGGCCGCCACGGCGCCTCGCTGGTCGCCGGCACTCAGGGCGTCCTCCACGGTGCGTTCTCGTCGGTGCTCGCCGACGACGAAGGGCAGATCCTGGAGGCGCACTCCATCTCGGCCGGGCTCGACTACCCCGGCGTCGGCCCCGAGCACGCGCACCTCCGCGACACCGGCAGGGCGCGTTACTTCGCGGTCACCGACGAGGCCGCCCTGCGAGCCTTCCGCGAGCTCGCACTGCTCGAGGGCATCGTGCCGGCGTTGGAGCCCGCTCACGCGATCGCGTGGCTGCTGACGGACGCCGATGCCCGTCTCGCCGGGGACCCTGCCGGCCCCGGACGCGAAGCGGAGGAGCCGGCAGGCTTTGATCTCTTGACGCTCAGCGGCCGTGGCGACAAGGACCTCGCCGAGGTCACCGAGCGCCTGAAGCAACTCGATCCGTGATGTCCGGGGCAGAACGCATCGGGGCGGCGTTCGCCGCCGCACGGGCCGAGGGCCGGGCGGCGCTGATGCCGTACATGATGGGTGGCTTTCCCGACGACGACACGTCAGCGGCGGTGGCGGGCGCCTACGCGGACGCCGGCGCGGACCTGGTCGAGCTGGGCGTCCCGTTCTCCGACCCGCTGGCCGACGGGCCCGTCATCCACGCTGCCGCGACCGAGGCGCTGGCGGCCGGCGCCACGCTCAACTCCGTGCTCGACATCGGCGCTGCGATCGCGGACCGGGTCCCCGTGGTCACGATGGCCTACGCGAACATGGTCCTGGCGCGCGGCGTCGCCGAGTTCGCCGCCCGCGCGGCCGAGGCCGGCCTCGCGGGCGTGATCGTGCCCGACCTCCCGCCCGAAGAGGCGGTGGATGCCCGCGGGGCGTTCAACGAGCGCGGGCTGGCGCTGGTCCCGCTCGTCGCGCCCACGACGCCGCCCGAGCGGCGACGGGCGATCTGCCGCGATGCCCAGGGCTTCGTCTATCTGGTTTCCGACACTCGCACCACGGGCGAGCGCGACGAGCTGCCGCCGGAGCTCGCCGATCTGATCGCGGCGACCCAGCAGGACTCCTCGGTGCCCGTCGCCGTGGGTTTCGGCATCGGCACCGCGGAGCAGGCGGCTGCGGTGGGTGCGGTCGCCGACGGCGTGATCGTGGGCTCGCGGCTGGTCCGGGCGGTCGCCGAGGCGGGGGAGCGGACCGGCGCACAGGTCGCGGTGGCCGACTTCATCGCCGGCGCCCGCACGGCGATGAGCCGCCCACGCGTCGGATAAGCCGGCTCAACAACGCCGGGACCTCGTCTTCGCCCTGACGGGCTCCGC
>Ga0214469_1000697_pt1 | contig 11888 bp, 11 predicted proteins | sample RVTome_10_FD_187340 | JGI IMG/M metagenome (GOLD analysis project Ga0214469, IMG submission 187340) | Soil microbial communities from uranium-contaminated site in the Upper Colorado River Basin, Wyoming, United States - RVT153D57 HiSeq ... | reverse complement strand
TGCTCGGCGAGGATGCTGACACCTTCCTCGAGGCTCGTCGTTGGCGGCCAGCCGGTGATGCGCTCAAAGTGCGACATGTCCGCCTGATGGCCTTCGAATGCGATGTTGGCTTGTTCCTCGATCCACGTCGTGCCGGGAAACTGCTCAGCGAGGATCTCAAGTAGCTCGGATACGCGCCGCGACCGGCCGGTGCCGAGATTCACTTCGCCCACAGCGTCGCTGGAGCCCAGCCGCAATAGGCCCGCGGCGACGTCTCCGGAGTAGACGTAGTCGAACAACCCCTCGATCCTGAACGCGGGCAGCGGCTCGTGACTGTCTGCGACGAGACTGCGAACCCAGCGCGAGACGACATCGCTCGAGTTCCGCCCGTAGGCGCGGAAGATCCGCGCGGAGACCGAAGTGAATGGCGTCTCGGCGAACTGCGCCAGGAACCGGAGCTCCTGCTCGTGCATCAACTTCGCGCTCCCGCAGAGGTTGCGCGGATCCAGATGCGCGGTCTCGGACAGAGGCCTCGGCGCGCTAGGCGGGGCGTCGAACAGATAGAGCGCCGGGTCGTAGACGAGATAGCTCGACGCGAACACGTAGCGCCGAAGCGAAGGCACCTCCAAGGCCAGGCTGGCGATGTGGTGGCTCAAGGCGATGTTGTGGTGATAGTTCTCGGTCCAGAAGCCCGGGGTCTCGACGGTGCGCTCGAAGGTCGCCGCGAGGTGGAAGCAGTACTCGGGCTCGATCGCCCGGACCTGCTCCGCGCGCAGCTCGTTCGCGTCGCCCTCGATGTAGCTGACGACCGGGTCGAGCCACTGCGGGCGGGGCTTGAGGTCGCAGCACATCACCCGTGCGCCGTCGGCGACCAGCGACTCGATCAGCTCGCGTCCGATCACCCCGGCGCCGCCGGTGACGAAGACGCCTCGACCGCCGTAGGCGCTCATCTCCGCCAATCCTCGGCCAGCAGCCCGTGCAGGAGGCTGTCGCCGTTCGTGACGTGCTGGCGCAGCCGGCCCTCGCGGACGAAGCCCGTCTGCTCGAGGAGCTCGACGTGGAAGTCGCGGAACGCGTACGTCTCGGTGAAGAGGCGATTCAGCCCGAGATCCTGGAACGCCCAGTCGGCGACGAACCGCATGAACGACGTCATGTCGCCGCGGTACCTGTCCGGATCGGCGGCGCGCTCCGGGTCCACGAGGAAGGACACCTCCGCTCGCCCGGCAGCCCAGTCGACGTTGGTGAGCCCTCCGTAGCCGACGAAGCGCCCGGCGTCGTCGAGTATCGAGACGAGGATCATCGGCGGGCGCGCCTCACGCTGCGCGGCAACGACGACGTCATCGAACCAGCGCTGCTGCTGCTCCGGTGAGATCGGCTCTGCCTGGCGCAGGACATCGACCTGCTCGTTGCGGAAGCGGCGCAACGGCTCGATGTCCACCCGCCGCAGCGGCTCGTAGCGGTAGCCGTCGCGGCGAACAGGGAGGCCCGGCCACTCGTGCTCAGTCGCCTTGCGCACAAGCAGGCGTGTGTTGCGGCCGACGCCGCCGGCAGCGAACGCCCGGAACAGCCGCCGGCGGGCCTGAGAGTCCATCGAGCGCTCGGCCTCGACCCGGTACCCGTGGCAGACGGCACCGAGCTCAGGATTCCCGACGTACTCCAACCCCATAAGCAGGAACAGCTCCATGGGAAAGTCCGCTTGCACGTCGACAGGCTCGAACCCGACGCGCCGGGTGACTGCGCTCAGCGACTCGACGTCGAAGTAGTTGACGTGGTCCGGGACCGCGATCCACCACGGATCGGCGTCGAGCTTGCGCTGTGCGGCCGCCTGAAGCGGGTTGAAGTCGTTCGGCACGCGGATGTACAGCAGCCCCCTCGGCGCAAGCAGGCTCCGGATGCCCTCCAGCATCCCGACCGGATCCGGGACGTGCTCGAGCACGTTCAGGAGCAGCGCCGCGTCGTAGGCCGGGAGGGTGCCGGACTCCTCCAGCAGCTCCTCCAGCGTGGCCGTCTTGGCGTTGAGCCCGCGCTCACGAGCAAGCGCCGCCGCGTCGTCGGACGGTTCGATCCCGTCCGCTTCGAACCCATGCTCCACGAGCCACTGGAGCAGCTCTCCCTGCCCACAGCCGATGTCGAGCACACGGGTCCCGCCGGCGTTCTCGCGAAGCCCGGTCGTGATGTCGTCGTAGAGCGTTTCGCGGAGCCAGGCGCGCTCCCGCTCAGCCTCTTCGCCGCCTGCCAGCAGCCGGCGAAGCTCCGGCGCCCGGCCGCCGCGGCGGAGCAAGTCGTAGTACTCGCTCTGGTAGAACCGCTCGAACTCCGACTCGGTCGGCAGCGGGTCGAGACGCCGGTACCCGTACGTGGGATCGACGATCACCTGCGGACGCGTGGATGTGGAGTCGCGGGCAGACATGGCGACGTGTCTTAGCAGGCGCTGATTCCTAGACGACGTCCCAGGTGAGGACGTCGTCGGCCTCGACGTCGGAGCGCAACGTCCTGCCGATCACGAGCTCCAAGTGCTTGGGAGCGATGCCGAAGCCCGGGCGCTTCGCGGTGATCATGTCCCCCCGGAGCACCGTGCCCGCCGGGAGATCGCGTGTCGCCATCAGGCTTCGGCGGCCCAACGTGTAGTTCTCCTCTCGCTCCTCCGGGCTCGGTCCGTCCTTGCGCCCGTCGCCCATCGCCGCCTCGGCGTCGCGGACGCCGCGGACCATCGCGACGAGCTCCTCCGGCTCGATCGCGAAGCCGTGGTCGGGGCCCGGCATGCTGCGGTCGAGCGTGATGTGCTTCTCGATGAAGGCAGCGCCAAGCGCGGCCGCCGCGATCGGCACGGAGATGCCTGTGGAATGATCGGACAGGCCGGCAGGCACGCCGAAGGCCGTCCTCAGCGTGTCCATCGCTCGCAGGTTGATCCGCTCGACCGGCGCTGGATAGATCGACGCGCACTGCATGAGGCCGACCGCGGGCGCGCCTGCCTGAGCGGCAGCGTTCACCGCGTCCTCGACCTCCGCAAGCGTGGCCATGCCGGTCGAGATGATCAGTGGCAGGCCCGTCGCCGCGGCGGCGCGGATCAGAGGCAGATCGACGATCTCGCCCGAGGCGATCTTGAGCAGCGGCGAGCCGACCTCGGCCAACAGCGCGACCGCGTCGTGGTCGAACGGCGCCGAGAAGAAGTCGAGTCCACGAGACCGCGCGTAGCCCGCGAGCTCGGCGTGCCATTCCCTTGGAAGCGAGATGTCCTCGAGCAGCTCGGCCGGGGTCCGGTCAGTCCACTGCTTGAGGAACCTGCTCTCGGCCTTGCGCGAGTAGATGAGGTTCCCGGAGTACGTCTGGAACTTGATGGCGTCGGCCCCAGCGACAGCGGCGACATCGATGAGCTGCTTCGCGATGTCGAGATCCTTGTTGTGGTTCGAGCCGGCCTCGGCGATCACGTACGTCGGCTCGCCATGTCCGATCAGGCGCTCACCGACCGCGAACCGCGATGGGAAGCTCACTCGGCCACCATCCTCGACGAACCGCCCCCTGCCGCGCGGAGGATCTCGGCGAGGTTCGCGTCGGGGCCGACGCGCTCGATGAAGGAACGGATCGTCGCCAGGTCGTCGTCTGTGTCGAGGCTCAGCTTGATGGTTCGCACCGGTGGCTCCAGTTTTAACGCACGCTGGGGAAACCGATCGGGCCGCTCGCGAACGAACGGCGTCACATGCTCTCGATCGTAGGGGTCGTCGGCTTCCGCCGCTGCCGCCTCGAGCGCCGCACGGGAAACAACCTCTACGTCGAGTCCGTCCGGGAACGAGCGCGGCTCGCGCGTGTTCCACACGTACTGGACCCGGTCGTCGTCCTCGAACAGGCGGATCACCCTGTCGATCACGCTCGGCTCGGCGAGGGGGCAGTCCGCCGTGATGCGGACGACCGTGTTGCAGCCCACCGTGGCCGCTGCCAGCCGGTATCGCTCCAGCACGTCGTCGAGCGGCCCCCTGACCACCTGCAGGCCGGCCTTCTCGGCGACGGCCGCGACGGGATCGTCGTCCTTGCCGGTCGACGTCGCGATCACGAAGGCGTCCGCTTCCAGTACCCGGTCGAGCCGGCGGGCGAGAAGCTCGAGCGTCGTGCCCGGTCCGAGGTCCGTCAAGACCTTGCCCGGCAACCGCGCCGAGCTCATCCGAGCTTGGACGATCACCGCCACGCTCACTCCATCGCCTCCACCAGCGCCGGCACCTCGGAGATGCTCGCCACCGTCCGCTCCGCGTCCTCAGCCGCCGGCACGGCGACTCGCGCGTGCCGGCCGGTCGTAACGCGAACCGTCCGTACGCCAAGGGGACGGAGTGCCCGGAAGTCCTTGCTCGGGTCGTCTCCGATGTAGACGACGTCCTCCGGGCGGGCTTGCTCGCGACGCATCAGAAGCTCGAACACGTGCACGGACGGCTTGCGATGGTGGATGCCGTAGCGGTGCGTGATGTACGCGTGGCGCAGGTACGGGCGCAGCCCGAGGGCGTCGATCTTGCTCTGCTGCACGACCTTGTGGCCATCGGTCACGACGTACAGCGGCCGCGGCGACAGGGCTTCGAGCACTTGCCGCGACTCCTCGGGCAGCGCGATCGACGGCCGGTGATGCCGGTAGGTGTTGACCAGATCACGCACGGACTGGCGGCGGCGGAGGCCGAACGCTTCGACGACGTCGTCGAACTGCGTGCCGCGCCCGTGCGCCTGCAGCGAATCCCACATGACCGCGAACGCCTGGTCCTCGGGCGTGCCCCAGCGCTCGTGAAGCGCCCGCGCGACCGCCCGGAAGCCGCTGCGGACGAACGTCTCCTCGGGATACAGGGTGTCATCGAGGTCGAACGTGACGATCAAGTCTCGATCACCCGGTCGGCCGGGTAGCGGACGAGCCGCAGGCCACGGCGATAGTGGCCGACCTGCGGCGCGACCGTCTCGCCACGCGCCTCACGGAGCGCCCACTGCGGAGACGCGACCCCAGCGTGGAAGCCGAGGGTGGACGCTCCCCCGACGCGCGGGTTGCACTCGATCAGCGTGACCCCCTCGTCACCGGCGAAGCCCTGGATGACGAGGTGGCCGCGCAACGGCAGGCTCTCGGCGAGCTGCACCGCGGCCGCGGCGAGCTCCGGGTGCTCGACGGATTCCGTGACGGTCGACTCGCCCTCGTGCACGCGGAGGCGGACGCGCGGAGCGGCCTCGACGACGCGTCCCGCGCGGTTCACGTACACGTCGATCGAGTGCTCGACCCCGGTGACGACGGGCTGGAAGATCGGTGCCTCGAGCGCGGCGGCGTGGGCCGAAGCCGCACGCCGGTCGAGCCCGATCGCGAGCGCGCGCGCACCGGCCCCGTAGCGTTCCTTGACGACGAAGCGGTCGTGGTCGGCATCGGCGACCGACGCTGCCGTGTCGACGGTCGGGATGCCGCACCGCCGGCAGTGGTCGTGGAAGCGCAGCTTGTCGAGACAGGTGGCCACGGCATCCGGCGTCCCGATCGGCACGTATGCGCCGAGCTCGTCGCGCAGACCCGCGAAGAACGGCAGCTCGCCGTCGCGCGTAGGCACGATGAGACCGATCTGCTCCTGGGCACAGAAGCCGCGGATCTGCTCGGCCGCGTCCGGTGCCGACAGCGGTGGCATCTCCCAGAACCTGTCCGTGAAATAGCGGCCCACGCACCCGGGATCCACGTCCGCGCCCCAGACGAAAGCGCCCGACGCGCGGAACGCCGCGACCAGCGGCACCTTGCGGGAGAGGCTGGTGATCAGGACGTTCACGCGAGCTCGGCGGCCAGCGCGTCCGCCACCCGGCGCACGTCGGCCGGGCCCATCCCGGGGAACATCGGGAGCGAGAGCGCTTGCTCGTAGTAGCGCTCGGTGTTCGGGAACCGCCCCGGGTCGTCGCCGTATCCGAGCGAGCGGTAGAGCGAGTGACGGTAGATCGGGATGTAGTGCAGCTGGGTACCGATGCCCTTCTCGCGCAGGCGGTCGTAGACCGTGCGCCGGCGCTCGGCTCCCTCCTCGAAGCGGACGACGAACAGGTGGTATGCGTGGCGGTCGCCCTCGGGTGCCTCGGCCGGGAGCGCGATCCCGTCCAAGCCGGCAAGCGCCTCCCGGTACGCGACGGCGATCTCGTTGCGGCGGGTAACGAAGGCCTCGAGGTTCCGGAGCTGTGACCGCCCGAGGGCGCACTGGAAGTCGGTGATCCGGTAGTTGAATCCTAGGCTCTCGACGTCGTAGTGCCAACCGCCGCCGAGCACTCCGTCGCCGCCGCCGCGACGGATCCCGTGTGTCCGGAAGACGCGCAGGCGATCAGCCAGTTCCTCGTCGTCGGTCACGACCACGCCGCCCTCGCCCGTGGTGATCGTCTTCACCGGATGTGTGCTGAACACGTACATGTCGGCGAGCCCGTCGCCTCCGACCGGGCGCCCGTGGCGGCGGGCGCCGAGTGCGTGACAGGCATCCTCGATGACGAGCATCCCCCGCTCTCGCAGCTCCTGCAAGGGCTTCAGGTCAGCGGGCAGCCCGGTCAGCGAAACCGGGACACATGCCTTCACGCCGTCGGCCGCGCCGGCTGCGATCGCTGCGGCGGCATCGAGGTTGTACGTCTCCGCGTCGACGTCGGCGAACCGTGGGCGAGCGCCGACGAAGAGCGCGCAGTTGGCGGACGCGACGAACGACAAGGGCGTGGTGAGAACCTCGTCGCCGGGCCCCAGGCCGGCGGCCGCCGCGGCGCCGTGGAGCGCGGCCGTGCCGCTCGAGAACGCAATCGCGTAATCGGCGCCGACGCGCGCGGCGATCTCGGCCTCGAAGGCGTCAACGCGCGGGCCCTGTGTGATCATCGGCTCGCGCAGCGTGGCCACCACGGCCTCGATGTCGGCCTCGTCGAGTGTCTGGCGACCGTACGGCAGGAACTCGGTCACGGCGTGGTAACGGCGACTGTGGGCAGCATGCTCCTCAGCTCATCCGCGTTCAGCCACCTGTCGTTCGCGTCGCTCGAGTACCGAAACCCTTCGGGCACCGCGGCCCCGCCGGTGAACGGCTCGACTCGCCACGAGGGGAACTCAGGGAAGATCACGTACGAGTCGTCCAGCTCGAGCGCGTGGCGCGCCTCGTCCTCGGTCAGCAGGACCTCATGGAGCTTCTCGCCGGGCCTGATGCCGGTTATCCGCCGTGTGGCATCCGGAGCGATCGCGTCGGCGACATCGAGGATGCGCATGCTCGGGATCTTCGGGACGTAGACCTCGCCGCCTTCCATCATCGGCACGCGGCTAAGCACGAACTCGACGGCCTGAGGCAGCGTGATCCAGAACCGCGTCATCCGCTCGTCCGTGATCGTCAGCTCCCCGGTCTCGGCCTGTCGGACGAACAGCGGGATGACGCTGCCACGACTCCCGACGACGTTGCCGTACCGCACCGACGCGAAGCGGACCGGAGAGTCGGCGGCATACGCGTTGCCCTGGGTGACGATCTTCTCCGCGCAGAGCTTCGTGGCGCCGTACAGGTTGACCGGGTTCACCGCCTTGTCGGTCGAGAGCGCGAGCGTGTGCGGCACGCCGTTCTCGATCGCGGCGGCGACGACGTTCTCGGCGCCGATGACGTTGGTCTGGACCGCCTCGAACGGGTTGTACTCCGCCACCGGCACCTGCTTCATCGCAGCTGCGTGCAGGATCAGGTCTACCCCATGCGTGGCACGGACGAGCCGCTCGCGGTCGCGGATGTCGCCGATGAAGAACCGGAGGCGGGGTTCGCCCGCGTACCGGGCTTGCAGCTCGCTTTGCTTGAGCTCGTCGCGACTGAATATGCGGATGGCCCGCACGTCGTAGTGCTCCAGAAGCACTTTCAGGCACGCCTGGCCGAAGGACCCGGTGCCGCCCGTGATCAGAATGGTCTTGTCGGTCAGGGCCATGAGCAGGGTTCCGCATGCTAGCGGCGGGTCATCGCAGCACCGGGCGTACGAGCCTGCGCTCGTTCGGCCGCATCCAAACCACCGCCTAAACCGCCCAGCAGACGGCGAGCGCGGATAGAGCCGCGAGAATCACGGCGGCAGGCTCTCGAGGGGCACGAAGAGCCGGGTGAGGGCGGCGACGGTCGCGACCAGCCGTGCCGACACGGCGCTCATCTCCCCGAGGGGAGATGCGATCGCAGCAGGGGCTCGAGCTCGTGGTCGTGGACGCGTTCGCGCTCCAGCTCGCGTATACGGCGCTCGAGGAGCGCCTGACGCTGGGCGAGCACCTTCGACTGGTCCGTCAGCCGGGACATCGCGGCCGAGAAGTGCAGCAGAAGCAGCAGGATGAATGCGACCGCCACGAAGAAGAGCGCATTCGGGGCGGCGACGATCCCCAGCGACTCGGCCAGCACCTTCAGCGCGTCCTTCCACGCGGCGAGCGCGAAGATCACGAGCGAGCTGAGCAGCCACAGCAGCGCGTAGCGCTCCATCAGCGCCCGCCTGCGCACGAGCTCGAGCACCAGCAGCAGCAGGCCCACGGCCCCCGTGATGGCGACGATCTGAAGCCTCGTGTCCATCAGATGCCGTGCTCCGCCGCGACCGCGGCGGACTCGCCAGGCTCCGGCACGGCGCGTCGCCGGCCGAGGCCGACGAACAGCGCCAGGAGCACCTTGACCATGTAGTAGAAGGACTTGCCGGAGCCCGTGATCGACGACACGCCACCACCCCGCTGGAACATCCGCACAGGTACCTCGCGCATGGTGAGCCGATGGTGGTGCAGCATCAAGACCGCCTCGACCTCGGGATAGTCGTGCGGGTAGTCGCGGGCGAACACGCTGATCGCGCGGCGGTTGTAGAGCCGGAAGCCGGAGGTCGGATCGGTCACGGGCTGACGCAGGAGTCGCGAAAGAAGGAAGGCGAACAGGTGGATGCCGGTTCGTCGGCTGATCGGCGCGATATAGCCGGTCTCCGTCGCGAACCGGGTGCCGCAGATCATGTCGGCACCCCCTGACTCCGCTGCGGCTGCAAAGAGCTTCGAGATCTCGCCCGGGTCGTGCTGGCCGTCGCCGTCGACCTGGACCATGAACTCGTAGCCGTGCTCGTCGGCGTGCTTGAAGCCTGCCTGGACGGCGCCGCCGATGCCGAGATTGAAGGGCACGCGCAGCACGTCGGCCCCGGCCTCCTCGGCCCGGGCGGCGGTCGCGTCGGTCGATCCGTCGTCGATCACCACCACGTCGAGCTGCGGCGCCTTGGCGCGCAGGGCCCGCACGACGTCCCCGACGGTCGCCTCCTCGTTGTACGCAGGCACCACGGCAAGGCACGAGCTCCGGTCGCGTGTCGGGATCTCAGACAGTGTGGGAGAGTCGGCCGCAGCCATCGTCGGTTCGAAACGCCGGCGGCCTTTGGGGGTTGCGGTCATCCGCTTAGAGGATGTCGGCTGGTCCACACCGGGGAGTGAACTCGCGGGCGACTCGGCCAGTTGCCAAGCGGGCCGCAGGCTAGCATGCCCTCTCCCATGCACCCGGGCGCCGCAACCCGCCTGTCTGTCGTGGTCGTCACGCACGAGAGCCGGGGAGCGCTAGCGACCTCGCTCAGGGCGCTGCTACCCCAGCTCACGCGGGACGATGAGCTCGTCGTCGTGGACAACGACTCCCAGGACGGCTCCCCCGTACTCGCCCGCGAACTGGCGCCGCGGGCGACGGTGATCGAGACCGGCAGCAACGCCGGCTTCGCGGCCGGTGCAAACGCCGGCGCCCGGGCGGCGCGCGGCGACCTGCTCGTCTTCCTCAACCCCGACGCGATTCCGGCGCCCGGCTTCGTCGAGGCGATCCGCGCGCCGCTCGCGGACGGCCGCGGCTGGGGTGCGTGGATGGGCCTCGTGACGGCGGACGGCGGTCGGCTCGTCAACACCAACGGCGGCGTCGTCCACTACACGGGCATCGCATGGGCAGGTGAGGAGGGCCGGCGGTCGCCCGGCACGCTGCACGCCCCGCGCGAGGCGGCGTTCCTGTCGGGCGCGTGCCTGGCCGTGCCGCGGCGCGGCTGGGAGCGCGTCGGCGGCTTCGCCGAGGAGTACTTCATGTACCACGAAGACGTCGACCTCTCGTTGCGGCTGCGGCTCGCGGGCGAGCGCCTCGGCGTCGAGCCGGCGGCGGTTGTCGACCACGATTACGAGTTCGCGAAGGGGCCGGCGAAGTGGCGCCGGCTCGAGCGCAACCGCTGGGCGACGATCGTCCGCTGCTACCCCGGAGCTTTGCTGCTCGCGCTCGCGCCGGCGCTCGCGGTTACCGAGGTCGCGCTGGTCGCCGTGGCGGCGGCCGGCGGGTGGCTACCACAGAAGCTGACGGCAGCAGGCGAGACTGCGCGCGCGCTGCCACGCTTGCTGCGCGAACGACGCGAGATCCAGGCGACACGTGCCGTGACGCCCACCGAGTTCGCCTCGTGGCTGACACCCGACCTCGACTCGCCGTTCCTGGGGCGAATCGGCTCCGCGCGGACGCTGCGCTGGGCGCTGCGGGCGTACTGGTGGCTGGCGGTCGCAGCCGTGCGCCACACTGGCGGCTGATGCGGGCCCCGATCCCCTGCGCTTCCGGGTGTACCGCCCGCCGCCGCGCGCGGTCTACGACGCGAGCGGTGGGGCCTACGCCGGGAGGGCCCTTGTCGTACGCCGCCTACAACTATCTCGGCGGCGGCCCGACTGCGCACGGTGGAATCGGTGCACTTCGGCGGCCCTGCAGGAGACGCGGCCGTGGGGGTCGGGGTCGTCCGCCGTCGCGGCCAGGTGTTCTCACGGCTTTTCGTGCTCGCCCGCCGGTAGGCGGGCGATCCCACGGGCGAGGAGTAGCGGGGCGCCTACCAGGATCGCCGCGGCGAGGACGAGGTAGGCGAGCGGCGTCACCCATCCAGCGCGGAAGCGGGCGGCCCGGTCGGCGATGTCGGGCAGTAGAGCCAGGACCGGACGCTCGCCGGCACGCAGGTTGAGCGTGAGATCGGTCGGCAGCGCCTCGCCGTCCACCGTGGCGGACGTGTGCGGCGAGGCGACGCCGGCCTGACCGACCACGCCGACCGGTCCAGGGCCCTCGTCGATCAGGCACAGGTCGAGCGGTTCGTCGCTCTGCACGCGGCCGACCGGCACGACGTGCTCGCGCGGGCGCGCCGGGTTGTGGTCGGCATAGCCTGCCTCAAGGTGGCCCGAGCCGAGCCGGCGGGACGTCGCGGACTCGAGGACCTCGACGCGCACGGCGGGGCCGGGCCGCCCGGACGTGGTGAGCAGGAAGCCGACGCGGTCGAAGTCGGCGCCGCTCGGCGCGCGCACGGGGCCCTGGCAGACGCGATCCCCGCTCGATAGCGTCGTCGCGACGAGCGCGGGTTTGACGCCGAGTGAGTACACGAGGCTCGAGCGCTCGGTGAGCCCGACGGCGACGAGCGCGGCGAGGCCGACTGCTAGGACGGCTGCGAAGCTACGCATAGAACCGCTCGAGGACGAGGCCGAGCGCGAACAGGTGGAACACGAACAGTCCCGCGACGGCGGCGGCCGTCGCCGCAACGCGGCGTGTGGCCGGCAGCAGCGAGACCGCCCCGGCCAGCGCGAGCCCGAGCACGCCGATCGCGGGGAAGGCGTAACGGCCCTGCATGAACCCCTTGGAGCCGGCCTCGAGTTGGTGGTAGTCCGTCCAGTGCAGGCCGCCGAGCAAGGCCAGACACGCCAGCGCGAGGAACGCGAACACACGCAGGTCGACAGCGCGGCGGGCCCGCACGAGTGCCACGACGGCGCCGCCGATGACGCCCATCGTCAGCACGCCGAGCACGCGGTAGACCCACGGGGCGAACTTGACCTCTAGCCAGCCGAAGGCCGCCCATCCTTGGGTGATCCAGACCTGCAGCAGGGGGTAGCCGCCCTGCGGGATCCGGTAATCCTGCTGGACGGGAGTGCGCGGCAGGTAGTACTGCCAGACGTAGGAGAGCAGCTCGCGCCA
>Ga0214469_1000695_pt1 | contig 11892 bp, 9 predicted proteins | sample RVTome_10_FD_187340 | JGI IMG/M metagenome (GOLD analysis project Ga0214469, IMG submission 187340) | Soil microbial communities from uranium-contaminated site in the Upper Colorado River Basin, Wyoming, United States - RVT153D57 HiSeq ... | reverse complement strand
TTAGCTTGAAGACATCTTGCAATTTCAGTCTCTTAGGATTAGCTGCCTTGTAACATTCCTTGCATTCAAATGCGAAAACCTTGCCAACACTATCTTTTTCGGGAATTTGCATTACGATCGAAGATTTGGATTCTTTTAATACAAAGATAATTACTACCAAGACCGCTAAAGAAAGAATCATGGCTACCAACACAGGCAGTATTTCCCCGTATACGGTTCCACTCAAGATCCCTGCGAGTGCAGGTCCAATAACAAAACCAAGATTAGAAGCCATTCCCATTTTCCCAAAGTTTCGGCTCCTGTTTTCATCCGATGATATATCGGCAACATATGCGTCAGCAACAGAAACATTTCCACCGGTAAGGCCATCAACCGCTCTGGCTAGAAATAGAACAGCTAATGGAAGAGTTATAACAAAAGTTCCAATTATTTCAGAGTTAACTTTGAACAGATCACTCACTGGCAAAAATAAGGCAACAAAGAAAATTATCCATCCAGCTAAAGTACCTAAATGACTAAGCAACAGAATTTTTCTTCTTCCATAAAGATCGGACCATCTTCCCAATAGTGGAGCCCCAATTAGTTGAAATGCAGGATATGTCGCAGAAAGAATACCATAAGCTAATGCGTTTCCACCGAAATCGGTGACCAAAAAAACCAGAAAAGGTAGAACTATGCTAAAACCAAGAGTTCCCACAAAATTAATCAACAATAATGGTAAAATTGAGGTTCGTTCTTTTTGTACACTGGTCACTACTAGCATGTAACCAAAGTATTAATTTAAGATTTTTTAGCAGCCTTAACTTGTTCATTTTAGAGCCTTGAAGATTCCTAACAATCCTCACCAAACTTCCCATAAGATCTTAAAAATAATCCATGCAAAAATGACACGAAAACGAATTGCTTATATGTATTCTAATAAATTTGTATGCTTATGCATATTACCTCAGACCCTGTTTCGTACTTACCTAAGGTCATGTTTTTCACCAAGGGTAAAGGGAGTCACAAGGATTATCTCACAAGCTTCCAATTAGCCTTAAATGATGCCCAGATATCTGATGTGAATCTCGTCTCTGTTTCCAGCATAATGCCTTCACAATGCAAAATTGTTAGTGTGCAAGAAGGCAGAAGACACATTATACCAGGCCAGATAGTATTTAGCGTCATGGCAAGATCTGCCACCAATGAGCCAAATAGACTGATTGCGGCGTCTATTGGATTAGCTAGACCTTCAAACAATAACCATTATGGGTTTCTGTCCGAACATCATTCAACAGGAGAAACAGCTCAAAGAGCAGGTGACTATGCTGAAGATATGGCGATGGAGATGCTTGCTACTACCCTAGGTTTGGCAAGTGATCCTACACTATCTTGGGATGAAAGAAAAGAGGAATGGAAACTATCGGGCAAAATATACCGAACCCAGAATCTCACACAGTCTGCCGAAGGTAATAAGGATGGTCTTTGGACTACTGTTGTGAGTGCGGCTGTCTTTATAGTCTAGCTTATTTAAGTTTTCAATGTGAAATCACCTAATCCTGAATTAACGATAAGGAATGGATTGAATTCGATGCAGAATTAATTACTCTCATAGTTCAACATTCCATTTTTATTTTACTTAACTATCAGGTGCGATCCTATAAATAGATCCCTGGCTTTTGTGGAAGGTTAGTATGTACAAATAACCATCAGGTCCAACTTCTAGATCGGTAATGCCAGCAAATCCTGTTGCAAATAGTGCCTCATTACTTTCCTCCGTTGTGTTTGCAATCTTATCAGAAAGCCGACCATCAAGTAATAATGATTCCCTATTACCGTCGGTTTTGTTGCCGTCATTGCTGTTGCTGTTGTTGTTAAGCAAATTAAAATGATAGATGTTACCATTATTAATATCTGCTGCAAATAAATCGTGTTGATAGCTTTCACCTAATTGCTGACTATCAAAAAATCTTATTGCTGTAACACCTACGGTTTGATTCCATATAAATTCAGGGTGACTATATGTACTATTTTCTGAAAGATGCACAAGATCATTTTTAGGAACCGATTCGATTGGAACATACTTACCTCCAAAATATGAATCTGCTCTCCAAAACCCTTGAAGTTTATTCCATCCGCTGTTGAAACCAGGCTCAACTAAGTTAATCTCGTCGCCAAATCCTGGTCCATTTTCACTATCCCATAGTTTCCCCGTCAACGGGTCAAAATCTATTCCGAAGCTATTCCGTAAGCCATATGCATAGACACCGCCCGGAATTTTAGAAGTGTTAATTGGGCCAGCTGCAACAGGATCGCCATCTTTGCTAACTCTATATACGATACTTGAATTCTCGAATGCTACCCCTGTTTTAACATTCTGCGTGTAGGTCGAGTGCTCTTCCAAGTCGCCTATTGTAACATATAAATTATCATCGGGGCCGATCAGAACTACACCTCCATTATGATGGGTACCGGAACTGGGTGGAACGCTCAAAAGGAGCTCAGGATTCGTCAACTTGGTGTTGCTTGCATTATCTACGGAGATTTCATACTTGTAAAGACGATTCCCAATTTCAACAGCTCCATCCTTCTCTACTTCTCCCTGAGCTTCTGTGTAGTAAACATATGCATATGACTTGTTACTTCCATTATTATCTGTCGATACGTCAATTCCCAGCAATCCACTTTCATCTTCCGTAACAACAGTAACATCTAAAACTGGATCCTGTTGAATGTTCCCATTGTGGATTAGTCTTACCATTCCGTTATTCTTTTCTAGAACTAGAATATCTGTTGAATTCAAAAAGACCAAATTAGAAGGATATTGTAGACCTTTATATACGAGTTCAATTTTTAGATCTGAATTATTAGAAACAATAGTTGGAGTTTTCCCTTTTTGCGATGCCGGTGGCGGTGATTTAGTAGAAGGAGGCAATTGTTGAGCTGAAGTTTCTGGGAACATCACGGGCATTGAAACCACTGTATGGATGCTAATTAGGGATAATAAAGTCACCAAAACCAATGATATTCTAAGGAACAATTGTTATACGTAGTTTACATCTCTGCCTCATTTATATACCGTTATCCTATTTCATAATTACCAAGAACCAATGACAGGTCTTTCACATATTTTCTCTTCAATTCTATTCACATGTTCATCATGCCATGTGATAATTATCTAGACACTAGTTACAATGGTAGTTATGATATGTAACAAAGGATTCTCCTATCTTTGAATAGTTGTCGAAGGTTGAGATTTGCCGAAGAACGCCTTTACGTTTGGACGGTAGAGATAGTAGAGAATTACTCCATTAATAGCTATACCTACTATCTGAGCAATGATCCCAGTTACAAAACTATTCGTGTCATCAATAAAAGATGCATTAAACATACTTGCTGTGATACCAGAAACTATTTGGACCGCGATTGCAATAATTGTTAACATAACCGTTATAATCCAAGCCCATCCCTTTCCTTTTAATAAGCCATAAGACACAATCAAATATCCAACCCCAACTGCAAGTACAATTGCTCCTATTGCTATCCCCACGCCACCAAGGAATTGGGCTAGAGCCTGTAATTCTGCTGCACTCTGCAATTCTTGTTGCTGTTGTTGTTGCATTTGCTCTGAAATGAAAACATCAATAGGACCTGAAGTAAAGAACGCACCAAATGCTAGTAACGAAATCCCTCCAAAGGTCAGTATTATCCCACTAATAATAGTTAGAATGGCAATTATTGTGACGCCGATCGGTCGTTTTATCTGTTCTGTCAAGTCGAATAATGATTTATTTGATAAGAACTTGAATAAAAAGAATTTAGAAAATTTGGAACTATATTTGCAGTTCATCTACGATCGGTAGGACTATTAGTACGACTAAATCCTGAGAAAAGACCTTCCAAAAAGAATAAGTCATGTTATTTTAGTATTCTCTTGTTACAGAAAAAACTAGCTATCATTAAAGGCACTGCAATCAAAAAAGAAAGAAATTAGTTTGGACAGGTTCTGCCTTATTTATTTATGGTCTCCTTTTTGTCACCCTTGTGTTGAATTCGCTACGGGATTTCCGTTGAAGGTAATCTGACTAAGAGTGTCTTGATTCAGTTGTACCACTTGCTCGGGCAGAGGCGCATAGTCTAGTTCTGAAGCAAATTGTTGTCCATCAGTAATCGCCCAATTTATAAAGTCTACAAGTGCAGTAGCCTTTTCTTGTGTAATTGATGGATTATCAGCCAATTCCTTGTATAATAGTAGGTATGAGAAGCTGGCAATCGGGTAAGAATCAACGCCTTGAGCATTTACCAATGTGACATTATTCCATGATGCATCTCCGGCCGGTAGAATCCCAGCTGATGCAGCTACAGCGGCCTGAGTTGATTCTATGGATGGTTCTACGAAATTGCCTGCCTGATTTTGAATATATGCAAATGGCATTCCCGTTGTCAACGCATAAGCAAGTTCTACATAACCAATAGAGTTCTCACTGCCTCTAATTCCGTTTGAAACACCTTCGTTTCCTGGTGCACCTAAGCCAGTAGGCCATTGAACTGATTTCCCTTTGCCAACTTGGTCACTCCATTCCGGACTGACAGCAGATAAATAATCTGTCCACACGAAAGTTGTTCCTGAGCCGTCTGATCTATGCACTGTAATAATGTCTGCATCAGGTAGCGATAATTCAGGATTCAATTCAACAATCTGAGGATCATTCCATTTAGTAATCTTCCCTAGGTAAATGTCTGCTAAGATTGAGCCCGTTAACTTTAAGCCCTTGTCTGGTACTCCTGGAAGATTGTACGCAGCTACTACGGAGCCTATAGTTTCTGGGATATGTACTGCACCTGGTGCGTTCGTTACTTCTTCTGGAGTTAGCGGAGCGTCAGTTGCGCCGAAGTCAACCGTCTTTTCTGTGAACTGTTTGACCCCTCCTCCACTTCCAATTGATTGATAGTTGATATTCACTCCTGGATCAACTGTCTGGTATTCAACTCTCCAGGTATCTATCAGTGGGAATGGGAATGTTGCACCAGCTCCATTGAGAGTTCCTTGACCCTGAGCTACTAGATTGCTAGAAAAACTTACTGGTATTGCTGATACTATTACAAGTACCGCGGCAATCATTAATTTAAAACCTATTTTGGTTTCCATTTAATTTGACTCACTGATGTTAGATATTAATCCGTATACCATATAATTATCGTAGACTATAGATTCCTATAACGATCATATAGAATACATGAATACCTTTTTTGGGATAATACCATTGGTAAATTCTATATTCTTGATAAGATTTCCATACTCCGTCTCTTTTCACGTGTTCATTTGTGTCATTAGTCTATTGTAAACCTTGAATATAGGTTACTCATGATTACCCATTCAAGATAAGGTCTCACAAAAGATATCGCTGGCAGTGGCCTCTAATATTATTGGATTATTCCATATCAAAGCTATTCATTTCATAAATATATGTGGCAATCTAATGATACACCAATAGCTTACCCATAGCTTACCCATAGACAACTCTTTCTTGTATCAACCTTAGCCTTGGAGTCATGCAGTTAGAGTATACCGGCTTAAGCTAAGTGGAATGCTAACCATTTAATGAATGAAAGGATATCATCCGTCGATGTTGGAAGGCTTAATTTTCCTACGAGATGGACTCAGATTACAGATATGTTGACGTGAATACTATTGATACCCAACGGGATTCTTCGTCACAACTACTTTATCATTCTGAATTATAACGGTGACTCCCGCTGGTGGAAACTCGTTAATATCCATATCGGTTGCTCCTTCTGTACTAACGCTCACAGTTCCATTAGCAGGAAGTACTTCGCTTGGGCTTATTGAGATGTCCACATCCTCTGTTAGATTTCCAGTGGGTGTCTCCTTATCTAGTTGGGCAGAAATGTCGATCGAGCTCACTAAAAGTAATCCTAGTCCAAAACCTAAGACTATACCAAACATAATCCTAGCATATGCAATTATAGTGTAGGTGATTGATTAAAGCTTTCCCTAATCATTTATTGACTCGAAATGTTCACTCATAATTGTATTATTCAAACAATCAAATAGGGTATAAGCAATAATTCTTTTGTGGCATACAAATATTTAAAGAGAAGTAGATAAAAATATGAATGGATTATGATAGATTTCTGGACCGTTCTATGAATAATGGTCAGATTCTGATAACAATATAAAATATTAATGGGGTTAGTTAATAGAGTTGAATACTCGAATGTTACTTGATTTGGGATATGTCGAAACATTTCTAAAAAAATATTGAATAAAGCATACTGTCTTCGTGTCATTCACGGCCTTTTTTTTACCGTTTCTGAAATAGTTGCATCGAAAGACATGCCTCTGCCAATTCGATTATCATTATATATGATTATGCCAATTAGAGATCTATCGAACCGACAATTCAGGCATACCCCCCAGTCAAAGACAAGAAATCAGAAGTACTCTACGGTGTTGAAAAAGCCGTAGGTAGAGGAATCTATTTCATGGATAATGTGAAAGAAAAGATGGATATCTTTTTCGATAAAGAGGCACCATCGATAGTCATTGATGTTAAGGAGTATAGAACTGGTTACAATAACATACGAAAAAGGGGAGGAAGGATACGGGCATTCACGGAGATAACAAGAGAGAATCTCAATCACTGCAAGGAGCTAATGAAGCTCGTGGATGAACTGAGACATCTAGATGGGGTGAGAGGAGGGCTTGCAATAAGTGAGACAGAATATATGGCGACCACAGTCTTGCAGGAGAGCGCTCCACTCACAGAGGTGATTTATAGCAACGTAAGGGAAGTCGTTGAACAGGGGCAGTACATATTTGATACACTTTGGAGTACTGCTGCTCCGGCGGAACAAAAAATTAAAGAACTGGAAGAAGGAGTTGAGCGCCCGGTAATACAAGTCATAACTGACACTCATACTTCGATATCACGTGCTTTTGATCTTATAAGTTCAGCCAGACACGAAATCCTGATAATGTTCGCATCTGCGAAGACATTTCTTTTAGCTGCAGACTCATATACATTGAAACATTACCAAAGGGCATTGCAGAGGGGAATTAATCTAACTATCCTCGTTCCCGTGTACGAGGATTCAAACAAAGGTATCAATTGGGCGAGTAATGAGGGTTATGTTCATGATGATCATGAGGACGATGATGAAGATCCTGATGACAAACACAACAACAATAGATCTGAAAAAGTGAATGAACAGGTGAATAAGATCAGAAAAAAGATTCCAAACGCCAACTTAATTGTAACTGATAAATCAAGCAATACGAAAATTACAATAATGGTAATAGATAATTCAAAATCTATGATATGGGAACTCAAGGATGATACTCTAAAGGATCCGTACCAAGCAGGAGGAATTGCGACCTATTCGAACATTCCTTCTGTAGCCTCCTCATATGCATCCATAATCCAAATTATTCGTAAACAAACAGGTTTGTATGAACAACTAAAGGATTCGAAGGAGAGATTAGAAATGCTTAACCAACGATTGGAATCCCACAATATAATTCAGCAAGAATTCATCAATATAGCTGCACATGAACTAAGAACACCTATACAACCAATATTGGGACTATCTGAAATTGCATTGGCCAGAAATGAAAAAATGCTTGATAGAGATGACCCTCAGTTGAAAGAAACCCTAGAAGTAATTACGAGGAATGCAAAAAGACTTCATAGATTAACAGACGATATCCTAGATGTAACAAGAATTGATAGCAAGATACTAAAATTGAACAAGGAATCTGTTGATATTGATGAGGTTATTGATAACGTCATCGATGATTTTAGAAACAAGATAGATCGTACTAGCGAGGATCAAGTTAGAATTGTGAAAATGATCAAAAATCACTCAAATAAACCGAAACATGATGCCGGATCCTCTCGCGTAACTAATTTGATTTGTGATAAAAATAGGACAATACAAATAATATCCAATCTTATTAGTAATGCGATTAAATTCTCATACAATAATGGAATCATTACCATATCCAAGGAGGTAAATGTTGATAATAAATCCATCATAATAAGTGTAATTGACAGAGGAAGTGGGATAGATCCTGATATATTTCCAAGATTATTTTCAAAATTCTCTACAAGATCAAATCACGGTACCGGCCTTGGTCTATATATTTGTAAGAACCTTGTCGAAGCACAGGGTGGCAGAATTTGGGCTCAGGATAACAAAGATGGTCCTGGAGCAACATTCTCTTTTAGTCTACCCATAGCCATTCCCAATTAGCCCTCTAGAAAGAGAACTCATTAATTTACTAACTAATGAAAGGGACTAACGCAAAAGAAAAATGAATAATATGCCACACACATTTCTCATCTCAAATTTACTAAAGAGCACGTGTATGGATGGATGGATGATGGATGGATAGAAGAGTTAGGCAGGTGTTCCAATGGAATTAACACACAGAGGATTTAGTGTCATAATCTTAGTCCTTTCGGCAATAACTCTAGCCTATATCATATTTCCCCTTGCTACGATCATGACCTTTCTGGATCCGTTAAATACTATCGAATCTTTGACACGACCACAGGTCTGGAACGCTTTCACCCTAAGTCTATTTACTGCAACTGTCTCCACATCAATTCTATGTGTATTTGGGATACCATTTGCCTATTTCTTAGCAAGATATTCTAATTTTCGGGGGAAATTCATTATCAGAGTTATTGTCATTATCCCACTAGTCCTTCCCCCACTGGCAAGTGGAGCTCTTCTATTAGGAATGTTTGGTCCAACATCGATAGTTGTGCAAGCCTTTCCAGGGGTTGAATTTACTCAATCCGTGTTTGGAATTATAATAGCTCAAACGTATGTTGCCTCTCCATTTATAATTCTTGCAAGCCAAGCAGCATTTGAATCAGTTGATAGATCATATGAGAATATTGCAAGAGTATTAGGAAAGAACAATTTACAGACCTTCTTCAGAGTTTCACTCCCATTAGCTAAGACTGGAATAATTATAGGCATAATCATGTCGTGGGTCAGGGCGGTCGGCGAGCTCGGGGCGACCATGATGATGACGTACAATCCTCACACTATATCAATTCAAATTTTTGAAGATAATGCTATTGGTGGTCTAACTCAGGCTGTTCCAGGTATTCTCTTAGTAGTAACATTGCCCATATTAGTAATAGTTGTATTTTACATTTCAAGGAAGAATAAAGGTCATGGACTACTGAGGCTGGGATAGGGAATTTTCAAATCCATGTGGCATACTTATGGCTGAACTCCTACTTTGTAGTGAACTTGAAATCCCTAAACATGGCGCGATATCTTGTGACAAGTTTGAAGACTCGAGTAAGCAATACGATTCATGTAATAGTGGAGTCTAGAATAATAGAGCATTATTATGAAGATCGGATATCCCTGCATAAACAATAGTATCCTTCGGAGCTGCCCATCTACTTTTAGATTGGAATCCTTTCTGAAATTACGACTAACTGACCTAATGTTAGCTCTAATCCGCCAGTCCAGGATCACACTCATCGCCTCTAATAGTCAAACATGTCGGGTTGGAAGTCATTATCCTCCATCGCATAATCGGGTACTAGGGGAAGAGACGAAAGAATATCAATGACAACTACAACACCAAACACATGGCCAGAACTTTGAGAGAGTGGGAGGATGCCTATAAAACGCTGCATATGGACCTAGATAGTAGGCAAAATCTGTCTCAAACTCACCCCACTGTTGAATCACTGGTGGAACGTTACCTTGTATGTTACACCTCGCGGACTTACAACATCTACCATGTCTTACAAAGGTCGACACTTTCAAATTGATTTCGATTTCATCTCTCACCTCTTCATCATCCAAACCTCTGACGGCTCTATTAAGACAATCGCTTTGCATCCACGCTCAGTGGCTGATTTTTATCAAGAAACGATGGCTACCATGAGATCACTCGGGATGCCTATAACTATCTGGACAACGCCGTACGAAGTGCCGGATCGAACCCCATTTGAGAATGATGAGAAACATGCAGCCTACGATCCCAAATACGTGCACCGGTTCTGGCGCATCTTAGTGGAGACTAGCTGAGTGTTTACGGACTTTCGGTCACGGTTCATTGGTAAAGTCAGTCCAGTACATTTTTTCTGGGGAGGGTTTGACCGTTATGGACATGGTTCTACTCTCGATGCCTTGTCTCATATTCTTTGAATGAGCTGGTGACGAGTCATGCAACAAAGCATCAATTTTCTACTTTCATAGCCCAACTTTTTTAGAGTTTGATCGAGACCATTTACGCATCCATTGCAAAAGATCAACAACTGATTCAACGAGCTCCTGTCCTTTGTTGGTAAGACGGTACTCTACTCTAGGGGGTATCTCTTTATAGGCTCTCCTCTCAAGGATTTCATTTCTTTCAAGCTGTTTTAGTCTTATGGCTAATGTCTTACTGCTGAATCCTTTCAGTGAATTTCTGAACTTTAAGTAGCGTACAGGGTTTGTAGTACAGCAAAGAGGGATAAGAATTTAAAGTGTTCCTCTTTTTGTAATTAATTCCCTTAGTTTCTTGGTTTCATTCATAAATAGTTCAGCATCGTACCCATCAAATCCACATGAATCCTGTTTCAGGTTCTTTCCATGTCTCTGCAGCTGATTCTGAATAATCGGTAGTTCTCTTCTGTTAGCTACCGATTTTGCAGCGTTTGCTTTAGTTTCCATTTTTACACTTACTTTACCTAGCTTCTCTTGATAACTTAAATAGTTTCTCTAGTAAACATATTAGTATGACTGATTCGATAAAAATAAAGGAAAAGGTAAAGGAAAGATATGGAAAAGTAGCTCTGTCAGGAGACTCATGTTGTGGTCCTTCGGTTAGTATTGAAAGTGGAGGAGGGTGTTGCTCAGGAAATAATAATGCAGTCCTACAATCTTCACAATCAGCTGCACAAGTAGCTGAATTAGTAGGATATGACTTGAATGACCTTAATTCAATACCAACTACGTCTATCCTTGGAGCGGGATGTGGAACTCCTACAAAGTTTGCTTTTATAAAGGAAGGCGATACGGTCGTTGATCTAGGTTCGGGGGCAGGTATTGATGTATTTCTAGCAGCTAACATAGTCAAAGGCTCTGGTAGAGTGATAGGGATAGATATGACTGATGAAATGTTGGAAAAAGCGAGAAAGAATGCAGCCGATAATGGTTATACAAACGTTGAATTTAGAAAAGGGGATATAGAAGAAAGAATCCCTGCTGAAGAAAACAGTGTAGATGTTGTAATAAGCAACTGTGTAATCAATCTAACAACAGATAAGGTAAACACATTTAGAGAGATATACAGAATTCTTAAGCCTAATGGAATTGGCCGAATGGTTATCTCAGATCTTGTTACGGATAAGCAAATAGCAGAAGATATTTCGTTGATAGATCCAGAAAAGTGGTGCAGTTGCATTGATGGTGCGTTGACTAAGGAAAATTACATTGGTAGCATCAAAAATGGAGGATTTGATATTGTAGAGGTACTAGATGAAAAGCTCTATACGGAAGGAGATCAGGTTGAGAACAGAAAGATTACCAGTCTGGTTATCAAGGCGGTAAAACAATGATGATGAAGGAACCGTCGGAAATCTTAGGCTGTGAGCATGAATGAAATTGTCTTTTGGTAGCAAATCAAAAGTCAGGACAAAGAAAACAATACTTTTCGTCTGTGTAGAGAATGCAGGTAGAAGTCAAATGGCAGAAGGATTCTTTTGGAAATATGCTCCTGAGGGGTATGGACCATTGAGTGCGGGGACTAAACCGACATCACAGATTAACCCGCTTGCAATACAGGTAATGAATGAGATTGGAATAGACATCTCCAAGCAAAGGTCTAAAGACCTCACGGAAGATATGATGAGAAATTCAGATAAGATC
>Ga0214469_1000692_pt1 | contig 11908 bp, 11 predicted proteins | sample RVTome_10_FD_187340 | JGI IMG/M metagenome (GOLD analysis project Ga0214469, IMG submission 187340) | Soil microbial communities from uranium-contaminated site in the Upper Colorado River Basin, Wyoming, United States - RVT153D57 HiSeq ... | reverse complement strand
CGATCTGGTCGAGTCGGGACGTGTCATCTCCTCCTCGCGGGTGCGACATCTGATCGAAGAGGGTGAGGTGGCGGCAGCCGCCGCGCTGCTCGGTTCCCGGTACCGGCTGTCGAACGTCGTCGTGCCCGGAGACCGGAGGGGCAAGACACTTGGTTTTCCCACCGCCAATCTCAGGCCCCCTGCCCGCAAGGTGATACCCGGCCGTGGCATCTACGCCGCATTCGCCCATTTGGGCGGAGAGGCCCTTGCCGCCGCGGTCAACGTCGGGGTGAGGCCGACCTTCGGAGGCGGCGAGCTGCTGATCGAGGCATTCATCCTCGACTTCGACCGCGACATCTACGGTTCGGTCCTGGACCTCGAATTCGTGGAGCGGCTCAGGCCCGAGCTCGAGTTCGACAATCCCGAGGCCCTCGTCGACGCGATGAACCTGGACGTCGCCAGAGTGCGTCAGGTCCTGGAAACCGCGCCACTGGCGACCTGAGATGGGAGGCCGAGCATGTCCAGGGGCGTAGGCGGGCGGTTTCCCGTGCCCGCGGGTAGACCCGTCGTGGTCAAGGCCGGATCCTCCAGCCTCGTGCTCGAGTCGGGCGCTCTCGACCCCGACGGCCTGGATCGGGCGGTCCAGCACGTCGCCGGTCTGTGGGACTCCGGCCATCCCGCACTCCTGGTCTCCTCGGGGGCGGTCGCCGCTGGTCTGCCCGCGCTCGGGCTCTCCGGGCGCCCCCGGGATGTGCCCGGGCTCCAGGCCGCGGCCGCGGTGGGCCAGGGTCTGCTCATGGAGCGTTACGCCGCCATGTTCCAGAGCCGGGGGAGGGTGGTGGGCCAGGTGCTGATCACCAAGGATCTACTCGCCAACCGGGGCCAGTACCTGAACGCCCGCAATGCCCTGGAGCGGATGCTGACCCTTGGTGTGGTCCCGATCATCAACGAGAACGACACCGTCGTGGTCGACGAGCTCAGACTGGGCGGCAACGACGAGCTGGCGGCGATCGTCTCCCATCTGGTCTCGGCCGGGCTGTTGGTGATTCTCACCGACACCGGGGGCATCTACTCGGGAGATCCCAGGATCATGGACGACGTCGAGCTGTTGTCGGCCGTCGACTCTCTCGACGTCACCCTGGATCACCTGGCAGAGGGAGAGCCGGGACCGTTCGGGTCCGGGGGCGTGGCCACCAAGGTCCTGGCCGCCCGGATGGCGGCGTGGTCGGGCATCCCCACCGTGATCGCAAACGCCAGGGAGACCGATGTCGTGGCGCGTGCCGTCGCCGGCGACCCGGTGGGCACGTGGGTGAGCCCGCACTCGGGGCAGCTGTCGGCCCGAAAGCTCTGGATCGCCTTCGGTCTTCCGTCACAGGGGAGGCTCACTGTCGACAACGGGGCGACGAAGGCGCTTCTCGATGGTGGCAAGTCGCTGCTGGCAGTCGGCATCACCTCGGTCGAGGGTGATTTCGAGGCGGAGAGCGCGGTCGAGGTGGCCGGGCCCGACCACGTGGTGATAGGGAAGGGTCTGGTGGCGATGGGTTCCGACGTGGTGCGCGACTCCATCGGCCGTCACAGCTCCGAAGTCGGAGTCGTCGTCCACCGCGACGACCTGGTCATGCTGGCGCCGGGTCGATCGGTCGATAGGCTTGCCCGATGATCGACGAGATCGGCCGCCGCGCTCGCATCGCCTCGCATTTGCTGCGCCAGTCGACCGGGTCGACGCGGCAAGTGGCTCTGCTGGAGATGGCGGAGGGGTTGATCCGGACGCAGGCGCCGGTGCTCGAGGCCAATGCCGCCGACATGGCCCAGGCCAGGGACGAGGGGATCACCGGGGCCTTGATCGACAGGCTCCGCCTCGACGAGGCCAGGGTGGCGGCCATGGCCGCTGGTCTGCGCAGTGTCGCGGCATTGCCCGACCCGGTGGGCAGGGAGACCGGCGGGTGGTCGCTCTACAACGGGGTGAGGTTGCACCGAGTCCGCGTCCCGCTCGGCGTGATCGCCGTCATCTACGAGGCCCGTCCCAACGTGACCGCAGATGCCGCCGGTCTCTGCATCAGATCGGGGAACGCCGTCATCCTGCGCGGCTCCTCCTACGCCCTCCGCTCCAACAAGGCCATCGCCTCCGCCCTGCGCGTCTCTCTTTCCCGTTCCGGTCTCCCCGAGGACGGGGTCCAGCTTCTCGAGGACACGGCCCGGGACGGGGCGAAGGCCATGATGCAGGCCACCGAGTGGGTGGACCTGTTGGTTCCGCGGGGCGGCCCCGGGCTGATCGCTGCGGTGGAGGCCGATGCAACCGTGCCCACTGTCATCGACGGTGCGGGGAACTGTCATGTGTACGTCGATGCGGGGGCGGACCTGGACAAGGCCATGAAGATCGTGGTCAACGCCAAGGTGCAGAGGCCCGGGGTGTGCAACGCCGCCGAGACGCTGCTGGTCCACGAGGCGGTGGCCGAGAAGTTCTTGGCCGAGGTGGCAGAGGCCCTGATCGGCGAAGGTGTCGAGCTCCGAGGTGACGAGCGGTCCCGCGAGATGGTGCCGGGGATCTCCGCGGCGACCGATGCGGACTGGGCCACCGAGTACCTCGATCTGATCATGGCGGTCCGGGTGGTACCCGACCTGGACGCCGCCATCGAACACGTCAGACGTTACGGGACCGGCCACACCGAAGCGATCGTCACCGACGACATGGCTGCCGCCGACCGTTTCGTGGCTTCGATCGACACCGCGGTCGTGGCGGTCAACGCGTCCACCCGATTCACCGATGGTGAGGAGTTCGGGTTCGGTGCCGAGATCGGGAACTCGACCCAGAAGCTCCATGTCCGGGGGCCAATGGGTGTGGAGTCCCTCACCTCGGAGCGCTACGTCCTCTATGGTGACGGTCAGGTGAGGTGAAGGAGCACGGGTGTCTGGCATCGACGCGGTTGTGGTTAGCCGGGGCGTGACTGCTAAAGTTCCCTTTGTCCCCCCGGAACAGTCCAGGTTTCACGCGTAATGAAGACAACCACAGAGATCGTCGCCGAGTACGGCACGCACGAGAGCGACACCGGCTCACCAGAAGTCCAGGTCGCCCTGCTCAGCGAGCGGATCAACCATTTGACCGAACATCTGCGGGAGCACAAGCACGACCATCACAGTCGTCGCGGGCTCCTCATGCTGGTCGGTAAGCGGCGTCGACTCCTCGACTACCTCCGCCGCGAGGACGTCGAGCGATACAGAAGCCTCATCTCCAAGCTGGGGCTGCGTCGCTGACATCGATTTCGTGGGCAACGGGTACCGTTGCTCACGAGAAAAGCCCGCGACCACCACGGTCGGGGCCAATAGACACTGAGCCTGCCGGTTGTCAGTGGCGATGTCTCGGGAACCAACTCGAGACATGACTACTGCCAACGGGTTCGGCTCCCATACGCAAGGAGCACTTAGTGCCCGAAATCTCCGTAAAGGGGACCATTGGTGGCAAGGAGTTCGCCCTGAGCACCGGCAAGTTGGCCGGTCAGGCGGACGGCGCCGTGGTCGCCAAATTGGGCGGTACCGAAATGCTGGTCACCGCCACCGCAAACAAGAAGATACGCGAAGGCGTCGACTTCTTCCCGCTCACGGTGGACTTCGAAGAGCGGATGTACTCGGTGGGCAAGATCCCCGGGTCGTTCTTCCGACGTGAGGGTCGTCCCTCCGAGCAGGGCATCCTGACCTGCCGGCTGATCGACCGTCCCCTACGCCCGTCGTTCCGAGACGGCTATCGCAACGAGACCCATGTCGTGGTCACCTCGCTGGCGGTGGATCAGGTCAACCCCTTCGACGTCGTCGCCCTCAACGGGGCATCGGCTGCCCTCATGGTCAGCCCGATCCCATTCGAAGGGCCGATCGGGGGAGTCCGTCTCGCTCTCAACAAGGGCGAGTGGGTCCCGTTCCCCACCCAGGAGGATCTCGACGAGTCGGTCTTCGAACTCGTAGTGGCCGGAGGCCGCAACGACGAAGGCGGCATCGACATCATCATGGTCGAGGCAGGTTCCACCCCCAACGGGCTGCGGATGATCGCGGCAGGCGACGCTCCCTCTGACGAGGCTGCGGTCGTGGCCGGTCTCGAGCAGGCCAAGACGTACATCGGTGAGTTGATCGACCTACAGGACGGGTTGGCATCGCAGGTGACCAAGAGGGAGGTCGAGTGGCCGGTGGTCGTCGACTACTCCGACGAGATCCACGACAGGGTCCGTGCCATCGCCGAGCCCAAGCTGGCCGGCGTGGTCACCATCGCCGACAAGCAGGAGCGCAGCATCGCCCAGGACGAGGCCCTCGAGGCGAGCATCGCCGAATTGGGTCTGGCCGAGGACGACGCGGAGGGTTTGGCTCAGGCGGGCCGGGCCTTCAAGGCGGTCGCCAAGGACATGATGCGCAAGCGCGTCGTCGAAGACGGGATCCGTCTCGATGGCCGGGCCACCGACGAGGTGCGCCCGATCACGGTGGAAGTAGGTGTGGTCAATCGGACCCACGGCTCGGCGCTGTTCCAGCGTGGCGAGACCCAGGTGCTCAACCTGACCACCTTGGGCATGCTCAGGATGGAGCAGATGCTCGACACCCTGGCCCTCGAGGACTCCAAGCGGTTCATGCATCACTACAACTTCCCGCCGTTCTCCACCGGCGAGGCCGGCTTCATGCGCGGACCGAAGCGACGTGAGATCGGTCACGGTGCCCTCGCCGAGAAGGCGATACACCCGATCGTGCCCACCGAGGAGGAGTTTCCCTACGCGATCCGACTCGTTTCCGAGGTGCTCTCCTCGAACGGATCGACGTCGATGGCGTCGATCTGTTCCTCCTCGCTGTCCCTGATGGATGCCGGAGTGCCGGTGAGCGACGCCGTGGCCGGCATTGCCATGGGATTGATCTACCGGGACGGCAAGTACGTCTCCCTCACCGACATCCTCGGAGCCGAGGACGCCCTCGGCGACATGGACTTCAAGGTGGCGGGCACGAGCGAGGTGATCACTGCCCTGCAACTGGACACCAAGCTCGTCGGTCTTCCCGCCGACGTCTTGACCACTGCGCTCGATCAGGCCCGGGTTGCTCGCCTCTTCATCCTGGACAAGATGAATGCTGTCATATCGGAGCCACGGGCGGAGATGAACGAGTTCGCTCCCCGCATCGAGTCGATCGAGATCCCCAAGGACAAGATCGGCGAGGTGATCGGTCCCAAGGGCGCCGTGATTCGGGAGCTCGAGGAGCTGACCGGGGCCAAGCTGGAGATCGAGGAGACCGACGGCAAAGGGATCGTCAGGATCGCCTCGAACGACGGATCGGTCCTGGCCGCCGCCAAGGAGAGGGTCATGCAGATCGCCTTCCCGCCGGAGGTGGAGCTCGGGAGCGAGTACGAAGGCAAGGTGGTCAACATCACCAAGTTCGGCGCATTCGTCAACCTTCTTCCCGGTCGCGACGGCTTGCTCCACATCTCCCGTCTCGACGGGTCGAAGCGTGTGGAGCGGGTCGAGGACTATCTGACCGACGGCCAGGTGCTCAAGGTGAGGGTGCGTGAGATCGACCGGGGCAAGGTCAGCCTGGAGCTGGTCGATCCCCTCGAAGGAGCCACATTGCCCGGGCCGGAGGCACCGAGACAGGACAGCGGCGACCGTGGTGGCCGTGACCGGGATCGGGGCGGTGACCGTGGTGGCCGTGATCGGGATCGGGGTGATCGTGGCGGTCGTGGTGGTCGCGACCGCGACCGCGGTGACCGTGGTGGTCGTGACCGTGCACGTGGGGACAGCGACCGGACCGCAGCCGCGTCGGAGGCTCCGAAGACGGAGACCGGCGATCGCCGTCGAGCCGCCCAGAGCTTCGACGAGGTCTTCGAGGAGATCAGCGAGAAGTAGCTCTCACCGATTCGACGCAGGAGGACGGGCGAAAGCCCGTCCTCCTGCCATCTGGTGCCTTCCCATGGCGTCATAGACTTGTGTGTGCCGTGGTCGGCCAGGGGAGGCACGGATTGGCGGTTGAGACTCGTGGGATTGTGCTCATGCGCGGAGCGCGGGGCCCGGGGGTCGAGGTCGAGGTCCTGGCGGACGGGTCACGGCTCAGCCTTGTCGCCGGCTCAGAGCTGATCGCGGAGTGGGAGGCTGGCTCATTCGGGATCAAGACGCATGACGAGGGTTTCTCCATCTGGGCCGAAGGCGAGGAGTTCATGCTCAAGACCGACGACGACGTCGGGCTGGCCCGTGAATTGGGTCTGCAGACGGCGTCGCCACGCATGGCGCGGCGTGTGGCCGCATCTCGGCGCCCCAAAGACCTGCCCTGGCCCGATCCGATCCCGGAACAGCCCAGGTCGTACGTGGCGGCAATCGCCCTCGCGCTCGGCGGGGTGCTGGTCCTGGTCGGCAGTCTTCTCCTCCGCGGCGACCCGGCCATCGCCGACAGGTCGGTCGAGACGGGCCTTGGAGTGGCAGGCAACCTCTGGTCGGCCTTCGGGGCAGGCGGCTTGCTCATGATCGTGGCCGCTCTGGCTCTTTGCGTCCGGGCTCGAGGGGCCAGGGCCGTGGCCATCCTTTCGGTGGTGCCCCCGGTGATCGTGTTCGGCAATGCCGCCCGGCATTCCTCTCCCGAGGCCGACCTCCTGATCGCCTATGGGTTCATCTCCGGGGGCATCGTGATCGGGGTGGCGGTCTTGTTCGCTGGTTTGCTCGGGGAGGATTAGCGGTCAGCCGCTCGGTAACTTCTGGCGGATGCCGGAGCTGCCCGACATCGTCGTCTACCTCGAGGCGCTGGAGCGACGTGTCCTCGGCCAGGTGGTGAGGGGGGTTCGCATCGCTTCCCCTTCGGTCCTTCGCACCTACGACCCTCCGTACGACGCACCCGTCGGCTCGGCGGTCGAATCGCTGCAGCGGGTGGGCAAGCGGATCGTATTCGGTGTGGAGGGTGGCCTCTTCCTGGTCATCCATCTCATGGTGGCCGGCCGTCTCCGCTGGGATGAGCCAGGCAAGGCCATCCCCAAGAAAGTCGGTCTCGCCGCCATCGATTTCGACCCTGGCTCGTTGATCCTCACCGAGCAGGGAACGAAGAAGCGGGCGGGGGTCTGGATCGTCAGTGGCTTCGACGGGGTGAGCGCCCTGGATCGCGGCGGTGTGGAACCACTCGAGGTCGACGTAAGTGAGTTCGGCGCCGCACTGACGGGAGAGAACCGCACCTTGAAACGTGCCCTGACCGACCCCCGCATCTTCTCCGGCATCGGGAACGCCTATTCGGACGAGATCTTGTGGGCGGCCCGCATGTCCCCGGTCAAGCGAACCGGGCAGCTCACAGAAACCGAGGTGGGTCATCTGCACCGGGCGGTGGTCGAGTCGCTCGGCGATTGGACCCGGCGTCTGCGTGAGGAGGTAGGGGAGGGCTGGCCGACGAAGGTGACCGCTTTTCGCGACGACATGGCGGTCCACGGCAAGTACGGCCAGCCGTGTCCCCGATGTGGCTCGAAGGTGCAGCGGATCGTCTACGCCGACAACGAGACCAACTACTGCGCCACCTGCCAGACCGAGGGAAAGCTGCTCGCCGACCGCTCCCTGTCGAGACTGTTGAAAGACGACTGGCCCAAGACCGTGGAGGAGTTGGAGGAGGGCTAGTTGTCAACAGGCAACCCCTTCGGGCCTTGCGACTCCCGCCGTGCACCACTAGTCTTGCAAAGTAACTGGTTACTTGCATGGGGTCCCCTATGTCGCCTGGTCCACGTGGTTCTACCCGTTCGCGGCTGATCGCGGAGTCGATGCGGTTGTTCGGGGAGCAGGGCTATTCGGGCACGTCGGTGAGCGAGATCGAAGCTGCGGCGGGTCTGTCGGGCGGGTCGGGGAGCCTGTATCGACACTTCGCTTCGAAGGAGGCGCTCCTGTCCGAAGGCATTCGTGAGCAGGTGGCGGCGGGCAAGAGCCTCCTCGGTCTGGTCGGCGACGCCGGTGCCGCGGAGGAGGCGCCGCTTCGGGAGAGCCTGATGATGGTCGCGGTCGCAGGGCTGCGTCGGCTAGAGCAGGAGCGAGACTTCAATCGGGTCCTGATCAAGGACCTGTCTCTGTTCCCGGAACTACTCGAGATCGCCCGGACGGAGGAGATTGCCCGCATCCACTCTGCCATCGCCGACTGGCTGCAGCGGCACGCCGCGCCCAATCCGGGCGGGCTGGACTGGGTGGCGCTGGCCACCGTCATCATCGGTTCGATCTCTCATTACTGGCTTCTGCGCGACATCTTCGGGACGCATCCCTCGGATGTGAGCGAGGAGCGGTACATCGACGCCCTCGTAGATCTCGTGGTCGCCGGGATCGGGCCCGGATGAAGCGAGCCGACTCGGATCAGCAAAGTGAGGAGTAGCTCATGCAAGTTCTCTTAGCCGGGGCTTCCGGTGCTCTCGGCGGCCCGCTCACCCGGCAACTGATCGCCGCCGGACATCAGGTGTCGGGCATCACCCGCTCCAGCCAGGGGGCCAGCCGGATCACACAGCTGGGTGGATCCCCGATCGTCGTCGACGTCATGGACCGAGACGCGCTGCTCAGGGCCGTGGAGGGCAAGACGTTCCAGGCGGCCATCCACGAGCTCACGGCGTTGAAGAAGGCACCGGTCCGGCACCGCGATATGGCGCAGACCAACGCGCTTCGCACGAAGGGCACTGCTCACCTTCTCGAGGCGGCACAGGCGACAGGTGCGCGACGGTTCCTGACCCAGTCGATCGTGTTCGGCTACGGATACGCGGACCACGGGACGACGCTGTTGACCGAGGACTCACCGTTCGGCGTACCGCACGGCGACGCACTCGATCCTCACCTCGCGGCGATGGTCTCCACAGAGCAGCAGGCCACGCACGCCCAAGGCATCGAGGGCATCGCCCTGCGCTACGGGCTGTTCTACGGCGCCGACATCGACAACGTCGCCGCCATGCTTCGCAAACGGATGCTGCCCGTCGTCCGCAACGGGGGCGAGATCCCCTTCATCCACCACGAGGACGCCGCCGCCGCCACGGTGGCCGCGCTGCACCACGGCCGAGCGGGCAGGGCCTACAACATCGTCGACGACACGCCAGCCACCTTCCGCCAGCTCGTCACCGGCATCGCTGAGCACCGAAACGCCCCACGACCACTCGTCGTGCCGCAGTGGGTCCTCGCGGTCGCGGCCCCCTACGGCAAAGCGCTGTTCGGCGGCATCTCCATGCGCGTGTCGAACGCTCGCGCCAAGAACGAGCTGTCGTGGAAACCGAAGTACCCGTCCATCTCCGACGGGATCCAAGCACAATGACCATTCGAGGATCGGCGGCGACCATGCGGCAGCGACACGGCTGGGTCGTGGCCTCGGGGCTGCTCGTGACAGGATCGAGCATGCTGGTATTCGGCTTCTGGGCATGGACCTCGCCCGATTCGTTCGCTGAGTTCACCGGTTTCGAGACGCATACGCACTACCTTCACGACGCCGGCGTATTCCAGATCGGGATCGGCGCCGCACTGCTGCTCTCGCTGGTGCTCCGCGACGCCCCGACGGTGACGCTTGCCGCCTTCGTCATCGCCAACACGCTGCACACGGTCAATCACGGGGTCGATCTGCACATCGGCGGCGAACCGGCCGCCATCTACGGGCTTGGCGCGCTCAGCCTGATTGGAGCGATCGCGCTGGTTGTCCGGGTGACCGAACTGCGCCGTCGCAGCCGGTTGCAGCGGGAACTGAACGCGTCCACTCTCGCAGGCGAGGATACGCAGCCGTGATGGAAACCCCTGAGTATCTGCGGTTATGGGAGCAGTCGTCGTGGCCGGAAGGACAGCTTCACGTTGGAGGCGAACCCCCAGCAGATGACAACTTGCTCTCGAACATACGTTCGATATGATGGAGCGCCCGACCGGAGTCAGTAGATGGGCATCGACGGTGTTGCGCTGCAGACCCCTCCTCTCGTGCTGGAGCACCGAGAAGAGGGTTATCTCCGTCTCCGTCCCGGCCATATCACCGAGTTGCTCGGTGTCCCCGGCACCGGTCTGACCCGTCTCGGCCTCCGTCTCCTCGCCCAGCCTTCGCTGATAGCCCCGGTGGTCGTCCTCGACACCCGGGGATGGATCTCCCCCGAAGCGGCCTGGGAGACAGGGGTGGCCCCCGAGAGCCTGGTGATCGTGCGTTGTGAGGAGGCGGGGATCTGGCCCAAGGTCGCCGCCGCCCTTATCGAAGGGGTCCGAGGCCTCTACGCGGAGGTCCCGGCCGGGGTCAAAGACCAGGATCTTCGCCGGCTCGCCGCACTGGCCAGGGCGAGGAAGGTGGAGGTTGCGATGCGACCCATGGGCAAGGGTCTCCCCTCTGGTGTCGCCCATCTCCGTTTGAGAGCCCTCGGTGTCACCTGGGAGGGTGCCGATCAGGGTCATGGGCGATTGGGGAAGAGACGTCTGGTGCTGGAGGCGTCGGGGAAGGGAGCCTCCGGAGTGACCCGGCGATTCGAGGTGGAGGATGAAGGTTCGGACTTTGTGCGCGTGGTTTCCGATGTGGTCGTTGGGGAGATCAGACGCGCCGCCGGATGACCCGTTACTGATCGTCGACGACAGGGTCACCGCCGCCACCGACGATGTGCTGGCAGCGGGAGTGAGCCCGGGCATGCCTCGGAGGGAGGCCGAGGCCCTCGCCCCCTTCGCCACCGTCCTCCTCCGTGATCCGGGGGAGGAGGCACGACGTTTCGAGCCGGTGGTGGAGAGGATGGAGAGCCTCATCCCCCGGGTGGAGGTGGTGGCCCCGGGTCTGGTGTTCGTTCCCATCACCGGCGCCATCCGCTTCTATGGAGGCGAAGATGCCCTGGCCGGGCGGGTGGCGGAGGAACTGGAGAGGACGGTCGGCCGGGCGCGGGGCGGGCAGGCGCACGTAGGTGTCGCCGACGGGCCGTTTGCCGCCCGCTGGGCTGCAGCCACCACCAGTGTCGGCAATCCCCTGATCGTGACCGACACGATCGGCTTCCTCTCCCGGCTCGACCTGACCGCCCTCAGGGAGAGTCTCGATGCCGAGGAGCTGATCGACACCTTCCGCTGGCTCGGGGTGGCCACCTTGGGAGAGCTGGCCCGTCTTCCCCGTGATGCCCTCGCCACCCGTTTCGGGAATCATGGGTTGCTTGCTCATCGTCTCGCCAGCGGTGAGGATCGGTTCGTCGACCCCCGTCATATCCCGCCCGACCTCGCCGTCGATGCCGTGTTCGACGAGCCTCTGGAGAGTCTCGATGCGGCGGCCTTCGCGGCACGGGCCCTGGCCGAGAGGCTGTTGAGGATGCTGAGGACGTCTGGCGTTGCCCCGCACCGGGTGTCGATCATGGCCGAGCCTGCCGAAGGGGAGCCGAGAGAGAGGATCTGGCGCTCGGCGGACCCGTTCACCGAGAAGGCGTTGTCCGATCGGGTGTGGTGGCAACTGAGGGCGTGGATCGAATCAGGCGGCATCCCGGGAGGGATCTCCCGGATTCGAATCGCGCCCGCCGACCTCTCCGATGAGGGGAGACAGCTCGGTCTGCTCCAGGACGAGACATCGAGGATCGAGGCGGAACGTGCCCTTGCCCGGGCCCAGGCCCTGCTCGGGCCGGACCGTGTCCTGCAGGGACATGCCCAGGGCGGGCGGATGCCACAGGAACGGGTGGCCTGGTCTCGCTGGGGGGAGCCACCTGTCGACCGGGAGAGGGATGTCTCCGCCCCCTGGCCCGGCACCACCCCGCCCCCCAGCCCGGCGCTGGTCCCGCCCCGGCTCCAACCGCTGGAGGTGGAATGGGACGACGGCATGCCCGCCCGGGTTCGGCTGGGGACCCGATGGGAGCCGGTCCTCACCTGGAGTGGTCCCTGGCGGCTCAGCGGCCGATGGTGGGCGGGGGAGCGGGATGCCGACCGTTACCAACTGGTCACCTCGGTAGGCGCCTTCCTGTGTGTGGTTGCGGAGGGAAGAGCGTTCCTGGCCGGGGTCTACGACTGAGCCG
>Ga0214469_1000690_pt1 | contig 11922 bp, 11 predicted proteins | sample RVTome_10_FD_187340 | JGI IMG/M metagenome (GOLD analysis project Ga0214469, IMG submission 187340) | Soil microbial communities from uranium-contaminated site in the Upper Colorado River Basin, Wyoming, United States - RVT153D57 HiSeq ... | reverse complement strand
GAGGTCGGCGCTCGATATCGCCAGACGGAGCAGCCAGCCGGTCTCCGGGCTGCCGTCGTCGAACCAATGCCAGCTGAGCCCGGCGACTGCGGTGCCCATGGACTCAGGGTCGGCCGGCCAATCCAGGTCGGTGAGCATCGCCACTGCCCACCAGGCAAGATAGCGACCGGCAGCGGCGCCGCGGCGACGGCCATGCGCCCCTCCGGAGGCGGCGGCCCAAGCCATCCAGGAGAGACCCTGCCCCGGGTCGATCCCGGCGACACGTGCTCGTGTCATGCCCAGGGCCGCGATCGCAGCCAGGTGGTCGCCATCCACCGCCGCCGTCTGCGATCGTCCGTTCGACTGGTCGGTCCACGGCTCGACGAGGTCACCGAGGGCGGCGAGCGAATCGGTGTCGTCGACGACCTCGGTCTGATCGGGCAGAGTGACTCCGGTTGTGTCAGGGATCGGCGGAGTAGGCGCCTCGACCTTGTCCTTCTTGTAGATGGCAGTCGGATACGAGGGTTCCCAGCTCATGAGTGCCGACGGCAAGTCAGGGATGGGAACATCGACGACCTCTCCACGAACCACTCTCTCGGCGGCCATGGTGTCTCGCTCTGGCCCTGGAGGGAGGTGCGGGGCAAGCGCGGCCCAGGTCTTGGTGCTGGCCGCAACTTCGGGCAGAGGGCCAAGAGCGAAGCGCGACTGGCCTTCGCCCACCACCGGTCCCGAGATCGGAGCGGGAGCCTCGAGGACGAGTCGGTAGCGAATGTGCTCCTCTACACCCCAGACTTGCTTGCCCCGGGCCACCGCTTCGGCGCATCGCCCGCGGAGCTCGATGAGGTCGTCCCAATTCCTCGTGGAGCAGAGCCCATCGACGATTCGCAACAGCTCATCGGTGTCCGACGACTCGATCGCCTCGACGGCCCGCGCCGATATCACGGATTGGGCCCGGTGGTGACTGGCAAATCGCGTCTCGACCAGTCGGAGAACGAGCCGATGTAGATGTCCGGCATGGGGCGCCCGGCGATGACCAGGGCCAGGGCGCCGTGACATGCGTTCACTCCACTGCCGCAGGAGACGATGCCGTCGTCGGGGAAATCGCGATATGCGTGGTCCAGATCGCGGCTCGTCCGGAAGCGCCCGTCGTCGAGATTGCCTGCAAGCGGGAGGTTGACGGCGCCCGGGATATGACCCGCCTTGGGGTCGACCGGCTCTGTCTCGCCGCGGTATCGCTCGGGCGATCGGAGGTCGGCGAGGAATCTCCCCTCCAGTTCGTCGTGTCGGACCACGCCCGTGTACCCGGCCACCGGGGGGTAGACCACCGGCTCCCGGGTGACCGAGCCCGACTCGACGGGGAGCCCTTGGCCGACCCACTCCTGTAGACCGCCGTCGAGAACCCTGACCTGGCCCGGATGACCGATCGACTCCAGCATCCACCACATTCGAGCCGCCACCGCTCCGCCCTGGTCGTCGTAGACCACGACCTCGTCATCCGGGGACAGACCGAGACGGCCCAGGTTGGCGACGAAGTCATCGGTTGCAGGCAGCGGATGACGCCCATCGCCCTCCTCGGCGGCCAGGTCGCGGTCGAGGTCAACGAAGACCGCCCCCGGTATGTGTCCCTCCTGGTAGGACGCTCTTCCCGCAGTTGGCGCGGTGAGCGACCAGCGCAGATCGAAGAGCTTCACCTCGTCGAGGACCTGGCTCAGCTCAGTCGTCGAGATCAGTGGTTGCTTTGGGCTCATCCCGATGTCTGATCTCATCGCCGAGACCGGAAACAGTGGCACCCAGAGCGGCGGCAAACGAGCCGGCAGCCCGCTTCAGGCCGGAACGGGTGTCGGGGTCGTTGAGGGCGGCCGACAAGGATGCCGCTACCTGATCCCAAGCGCCGGCCAGGGTGGACAGTGCCTGCTTGATCTCTTCCTCGGTGGGGCCGGCGTCGGATGCGGCCTGCCGGTAGGTGCTCCAGAGGCGGTCCTTCAGGGATGACCACTCGACTGAGGCAGCGTCCCAGGGACCTGTCTCCCCGTTCGACGTAGGATCGGGCTGGTGCGTCTCCACCTTCTCGATGGTACCTATGAGCTGTTTCGCTCCCACTACGGGCGCAAGGACACGGTCACCGGCCCCGACGGGGCCGATCTGAAGGCGACGCTCGGGATCATGGAATCGACCCTCGCCCTGCTCCGTGAGCCCGGTGTCACGCATCTGGGCGCCAGCTTCGACACCGTGATCGAGTCTTTTCGCAACGTCATGTTCCCGGCCTACAAATCCTCGGCGGGCATGGACCCCGCCCTTCTTGCCCAGTTCCCAATCGCCGAGACCGCCCTGGAGGCAATCGGGGTGGTTGTGTGGCGAAACATCGAGTTCGAGGCGGACGACGCCATCGCCACAGCGGCAATCCGATGGGTCGAGGACGTCGACCAGGTGGTCATAGCAACTCCGGACAAGGACCTGAACCAGCTCGTGATCGGAGAGCAGATCGTCACCTACAACCGGCGGGAGCAGAAGTTGCTCGACGAGGCCGCGGTGGTGGAGAAGTTCGGGATCCATCCCGAGTCGATCCCCGACTACCTCGCCCTGGTCGGCGACACCGCCGATGGGGTCCCGGGTCTACCAGGATGGGGGGCGAAGTCGGCGGCGACGGTGCTGTGGCGATATCCGCGCCTAGAGCTCATCCCCGAGTCGGCCGCCGACTGGGAGGTCACGGTGCGCAGCGCGGACAAGCTCGCCGCCGTCCTTCGTGAGAACCAGGAGGCGGTGCATCTCTTCCGCGAGCTCACCACGCTGCGTCTCGACGTCCCGATCGAGGAGTCGTTGGCCGACCTCGAATGGAAGGGCGTGCCCCGCGCCCGCTTCGAAGCCTTCTGCACCTCCGTCGCCTTCGACCCGGAGTCGATACGGGTCCACCACTGGGCGGAGTGAAACCGCGTACCTGAGGTTCATGGCGCCATATATGGCGCTACGCCGACACAGAACGCGACGGCGCCCCTTCTCTGTTGCTCCAGCGCCACTATTGGCGCTACGTAGCTCAGGCAAGCGTCAGGCCGCCTCCGGCTCCTCGTCGGCTCCGGTGAATTGGGAGTTGTAGAGGGCGGCGTAGGCGCCGTCGAGGGCGATCAGCTCGTCGTGGTTGCCCTGTTCGACGATGCGGCCGTCCTCCATCACCAGGATGAGATCGGCGTCGCGGATGGTCGACAGCCGGTGGGCGATGACGAAGCTGGTGCGGTCGGTGCGGAGTGCGGCCATGGCGTGTTGGAGCAGGGCCTCGGTGCGGGTGTCGACCGAGCTCGTGGCCTCGTCGAGGATCAGGAGGGCGGGGTCGGCGAGGAAGGCTCGGGCGATGGTGATGAGCTGCTTCTCGCCGGCGCTGACATTGCTCCCCTCGTCGTCGATCATCGTGTCGTATCCGTCGGGGAGGCTGTGTACGAAGCGATCGACGAATGTGGCGCGCGCCGCCTCGAGGATCTCGTCCTCGCTGGCGTCGGGGCGTCCGTAGGCGATGTTCTCCCGGATCGTCCCCCGGAACAGCCAGGTGTCCTGCAACACCATCCCGATCTCGGAGCGAAGGTCGGCGCGGCGCATCTCGGCGATGTCGATGCCGTCGAGGGTGATCCGCCCCGAGTCGAGCTCGTAGAACCGCATGATCAGGTTGACGAGGGTCGTCTTGCCCGCGCCCGTGGGCCCGACGATGGCGACGGTCTGCCCGGGCTCGACCGTCAAGGACAGATCCTCGATCAGGGGCCGGTCCTCGTCGTACCGGAAGGACACATGCTCGAAGGCGACCCGCCCATGCGGGTCATCGACCATGACCGGCCGATGGTCGTCGGCGACCTCCTCATTGGCGTCGAGCAGCTCGAACACCCGCTCCGCGGACGCCACGCCGGACTGGAGGAGGTTGATCATCGAGGCGATCTGGGTGATGGGCTGGGCGAACTGGCGTGAGTACTGGATGAATGCCTGGACATCGCCGAGCGTCATCGTCCCGCTGGCCACCCGCAGACCGCCGACCACGGCGACGATCACGTAGTTCAGGTTCCCGATGAACATCATGATCGGCATGATCAACCCGGAGAGGAACTGGGCAGAGAAGCTGGACTCGTACAAGGCCTCGTTCTCCTCCTCGAAGCTCGCTTGCACTTCGCGTTGACGGCCGAACACCTTGACCAGGCTGTGACCGGTGAATGCCTCCTCGATCTCGGCGTTGAGGGTCCCGGTGCGACGCCATTGAGCGACAAAGTGCTTCTGGGACCGTTTCATCACCGTGCCGGCGACGATCATGGTGAGCGGGATCGTGACCAGGGCGATCAGCGCCAGTGTCGGCGAGATGTAGAACATCATCCCGACCACGAAGATCACGGTGAGCAGCGAGTTCAGCATCTGGCTCATCGTCTGTTGCAGGCTCTGGGAGACGTTGTCGATGTCGTTGGTGACCCGGCTCAGCAACTCACCGCGCGGTTGGCGGTCGAAGTAACGGAGCGGAAGCCGGTTGAGCTTGTCCTCGACCTCCGACCGCATCCTCAAGATGGTGTTCTGGACCACGTCGTTGAGCAGGTAGCCCTGGAGGTAACCGAGCAGGGCCGAGCCGACGTAGATGGTGAGGGCGAAAAGGAGCACCGTCCCCAAGGCGCGAAAGTCGATGCCCTGGCCGGGAACCAGGTCTACTGCAGACAGCAGGTCGGCGGATTGACCCTGGCCGGCGGCGCGTGCCGCGTCGATCGCCTCGGCCTTGGTCATCCCGGCCGGGAGCCGGCTGCCGATGGCACCGGCGAAGATGAGGTCGGTGGCCCGGCCCAATACCTTGGGCCCTATCGCCGACAGGCCGACGCTGAGCACCGCGGCGACGAGCACAGCGATGACCTTGGGCCGCTCGGGGCGAAGCCGGGCGAGCAGCCGTCTCGCCGAGGGCCCGAACTCCATCGACTTCTGACCGATCATCCCACCGCCGAACGGCCCACGGCCCTGCCCGGGCCCGGCCACCACGCGCTCGGTGGTCTTCATGGTCCGATCGCTCATGAGGCCACCTCGGCCCTCAGCTGCGATTCGACGATCTCGACGTAGGTGGGACTGGTCGCCAACAGAAACTCATGGGTCCCGAGACCGACGACTGCCCCGTCCTCCAGAACCAGGATCTGGTCTGCGTTGGCGATCGTGGACACCCGTTGTGCGACGATCACCACGGTGGAGTCGACGGTGTAGGGCTTGAGCGCTCGACGGAGCCGGGCATCGGTGGCCAGGTCGAGGGCGGAGAACGAGTCGTCGAATAGATAGATCTCCGGACGGCGGATCAAGGCGCGAGCGATGGCGAGCCGTTGCCGCTGGCCTCCGGAGACATTGGTGCCTCCCTGGGCGATCGGCGCCTCGAGCCCGCCCTCCATCGCCGCCACGAAATCCCGGGCCTGGGCGATCTCGAGGGCGGCCCACATCTCCTCTTCGGTTGCGTCGGGCTTCCCGTATCGCAGGTTGCTGGCGATTGTCCCCGAGAAGAGGTAGGCCTGCTGGGGGACGAGACCGATCTTCGACCACAACGTGTCGGCGTCGAGATCACGCACGTCCACGCCGTCGACGAGCACGCTTCCCTCCGTCGTGTCGATGAGACGGGGGATGAGCGTGAGCAGGGTCGTCTTGCCCGCGCCGGTGGATCCGATGATGGCTGTGGTCTGGCCGGGCCGGGTCACGAAGCTGACGTCGTCGAGAACGGGATGGGCAGCACCCGGATAGGTCAACCCCACACCTTGCAGCTCCAGTTCGCCGCGCCGATCGACCGCGGTCACCCCGGACTCCGGGAGCACGACGGACGAGTCGGTGTCGAACACCTCGGCGATGCGGTCCGAGCTCACTGCCGCCCGGGGGATCATGACCAGCATGAACGTGGCCATCATCACCGACCACAGGATCTGGATCAGATAGGAGAGGAAGGCGGTCAGGGCCCCGATCTCCATGGCGCCGGACTCGATCCTCATCGCGCCGAACCAGAGGACGGCAACGCTGGAGACGTTCAGGACCAGCATCAGCACGGGGAACATGGCGGCCATCCAGCGACCGACTGACAGCGAGACGTCGGTGAGCTCGGTGTTGGCCCGGCCGAATCTCTCCGTCTCGAATGGCTCACGGACGAAGGCGCGGAGGACCCTGATGCCGGAGGTCTGCTCACGGAGGACTCGGTTCACCGTGTCGATGCGATCCTGCATCATCCGATAGCCGGGCACCATGTGGTAGACGATGAAGCCGATCGCGGCTCCCAGGATGGGCACGGCCACCGCCACCAACCAGGACAGCCCGACGTCCTCACGCAGGGCCATGATGATCCCGCCCACCATCATGATCGGGGCCATCAGCATCATGGTCAGGCTCATGAAGACGAGGGTCTGTACCTGCATGACGTCGTTGGTGTTGCGGGTGATGAGCGAGGGCGCCCCGAACTTGGCCATCTCGCGGCTGGAGAACTCGCCGACCCGGTGGAAGATCCTCGACCGGAGGTCCCGCCCGAAGCCCATCGAGGTCTTGGCCCCGAAGTAGACGGCGACGATGGTGCACACGATCTGGAGGAGGGAGATGCCGAGCATCACGGCGCCCACCCGAATGATGTAGTCGGTGTCCCCGGTCACCACCCCCTGGTCGATGATGTCCGCGTTGAGGCTGGGCAGATACAGCGTGGCGATGGTGCCGACGAGTTGCAGCACGACGATGATCGTCAGCCACTTCTTGTAGGGCCTCAGGTATTCCTTGACGATTCGAATCAGCATCAGATCACCTCTTCCAGGGCCGGCGATGCAATGCCCCTGAGCAGGACGCTGACGATCTCATCGATCGTCAGCCGTTCTGTGAGCTCCATGGTGGGATGTGCATTTGCGAGCAGAAGGCCCCGGAAGGCGGAGGCGGCCCGCTCCGGGTCGATCCTCAGCTGATCCTGGTGTCGATCGAAGATCCGCGCCAGCGAATTATTGATCGCGCCGTTGGCGACGGTCACAAACGCAGGTAGCCCGGGGGCTTTGCCCTCGACACCGAAATGGGGGAGTGTGCGGAGGACACCGAGCAGCGTGATGACGGTGTCGAATCGTTCGAGGAGGATGCGAGCCGCCTCGGCCAACTGGGTCTCGAGCGGCGCATCTGCGTAGATCTCGGACAGGGCTTTCTGGGCGGGGCCGGGATCAACGCTCACCCGGACCGCCTCGTGGATGAGGGCGCTCTTGTCGGGGAAGACCCGGAAGATGGTGCCCTCGGCGATGCCGGCGGCTTCGGCCATCTCACGCGTGGTCACCGTCGCCCCCCGCTCGAGGAGGAGGGGAATCACCGCCTCGACGATGGCGCGGCGCCGGTCGTCGGGGGCCAGCGGCTCGGCCCGATGTCTTGTGTTCACGACCCGGATTCTAAATGAGTGAGCGCTCACTCACAAATCGATTCTTACGCGAACCTCAGGTTCCCCGGCCCGGATACGGGCCGAATCGTCTCGAGAATGGCGGCTCGCCGCTTCTGGGTCGTCAAAGCGTCATATATGGCGCCACGTACCTCAGGTAAGCGGGGGGTCGTCCTCGTAGGACTCCTCCCAGATCACGTCGAAGCGCTCCAGGCAATCGGAGCAGCGGTAGGCGAGAGGGGTGCCCGGCTCGGGATCGGTGTCCTCGGGGAGAAACGAGATCAGGTGGGTGGCACCGCCGCAATCGACGCAGGTGAAGCTCTCCGGGGGGCGGGTCACGTTCGACCCACGGAACGGGCCCGGAGCAGGACGGCAGACCCGAGCGCCCCGGCCAGCAACGACCCGGCGAAGATCCCCACCTTGGCCAGGTCGTTGAGCGCGCGGTCGTCGAAGGCAAGCCCGGCGATGAACAGGGCGACCGTGAACCCGATCCCGCTGACGATGGAGAGGCCGACGACGTGCAACCAGCTGGTCCCGTCCGGGAGTCTTCCCAAGCCCGTCCTGACCGTGATGAAGCTGAGGAGGCATATCCCGATCGTCTTGCCGAGAACGAGCCCGGCGATGACGCCCATAGCGACGGTCGAGGTCAATGCGGCGCCGATGTCGACGCCCCGGAAGTCGACACCGGCATTGGCCAGGGCGAACAGCGGAATCACCACGAAGGAGCTCCAGGTCTGGAGCCGGTGCTCGAGCCGGCTGAGGGGTGCGACCGCCTCCGAAGAGATCTCGCTCAAGAGAAGCGCTTCGTGATCGGCGTGCTCCCGGCCCTCTTGCGTGTCGGGCTCGTCGGGGAAGGAGTCGAGGATCGCCCGGGCACGCCGGTCGAACTCGTTTGACGGGTACATCGGCCGGGCCGGGGTCAAGAAGCCGAGGGCGACGCCGGCGAGCGTGGCATGAACCCCTGACTCGAAAGTGAGGTACCAGACGATCACCCCAAGAGGCACATAGAAGGCGAGTGAGCGAATGCCAACCCGGGTGGCCACCGCTGCCAGGAACAGTCCGGCAACGGCCAAGCCGAGGTAGCCGAGGTTCAGGTCCTCGGTGTAGAAGATGGCGATGACAGTTATCGCCCCGATGTCGTCGGCGATCGCCAAAGTGAGCAGGAACAAACGCGCCCCGCTCGGGATCCTGGAACCGAGAAGTGCCAGCACACCAACCGCGAAGGCGATGTCGGTCGCCATCGGGACACCCCAGCCCCGGATCGCTGCCTCACCGGCATCGAGATTGATCCATATGTAGATGAGAGCCGGGAAGATCATGCCGCCGATGGCGGCCATGACGGGGAGGGCAGCTGTCTTACGGTCGCTCAACTCACCGTGGACCACCTGACGCTTGATCTCGAGCCCGACTACGAAGAAGAAGATCGCCATCAGACCGTCGTTGATCACGTGCTGGAAGTCCTCGTCGAAATGAAACGGCCCGAAATCGATGATCAGGGGGGTCTCGAGGATCTGAAAGTAGGTGGCCGACCACCGGGAGTTGGCCCAGACGATGGCGACGATCGCCGCGGCCAACAGGACGATGCCGGAGGCGGCCTCGATCCGGGTGAAGCGGACGAACGGGCGGACGAATCGCTGCGGGACGAACCGTTCGGATGTGGCCCAGGTCTGGTGCCTGCGATCCATCAACTGATGGATTTGCCCGCCGAGAGAAGCTGCTCTGCGGCTTCGACAACACGGGCGGCCATCCCGACTTCCGCCTTCTTCATGTAAGAGCGCGGGTCGTAGGTCTTCTTGTCCCCGACCTCTGCGTCGACCTTGAGGACCCCGTCGTAGTTCTTCAACATGTGGTCTGCGATGGGCCGGGTGTAGGCGTACTGGCAGTCGGTGTCGATGTTCATCTTGATCACGCCGTAGCCGAGCGTCTCGTGGATCTCGTCGATGCTCGAGCCGGACCCTCCATGGAACACGAGATAGTGGCGGGCGCTGCCGCCAAATCGGTCAGCTACCGCCTTCTGACCTTCGCGAAGGATGGTGGGGTCGAGCTTCACCGCCCCCGGCTTGTAAACCCCGTGCACGTTGCCGAAGACCGCCGCGAGCAGGTACTGACCCTTGTCGAACGTCCCCAATACCTCCGACACTCGAACCATGTCTTCGGGAGAGGTGTAGAGCTTGGCCCGATCGATGTCCTCGTTGTCGGTGGCGTCCTCCACCCCGCCCACGATGCCGATCTCCAGCTCGAGGATGACGTCGAGCTCGGCGCACAAATCGAGGAGCTCCCTTGCCAGTGCAAGGTTCTCCTCCATTGGCAGCTCGGACGCATCGAGCATGTGTGACTGGAAGACCGGGCCCAGGCCCAGCTCCTTCCGTCGTCGACTCTCCTCGAGGATCGGTCGGATGAACCCGTCCACCCGGTCCGGGGGGCAGTGGTCGGTGTGCAAGGCGACGTTGACCGGGTACTGATCGGCGACGGCGCCGGCGAATTCGGCGAGAGCGATGGCTCCGATCGCCATGTTCTTGTTCGTTTGCCCGGAGGCGAACTCGCCGCCGCCATATGAGACCTGGAGGATCCCATCGGAGCCGGCCTGGTTCAGACCCTCGATGGCGGCCAGGATCGTGGTCGAGGAGGTGACGTTGATGGCGGGGAGGGCGAATCCGCCGACTCGGGCCGCATCGAACATCTCCCGGTACTTCTCTGGCGTTGCTATCGGCATTCGATTCCCTTCATCTCGCTGAAGCTACCAAGTACCAAGTACCTGGATACCGACTCGCCGTCAGAAACCCTTCGCAATAGGTTGACGTCGTGACGCAGAGTGTCGACCGGTCGGTCGCACCGAAGAAACCGCGCAGCCGTCTGTTGCGCGGGGTCTATTTCGTGCTCGGGGTGATCTGCCTGGGATTCGTCTACCTGAGCGTCTTGCCTGGCATCCCTACGTTCGACTTCGTGATTCTCGCCGCCTTCTTCTTCTCGATGTCATCGGACAAGGTTCACGGTTGGCTGGTCAACCATCCGGTCTACGGGAAGATCATCAAGGGCTACCGCAGCGGCGGTCTCACCATGAAGATGAAATGGGCGGCGGCCATCGCCATTACTGCCAGTCTTTCTTTCTCGGCCTTCGTCCTCATCGACAACATGGTGCTGAGGATCGTCCTCGCTGCGGTCGGGGTGTTTGCCATCTGGTTCGTGTTCAGCCGGCCGACCAAGACCGACCAGCCGCCGGATCAGCCTCCACTCACCGCCTGAAGCACCTGGATCTCCGAGGCAGGCGCCACCGGGGTGTCCAGATCTGCTCGTGCGGCGTCCACGAAGATCAGGACATGGGGTCTGATCCTGCCGTCCTCGTCGAGCAGATGATTCTCGAGCCCCGGCTCCTGGGAGAAGAGGCTCTCCAGGACTGCGCCCAGTGTCTCGCCCTCGGCCTCGTGCCGCAGCCCGGTGGTCACCGCCTGGGACAGGACCCGCGGGATCCGAACGGTGACGCTCATGCGACGATGCTGACCGCCGCGATCCGTGGGAAGGAGGGGCTCAACTCCTGCCATGTGTCTCCCAGGTCACGGGTGAGCCACAGCTTGCCTCCCGACGTCCCGAAGCAGAATCCACCATTGTCGTCTCCGTCGAAAGCCCGTCGCAGGACTCCGGTGAACTGGGGAGCAGGCGACCATCCGCTGCCCGCGACCCGCCATGAGGCGCCGTCGTCATCGGAAGCGAAGGCGCTGAGCTTCCCATCCACCGGGACCCTGTTGTCGCTGGATTCGAGTGGAACGGTGAGAAGACGTCCCGTGGCGGGGTGGCGCCACATGACAAACCCGAACCCGGCCGGCAGGCCGTCCTCGATCCGCTCCCAGTTGTCCCCGCCATCGGTGGAGCGAAAGACCCCCTGATGGTCCTGACGCCACATGTGGTTCGGCTCGACCGGATCGTGGGCCAGACCATGGACGCAGTACCCCACCTCGGGTCGCTGTCCGCCCTCGGCGGTGTCAACGGAGGGAATCCCATCGTTCTTCGGCACCCAGGTGACGCCGTCGTCGTCCGACCTGAACACACCGACGGCCGAGATGCCGAGCCACATGCTCCCATTCCCGGAGAGGATGCGATGGGCGCAGAGACCACCCGCCCCCGGAGACCACTGGTCCCGGGTGCGGTGCTCGTTGAGGCTCGTGACCGGATCCCAGGTCATGCCGCTGTCGTCGGATGAGAACAGACCCGCTTGGGCGACGCCGGCGAGGAGGCGGTCGCCCTGGTTGTGAAAGGTCCAGATCTGCTCCATCTTTCGGTCCGACCCCTCGGGCCAGGCCGGTGGCGAATCGCTCGGCTTCCATTCGAGAAGGTTCTCGCTGTGGTGCACTCCGACGCCGAACCAGTTGCTGCCCGTGGCGGCAACAATGGCTCCGCCTGTGGTCTGGCCGAAGGCGGTCACCTTCCACCCCGGGAACATCGGACCATCGACCTGCCAATCTGAGCCCGACTCGGTGAGCAGAAAGGCACCCTTCTCGGTCCCCACCAGGATTCGCATCATGAGCATCCTCCAATCGACAATCGGACACTAATTGTCGATCACCAAACCCTCGACTCGACCCTTCAGCCGC
>Ga0214469_1000689_pt1 | contig 11926 bp, 10 predicted proteins | sample RVTome_10_FD_187340 | JGI IMG/M metagenome (GOLD analysis project Ga0214469, IMG submission 187340) | Soil microbial communities from uranium-contaminated site in the Upper Colorado River Basin, Wyoming, United States - RVT153D57 HiSeq ... | reverse complement strand
ACTCCGTCGAGGTCGACGATCGACGGGGCACCAGGATGGGCACCGATCCAGAGTTCTGCCTGGGGTTCGCCGGTGGGACGGATACCGAGCAGTTCGGGGATGACCGTCGGCGAACCCCACGCGTAAGCACGGACGGGATTGCTCAGGATCAGCGGCACAACGCAGGAGCTTACGCGGCGATCAGATGACCTACTCATTCGACTGCCTGGGCTTTGTCGGGCGTTTGTCACCTGATCGTTTTCAGCCCGTGCCGTTCGTGACGATCAGGTGAACAACATGCGCCGCTAGCCCGAGTCTTCGTGACCTGATCGTTTATGCAACGACGATCAGGTGACCTAACGGCGATCAGGTGACCAACAGGTGGGTGGTAGGCAGGACTCAACCCGCTCGTCGGCCAAGGCCGAGCGCCAGGTAAGCCGCGGCGAACCGGCCGGTAGCGAGCAGCGCCGCGAATCGGCCGACGTCCGGTCCTTCGGCGGCGCGAACGGTGTGAACCCGCACGGATCCCTGCTCGGCCGCCGCCAGGACCTTAGACGTCGCGGCCTTGACGCCAGGGGTGTCGGCGCCGTCGTCGAGTACCAGCAGCGACGGCCGCGGTGCCTGCATATCACCTTCGAACGGGTCGGCGAACACGTCGACCTCGGGCGCCTTCTGCAGCAGTGGCACGAGCTGATGGTCGCCGCCGGCGATAGCGGCCCGCCCGCTCGCGGCTCGCAACGCCTCGGCGACGCGCCGGGCCGCCCGCGCGGCCAGCACGGACCCGCCGAACACCACCGGCAGATCGTCACTTAGAGCCAGGGCGATCTCCTTCGCCGGGTTCTGATCGACAGTCACGTGCGGCCCGCACCGGATGGCAACGTCGTCGAGCGCGGCCGCGACGGGTTCGGCGGAAACGTCGGGCCCTAGCCCGAGCACGTGCAGCGCCTTCAGCACGGGCACCGCCAGCGCCGTCGGATCGTCAGTCCCTGCCGGGAGCAATACCGTCGCAGTGCTCTGAGCGGCGGAGGCGACCGGAGAGTCCGCCGGCGCGGCGACCAGAACGGCGCAGCCACGCCGCGACGCTTCAGCCACGGCTGAGACCGCGTCCTCCTCGTTGCCGCCCGGGGACATCACCACGACAAGGTCGAGCGGGCCCGCCCACCCGGGCAGCCCGGGGTGCGGCCAGGCTACGAACGGCACCGGACACACCGGTTCCAGCACGGCTCGGAACAGCCGGCCATCCGCACCACCCGCGATGACCGCACGTGGACGATCGCTCGGGTCAAGTGCTGCCATCGCATCGGCCGCAGCCGCATCGGCCCGCCGGACCTCAGCCCCCCAGCCGGCGATTTCCCGAAGGACCGGGTCGATGGACTCCAGCGCCTCCAAGTCGTCCAGCGCTCCGTCGACGAACATCGGCGGCCTCCTCAGCCTGGCTTGCGTGCTTGGTCGACGAGCAGCACCGGAATGTCGTCTCGCACCGGGTAGGCCAGTCCGCACCCGGTGCACACCAGCTCACTGGCCGCGTCGTCAACCCGAAGCTCTGCCCGGCAGGCTGGACAGGCAAGTATTTCGAGCAGGCCGGGATCCAGATTCATCGATGACGCTCCAATTTACGACGCTCGGATGATGCCGAGCACATCATCGCGGATTTGCTCCATCGTCGGCGCATCGACGGCCTCGGCGTTGAGACGGAGCAGAGGTTCGGTGTTCGACGGGCGCAGGTTGAACCACCAGTCCTGGTGCTCGACGCTCAGCCCGTCCAGGTGATCGATCCGAACCCCTTCGCGACCCGCGAACGCCTCTTCCACCGCCGCAATCACGCCGGCCTGGTCGGTCACCGTGCTGTTGATCTCGCCGGAGCTGACGTACCGTTCGTACGGCGCGATGAGTTCGGACAGCGTGGTACCGACCGGCGTTCCACCCAGCGCCGCAAGGGTGTGGAGCGCGGCGAGCATTCCCGAATCGGCTCGCCAGAAGTCGCGGAAGTAATAGTGCGCAGAGTGCTCCCCGCCGAATACAGCGCCGGTTTCGGCCATCGTCTGCTTGATGAACGAATGCCCGACCCTCGTCCGGATCGGCTCGCCGCCGTGCTCGCGCACGATCTCCGGCACCGCACGCGAGGTGATCAGGTTGTAGACGACGCGCTGGCCGGGCGCGCGCTCCAGCTCTCGCGCAGCTATCAGCGCGGTCAGCGAGGACGGGTTCACCGCCGCACCCCGCTCGTCGACGACGAAGCACCGGTCGGCGTCGCCGTCGAAGGCCAGGCCCAGGTCGGCGCCATGATCCAGCACCGCCGCCTGTAGGTCGCGCAGGTTCTCCGGCTCGATCGGGTTGGCCTCGTGATTGGGGAAGGTGCCGTCCAACTCGAAGTACATCGGCACGACCGTCAGCCCCGGCACGTCGAGCACGGCCGGGACGGTGTGCCCGGCCATGCCGTTTCCGGCATCGACCACCACCGTCAGCGCGCGGATGCCCTCGAGCGGCACCAGGCTGCGCAGGTGAGTGGCGTAGCCGGCCAGCACGTCCTGGTGCTCGACGACGCCGCGGGCAGCGTCACCGTCCGGCCGCGCGGCCGAACCGGCTCCGCCGGCGAGCAACTCCTCGGCCAACTCCCTGATCTGGGCGAGTCCGGTGTCCTGGCCGACCGGCGCAGCACCGGTCCGGCACAGCTTGATGCCGTTGTACTGCGCCGGGTTGTGGCTGGCGGTGAACATCGCACCGGGCATGTCCAGGAACCCGCTGGCGTAGTACAGCTGATCGGTGGACGCCAGCCCGATCACGACGACGTTCGCTCCACGGGAGGTCACGCCGTCGGCGAAGGCGGTCGACAGCGGGACGGACGACGGACGCATGTCGTGCCCCACCACGACCGATTCCGGGAACTCCAGTACCTCGGCGAATGCGGCGCCGATCGCTCGCGCGACATCTTCGTTCAACTGGTCCGGCACGACGCCACGGATGTCGTACGCCTTGACGATGGTCGACAGGTCCTGCACCCAGCCGACCCTACCCCCCAGCGCTGATCATGCAATTGTGGGGCGACACGCGGGCGGTCCGCTCCGCACATGCGCGCCAGGCATCCAGATCCTCCGGCGTGTCACCCACAATTGCATGATCAGCGGGGTTAGGCGTCGGGATTGCGCAGGACGCGCAGGTGGCCCCGGCGGCCCACTTCGCCGGGTTGCGGCGGCCCCGGCTGCTCGGGACGTGCGGCCGCCTCGCGTACGGCGTTCGCGAGCGCTTCTAGGTCATCGTGGCTCGGCGTGAGGGCGTCCGGATCGGGTGCGAGCCGGATGACCTCCCAGCCGCGAGGCGCCACCAACCGCTCGGCGTGCTCGCTGCACAGGTCGTAGCAATGCGGCTCGGCATAGGTGGCGAGTGGCCCGAGCACGGCTGTGGAATCCGCGTACACATACGTCAGTGTTGCTACCGCCTTGTTGGAGCAGGCGGAGCGAGAACAACGGCGTGCTGGGCTCACGGAGTGAACGTTAGCGCCGTCCCGGCGTACCTAACAGCCCGGCGCGCCCGCCACCGCGGCCGCAACCATCTAGGCTGCATCTTGTGAGCAGGACGGACCGAACGGCGAAGCTGCAGCTTCCGCGGATCCGGCGCGATCGGCACGGCCGTGGTATGCGCGGGCCACTGGCTCCGGCCGGTTCGCCCGCCGCGATCAGCCGGGCCAGGCGATTCGATGACTACGTCCTCGAGAGCGTCGAGCGGCTGGACCGCAGATGGCGTGACCAGTTGAGCAAGGTCGAGTTCGCTGTCGAGGACGTGCCGGGACTGGACGACTGGAACCGCGACTGGGTTCCGCTTGCCCGCGCGTTCACGGCAACCGGAGCTCTGCCGCCCCGGATCGTCGTCTACCGGCGACCCATCGAGACCAGGGCGTCCGGCGACCGCCAACTGCGCACGCTCGTGCACGACGTGGTCGTCGAGCAGGTGGCTGAACTGCTCGGTGTCGATCCCGAGGAGGTCGACTCCGGGTACGGCATGCGGGGCTGAGCATGCTCGCCGCCGAGCGCCAGGCGAAGATCGTCCAGGAGATCCAGCGCCGCGGTGCGGCCAAGGTCGCCGACCTGGTCGACCTGTTCGGCGTGTCGGACATGACGATCCGCCGCGATCTGGACGTGCTTGCCCAGCAGGGCCTGGTCGACAAGGTGTACGGCGGGGCGACCCGGCGAGCCCGCAGCACACACGAACCGGGATTCGCGGCCAAATCGGCCACGCAGCGCGCGGAGAAGGAAGCCATTGCCGCGCTCGCCGCCGAGGAGGTCACGCCCGGTTCGGCAATCGGGGTCTCGGCAGGCACCACAACATGGACGCTCGCCCGGCGGTTGCGCCAGGTTCCCGATCTGACCATCGTCACCAACTCGATCCGCATCGCCGACCTGCTGCACTCGACCGGCGGACCCGAACAGAGCGTTGTGCTGACCGGCGGCGTACGCACTCCGTCCGACGCCCTGGTCGGCCCGATCGCGGTGGCCGCGCTGCGAACGCTGCACCTCGACGCCGTATTCCTCGGCGTCCACGGCATGGATCCGGAGGCCGGCTTCACGACCCCCAATCTCCTGGAGGCCGAGACCGACCGGGCCCTCATCACCGCCAGCCGCCGGCTCGTCGTTCTGGCAGACCACACCAAGTGGGGTGTCGTGGGCATCAGCACGATCGTCCCGCTGCCCGCGGCCGACCTGATCGTCACCGACGACCGGCTGCCTCTGGAAGCTCGCAAGGTGCTCGAAGATCACGGGTCGACGGTCCGGATCGCCGCAGTACGCGACAACTGACCCCGTCAACTCGTACGATGGCTGGCGCCATCACTCAGAACCCGATCGGCATCGGCTACGAAACCGCCAACGGCGGCAGTGGCCGTCATCAACGGCGATGAAGTGCCGGAGACCATTGACACCGGGTTCTACTGGTGCGACGAGACCAACTTCGAGGACGAAGAGACCCAGGCGGTGTTGTAGAAGTGAACATGACGGATACGGGACCGCTGGGGATCTGGCGAGTGAGCTTCGGCGGACAGACCCGTCTGGCTCGCGGCCCGGTCGCCGGCGGGCCCGCTGACCTGCTGCCCTACAGATCGTTGGACGAGTTGCTCGCTGAGGGCGGCCGGCCACTGGCCGAAGCGCTGGCTGCACCCGCAGGCGATCCGGTCCCAGCGGACGCCACTGTGCTCAGTCCCGTTGGCGGGCAAGAGATCTGGGCTGCCGGCGTGACGTATGAGCGCAGCCGGGACGCGCGGACGGAGGAGTCGCAGGACCCTGACCATTACGACCGGGTGTACGACGCCGATCGTCCCGAGCTGTTCTTCAAGGCGGCGCCAGGACGTGCCGTCGGCTCGGGCCATCCGGTCGGCATTCGCGCCGACTCGGCGTGGAACGCGCCCGAGCCGGAGCTGGGCGTCATCGCGAACGCGAGCGGCGATCTCGTCGCATACGTGCTGGGTAACGACATGTCGTCGCGCAGCATCGAGGGCGACAACCCGCTTTACCTTGCCCAGGCGAAGGTCTACACGGCGAGCTGCGCGCTCGGACCGTGCCTGGTGCCGGTCGAGGAGGCACCGGCGCTGGACGAGATCCGCCTGGACCTGGACGTGAGCCGGGACGGCCAGACAGTCGCCGCTGGCAGCGTCGAGCTGACCCGGCTACACCGCTCGCCCAGCGAGTTGATCGGATGGCTGACCCGCGCCCTGGACTTCCCCGTTGGCGTCGTGCTGCTCACAGGTACGGGCATCGTCCCGCCCGCAGACTTCACCCTCCAGCCGGGTGACGTCGTGACCATCACAGGAACCGGCCTGGGCACGTTGCGCAACCCCGTGATCGAGGTCGGCCGAGGCTAGGTCTCCGTCCGGCCGGCCGGCCGCAGCCCGGTGGGAAGCTCACCGACCACGGTCGGAACCCGCACGGTCAGCTGTGGCGACAGGACAGGCATGAGGTCCAGCAGCCGGCCATCGTCGTCCGAACCGACGATTTCACGCGACGCGACGATGGTGCCCGGGGCGGACGGTTCGATGATGGCGGTCGCCCAACCACTGTCCGTCGGGGGCGCCAGCTCCAGCTCGACCGTGCCACCCGCGGGCACGTCCACTACCTGCGCCTCGCCGGCGACCCCTTCGCCGTCCACTACCGTCACCGTCACGCGTCCGGCCAGCTCTCCCGGCGCAGAGAGGTGCAGCCGGCTCGTTAGGTCCGAACCGGCACGGCTCAACACGACCGCAGACGGTCCGCCCTGCAGCGGTTCAGCAGCGGCCGTGTAGCCGAACTCCGGGCTCTCGTCCTCGCCCGAATCACTCACTCGCACCGCCGCGGTGATGTTCTCGTCACTCGCCAGTGAGATCGCGGCCGCGGTATCACCGACCGCTTCGTTGAGGGGAACTCGGACGATGCCTCCGGCGGGAACCGTCACTACGTCATGCTCCAGCGGGCTGAACGAGCCGCCGGCCCCGAGGATTTCGAGCGACACGATCGCGTCCAACTCCCCCGGCGCGAAGATGAACAGGGTCCTCTCGCCGTGCGCCGGAACGCCGGGCACCACGAGCGAGGTCGTAGGCGCGGTAGCGGCGGGGATCATCGAGATGCCGAGCGGCTCGGCCTCGCCGGTTTCGCGGTAGTCCAGCGCCGCGCTCACCCTCCCTTGCGACGCCCGGACCTGCACACCCACATCCTCGGCCTCCGGCGCGAACGCATCGAGGACGAGCACCTCCTGGCTGAAGGCCGGGATGCTGATGTCCTTGGCTCCCGGCACGTCGAGCTGGCCGGCGGCGTCCCAGAACGAGACGGTCACGACGGCCGGAGTCGAGTACGGGTTGTTGAGGATCAGCCTGCCACGGTGCCCGGGCGTAGCGGACGCTCCGACGAACCAGTGCTCTCGGCCAGGCGCGGTACAGGGTGCGGTGACCAGACCTCGCAGGTCCGGCCCCTGGGCCAGCATGTACTGCTCGGCCACTACACCCGGCGCCAGCGGGCCTTCGGCCTGCACCGCGAACGATGCGGGGTTGCCGCCCTCGACCGTGTTGATCGAGGGGATGCCACGTTCGGCGACGGTCGCGAACGGATCGGGAATGTCGTCAGGACCGGCGAGCTGGCGGACGGCCACCGGCGGCGGGCCGCCGTCCTCACCCTGCGCTTGCTCTGCCGGAGGCGTCCATTCGGGCTCGGCGACCCCGGCCAGGGCGATCAGGCCGAGCCGCGACGCGGCCCGGGCTTCGCCCCCGGCGTACGGGCAGACAGAAGTCGACCGGACCACCGGTTCGACCTGCTCGGGATGGGCACGGACGACTTCATCGGGTGGGCCGACGAGCGCAGTAGCGGCGACCGCGACTCCCGCACCGGCGGCTACCAGAAATGCGGTCACGGCCGCGCTCGTCGCCCGGCGCTTCACGAGTCACCTCCACGGCGCCGCCGTCCCTTGGCGCGACGACCGCCCTTGCTCTCGGAGTTGCGGGGCGGTGTTCCCGATTCGACCGTGTCTGACAGCGCTCCGCCACGGCGGGCCCGCCGTCCACCCTTTCGACGCGCGCCGCCCGGCCGGGCCGGCGCCTCGCGGGCCGCAATCTCGAAGTCCTCTCCGGACCCGGAGCCCCGCCCGTAGGGATCCGGCCGGCCGGCCGTCGGGTCCGAGCTCGCGCGGATCGGCACGGTGTACTGGTCGGGCATCGCGTCGGCGTAGCCGCCCGGAGCTTGCTCGGTGTAGCCGCCCGGTGCCGGCTCGGCGTACTCGACCGGAGGCCGGCCGTACTCGGCCGGGGATTGCCGAATGTACTCAGAAAGGGCGCCGGATGGCGACCCGCCCGGAGTACCCACACCCACCGGCTCGGGTTCTCGGAGCCGCGCCGCCCGCCGCGCGCCGACAGCGGGGACTTCCGGACCCGTCGAGTCGTCGATGTCGTGCGCCGCGCCCTCGATCGCACCCTTGCGCCGCCGCATTCCCGGCAAGGCCAGCACGATCGCGACAAGTACCGCGATCAGCTGGACGGCCAACCACGTCTCCCGCTGACCGCCGTCGTACGAAACGACGACCTCGCCACCCGCCGGCGGCAGCTCGAACGCCTGCGCCCATCCGTTGTGTGTCGTCGGGGCCAGCGGCTCACCGGCCAGGGACGCCCGCCAGCCGGGATCGGCCTGCTCGGCGAGCACGAGTTGCCGGCCGTCACTCTCCGGATCCGCCGGTATGGCCGAGCCCGCGTCGACCGCTTCGCTGGCCACCCGGATCACGCCGTCCGCCCCACCTAGCACTCGGACCCGGGCCACATCGGTTTCGACCCGCCACATCGCGGCCTCCGGCGGTGCGCTCGCCCGGCTCAACCCGGGAACCGTGTCAAGCACGTCCACCAACTCGGCTTCTGCGGGTGCAGGGACGTACACGTACCGCGCGGCGAAATCGGCCAGCGCCGAACCGTCCGCGCCGCCGCGACCGGATACCAGGTCTCCCACGACGTCTTCTAGTGCCGCGTTCTGCTCAGGCGCCGGCCCGGTCTCCGCGTTGCCGAGCCGCGGGCCGGCTTGGCGCAGCAATGCATAGGTGACGCGGCCGTCGTCGGTTCTGGTCAGCACGAGGGTCCGGATGCGGTCGGGCAGCTCGCCTTCCTCCACGACGTAGGCAGGAAGCACGGCCGGACTCTGCCGGGTCAGCGGGTCGTCCGCACCGCGGATCACCCACCAGCCGGCGGCCACTACAGGTGTGACGGCGGCAGCCACCACCAGGAGCACGGCCAGCGGCTGGCGCCAGCCGAAGCTCGCCTCCGCGAGGCGCTGACGTAAACCGGTCGCTGCACCGACACCGGCGATAACGAGCCCACCGCCCACGAGCACCGTCGCGAATCCCGGCCACCCGGCCACCGGCGTCTCGAGCGTCCCGCCACGCACCGGCAGGCGCGAGACGGCCAGACCCAGCACCAGTCCAACTCCGGCGACCGTCCAGCCGGCGATGATGAGGCCGCGGCCGGTGACCCGGAACAGGCCGGCCCACGAGGCCAGTAGAACCGCTATGCCCAGCCACACCGGCGCCGCACCAGGTCCACCAGGGTTCTGCAGAAGAACCGACCACGGCGCGAGGTCGGGATCGGACAGGCCCGGGCCGGCAGCCCCGGCTTCGGCGAACAGCAACTCGGGAGATCGCGCTAGGTGCAGCGACCACGGAGCCAGCACGACAGGTGCGACGCTGAGCACCGCCAGCATCCGTAACAACACTCCCGACGAGCGTCGGATCGCCACGACCCCGGCTCCGAGTCCTAGCGCGGCCAACCAAGCCATCGGCACGAACGCGACCACGATCGCGAGCAGCAGCCCGGCGCTCCAGGCGGCCCGGAACGGTCCCGGCCGTTCCGCCGTGCCGAGCGTGCGCACGACGGCGAGTCCGATGAGGGGAAGCATGATCGCCGCCACGGCGGTGCCCAGCCGACCTGCGGCGATCGTTCCCGTCGTAGCGGGCAGCAGGCCGTAGAACACGGCACCCCAGATCCTGAGCACCTCGGACTGGACGAGCCGTCGTAGCAGCAGGTACGCCGTCAAGGCCGCCAGCGGAACGGAGCCGATCAACAGCAGGTCCACGGCGAGCGACGGGCTGCGCACCAACCAGCTCAGCACACCGACGACCGCGAGGTAGGGCGGCGCGGGGGTAGGGCTACCGATCCCCACGCCGTGCCAGGCGTCGGTGTAGCTCGCCCACAATGCGGCCGCCGAATCCGGTGCCGGGAACAATGCACCGCCGCTGAGCCGGCCCATTCCGATCAGGCGCCTGGACGCGATGATGGTGACCGCCACCAGTGCGGCCACCAGCAAGACCGGCGGCTTCAGCAGTGCTTTGAGCCACCACGCGTCATCGGCTGCGGGCTCGTCGTCCTCGGAATCCGGATCGGTCACCGCCCGCCGCCTCGACGGCAGATCGTGCCCGCTTCCAGTCCCGGTGACGACTGCGAGGACTGTCTCGATCGCGTTGCGCGCCTGCTGCGAGCCCGACGGGAAGAACGGCTTGAGTTCGGCCGGGTCGACCTTGCGGCTCCGGGAGCGCCGGACCCGAGCCCGGATGAGCCGGTCCGGCCGCCCCAGCACCGACAGCACCGCGAAGATCTCTTCGACGGCGAGCGCCGGCTGTTTGCCCAGCAGGAAACCGACGGCCCGCCCGACGGCACCGATGATCATCCGTGCCAGCGCGAACAGCCAGCGCCTCGCGGGTGCGTTGGCCAGCGACACATAGATGGAGTTGCGGCGGTCGACCAGGTGAGCACGGTCGCGGGTAGCGCCGAGCCGCCTGCGGCCGTGCGCCGCAGCCTCCGCATGCTGGACGACGGCGGCCGGGCAGACGAGCACCGAGTGGCCGGCCAGATTGGCTCGCCAGCCGAAGTCGATGTCGTCTCGGAAGATCGCGAGGTTCCGGTCGAAGCCCCCGAGCTCTTCCCACACGTCGCGCCGAACCAGCATCCCGGCGCTGCCGACGGCGAGCACCTCTTTGGTCACGTCGTGCTGGCCCTGGTCGTATTCGAGCCTCTCGAGGCCGGTGTGCCGGCGCCCGCCGCCGGTCATGGTGAGCCCGACTTCGAGCAGTTGCCGCTCGTCGCGCCAGCCCCGTACCTTCGGGCCGACGACCGCGGCGTCCGGCCGGCGTACGGCGGCCTCGAGCAGACGCAGCAGAGCGTCCGGAGCGGGCGCGCAGTCGTCGTGCAGCAGCCAGATCCATTCCGTGCGCCGCTGCCAGTTCTGGGGGTCCGCGCCGAGCTTGTCGGCGTAGTCGATGCCGGCCTGGATTGCCGCGCCGAATCCGGTTCGCTTGGGCTGAGTCGTGACGGCGGGCCCGCCGAGGGCGTTGGCCAGCAGAGCCGGAGTGCCGTCGCGGCTGCCGGTGTCGACCGCGATGATCCGGTCGGGAAGGTAGGTCAGCGCGCCCAGGGAGTCGAGCACTTGGGGTAGCCAGCGTTCACCGTCATGCGCGACCAGGACGGCCGTGACGTGTTGCTGGGCTAGAGCGCGGGGATCGACCGGTAGTTGCGTAGCGTCCGGCCGGGCGAACGCGTCGAGGGCCTCGTCGGCGCCGAAACCGGGGTCTTCGTAGACACTCGGGGCGGCATCGTGGAGTTGGCGGGTCGGGTCGGTCGGCATGCCTCGTCAGGGTCCGGCATTCGGCTAACGCGGCGCACAGGGCGTGCGCCGCAACGCCCTACCTTACGACGAGAACGCAGGATTGGCTGCGTCGACGGCGAAGACTATGCCCGCCCGCACAGAGGACGAACGGCGCGCCCGCCGCAGCGTCTACCGGCGCACCATTGCCGACAGGCTCAGCTGGCGCGCTTCTTCAGCTTGCGACGCTCTCGTTCGGACAACCCACCCCAGATGCCGAACCGCTCGTCGTGCATCAGGGCGTACTCGAGGCACTCCGCCCTGACTTCGCAGCTGAGACACACCTTCTTCGCCTCGCGGGTGGAGCCGCCCTTTTCCGGGAAGAACGCCTCCGGGTCGGTCTGCGCGCACAGCGCCTTTTCTTGCCAGCTCAGTTCCTCGGCGTCGCCTCCGAGCAGGACGTCCCACTCGTTCATGGCTCGCCTCCCTCGACCCGTTGTCCCCCATGATGCGCTGCGTGGCCGACCCGACAGCGCAACGAACGACACGTATGAAATTACACGCCTGAGATACGTGCTCGTCAAGCGAAACCGTGCTATTGGGCGAAAGTTGAGGGAGTCGGGTTCGGCCGAGGCCGGTAGGGGCAAAGGCCCTGTCCTGTCCGCAAGAAGGTCGTGGCAGGCCCTCGTAGCCCACGAAAATGCTGGGAGTCTGCCCGGTCCACCGCAGGCTGCGCTAGGAAAACGGGGGGCATCGAAGGGGTGGCCGATCGCGGGCCATGGCTCTTGACATGCTCTCCGTCGACGAGGAGGCTTCTTAGGCGCCGACAGGGGATCGGTACGGGGGCTCAGGGGGATCACATGAAGCAGCTCAGAATGCTCGCGCCG
>Ga0214469_1000688_pt1 | contig 11928 bp, 9 predicted proteins | sample RVTome_10_FD_187340 | JGI IMG/M metagenome (GOLD analysis project Ga0214469, IMG submission 187340) | Soil microbial communities from uranium-contaminated site in the Upper Colorado River Basin, Wyoming, United States - RVT153D57 HiSeq ... | reverse complement strand
GACCCCCCGATTCGGCGTAGAACGGCGTCTTGTCCAGGAACAACTCAACGGTTTGCCCCTTCTCGGCTCTTTCGACCGCCTCGCCGTCCTGGGCCATCGAGAGGATGACACCATCGGACGACTCGTAGTCGTAGCCGACGAAGTCGGTGAGCCCGTGGTCTTCGATGACCTCCCGGTACGCCTCGGCAGCCTCGGCGCTGTCAGACCCTCTCCAGGCGGCACGGGCCCGCGAGCGTTGTGCCTCCATCTCCACATCGAAACCGGCGAGGTCGACCTCGACTCCGCGCTCGGCCGCGATCTCCTTGGTCAGGTCGATGGGGAACCCGTAGGTGTCGTGGAGCTTGAAGGCGGCGCCGCCGCTGAGGGTCTGGCTCTCCTGCAATTCGGTATCGAGCAGTTGGTGCCCGGATTCGAGCGTGCGCCGGAACTTCTCTTCCTCCCTGGTCACGACGTCGAGGATGAAGTCCCTCTTCTCGACCAGCTCCGGATAGGCGTCGCCCATTACTTCGATCGTGGTCTCGGCGAGTCGTGGTGTGATCAGGCCGTCGCCTCCGTATTGCCAGCCATGGCGGGCGGCGCGACGGAGAACGCGGCGGAGCACATACCCCCGCCCGTCGTTCGAGGGGATCACCCCATCGCCGATCAAGAAGGTCACGGTGCGCCCGTGATCGGCCAGGATCCGCAGCGAGACGTCAGTACGTTCCGAGGCCCCGTATTCGAGGCGGGTGAATCGCTCGGCCGTGTTCAGCACCTCCCGCGTGGTGTCGATGTCGAACACGGAAGGCACGTCCTGGAGGATGGCGGCGATCCGGTCGAGCCCCATGCCGGTGTCGATGTTCTTCGCGGGTAGGTCTCCTACCACGTGATAGGGCTCGTCCTGGATGTTCTGCATGAAGACCAGATTCCATATCTCGACGTAACGATCCTCACCGCCACCGATCGGGCCCCCGGGGTCCCCGAACTGCTCACCCTTGTCGTAGAAGATCTCCGAGCTGGGACCGCATGGGCCCGGCACCCCCATCTGCCAGAAGTTGTCCTTGCCTCCACGCTGGACCCGGTCGGCCGGCACCCCCACTGACTCGGTCCAGATCTCGGCGGCTTCGTCGTCGGTCTCGTACACGGTGAACCAGAGACGATCAGGGTCGAGCCCCAGCATCTCTGTGACGAACTCGTAGCCCCAGGGAATTGCCTTCTCCTTGAAGTAGTCGCCGAAGCTGAAGTTTCCCAGCATCTCGAAGAAGGAGAGGTGGCGCTGGGTGGTCCCGATGATGTCGATGTCGATCGTGCGGACGCATTTCTGCACAGACACCGCCCTCGCCCAGGGCGGGTCCTCTTCGCCGAGGAAATAGGGCTTGAACGGCACCATCCCGGCGTTGGTCATGAGAAGGGTCGGGTCGAGGGGTATCAGCGACGCCGACGGCCTGTACTCGTGGTTGCGTTCGGTGAAGAAGTCGACGAACGCCGTTCGTATCTCCTGGCTCCTCACTCCGACTCCTCCTGGTGACGTGTCTTGGCGGCTTCGCCGAGCTCGATGCCGAGCTCCGCGAGCTGTGTCTCATCCACCCATGTCGGGGCTCCGGTCATGGGGTCGACACCGGTCTGCGTCTTCGGGAAGGGGATCACCTCTCGAATCGACGACTCACCCTGGAGGACCATCACCAGCCGGTCGATGCCGAATGCGAAACCACCGTGAGGTGGAGTGCCGTATTCGAGCGCCTCGAGAAACCACCCGAAACGTCGCTCGGCGGTGTCCCGGTCGATGCCGAGGATGTCGAAGACCTGACGCTGGACCTGTGGGTCGTGGATCCTGATCGACCCCGAGCCCAACTCGACACCGTTGAGGACCGCGTCGTACGCCTTGGAGATGGCGTTCTCGGGATCATCACGCATTTGGTCGAGGGACACAGGAGAGGTGAAGGGATGGTGAGAGAAGGTGATCTTCCCATCGTCGTCCTCTTCGAACAGGGGAAAGTCGACGACCCACAGGAATGCCAGCTCGTCGTGACCCGTCGGTCGGCCCAGGTCGTTGCGCAAACCGCCGAGAACCTCGACCACGGTCCGCCATCGATCAGCGGCGATGAGGAGCACATCGCCGGGCGTGGCGTCCAGGGTCTTCTTGATGGCGTCCTGCTCCTCCTCATCGAGGAACTTCGAGATGGGCGAACGAAGAGCTCCGTCCTCTTCGACGACCATCCAGATCAGGCCTTTGGCGCCGAGCTCTTTGGCTCTCTCGGTGAGGGCATCGGCTCGGGCGCGGGACCATTCCTGACGTCCGGCGTTGATCCCTCGGACGGTGCCGGCGGCCTCGATGGCCCCCTTGAACACACCGAATCCCGTGTTCTGGAGATGGTCCGTCAGGTCGACGATCTCCATGCCGAAGCGAAGGTCGGGCTTGTCGACACCAAACCGATTCATGGCGTCGTGCCAGGTCAGCCTGGTAAACGGCAGGGGGACTTCCACCCCGCGTATCTCTTCGACCGTCGCGGCGAGAACTCTCTCGATCGTGTCGAGCACGTCGTCACGACCCCAGAACGAGCCTTCCAGGTCGAGCTGGGTGAACTCGATCTGTCGATCGGCCCGGGTGTCCTCGTCCCGATAGCAGCGGGCGATCTGGAAGTACCGCTCAACGCCCGAGATCATGAGGAGCTGCTTGAAGAGTTGAGGGGATTGCGGCAGGGCATAGAACTCGCCCTGGCGGTGGCGTGAGGGGACGAGCATGTCTCGCGCTCCCTCAGGGGTCGAGTTGATGAGTGTCGGAGTCTCCACCTCGAGGAAGCCCATTGCATCCAGTGTCCGGCGGATCGCGGCAGTGGCCCGGGAACGAGCTCTGAGATTGGCGGCCATCCGGGGACGACGCAGATCCAGATAGCGATGCTGGAGCCTCGCCTTCTCTTCGACCTCCACCCGGTCGTCGATCATGAAGGGCAGGGTCTTCGCCGGTGACAGCACCTCGAGGGTCTGGGCACCGATCTCGACCTTTCCTGTCGCAAGATCGGGATTCTCCGTGCCCTCGGGGCGGGGGCGCACCGTCCCGGTGACCCGTACGCAATACTCCATCTTGAGCTCCTCGACGAGAGGGAGCTCGGTGGGGTCCGCCACTACCTGGACGAGGCCCGACCCGTCTCGCACGTCGAAGAACGCAATTCCTCCGTGGTCACGGCGTCGCTGCACCCATCCCGCGACGGTCACTTCCTCTCCCACATCGGTGACAGAGACTGTTCCCGCCCCATGAGATCTCATCTGTTGATCAGCCAACCGGCAACCTCCTCGAGGGCGAGCTCGACTCTTTCGTCCTCGGTCTGGACGTCGACCATGCCGTCGCCTCCCCGCAAAACGAGGATGGCTGGAGCTTCAAGCCGCCGGGCCGCCCTGAATTGCGCCTTCACGGATCGCCCGTCGGTGTCGAAGTCGACACGCAGCCCTTCGCCGCGCAGCTTGGACGCGACCCAGAGGGCATCCATCGGGCCGGACTCCGAGACGACATAGGCGTCGAGGTGAGTCTCTTTCGGCACGCCCAACGCCAGGATGATCCGGTCGATCCCCAATGCAAAGCCGACGCCGGGTGTGGCCCGCCCCCCAATCGCCTCGGCCAGCCCGTCGTAGCGCCCACCGCCGCCCACCGCGTTCTGGGCCGTGTCGAGACCGGTGGCGACGTACTCGAATGCGGTACGCGTGTAGTAGTCGAGGCCTCGCACCAGGCTGGGGTCGACGGTGTAGGTGATGCCCAGGGCATCCAAGCCAGAACGCACCGCAGTGAAGTGTTCGGCGCACTCGTCACAGAGATGGTCGATGCTGCGGGGGGCATCGGATAGCTTGGCCGAGTCGGCCTTCGAGTCGAGAACTCGCAACGGGTTGCGGTCGATCAAGGCCACCGAGTCGGCGCTCAACTCCCCTTTCCGCTTCCGGAGGTAATCCCGTAGAGCATCCACGTAGGCAGGTCGGCACACGGCATCGCCGATGGAGTTGAGGAGGAGGTCGACCTCGGAGAGACCAGTCGCCGAGACGAAACGGTATCCCAACTCGATCACCTCGACATCGGCTACCGGGCTCGGAGTGTCCAGGTACTCCACACCCACCTGCCAGAACTGACGCCGACGCCCCGCCTGGGGCCTCTCGTAGCGGAAGAAGGGGCCCGAGTAGGCACCTTTCCAGGTCCCCTGGTGCCCTGAGTTGAGATATGCCCGCACCACGCCGGCCGTGCCCTCCGGACGAAGCGTCACCGAGCGCTCACCCTGATCCATGAAGGTGTACATCTGCTTGGTCACCACCTCGCTGGTGTCGCCGACACCCCGCTCGAAGAGCTCGGTGGCCTCGAAGATGGGAAGGCTCACCAGCGGGTACCCGTATCGCTCCGACCACACGTCCCACAGGCGCAGCGTCTCCCGCCACGCCTGGGATTCGGGCGCGAGTACATCATCGGTGCCTTTGGGGGGCTGAAAACTCATGGATTGAGCGGCAGGATACCGCCTGTCTGGCTTCGCCAGACAGGTTGGGCGGACGGCTGATCACGCCAGACAGGCACTCACGACCATTCGTCGCGGAAAGGGTTGGCGGCTCTCTCCTGGCCGATCGTCGTCTCCGGGCCGTGGCCGGGCAGGACCCGGGCGTCGTCGGGCAATGTCATGACCTGGTCCCGCATCGACCGATTCAGCGCTTCCCACGACCCTCCTGGCAGATCTGTGCGCCCCACACTCCCGGCGAACAGTTGGTCACCGGTGAACACGGTCCCTTCCTGTTCCCACCAGAAGCAGCAGTGGCCCGGGGTGTGCCCCGGGGTGTGTCGGACCTCGAGCGAGAGGCCCGCGATCTCCAGGATCTGGCCGTGACGGAGATCTTCGATCCTCTCCGGTACCTCGTAGGAGCCAGGAGGTGTCATCCCCCACATGCGCTGCAGCTGTTCGGCGGGGTGGAGAGTGAGGAATTCGTCGTCGGGGTGGGCATGGGTCAAGGCCCCGGTGCTTGCCGCCAGCTTCCCCGCTCCACCGGTGTGGTCGACATGGCCATGGGTGAGGAGGATGCCGACGACAGGGACATCGAGGCGGGCGATATGAGCGCCGATGAGATCAGGGTCCGGTGGGGCGTCCACCAAGATCCCCTGGCCACCGTTCGACACCACCAGGTACGCATTCGTGCCCGCCAGCCACGCGGGGATCGTCTCGATGTGCACTAGGTAGAAGGGTCGTTGGCGAGTCGGAACGCCGTGAACACCCCGTCGACGCCCCGGAGGTCGGTGAGCAGGCGGGGCAGCTGGCTGGGGTCTGATAGCTCCACCTCGTACTTGAGCACGGCCACACGGTCGTCATTCGTGGCTGTCGAGGATGCGGTGATGTTGCCTCCCGTATCGGATACAACCGACGTGACGTCACGAAGGAGCCTTGCTCGATCGAGCGCCTCGACCTGGATCCAAACGACGAAAGCCCCTGCGATATCGCTGGGCCAACTCACATCGACGGTGCGCTCACGACGTCCAGTCAAGGATGCGACGTTGGTGCAATCCGATCGGTGCACCGATACCCCCCGACCCACCGTTACGTACCCGACGATCGGGTCGCCAGGGACCGGAGAGCAGCATTGGGCCAGTGCGACCAGCATGTCGTCCTGACCTTCGACGATCACATGGGCGGATTCGGACGGCCGGCGCCGACGGGTGGGCTGGAACAGGTCGTCGACCGTGTCAGGCTCGAGACGCCGACGGAGCCGGACCGCGATCGAGTCGATCGACACGTTTCCTTCCCCAACCGCCACCTGGAGCGCAGGCCCGTCTTTTTGCCCGAGCTCCTCGGCGATCTCGTCGAGATGCCGCCCGATCTGTGCTGCGGACAGATCCGAAGCCTCCTTCTTCAGGAGAGCCTGGATCTGGTCTCTGCCTTCGGCGATGGCCTGGTCCCGCCGCTCTCGCTGGAACCAATGCTTGATCTTGGTCTTTGCCTTCCCGGTGCGGACGAACTTCTGCCAATCGCGCGATGGGCCGGCATCCGGGGAATTGGAAGTGATGATCTCGACGATGTCTCCCGAATCCAGCTTGGTGGAGAGCGGGACCAGCCGTCCGTTGACCTTGGCGCCCACGCATCGATGGCCGACCTCGGTGTGTACCTCATATGCGAAGTCGACCGGTGTCGCGCCCTTGGGTAGCTCCTTGACGTCACCACCGGGAGTGAGCACGAAGACCTCGTCGAGGTAGAGATCCATCTTCAGATTGGCCAGGAACTCCTCCGGGTCCTCGTCGAATGAGTCGAACTGGACGAGTGGCGAGGACGTGGCCTCGCCCTCCTTGTAGCGCCAGTGCGCAGCAATCCCCGACTCTGCGCGCCGATGCATCTCCTCTGTCCGGATCTGAACTTCGAGAGGCTTGCCGTCGGGCCCGATGACCGTGGTATGCAACGACTGGTAGAGATTGATCTTGGGCATGGCCACGTAGTCCTTGAATCTCCCCGTCACCGGTACCCAATGGCTGTGGACCAACCCCAGGGCCGCATAACAATCCCTGGTGCTTTCCGTGATGACCCGTATCCCGATCAGATCGTGGATGTCGTCGAAGGGGCGGTTCTGCTCCATCATCTTCCGGTAGATGGAGAACTGGTGTTTGGGACGGCCGGTCACCTCCGCCTCGATGCCTGCGTCCGCCAGCATGCCGGCGATCTCCTCGACCATCTTCTCGATGAAGGCCTCGCGCTCGGGGGCGGCCTCCGCCAGCTTTGCGTGGATCTCCGCGTTCGGTCCCGGGTACAGGATGGCGAAGCAGCGATCCTCGAACTCGTGCTTGATCTCCTGGACACCGAGACGGTGGGCCAGTGGTGCGTACACGTCGAGAGTCTCCCGGGCCACTCTTACCTGTTTCGCCTCGCGCAGCGCGTAGACGGTCCTCAGGTTGTGGAGGCGGTCGAAGAGCTTGATGATCAGGACTCTGACGTCGCGGGCCATGGCGACCACCATCTTGCGGATGGAGGCGGCCTGGGCCTGCTCACGGTTGGAGTATCGGACCCGATCGAGCTTGGTGACGCCATCGATGAGCTGGGCGATGTCCTTGCCGAAGTCCTTCTCGACCTGGGCGAGGGTGAGCGGGGTGTCTTCGACCGTGTCGTGGAGAAAGGCCGCGGCGATGGTGTCGGCGTCGAGGCCGTATTGGGCGAGCATGTGAGCCACCGCCACCGGATGGGTGATGTAGGGGTCACCGGTCTTGCGGATCTGGCCTTCGTGGGCCTCGGCCGCGGTGTCGTGGGCTCTGCGAAGAAGCTCGACGTCGCCTTCCGGGTAATGGGCTGAGAAGGCCTCGATGACGTCGTCGAGGGTGGCTGCGGCCGCTTCTTCAGTCGTAGCGAAGGAGGGCATGGATGGGAACTCCGTCGATCTTGTTTGCGCCGCCCAGGAAGACCAGCTCGATGAAGACCGACAGCGCCACGACTTCGGCGCCGACGTTGCGAAGGAGCTGGATGGCTGCCTGTGCAGTCCCACCGGTAGCGATCACGTCGTCGACGAGCAGGACCTTCTCTCCGTCGAAGACCGCATCGGTGTGGACTTCGAGCGCGTCGATCCCGTACTCGAGCTCGTATTCTTCCTTGACAGTCTCGAATGGCAGCTTTCCGGGCTTCCGCAGCGGGATGAACCCGGCACCGATCCGGTCTGCGACCGGCGTGGCCAGGGTGAAGCCGCGGGCCTCGATGCCGGCGACTTTGCTGATCCCCTGATCGTGAAAAGGCTCGGCCATCGCGTCGATCAGGGCCCGAAAAGCCTGCGGGTCTCCCAGCACGGGGGTGATGTCCTTGAAGACCACGCCCTCTTCCGGGAAGTCTGGGATGTCCCGGATCAGTTCTTCGAGATTGCTCACCAGCGGAATTCTACGGTGCGCCCGGTCCCATTCCAGCGCAGCAACGGGATCAGGTGACGGGGCCTTTCGGAGTCTCGTCCCCGACTCGATTGCCAATGGCGCGTTTTGCGAACCTGATCTGACCGTCCTCCACCTTGAGCACCACGCTGTCCTCGGTCATCGACACGACCGTGCCGTGGATGCCGCCGATCGTGCGCACCTCGTCGCCCAACTGCAGTGAGCCGGCGAGGTCACGTTGTGCTTGGCTGCGCTTTCGTTGCGGCCGGATGATCAAGAAATAGAACACACCGACCATCAGGGCCAGGAAGAGGAGGGAGGGCAGAGCGCTTCCCGTCGTCTCCTGGGCGAACACGACAGAAGTCACGGTTCCTCCGGGAGTGGGGTTTGCTGCTGAGGTTAGGGCACGGGGACCCGGTAGGTCTAACCGCCCCGCCCGGCCCGCACACCATCGATGTAGCCGGCGAGGGAGCCCTTCTCGATGGCGGCCCGCGCACCTGCGACGAGGTCGAGGACATAGGTGAGATTGTGGATCGTGAGGAGGCGATGCGCGCTCAACTCTTTCATCCTCACCAAATGGCGGAGATACGCCCGGCTGTACCGGTTGCAGGTCAGGCATCGACACCCGGGGTCGATGGGGATGTCTTCTTTGGTGTGCTCGACCCTGTTCAGGTTGAAGTCACCAGATCTGCTCAGCGCCCGACCGTGGCGGGCGAGCCTCGTCGGGATGACACAGTCGAACATGTCTGCGCCCCTGGAGATGGCTTCGAGCAGGCCGTCAGTGTCACCGAGGCCCATCACGTACCTGGGCTTCTCAGGGGGCAGCTCGGCCACCGCCGCCACCAATGCGGCGTTTCGCTCTGCGGGAGCCTCCCCTACGGAGAGGCCGCCGATCGCTATGCCGTCGAAGCCGAGGGCGGCGGTCTCTCGGGCGCTCTCGGCCCGCAGATCGAGGTCGATTCCGCCCTGGACGATCCCGAACAAAGCCTGATCCGATCGGGTGTGGGCAGTCAGACACCGCTCCGCCCACTGGAGAGTGCGGCGCATCTCGGCCTCGACCACCTCCCGGGGGGCAGGCAGACCGACACAGACGTCGAGGACCATGGCGATGTCGGGACCCAGCCTTTCCTGGGTTACCACGGCGTCCTCGGGGGTGAGCTCGACACGCGACCCGTCGTAAACCGAGGTGAAGACGGCTCCGTCGTCGGTGATCTCAGGCTCTAAAGAGAAGATCTGAAAGCCTCCGGAGTCAGTGAGAATCGGGCCGTCCCAGCCCATGAAGCCGTGGAGACCGCCGAAGTCTTCGACCAGATCGGCTCCGGGGCGCAACATCAGGTGATAGGTGTTGGCGAGGATGATTTCGGCACCGGTGCCGAGCAGATCGTCGGTGTCCACGGCCTTGACCGCTGCCCTCGTCCCGACCGGCATGAAAGCCGGTGTGCTCACGGCGCCGTGCGGGGTCTGCATCACGCCGGAGCGGGCAGCGCCATCCGTCGCCTTCGTCGTCCAACTGACCGCTCCCATTGGCTCAGGCTAGGAGGCTCGCCTCTCGGCGAGCATCGCGTCGCCGAAGGAGAGGAATCGGAACCCGCGGCGCAACGCGACCTCGTAGGCAGCCTTCCAGCCCTCTCCCATGAAGCCGGACAGGAGCACCAGGAGGGTCGACCCGGGTAGGTGGAAGTTGGTCACCAGTAGGTCCGCCACGCTGAAACTGCTGCCTGGTCTCAAGAAGAGGTCGGTCCGGCCCTCCCCAGCCACGACGCCGCCTTCGCCATCGGCCATGGCCTCGAGAGTTCGGACGACCGTTGTTCCCACCGCGACCACTCTCCCCCGGCGGTCCCTCGTTTTGGCGATGTCCCGGGCGGTTGCAGCCGATATCGAGCACCATTCGGAGTGCATCTCGTGGTCGTCGATCTCGGTCACCGTCATGGGCCGGAAGGTGTCGAGGGACACATGGAGATCGACGGCCGCCACGGCGATGTTTCGCCTCGCAAGACGGTCGAGCACAGCATCGGTGAAATGAAGCCCGGCGGTGGGCGCCGCCGCCGAGCCAGGAGTGGCCGCGAAAATCGTCTGGTAGCGCTCGGGATCGGCGAGATCGCCGGTGAAATATGGCGGCAGCGGGACGGAGCCGCTGCTGGCGATCGCCTCTTCGGCATCCGCTGCGTCGATGGTCACCTCGATGCGGCCGTCTGCGGGCTCGCTCTCCACGGTGGCGCTGAAGTCCTCGAATTCGATGACCACCCCGGGACGAAGACGTCTTGCCGGCCTCGCCAACGCCTCCCAACGGCCATCTCCGAGCCTTTCGAGGATCAGCAGCTCGATCCGCCCGCCCGTGCCCCTCCGGGTCCCCGACAATCTGGCGGCGCGGACCTTTGTCTCGTTCACCACGACAAGGTCACCGGGAGCGAGCAAATCGGCCAGGTCCAGGAAGCGGTGATCGCTCATGTCCCGGGTGTCGAGGAGCCGGGAGTCGTGGCGTGGCTCTACCGCGGTCTGTGCCACCGACTCCGGAGGGAGGTCGTAGCGGAACTCAGCGGCCTTCAGAGCAAAGACCCCTGCGCGTCGCGAGGTGGTTCGAGCCCCAGGTGGGCATAGGCATGTGGGGTCGCCATCCTGCCCCGAGGAGTTCGTTTGATGAGACCGGACTGGAGCAGGAATGGCTCGTAGGCGTCTTCGACCGTCTCCGGCTCCTCGCCCACGGCGATGGCGAGGGTGGACAAGCCGACCGGACCACCGCCGAACTTGTGCACGAGTGAGTCGAGGATGAAGCGGTCGACCTTGTCGAGGCCGAGGTCGTCGACCTCGTAGACGACCAAGGCCTCCGCCGCTACCGGCTCGGTGATCGATCCCGAAGCCCTGGCCACCGCATAGTCACGGAGCCTGGCGAGGAGACGGTTGGCGATACGGGGTGTTTGCCGGCTCCGCTCGGCGATGAGAGCTGCGGCTTCCGGGGCGATGTCGATCTCGATGATTCCCGCCGACCGACGAATGATCCGGGTGAGGTCATCGACCTCGTAGTAGTCGAGTCTCTCCTCGATCCCGAACCGATCGCGGAGAGGCGCGGTGACTTTTCCTTTCCGGGTGGTGGCGCCGACGAGGGTGAACCGTGGCAGGTCGATCCGAATCGACTGCGCCGTGGGTCCTTTGCCGAGGACCACGTCGAGTTGGAAGTCTTCCATCGCCGGGTAGAGGACCTCCTCCACAGCTCTGGGCAACCGATGGATCTCATCGATGAAGAAGACGTCGTGTGGTTGCAGGTTCGACAGGATGGCGGCGAGATCACCGGGCCGTTCCAGAGCGGGGCCCGAGGTGACCCGGAAGTTCACACCCTTCTCGCTGGCGATGATGCCGGCGAGAGTCGTCTTCCCGAGGCCCGGCGGGCCTGAGAACAAGACGTGATCTAGCGCCCGATCCTCGGATATCGAGGCGTCGAGAGATATCTGTAACCGCTCCTTGACCGCATCCTGGCCGATGAAGTCGCCCAGGTGCCTGGGACGAAGTGTGAGGTCATCGTCGTCCTCGATCGTCGGGCTGAGGAGGCTCTCTTCGCGGCTCATCCTTTCGCCAGTCTCTGTAGGGCCGCCCGGACCTGCTCCTCGATGGGCTCGTTGGGATCGAGATGATTCACGACCGAGTTGATCTCGGCAGTCGAATAGCCGAGGCCCTCCAGTGCCTGACGGACGCCGCCCAGAGATTGACCGCCGACCATCTCGGTCTCGCGCCCGGACAGCTTGGGCGCAAGCTCGATGACGATCTTCTGGGCGCCGCGCTTGCCGATGCCCGGGGCGATGGTGAGGGCGTCGGGATCTTCACCTGTGATGGCTCTCACGATCTCGTCCGAGGTCATGGAGGCGAGCAGGGCCATCGCCACCTTGGGGCCCACGCCGCTGGCAGTGAGGAGGATGCGGAACAAGTCTCGGTCAGATTCGGTCCCGAAGCCGTAAAGGCTGATGTCGTCCTCGCGTACGTGGGTGTGGGTATGGACGACGATCTCCTCGCCGATGCCGGGGAGGGTGACCAGGTCACGAGTCGTCATGGCCACCTCGTAACCGACGCCGCCGACCTCGATGACGATCCCGGACTCCCGGCTGGACACCAGAAGC
>Ga0214469_1000687_pt1 | contig 11943 bp, 10 predicted proteins | sample RVTome_10_FD_187340 | JGI IMG/M metagenome (GOLD analysis project Ga0214469, IMG submission 187340) | Soil microbial communities from uranium-contaminated site in the Upper Colorado River Basin, Wyoming, United States - RVT153D57 HiSeq ... | reverse complement strand
ATCGGCTGCTTCGCGAGCAGTCTCAAGCGCCTCGGCCGGGGCGGCGTCGAGGAAGTGGAACGTGGTGCCGCCCTCCATCTCAATCGAGGGCCGCGGGCAGTGAGTGAGCACGAAGGTCGGTGTGTGAAACGGCGGGTTCGGGCCCCACCAGCCCTTCCAGTCCGGGTCGTTCGCCCAGCCGGGCGGGCCGAACTTGTTGGCGCCCATGATCTCGGCGCCGATGCCGTAACTGTGGCGCTCAGCGAAGGCATCGTCGACGCCGGCAGTTCCGCCCGCGTCCCAGAACCGGGTACCGAACATCCACTCGTGCAGACGCTCGCCCGCATGGCCGAACGGTGCATCGGCGGACTGCGGCTCGCCGGTGGCGAATCCGTCGAGGGAGATGGACAAGTTGTGGATCCGTGTGAGTGACATCCGCGCGCTCCTCGATTGGTGATTGCGCTCTGCAATCGGTTCTAGGAAGAACGACCAGGGTGACCGGAGATTCTCATCGGTCGGCAGGGGCGGCAGGCGCGATCAACGTCGCCATCGAGGTGCTCGGCAACCCAAGGTCGATGCTCGTGCTGCGCGACGTGATCTTCGGCAACCGGCGCCACTTCCGCGAGCTGCTCCAGGGCTCGAGGAGGGGATCGCGTCCAACATCCTCAGCAGCCAACTCAAGCGGCTCGTCGCGGCGGGCCTGCTCGCCCGGGAGGAGGCGACACGTGGGCAGCGGGCGGCGTACTCACTGACCGAAGCCGGCGCGGCGATCGCGTCCCCTCGCGGGTGTGCGCCTTCTCCCGGACCCGCAGCGCGTCTATCTGCTCCTGCCAGGTCTCGCGGTCGACGATCGGCGGCGTTGCGGTCATGCTCGTCTCCTTCGATGCGTGTCAGGTGAACTCTCGGATGCGGACCGCAGGCCCACCGGAAACTCATCGGCGGCCGGCCAGCAGCTCCGCCTCCTCGGCCGCGCGCGCTGACCATGGAATGTCGAGCGCGGCAGTGTTCTTTGGCCAAGCTTCGCGTTGGTCAAGATTGGCTGCATCTCGACAACGACTCGGCCGCTACTGGGCCATGTCGACGAAGCGGCTGTAGTGGCCCTGGAACGCGACCGTGATGGTGGCTGTCGGACCATTGCGGTGCTTGGCCACGATGAAGTCGGCCTCTCCGGCGCGCGGCGACTCCTTCTCGTAGGCGTCCTCACGGTGCAGCAGGATCACCATGTCGGCGTCCTGCTCGATCGAGTTGTGCAGCGCGATGCCGTTGCCGAGGAAGTTGTGGACGCCCAGCACTGTCGCGTCGTACACGTCGTGCTCGCCGATGGGTTCGATCGAGGTGATCGAATCCCAGAGCACGTCGTTGGTCGCGTACATCTCCAGGTCGGCGTCGTCGAGCAACGCCGCCAGACGGCCGAGCCGTTCCTGGCTGGGGCCGGGCTTAGGCCGGGTGCTTACCCGAACCTGAAGGCTCCTCGTCGCGGCCGCGTTCCGTCGGGGCGCACCACCGTCGGCCATCACCGCCTGAACGCGGTCCCACACCCGGGTGGGGATCGTGTCGATGCTCGGGCTCGGCGCCGACGACGCGAGGACGGCGAGCAGCTCGGCGCACTGTCCGCTGCGAGGGCCATGGCAGCCGATCTCCCGCAGAAAGCGCACCTGCTCGTCGCGGCCAGCAACGTCGAGTGTGTACAAGCCCTCGGCAGAACCTTCCTCTACGGCAGCACCCCCCATACGAGTGGTGATCCCGAAGCGCAGGAGCAGCCCCGCGACACCCCGAAGTACGTCACGGCTCGTCGATGCGTAGGAGATCCGGCCAGTACCGCCGGACCGGTCGACCGTCACGGCCCCGTGCCTGGTCGCCCACAGATGTCGCAGGAACACGGCGATCTGCGTCTTCGGCAGAGAGAACACGGCGCTGGGCAGGAGCGAGCCGCCGCCGACGCGGTCGGCCATCGTGATCACGTCGTCGTCGGGCCACGGCGCGGCCGGCGCCGGTGCGGGGACGTGCCTGGCCACCGCGACCCGGCTGCCGACCCCGAGGTCGGAGAGCGGACACCACCCGTCGTGGGTCAGGAACCGGTGGTTCGCCGTCGCCTCGACGGTCTTGCCGGACGCGAGGCGAACCCGGAAGGCCGCCCGGCGGCCGCTGGGGAACGCGTGCGTCAACGTCCGTCGCACGTAGCGCAACGACTCGTCGAGCGCCCACACGGGGACGTCGCGCTCACCGGAGGTCACAAGCTCGCCGATGGGAACCTCCGCGCCGGTGTCGGCCCGGAGCACCCGGGTGGCGGCCGTCACGCAACCGGACTCGCGCAGGTCGGCGAGCATCGGCTTCTTGTCCTGACGTTGCTCCGCGCTCCGGTTGAGCTGGCTGATCGCGACAACCGGGAGATCGAGCTCCTTGGCCAGCAGCTTGAGCGCACGGGAGAACTCGGCGACTTCTTGCTGGCGGCTCTCGACCTTCTTTCCGCTGGTCATGAGCTGCAGGTAGTCGATGACGACGAGCCGGAGGTCGTGACGCTGCTTGAGCCGCCGGCACTTGGCCCTGATCTCCATCATCGTCATATTCGGCGAGTCGTCGATGAACAGCGGCGCGCTGGACACCTCACCGGTACGACGGGCAATGCGGTTCCAGTCGTCGTCGGTCATCTGGCCCGATCGCATGTGGTGCAGCGGGACGCGCCCTTCGGCCGAGAGCAGCCGCATGGTGATCTCGTTGCGGCTCATCTCCAGGGAGAACATGACTGTGGTCAATTGGTGCCGAATAGCTGCTGTACGCGAAATGTCCAATCCCAGTGTGGATTTGCCGATAGCCGGTCGCGCTGCCACGACCACCAGCTGGCCCGGGTGCAGTCCGTTCGTCAGGGCGTCGAGATCGGCGAAGCCGGTGGGTACACCGACCATCTGGCCACCGCGGGAGCCGATCGCCTCGATCTCGTCGAGAGTGCCCTCCATGATGTCGCCCAGGGGCAGGTAGTCGTCGGACGTGCGCCGGTCGGTGACGCCGTAGACCTCGGCCTGGGCGCGGTCGACGATGTCGTCGGCGTCACCGTCACCGCCGTAACCCATCTGCACGATGCGCATGCCGGCCTCGACCAGCCGCCGCAGGACCGCACGTTCGCGCACGATCTCGGCGTAGTACCCGGCGTTGGCCGCCGTCGGGACCGACGAGACCAGGGTGTGCAGGTACGGCGCTCCGCCGATCCGGCCCAGCTCGCCCCTCTTCTTCAGCTCGTCGGCGACCGTGAGGGGATCGGCCGGCTCGCCGCGCCCGTAGAGGTCGAGGATCGCCTCGTAGATCGTCTCGTGGGCCGGCCGGTACATGTCGTGGCCGCGGAGAACCTCGACGACGTCGGCGATCGCGTCCTTCGACAGCAGCATGCCGCCGAGAACCGACTGTTCGGCGGCGACATCTTGAGGCGGAGTCCGGTCGTAACCGGGGGCAGGCTCGTCTCGCCGATCAGGAAGCTCGGCGACACTCACCGTGGCGCTCCCTTCGAACATGCGTTCGACCCTGCAGTGACGTTAGCACGCACCCACCGACACGTACCGGACGCCCCGAAGCCGAGTTCACGGCCTCGGGACTCCGCAGACGCTAGGGCCGGGGCCGAGACGGGAGAAGCGCACCGTTCACAGGCCCTGTGGAACGCTCGTGGACAGCCGTCCCCAGGTTGTGTACAAGCCTGGGGACAACTGGTGCACAGTTGGACATGCGCCCCACCCGTGGCACCTCCCAACTGGTCGGACGCCGATCCACCGAATGTGGACGAAATGCCATGTGCGGTCATCTCATCATGTGAGACACACATCGGGGACGGTCAGGCGTCACCCGTAGCGTCGGTGCTGCCATGCGCCGCGTCCGCCGACCAACCGTCCTGCACCGCCATCCCGCGGACGGTGAGATTCTCCGGCTCGGGCTGCCGGCGCTCGGTGCGCTGGTCGCCGAGCCGCTGTTCTTGCTCGCCGACTCCGCGATCGTCGGGCATCTCGGCACCCCCCAGCTGGCCGGCCTGGGCATCGCCGGCACGGTGCTGGCCACGCTCGTGAACCTCTCGATCTTTCTCGCCTACGGGACCACCGCCGCCGTCGCCCGCATGCTCGGAGCCGGTGACCTCCGTGGCGCGATGCGCCAGGGCATGGACGGCTGCTGGCTGGCGCTGCTGATCGGGGTGGTGACGCTGATCGCCGGCTGGCCGGCCACCGGCTGGGTCGTCTCCCTGTTCGAACCGGCGCCGGACGTGGCCGCGCATGCCGAGACCTACCTGCGGATCAGCCTGCTCGGCATACCCTCGATGCTCTTCGTCCTCGCCGCCACGGGCGTGCTCCGAGGTCTGCAGGACACTCGGACTCCGCTCGTCGTCGCCGTTGCCGGTGCCGTCGGCAACGTCGCGCTGAACATCGTGCTCGTGTACGGCCTCGGCCTCGGCATCGCCGGCTCCGCGCTCGGAACGGTCATCGCCCAGACCGCGATGGCGGTTGCGTTCGCCCGGGTCGTCGTACGCGGAGCTCGTCGGCATGGAGCGGGTCTACGACCGGACTGGCCCGGTGTCCGGCGTTCGTTCGGGGCAGGCGTCCCCCTGGTCGTCCGGACCGTCTCGATGCGCGTCGCGCTCATCGGCGCGACCGTGGTCGCGGCCGGGCTGGGCACGGCCGAGCTCGCCGCCTACCAGGTCGCCTTCACGACGTGGACCCTGCTGGCGCTGGTGCTCGACGCCGTCGCGATCGCCGCGCAGGCGCTGGTCGGGCGAGCCCTGGGAGCGGCCGACGTCGACACGGCTCGGTCGACGACCCGGCGGATGGTCCAGTGGGGCTTGCTCGCCGGCGCCGGACTTGGACTCGTCGTCGCCGCGATCGCTCCGATGTACGCACGGCTGTTCACCTCCGACCCCGAGGTGCGCTCTCTGCTGGTGGCCGCCCTCCTCATGGTGGCCGTGATGCAGCCGCTCGCCGGCTGGGTCTTCGTGCTCGACGGTGTCCTGATCGGCGCCGGCGATGGCCGCTACCTGGCACGTGCATCAGTGCTGAGCGTGGTGGCCTTTCTTCCCGCCGCTGTCGCCGTGGCCCGAAGCGGTGTCTCGGGAGCCGCCGGACTGGTGGCGTTGTGGGCGGCGATCGGCGTGTGGGTCCTCGCCCGTCTGGTCACACTCGCCTACCGCGAGCGCACGGGCGCCTGGCTGGTCACCGGCGCCGTCCGGTGACCCGTCGAGGCGCACCGTGACCGTCGGGCCGGACCCCTAGACCCTGACGTGTGGCGGGTCGGCAACCCCTCACGCGATCCGCAGGCGTTGCTTTCCCGCCACACGTGGACGGGGAGTGGCGACGCGGACTGACCGCCTTGTCGGCTCGGGCCCGTGGAAGGCTGACGAGAATGGACTTTCTCGCTTTGCCTGTCGTCGCGGCGATCTCGTTCCTGACCGCGCTCGTGTTCGGTCTCGCCGCCCAGCGCCTGCTCGGGATTCGCCTCGGCCTGGTCCGACTGTTGATCGCGGGTGTCTTCGCGCTGTTCGTCAACTGGCCGATCCAGGCCGCCCTGCTCGGCGACTATGCACAACGCGAGCCGACCCGTGCCGAGGTCGTACCCGTGGTGTTCTTCGTCCTGCTGGCGATGGCCTGCACGGTGCTGGCCTCGATGGCGTTTCTGGTGGTGATCGAGGCCTTCTTCCCGCTCGGCTCGCTGCCGCCGCCGCTGGTGTGGGGACGCGGGCTACGTGCCCGGCTGGCGCGGGCCCGACGGTACTGGCAGATCGTCGGCGTCGCCCTGCGTCACGGCCTGGGGCCGTTCCTGCGCGACACCCGCCGACGCGACGACGGCGCCGGCCGGGACAGGCAGCTCGGCCGGGCGCTCCGCAAGACCCTCGACGCCGGCGGTGTCACCTTCGTCAAGCTGGGACAAGTCCTGTCGACGCGTCGGGACCTGCTCCCGGCAGAGGTGGTCGACGAGCTGAGCAGCCTTCAGGACCGCGCCCGGCCGGTGCCGTGGGCAGACGTCGAGGCTGTTCTGGAGGCTGAGCTCGGCGCCCCTGTCGACGAGATCTTCGCCGGCTTCGACCGTGCACCTCTCGCCGCCGCCTCGGTCGGACAGGTACACGTCGCACGACTGCGATCCGGCTCCGACGTGGTCGTCAAAGTGCAGCGCCCTGGCATCCGTCCCGCGGTCGAACGCGACCTGGACATCGCCCAGCGCATCGCGGGGCGCCTCGAGGAGGGAACGGCGTGGGGACGTGCCATCGGGGTACGGACGCTGGCCGACGGGCTGGCCGCAGCGATCCGCGAGGAGCTCGACTACCGGATCGAGGCGGACAACCTCCGCACCGTCGCCGCAGGCGACGGCCACGTCTCCGCGATCCATGTTCCGGCGATCCATCCGGAGCTGTGCACCGAGCGCGTCCTCGTCATGGAGCGGCTGCACGGCACGCCGGTCAACGCCGCCGAGGCCAGGCTCTTCGACCGTGATCTCGACCGGCCGGCCCTGGCGCGCAGGCTGCTCGACTGCCTGCTCCGGCAGATGCTGCTCGACGGCGTCTTCCACGCCGACCCACACGCCGGCAACGTCTTCGTCCTCGACGACGGACGCATCGGACTACTCGACTTCGGCTCGGTGGGCCGGGTGGACGCCGGCCTGCGCGACGCGCTGCAACGACTCCTGCTCGCCGTGGACCGGGGTGACCCGCTGGGTACCAGTGACGCCCTTCTCGAGCTCGTCCCCCGTCCGGAGGCCGTCGACCAGCAGCGACTCGAACGCGATCTCGGTCGGTTCCTGGCCCGGCACATCGACACCCCCGCCAAGTCGAGCGTGCGCATGTTCGGCGACCTGTTCCGCGTCGTCGCCCACCATGGCCTGTCGATCCCGCCCGAGCTGGCGGCCGTGTTCCGGGCGCTCGGCACGGTCGAGGGCACGCTGGAGCAACTCGCTCCCGGGTTCGAGTTCGTCACCGAGGCGCGGGCGCTGGCGAGCTCGTACGTCACCGAGCAGCTGCGGCCCGACACGGTACGACAGGCCGCCGGCGAGGAGTTCGTCGCACTGCTGCCGATCCTGCGGCGGTTCCCGCGGCGGATCGAACGGATCGCCAACGCCGCCGAGCACGGACGGCTGGGGCTCAATGTCCGCCTGTTCGCCGACGAACGCGACCGCGAGGTCGTCACCGACCTGCTGCACCAGGTGCTGCTGGCCTTCCTCGCCGCGACGGTGGGGGTCATGGCCGTGCTGCTGCTCGGTACGGGCGGCGGCCCGATGGTCACCGAGGCCGTCAGCCTGTATGCGCTGTTCGCATACAACCTGCTCGTCGTGAGCGCCGTCCTGGGTCTCCGCGTTCTGGCCGCGATCTTCCGCCGAAGCTGACGGTCGACCATCGAGGTGCCGAGCAGGCCTCGTCGACGGCACCCGAGCCGGTGTGTGCGCCCGGTCAGATCCACCTGCGCATGATCTTGCCCTGCCCATCCCTGAATGAGCTGGTGACGAGGATGATCAGGTCGACGAGCATCCAGAAGGCAGGCACGACGCCGAGCGTCACGAAGAACAGCACGAGCATCGCGACCGCGGAGCCGATCCTGCCTGCGTAGAACCGGTGCGCGCCGAAGATCCCGAAGAACAAGCACAGCAGGAACGCAGGAAGAATCGTCCGGTCACTGACGCGGGAGGTCGCCTCCTCCGGATGCGAGGGCCATCGCGGCGCGGGCGACGGCGGCGGGACGATGTCCGCGACGACCTCGGCGAGGTCGCCGTGCGTCCTGGCCGCATAGACCGCATCCATGCGCTCGTCGATCTCGTCCAGGCGAAGCCGGCCGTCCACGACCGCCGCCCGGATCATCGCCGCCACGATCTCGCGTTCGGCGTCCGTGGACCGCACATGCGCTGGATGGCCCGACGGGTGGTACGGCCGTCCGACAGCCTCCGTGCTGCTCACCAGAACAGTGTAGGCGCCGCCCCCGACAGGGCGTGCCCGGACCGCAGGTGCCGTCAGGACGCGACGACCTCGAGCTGGACGGTGGCGGCAACCTCCGGGTGCAGGCGCACCGTGACGGTGTGGGCGCCGATCGTCTTGATCGGGTTGCCCACCTCGATCCGGCGCTTGTCGACCGAGGGACCACCGGCCTGACTGACGGCGGCGGCGATGTCAGTCGGCGTCACCGCACCGAACAGGCGGCCGGTGGAACCGGCACGGGCGGGCAACTGCACCGGCGCCGCCTCGAGCCGCGTCTTGACCTCGCGGGCCGTGTCGAGATCGGTGATCTCGCGGACGGTGCGCGCCCGCCGGATGGTCTGGAGTTGCTTCTCGCCGCCTCGGGTCCACCGGATGGCGAGACCGCGGGGCATGAGGTAATTGCGGCCGTAGCCGTCCTTGACCTCGACCACGTCGCCGGCGGCGCCGAGGCCCGAGACCTCCTGGGTGAGGATGAGCTTCATCGTGATCTCACCGTCCCTCAGCGTGCCGTCGAGGTGTACGGCAGGAGCGCCACCTCGCGGGCGTTCTTGATCGCGACGGCGATGTCACGCTGGTGACGTGTGCAGCAGCCGGTGACCCGGCGGGCCCGGATCTTGCCTCGATCGGAGATGTACTTACGCAGCACGCCGGTGTCCTTGTAGTCGACGTACTTGACCTTGTCCTTGCAGAATGCGCAGACCTTCTTCTTCGGCTTGCGCACAGCGGGCTTTGCCATCGTGGTGCTCCCTGGTGGAGTCGGAGCCCGATCGCCTCGCTGGCAATGGCGACCGGGATGGTGGGGGATGGGTCAGAACGGGGGCTCGTCGCCGGCCGGGGCAGCGGCAGGGCCGCCGGACCAGGGGTCCGGCTGACCGCTCTGGCCGCCGCCCTGAGCCTGCTGACCTGCCGGTGGACCGCCGGTGGCCCACGGGTCGCCGCCGGAGGCGGGAGCCCCGCCACCGGAGGCGGGAGCCCCGCCGAACCCGCCGCCGGACCGCTGAGTCTTGGTGACCTTGGCCGTGGCGTAGCGCAGGCTCGGCCCGATCTCGTCGACGTCGAGCTCGAAGACCGTACGCTTCTCGCCCTCGCGGGTCTCGTACGACCGCTGCTTCAGCCGGCCGGTGACGACGACCCGAGCGCCGCGCTGCAGCGACTCGGCCACGTTCTCGGCCGCCTGCCGCCAGACCGAGCAGGACAGGAACAGCGGGTCGCCGTCCTCCCACGCGTTGGTCTGCCGGTTGAACGTGCGCGGCGTCGACGCGACCCGGAAGTTGGCCACCGCCGCACCGCTGGGGGTGAAGCGCAGTTCCGGGTCGTCGGTCAGGTTGCCGACGACGGTGATGACGGTCTCGCCTGCCATGGGTGGTCCCTCCCGAAGGGGCTGGATGCGAGCCTGGAGATCAGTGGGCGTCCGGGCGGACGACCTTGGTGCGCAGGACGGACTCGTTGAGTCCGAGTTGGCGGTCGAGCTCCTGGACGGCAGCAGGCTCGCAGGTGAGGTCGAGGACGGCGTAGATGCCCTCGCCCTTCTTGTCGATCTCGTACGCGAGCTTGCGGCGACCCCAGATGTCGACCTTCTCGACGGTGCCGCCGGACTGGCGGATGACGCCGAGGAACGTGTCGAGACTCGGAGCAACGGTCCGCTCTTCGAGCTCGGGATCGAGAATCACCATGACCTCGTAATGACGCATTGCCGATCACCTCCTGTGGGCTTCGCGGCCACGGTCTCTCCGTGGCAGGAGGGCTTGTGCGTCGCGCGGCCCGGCGTACGGACTTCCCGTACGGGCCGGGCCGAGCGACCAGGATACCAGCGCGGCGACATCACTCGTGCCACTCGTCCACAAGCCCGACATCCGCCCGCCATTCCGGGCCGCTCCCACCCCTCTTCCTGTGATCATCGGCAGTCCGGGCCGCTATGGGCCCCGAAGTGCCGATGATCACGAGGCTGGTGTGGGGTTGCCGGGGCGCCCGGTTCTGGGCAGGCTGGCGAGCCATGCGCGTCGAGATCAACCGCGAGAACGTGCTGGCCGGGCTGACCCTGGCCTTCGGTGCGGTGTCGACACTGTGCGCGTTCGTTCCCGCCTGGCACGTGCCGGGCTCGTGGACCGGCATCACCGGCCTGGTGCTCGGTGCGGTCGCCCAGATGATCTCGACGTCGACGGCGCAGCGGTGGGTGATCGTCCCCGGCTGGGTCCTGGCGTTCATCGGACTCGCGGTCGGCATCGCCAACGGCGGCTTCGTTTAGGCCGGTCAGCCGTGCTTGCGGAGGTATTCACCGAAGTGGGGGACGGTGAACGCGATCGTCCCCCGTTCGGCCGAGTACACCAGGCCCTTCTTGATCAGCGAGTCGCGGGCCGGCGACAGGGACGACGGCTTGCGGCCCAGGTGGTTCGCAACGTCGGCGGTCGGGACCGCGCCGTCGCCTGCTTCGGACAGCGCGGCGATCGCCCGTAAGTAGTCGCGCTCGGCCGGCGTGGCACGTTCGTACCTCGAGCCGAAGAACCCCACGGCCAGTTCGGCTTCCGCCTCCGGCGAGGCGACCAGCACGTCGCCGCGCGTGACCGGACTGCTGGGGGCGTTGTCCCAGGTGACCTTCCCGTAGGCCTGCACGAAGTAGGGGTAGCCGTCGGTCACGGCGTAGAGCGCGTCGAGCGCCGCCCGGTCGAAGGCCACCCCCTCGTCGGCGGCGGGAGCAACCAGTGCCTGGTCTGCGGCAGAGCGGTCGAGCCGGTCGATACGGAGGTAGCGGAACAGGCGTTCCGAGTACGACTTCGACGCCGACAACACGGCGGGCAGGTGTGGCAGCCCGGCGCCCACGACCACCAGGGGCAGGCCCTGCTGCGACAACTCGTGGCACGCCGCACACAGCGCGGAGACGTCGGGCTCCGGGACGTCCTGCATCTCGTCGACGAAGACCGCGATTCCCACCCCGACGTCGCGGGCGACCCCGGCGGCGTCGACGAGCAGTTCGACCAGGTCGACCTCGATGTCGCCGGTGTCAGCGCGGCCGGAGCTCGTCGGGACGTCTATCCCCGGCTGCCACCGGTCGCGGAGCCGGGCGCCTTCGGGCGCGGATCGCAGCGCAAATGCCTTCAGCACACCGAGGAACTCGTCGACCCGCGTGGGGTCGCGGTGCCGCGGGGTCAACTCGCGCACAGCCATGTGCAACGCGCCGGCGAGCGGTCGGCGCAGCGACTGGTCGGGGCGGGCCTCGATCTTCCCGGTACCCCACAGCCGGCCGATCGCCTGCGACCGCAGCGCATTGAGCAGGACGGTCTTGCCGACACCGCGCAGCCCGGTGAGGACGAGGCTGCGCTCCGGCCGGCCCCGGGCCACCCGCTCGAGCACGACGTCGAACTGTCGCAACTCGCGGTCGCGGCCGGCCAGTTCGGGCGGTCGCTGTCCCGCGCCCGGGGCGTACGGGTTGCGTACGGGATCCACGATCGCACCCTATGGGCCTGTCTAGCGGATTCCGTAGATCCGGCTAGACGGCGCGATACGGCGTGTCGTTTCGGCGCCTTTCAGTCTTGCCCGCCATCAACATCCTCGTTGATCATGGCGAAACGGGCGCTTCTGACCCGTAAGGAGACCCACTTCGCCATGATCAACGGGCGGGAACCGGGCAGACGCGGGCGACGTCTCATGGGTGTGCGAACCGAGCGGGCGGCCAGGTGCCCGACTCAGCTGGTCACGCGTGCGGCGTTGCTGGCTGCGCTCGCGTCGGGACTGGCCGGCTGCGGCAGCGGCGACGACGAGGCCGTCGTGACCGCGACGCCGGCGGCCTCCCCGGACGCTCCGCAGACGTCGCTGACCATCACCGTCGATGCCGGCGACGACGAGCCGCCGGTCGAATCGACGCTGGCCTGCAACCCGGCCGGAGGGACGCATCCGGACCCCGAAGCCGCGTGCGCAGCGCTCGCCGAACTCGACGCGGAGACCTTCGTGCCCGTACCCGCCAATCAGATGTGTACCCAGATCTACGGCGGACCGGGGACGGCGACGGTGCGCGGCACGTGGCAGGGTGAACGGGTCGATGCGTCCTA
>Ga0214469_1000685_pt1 | contig 11948 bp, 11 predicted proteins | sample RVTome_10_FD_187340 | JGI IMG/M metagenome (GOLD analysis project Ga0214469, IMG submission 187340) | Soil microbial communities from uranium-contaminated site in the Upper Colorado River Basin, Wyoming, United States - RVT153D57 HiSeq ... | reverse complement strand
GGGCGACTGGGCACGCCTGAGCTCGCCGGCCTTGGAATCGCGGCCACCGTACTTGCCACGTTCGTCAATCTCTCGATCTTCCTCGCCTACGGTACGACGGCCGCTGTAGCCCGGATGCTCGGCGCGGGAGACCTCCGCGGCGCTCTGCGCCAGGGCGTCGACGGATGCTGGCTAGCGCTTCTCATCGGCACCGGATCGCTTGTTCTCGGTCTGCCGCTCACATCGCGGATCGTGTCGCTGTTCAGACCCCCGCCTGACGTCGCGGGCCATGCCGAGACGTACCTTCGAATAAGCCTCCTCGGCATTCCGGCCATGTTGCTCGTGCTCGCGGCCACCGGTGTGCTGCGAGGCCTCCAGAACACCCGAACCCCGCTGCTGGTCGCTGCCACCGGAGCCGCCGTAAACGTGCCGCTCAACGTCGTGCTCGTGCACGGCGCCGGCCTCGGCGTCGCCGGCTCGGCCATCGGTACCGTCGCCATCCAGTTCGTGATGGCCGCGGTATTCGCTGTGATCGTGCGCGCTGGTGCCCGCCGGCACGGCACCTCGCTACGCCCTCGCTGGTCGGGCATACGCCGCTCGTTCGGTGCCGGGATCCCGCTGCTCATCAGGACACTGGCCATGCGGGTCGCCTTCGTCGTCAGCACACTCGTCGCCACGGCTCTCGGCACGGCTCCCCTCGCGGCTCACCAGATCGTCTTCAACACGTGGCTGCTGCTCGCACTCGTCCTCGACGCGGTCGCGATCGCCGCCCAGGCGATCGTCGGTCGGTCCCTCGGAGCCGGCGACGTTGGCAATGCACGCTCCATCACCCGCCGGATGGTCCAGTGGGGCGTCCTCGCGGGCATCGTGCTCGGCCTGCTCCTGCTCGTAGGCGGATCGGCCTACGCACAGCTGTTCACCTCCGACCAAGAAGTGCGAACCCTCGTGGTCAGCGCCCTGGTGGTGGCAGCCGTCCTGCAACCGATCGCCGGATGGGTCTTCGTGCTGGACGGGGTCCTCATCGGAGCCGGTGACGGCAGGTACCTGGCCTGGGCATCGGCGCTGAGCGTCGCGGTCTTCCTGCCGGCAGCGTGGGCCGTGCCGGCGCTCGACCTGTCGCCGCAGGCAGGACTGGTGGGGCTGTGGCTCGCCATCGGACTGTGGACGCTCGTACGCATGATCACCCTTGCCGTCCGTGAGCGTGGCGGCGGATGGCTGGTGACCGGCGCGACCCGCTAGCCGCTCGATCACGTTCGGCCAGCGGGTGGGTGCCGCCCCCGGAGCATTCGCCTGGCAGAGACCGCCGGGGCCGGATCCGCCTGAAGGAACGGCCGATCGCCCTCACGTGAGAGGCTGGCCGTCGGCCTCGAGCACTCTCTCGCCCAATGGGGGGATTGGACCTGATGCAGTTGATCACAGCGCCGATCGCCATCGGCCTGGCATTCCTCACCGCTTTGATCTTCGGCCTGGTGGCACAACGCCTGCTCGGAATCCGGCTGGGTTTCGTGCGAGTGATCATCGCCGGCGTGGTGGCCATGACGATCAACGGGCCGCTCATGCTCGGTGTGCTCGGCAACCTGGCCGAGCGGCAACCGACCTCGAGCGAAGTCGCGCCACTGCTCGCCCTCGGCCTCCTCGGAATGGCCACCACGATCCTGGCCTCGATGATCTTCCTGGTGCTCATCGAGGCGTTCGTTCCGCTCGGCTCCCTGCCTCCACCGCTGGTCTGGGGCCGCGGTGTCCGCGGCCGGTTCGCCCGGGCCCGCCGGTATTGGCAGATCGTTGCCATCGGATTCCGCAACGGCCTCGGGCCGTTCGTCCGGGAGACCCGCCGGCGGGCCCTCGACGACCCTGGTGGCCGGCGCCATCTCGGTGTAGCGCTACGCGACACGCTCAACGCGGCCGGCGTCACCTTTGTCAAACTGGGGCAGATCCTGTCCACCCGGCGCGACCTGCTGCCACCAGAGATCGTCGACGAGCTCAGCCAGCTCCAGGACCGCGCCGACCCGGTGCCGTGGCCGGACGTACAGGCTGTGCTGGAAAGCGAACTCGGCGGAGCGATCGACGACATCTTCGCCTCATTCGATCGAGAACCGCTCGCCGCCGCCTCGGTCGGGCAGGTCCACGCGGCGCGGCTGCGCTCCGGCCTGGACGTCGTAGTGAAAGTGCAACGGCCGGGAATCCGCCCTGTCGTCGAACGCGACCTGGACATCGCCCAACGGCTCGCAGCCCGATTGGAGGCCGGGACGAACTGGGGGCGGACCCTTGGACTGCGATCGCTCGCCGAAGGGCTGGCCGGGGCCCTGCGCGAGGAGCTCGACTACCGGATCGAAGCCGAGAACATCGAGACGGTCGCTCGAGCGGCCGCCGCACGAACAGACGGCGACATCCGCGTACTGAACGTCTATCCCGCGCTCTGCACCGAACGTGTGCTCGTCATGGAGCGGCTGCACGGGACGCCGGTCAATGCGGCCGAACAGGTCCTGCGCGAGCTGAGCGCGGACCGTGCGGCACTCGCCCGCGGCCTGTTGGACTTCCTGCTTCGGCAGATTCTCCTCGACGGTGTCTTTCACGCCGATCCGCACGCAGGGAACGTCTTCGTGCTACGCGATGGGCGACTCGGCCTGCTGGATTTCGGCTCCGTCGGCCGGCTTGATGCAGGTCTGCGGGAGGCGTTCCAGCGGCTGCTCGTGTCGGTGGATCGTGGCGATCCGCTGGGCACGACCGACGCGTTGCTCGAGCTCGTACCGCGCCCCGACACGGTGGACGAGCAGGCTCTCGAACGTGATCTCGGCCGGTTCCTGGCCAGGCACGTCGACTCCGCCGCGAGCTCGACCGTGCGGATGTTCGGGGACCTGTTCCGCATCGTGGCCGAGCACGGCCTTTCGATACCGCCCGAGCTGGCGGCCGTGCTGCGCGCGCTGGGCACGGCGGAAGGCACTCTGGATCACATCGCGCCGGGATTCGACTTCGTCGGCGAGGCCCGTACGCTCAGCGCCGCATACGTCACCGAGCAACTGGAGCCGGCATCACTGAAGCGTGCCGCCACGGACGAACTGATCGCACTCGTGCCCATTCTGCGCAGGTTGCCGCGGCGGGTGGAGCGGATCGCCAGCGCGGCCGAACACGGCAGGTTGGCGATGAACGTTCGGCTGTTCGCCGACGAACGTGACCGCGAGGTCCTGACCGATCTGCTGCACCAGGTGCTGCTCGCCTTTCTGGCGGCGGCGGTGGGCATCATGGCGGTCGTCCTGCTCGGGACCGACGGCGGCCCGATGGTGACCCGATCGGTCAGTCTGTACGCGCTGTTCGGTTACAACCTGCTGGTGGTCAGCTCGGTGCTTGGTCTGCGGGTGCTCGTGACGATCTTCCGGCGCGGCCCAACCTGACCCTTCCGTTCGATCACGTTCGGCAGGCTGGCCGACGTAGCTACAGGTCTGCGTGCCTGTAGGTTCGCCGCTGACCCTGCCGAACGTGATCGAACGACAATCGGGCAAGTCAGGCGGGGGTGACGTCGAGTTGGACGTTCGCGGCGACCTCGGGGTGGAGGCGGACGGTGACAGTGTGCAGCCCAACGGTCTTGATCGGGTTGCCGACCTCGATCCGCCGTTTGTCCACCGCGGGGCCACCGGCTTTGCTGACGGCGGCGACGATGTCGGATGGAGTGACCGCGCCGAACAGCCGGCCGGACGCCCCGGCCTTGGCGGTAAGCCGCACGGGGGTCGCCTCGAGCTTGGCCTTTATCTCCCGCGCCGTGTCCAGATTGGAGATCTCTCGAGCAGACCTGGCCCGCTGGATCGAGTCGATCTGCTTCTGGCCGCCCTTGGTCCATGCGATCGCGAACCCGCGCGGGATCAGGTAGTTACGGCCGTACCCGTCCTTGACCTCGACCGCCTCGCCGGGCGAGCCGAGGCCGGGCACTTCCTGAGTGAGGATGAGCTTCATGGGTCCGTCCCTCCTCAGCGTGCCGTCGAGGTGTAAGGCAGCAGCGCCACCTCACGCGCGTTCTTGATCGCGATCGCGACGTCACGCTGGTGCCGGGTGCAGCAACCGGTGACCCGCCGCGCGCGGATCTTGCCGCGGTCGGAGATGTACTTGCGCAACAGCGCCGTGTCCTTGTAGTCGACGTAGTCGACGTCTTCTTTACAGAATGCGCAAACCTTCTTCTTCGGCTTGCGCACAGGGGGCTTTGCCATCGTGGTGCTCCTTAGGAACTTCAATCTGGAGCCCGGTCGATCCTGTGCGTTGTGGCGACCGGGATGGTGGATTGGTTAGAACGGCGGCTCGTCGGCGGGCTCGCCGGCCGACCAGGGGTCGGCCTGAGCGGCGGCCGCTCCGCCTGCCTGGCCACCTGCCGGCGGGCCGGCCGGTGCGGTGCTCCAGGGATCGCCACCCGCGGGGGCGGACGGCGCACCGCCACCGAAGCCACCGCCGGACCGCTGGGTCCTGGTGACCTTCGCCGTCGCGTACTTCAGGCTCGGACCGATCTCGTCGACGTCCAGTTCGACGACTGTCCGCTGCTGCCCGTCACGAGTCTCGTACGAGCGCTGCTTGAGCCGTCCCGTGACGATCACCCGCATACCGCGCTGCAGCGACTCTGCGGCGTTCTCTGCCGCTTGCCGCCACACTGCGCAGGACATGAACAGCGGGTCGCCGTCTTTCCACTCACCGGTCTGGCGGTCGAACGTGCGCGGCGTCGAGGCCACGCGGAAGTTCGCCACCGGCGCGCCGGACGGAGTAAATCGCAGCTCCGGGTCGTCGGTCAGGTTGCCAACGAGAGTGATGATGGTCTCGCCTGCCATTGGATGGTCCCTCCGCAGGGGTGGGTAGCCGTTCTGGTGGGTCAGTGGGCGTCCGGGCGGACGACCTTGGTGCGCAAGATGTTCTCGTTGAGCCCGAGCTGGCGGTCGAGCTCGGCCACCGCGGCCGGCTCACACTTCAGGTCGAGCACCGCGTAGATACCCTCGCCCTTCTTGTTTATCTCGTAGGCGAGCTTACGCCGACCCCACACGTCGACCTTCTCGACCGAACCGCCTGCTTCGCGGATCACGCCGAGGAACTGGTCGAGGGTGGGGGCTACGGTCCGCTCCTCGAGCTCGGGGCTCAAGATCACCATGACCTCGTACTGACGCATCGTGCCGATCACCTCCTATGGGCTTCGCGGCCACGGTCTTTCCGTGGCAGGAGGGCTGTGCGTCCAACCGGCCCGGGGATACGGAGGTACCGCAACCAGCCCAGGCCGACGAGTCAGGCTACCAGCGACCTCGGTCAGCGGCCCAATCGCGCACGTCGGTGGTGTCCGTTCGGTCGGGGCCGGACCAGCGCAGTCTCGACGTGATCAAAGCAGGTAGGCGCGCGCGGGGTGTCGGTGTTCGCTCGTAGGCTGGCGAACATGGCGACATTGCGAATCGGTGCCCACGTCGACCGGGCAGACCCCATTGCGGCCGCGCTGGAGCGAGAGGCCAACCTTGCGCAGTTCTTCCTAGGCGACCCTCAAGGCTGGAAGGGCCCAGTGGTGCAGTTCGAAGGCGGCGCGGCCGCGCTCAAGGCAGCCGCACAGGCCGCTGACGTCGATCTCTATGTGCACGCGCCATATGTGCTCAACGTCGCCACCACCAACAACCGCATCCGGATACCGAGCCGCAAATTGCTCCAGCAGCACGTCGACCTCGCCGCCGAAGTGGGCGCCAGGGGACTGATCGTCCACGGCGGCCACGTCCTCGCCGGCGACGACCTGGCCGTCGGTTTCGACAATTGGCGCAAGTGCGCCGAGCGCACCGACTTCAAGCTTCCGGTGTTCATCGAGAATACGGCGGGTGGCACCAACGCAATGGCACGCGAGCTCGACAGCCTGGCGATGTTGTGGGATGCCGTTGGCGATTACGGCCTTGGCTTCTGCCTCGACACCTGCCACGCCCACGCAGGTGGCATCGACCTGGGCGATGTCGTCGACAGGGTCCGCTCGGTCACCGGGCGTATCGACCTCGTCCACGCCAACGACAGCCGTGATGAGTTCGGCTCGGGCGCCGACCGGCACGCCAACATCGGCGACGGCCGGATCGGTGCCGACATGATCGCGGCTGTCATTCGTGCGGCAGGCACTCCAGCGGTCGTCGAGACCCCGGGCGCGGGTCACGCGTCCGACATTGCACTATTGCGCAAGCTGCTCACTTGATCGCGGCAGGTTCGTCATCCACCGCTACCCCGGCGACGGCGTCCGGATGCACGGCATCGCGGATCACTCGGAGGGCGTCGGTGAGCGCGGACAGCTGATCGTTCGTCAGCCGTCCGGTGAACCATTTCTCCACATCGTCCAGGTGCGGCCCTAGCACGCTGACGACGCGCTCCATGCCGGCCTCAGTGATCTGAGCCCAGGTGCCGCGCCGGTCGGTCTCGCAGCTCTCCCTTGCCGTGAGCCCGTCGTGCTCCAACCTGTCGACCACTCGAGTGATGCCGCTGGTGGACAGGCTGGTCTGAGCGGACAGGTCACTCATGCGTAGACGCCCACCAGGAGTGCGAGCCAACCGCAGCAGCACTTCGTATTCGGTCTCGGACAACCCGTACTCCGCGAAGCGAGGCGCCAGCTTCGCGACCAGACCCAGATGGGCCTCCACGAACAGCCCGACTGCCGTCAGCCGTGGGTCGTTCAACAGTGGGGACGCCATGCAACAAATAGTATCAGCGGACAACTGTTGTTCTGAGGAATATTGTTGAGTGGAAGATTGCTGAGTCACACATACACAGCTTCACCGACTCAAGGAGCCTTCCCATGACGCAGACCACCATGCCCGCGACTCGCGATTGGCAGGACGTGAGCCTCCCGCTGCCGGGCACCTTCCGCATCGACCCCGCGCACACGAACGCCGGCTTCGTGGCGACGCACATGATGTTCACCAAGGTGCGGGGGCACTTTGCCGATGTGTCCGGAACCGTCACAGTCGCCGAAAACCCGACGGACTCGGTCGTCGAGCTGTCCGTCAAGACCGCGAGCATCACCACCGGCTCCGACGACCGCGACAACCACCTGCGGTCCGCCGACTTCTTCGACGTCGAGAACCACCCCGAGATGACCTTCCGGTCTACGAGCATCCGGCACGTCCGTGGCGCGGAGTTCGCCGTCACCGGTGACCTCACCATCCGCGGCGTCACCAAGCCGGTCGAGTTCGCCGTCGTGTTCGAGGGTGTCGGCATCAACCCGTGGGGAGCCGAAGTAGCGGGAGTCAGTGCGCGCGCCGAAGTCAACCGCGAGGACTGGGGCCTGACCTGGAACGCCGCCCTGGAGACAGGTGGCGTCCTGGTCGGCAAGAAGGTCACGCTCAACGTCGAGGTCCAGGGCGCGCGCGTCTAACCCCACCCAGGTCCCGCACTCCTACCCCGGCCCGCGGCCAGAGCGTGCGCGGTGCCAACCACCTCGTCGATCATGCAAGAGTGGGGCGACACGCCGATTTGTGGGCACCTGCCGAAACCGCGGGACTCCTGCGATCCGGCGTGTCGCCCCACTCTTGCATGATCGACGTGGGGTTGTTTCCGACTGCCGGCTCGCACCACGTACGCTCGTGCAGCGTGGCGCTCCAGGTACGCGAGATCTCCCGCGAGGAACACCTCGCAGCCATTGCCGACCGCCCTGCCGTGAGCTTTCTGCAGACGCCGGCGTGGGGCGACGTCAAGCGCGAGTGGCGGGCAGAGTCGGTGGGCTGGTTCGACGGCGACTCCCTCGCTGGCACCGCGCTCGTGCTGTACCGGCAGGCACCGCGAATCAGGCGCTACCTGGCATACATCCCCGAAGGCCCGGCGATCGACTGGACCGACGCAGCCGAGAACGGGCTGGCCCGTTGGCTTGATCCGCTGGTCGGCCACGTGAAGGGACGCGGCGCATTCGGCCTGCGAATCGGACCGCCCGTGCAGGTCCGCCGGTGGAGCACGGCTACGGTGAAAGCCGCGCTCAGCGACGACGTCGTCGCCAAGCTCGGCGATCTGGTCCCGGACGCCACCAATCTCGACGGAATCGCACTCCTCGACCAGCTGCGGGAGCTCGGGTGGCGGCAGCAGGCCGCCGAGGGCGGGTTCACCGCCGGGCAGCCCCAGTTCGTCTTCCAGGTTCCACTGGCGGGCCGTGACGAGGACGACCTGCTCAAGGGGTTCAACCAGCTGTGGCGCCGCAACATCAAGAAGGCGGACAAGGCCGGGGTGGAAATCAGCCTCGGCACTGCCGACGACCTAGCGGCATTCCACCAGCTCTACCTCGAGACGGCGCACCGGGACGGCTTCACTCCGCGCCCGTTTCAGTACTTCCAGGGCATGTGGCGCGCGATGACCGCCGAGGCGCCGGACCGGCTACGGCTCTACCTGGCTCGCCACGACGGAGACCTGGTCGCCGCCACGACCATGGTCCGCGTCGGCGAGCACGCCTGGTACTCCTACGGCGCATCGTCGACCGAGAAGCGAGACGTCCGCGGCTCCAACGCCATACAGTGGCGGATGATGTGCGACGCGCTGGCTGACGGGTGCGCCGTGTATGACATGCGCGGGATCACCGACACCCTGGACGCCGATGATCCTCAGGTGGGCTTGATTCGCTTCAAGATCGGCACCGGTGGCGAAGCCGTCGAGTATCTCGGTGAGTGGGACCTGCCGATCTCGACGGTCCTCTACACCGCGTTCGACCTCTACATGAAGCGAAGGAGCTGAGCCTTCGGTGCCTCTCATCCTTCAGGTCGACGCGGGCCCTTGGCGCGACCATCTCAAGTCGTACGTCGGGACGCACGCGGGGGTCGTTCCAGTCGCCAAGGGCAACGGCTACGGCTTCGGTACGACCGTCCTCGCGTCCGAAGCCGCCGCCCTCGGCGTTCCGACTCTGGCGGTCGGCACGTACGACGAACTGTCCGCTGTGGGAGCCTTTCCCGGTGAGACGCTCGTGCTCTCGCCATGGCGACCAGGCGCGGCGGTCACGTCCAGGCCCGTCATTCACACCGTGTCGCGACTCCGCGACCTGCGTGAGCTGGCTTCCGAACACGATCAGCCGGACGTCGTCGTGGAGGTACTCACGAGCATGCGTCGCCATGGCATCGATGCCGGCGAGGTGGCCGATGCGGCGACGCTGCTCGACGGGGTGCGTTTTCGGGGTTGGGCACTTCACCTGCCGTTGGCCGGAGACCGGCTCGACGAAACCGGCCGGCTCGCGGGCTCGCTGCTGGCCGCCGCTCCCGGGCCGCTGTGGGTCAGCCACCTCGACCCCCGGGACGCCGAAGCGCTCTCCGCCGAGTTGTCGGCCGAAGTTCACCTGCGGGTCGGGACGGCCCTGTGGCTGGGTGCGCGGTCGGCTCTGCGCGCAAAGGCAACCGTGCTCGACGTCCATCAGGTCCCGCGCGGTGGAAGCTTCGGGTATCGCCAGCGCCGGGCACTGCGTTCTGGACACCTTCTCGTCGTCGCGGGTGGCACCGCTCACGGCATTGCACTGGAAGCCCCCACGCCTGCCGCGTCGCTGCGCCAGCGGGCCGTGGCGTTGGCCAAGGGCGGGCTCGAGGCGGCCGGCTGGGCCTTGTCACCGTTCTACGTCGGCGGCAGGCAACGCTGGTTCGCCGAGCCTCCCCATATGCAATGCTCGATGATCTGGTTGCCATCGGACGTCAAGGCGCCGGCGGTGGGAGACGAGCTGGACGTCGATGTGCGCTTCACCACCACCTCGTTCGACCAGATCCGCTGGACCTGACCGACTTCATCCCTCGACTGTCACCCCTCGCCTGTCACCCCTCGACTGTTGATCATGGGTGGATAGGCCTTTCCAGGACCGTGGAAAGGGTTATCCGCCCATGATCAACAGTCGAGGATCAGCGTGGTACCGGCGGCGGCGCTACCCTGCCCAGCGGCTGGTCAGGTACGTCGCGGCCCAGATCGCCATCAACGGCACACTGACGCTGAGGTACGCCCACAGGACCCAGCGTTGCCGCACCGCGACCACAGCCAGGCCGATCCAGAGCGGCCACCACAGCAACATCGCGCGGGGGACCGAGAAGTACCAGTACGACGTGGCGAACGCCACGACCTGCAGCCCGACCCAGGTCGCCTCTCCCCACCGCCGCAGCAGCAGCAAGGCGGTCGTGAGCGCTATGCCGATCAGCACAGCGACGATCTCAGCCCGGAACATCCAGACGAAGTCGACTGACACGGCTCCACCGAAGGCGGCGCGCCACGTGTTTGCGAACGAGTCCCAAGGCCAGGTGAACGTCCGGTTCCACTCCAGGGCCTGCGCGCTGAGCCAGGCCAACCAGTCTCCCGTCAGCCAGCGCAGATAGCCCGTCCACGCCAGCATGGGAACAGCCGGTGCGAACAACCAGGCCAGACCACCGAAGCCCCGACGGTGGCGCGAGGTAAGCCATTCGACGACCAGCGCCGCTACGAGGAACACCCCACTGACTCGGACCGTGCAGGCAAGCGCGGCCAGCACGCCTGCCGGTGCCCAGCGTCCCCGGCGCGCGGCCAACCACGCCGGTATCGCCAGGGAAAGGAACAACGACTCGGTGTACGGCGCGGCCAGAAACACCGCCGGTGGAGCGAACACCCAGGCCACAACCGCTAGCCGGCCCGCTCCGGGACCACCTTCCAGGTCACCGAGCCTGGCCATGGCGACTGCTGCGACAGCGCCCGCTACCAGCGAGATCAGCAGGCCGGCCAGAACGTGAGGGAGCCCCACGAGGTTGCCGAACCACAGCAATGCGGGGAAGCCGGGGAAGAAGGCTTCGTTCGGAACACCGGTGGGCTCGCCTCCGTATCCGAATTCCGCTATGCCCCGGAAATGGTAGAAGTCCCACTGCACCCAGAGGTCCAGGAACGGCCGTACTACCTGGTCGGGGCCGAGCAGCAACCAGGCGGTCGTTCCGGCAACGACAACGATTGATACCCGGCTCGCCAGCCAGACCAGGAGCGCGTCACGATCCGTCGCATGCACCCGCCGCCAAAGCCGTTGCCATCGGGGGTGCGTGGCTGACTCCTCGATGATCAAGTGGCCCGAAGTAGCCGGAACACGCCGGCGTGTTCCACCAGCTAGGTCCACATGATCATGGCCGCGCTGGTCGTCGTCGGGTTGAGTCATGTCCGCGCCAGGTTCGGCCGGACCGGGGCCAGCGGATCAGCGTACGGTCGGACCGGGTCGTAGGCGGGCCGGACGATGTCTCGAACGACGAACGCCACCAGCCACAGCAGGCCTATGACCCTGATGGCAACGGCGGCACCGTACTGTGCCGGCGTCAACTCTCCCGCCAAGTACCACCAGACGGCGACGAAGTACACGACCTCTGCCAATTGCCAGATCAACACGTCGCGCCAGCGTGGCCGGGCCAGCACCGCGAGAGGCAGCAGCCACAACGCGTACTGAGGTGACCACACCTTGCTGACCAGCAAGAATGCGGCGACGGCCAGGAACGCGAGCTGTGCCAGGCGCGGCGGCTCGGGTGCGGTGAGTGCCAATACCACGATGGCGAGCAGCAGAACTACGGCGGCGGCGACCACGACCAGGTTGATCGGATCGGGCAGCGACACGTCGTTGAGGTCCAGAGCGAACCAGATCGACCCGAAGTCCGCGGCCCGCTCGGTGTTGAAGGTGAAGAACGCCTTCCAGCCGTCGGGAGCCCACAAGTAGACCGGTAGGTTGACCGCGGCCCAGGTGATGATGGCTGCCCCCACCGCCGCCGCGAACTGCCCGGCGTCCTGCCGCCGCCGCGGCGAGCGAACGACGACCAGCAGCAACACCCCCAGCAGCAGGACCGGGTACAGCTTTGCCGCCGTGCCCAGTCCCAGGAACACGCCGGTAAGGGCGCCGCGCCGCCGGGTCCAGGCCAGAATGGCGAGCGATGTGGCGGCCACCGCGACCAGGTCCCAGTTGATCGTCGCAGAGAGCAGCAGGACCGGAGACGCCGCCATGAGCAGGCCGTCCCACGGGCGCCGACGGATAGTCCGCGAGGTAGCGAACACGG
>Ga0214469_1000682_pt1 | contig 11952 bp, 11 predicted proteins | sample RVTome_10_FD_187340 | JGI IMG/M metagenome (GOLD analysis project Ga0214469, IMG submission 187340) | Soil microbial communities from uranium-contaminated site in the Upper Colorado River Basin, Wyoming, United States - RVT153D57 HiSeq ... | reverse complement strand
ACGGAATCAGCGAGGAGATTTTTCGCGTGGGCACCGCAGTCGTTGACATCGTGCTGGTCGACGATCATCCGCTGTTCACCCGCGGCCTGACGCTGTTGCTCGCTGCCGCCGGAGAGGGCGTGCGCATGGTGGGCTCGACGGCGGATGCGGCGATGGCCGTCGACCTGGTCCGGCGTCACCACCCGGATGTGGCGGTGCTCGACCTGGCCATGCCGCCGCCCGGAGGACATGCCGCCATCCGTGCGGTCAAGCGCGCCCATCCCGCGGTCCGGGTGCTGGCGCTGTCAGGATTGACCGATGAGCACCAGCGTCTCGAGGCGCTGCGCGCCGGCGCGGACGGGTTCCTGCCCAAGACCTCGGAACCCGAGGACCTGCTGCACCCGCTGATGGCGTTGGTCCAGGGCTACAGCGTGGTGCCCGCGGAGCTGCTGCGCGGGCTCGTGGACGCCTCGGACCGCCCGGCCGGTGGCCTGGTCGACGAGCTCGACGACGAACAGCGGCGCCTGTGGCTCGCCGTGGCCCGCGGCGACAGCACCGACGCCATCGCCGACGAGTGGATCGTGTCCCAGCGGACCGCCAAGCGGATGGTCGCCGCGCTGCTGCGGCGGATCGGCGCACGCAACCGCATCGAGGCCGCCGCACTGGCCGGTCGCAGCGGCCTGCTCGACGACGGCTTGCGCGACCGCGAGGTCTGACCGGACACGACGGCCCCCACGGGACACCACCTGGCCCTCGCTCCGGGCTGGTCCACCCTACGGTGCGGTCACGGCAGATGGCGCCCCCAGGAAGGAACATCGCCATGATCCTGCGCAAACGCACCGTTGAGCTCCTGGCCGGCGCCGACCTGCCGGCCGATCTGCAGCGCCTCGTGGACCGCGTCCTGGTGCTCGGTGGCCTGCCGTGCTCGATGATCGCGACCCGTGCGTCCCAGCCGCCGGTGATGACTGTCGGCCTCGACCGGGCGGCGGCCCTGCGGCGCCTCACCGAACGGCTCGACACCGCCGGACGCCGGTCCGGAGGCGTTGCGCCGGTCGAGCCCCGGTTGCTCGTCTAGGATGCGTCAGCCTGGCGAACACCGGCCAGGCGGTCACGGAGAGGGCGGCCGGCGGATGGATCCCGAAGTCCTCGCGCTCGTGCGGGACGCCGAGCGCGAGCTGCGACGCCTGCTCACCGACCTCGCAGAGCCGGCCGACTGGGAGAGCCGGGCGCGCTCGCTGCTGGCGCTCCAGGCGATCGCCGCGACGCTGGTGGACGCCTCACGCCGGCACGCCGAAGATCTCGCCCGGGAGGCCGGCCGCCTCAGCCAGGAGGCCGGCCGCCTCAGCCGGTCCGATGATCCCGAGTCACCGCTGTGATCGCCGCGCAAGACCCACGGCGGTTGGTTCCGGTCCGTCCGGCCCGGCGGCCCCGGCCACGCCGAACACGGCGCCGCGACGGCCGTCCCGTCCTCGCCAGGCTCACGGTGCCGAGGTGCCAGGGGGTCCGTTCCCACGGCGCTGCCCATTGTGGGGTACGCCGAGCAGTCCGCTGGTGATCAACCCCGCGGCCATGCCGATCGCCACGCCGCCGACCACGTCCAGTGGCAGGTGTGCACCGGCGTAGATCCGGCCGAGGCCCACGAGCGCGCAGAGGACGACGACCACCGCCCGTCCGCGCCACCGCAGGTAGGGCCACGCGGCGGTTGCCATGGCCGTGGCCACCGCCGCGTGGCCCGAGACGAAGCCGAGGCCGTGCGTGCCCTCGTGCAGCACGACGTCGGGGAGCAGGACGTTGGGCCGCCCACGCGCGACGGCCTGCTTGACGAGCTGTGCGAGGGCCCACGCGCCGTAGGCGCTGATCAGCACCGCGGCCGCGGGCCGCCACCGCCGCCACGCCAGCGCCGCCGCGCCGGCGACGGCCACGGGCGCGGCGAGGTTGCCCAGTTGCATCACCGGCCACAGCAGTGGCCAGAACGCCGGAGTGGCGTGGTTCACCCACCGGAAGACGACGGCTTCGGATGTGGGGACCAGCGGGCGGTTGACCAGGACCCAGCTCACGGCGATGACGACCGCGGCGGCGACGATGCCGGCGACGAGGCGCCGGTACGGGCGATGGTGCGCCGCCGGTGGGGCGTGGCCTGATGACGTGTCAGACACCTGATCCTGCCCTGCGTGGATGTGGTCCGCGTGCCGTCGCGCAGCGGTCCAGAGGTCATGTGGAGCGCTGACAGGACCGACAGCGGTGGCGGGCCATTGTCGCACGTCGTGTCCGGTGGGCGGGGTGCAGGGGGCAAGACCGGTGAGATCGCGGATAGCGCGGTGGTCGGGCCGGGCGTACGTTCATGTTGCGCATCTTCCATGCGGGAACCGCCCTGCCACACGAGGAGGCAACGTGCGCGCTGATCGCACGGAGGAAGCACCGCCGGGATCCCGGAAGGTGGGGCTCCGCGCGTGGCTGCGCCCCGCCGTGTCGGTCGCCGTGGTGGTCGCCATCCTGTGGGCCGGACGCACGCTGGTGGACTGGTCCGAGGTGTGGGCCGCCATCCTCGACATGAGCTGGCTGGAGATCACGACACTGGTGCTCGCCGCGGCGTGGAACATCGCGACCTACCTGTTCGTGATGATGGCGGCGATGCCGGGTCTGAGCTACCGCGACGCGTTCCTCGTCGGCCAGTCGTCGACCGCGGTGGCGGCGACCATCCCCGCCGGCAGCGCGCTCGGTGTCGGCATGACGTATTCCATGTACTCGTCATTGGGTCACTCGGGACCGGCGATCGCGCTGGCCACCGTGCTGACCGGCATCTGGAACAACTTCGTCAAGCTCGGCCTGCCGGTCGTCGCGTTCGCGATCCTGGCGGTCATGGGCGACGCGGGCGCCGCGGAGTCGACCGCGGCGCTGATCGGCGTGACGGCGCTCATTGGCGCGATCGTCGTGTTCGCGCTGATGTTGCGCAGCGACGCACTTGCCAGGCGCGTCGGCGCCGTGCTGCAGCGCATCGCGACCCCGGTGCTGCGCCTGGCCCGGCGCGACACGGACGTCGGTTGGGACGAGGCGACCGTGCGGTTCCGCCGTCAGACGATCGGCCTGCTGGGAAACCGCTGGCACGTGTTGACGGCGGCGACCGTGATCAGCCACCTGTCGCTGTACATCGTGCTGCTGCTGGCATTGCGGCACATGGGTGTGTCCGACGACATGGTCGGATGGGCGCAGGTGCTCGGAGTGTTCGCCCTGACGCGCCTTGTCACGGCGCTGCCCATCACCCCAGGTGGCCTCGGGCTCGTTGAGCTCGCGCTGACGGCCGGTCTGGTCGTCGCCGGAGGTCCGGAGCCCAGAGTCGTCGCCGCGGTGCTGATCTACCGCGTCCTCACGCTGTTCGTGCAGGTGCCGATCGGCGCAGCGAGCTACCTGTACTGGCGGACCACAGAATCCCGTCGGATGCATGCGCTGGAGCTGTCGCGATCCGGAGGCAGCCTGTGACGGCCACGAATCCGTCCTCATCGACCAGAAGTGGTGGGCCGGCCGGCGTCGCCGAGCACCGCGGTCAGCGCCGTCGCCGCCCGTCGGGCGAGCCGGCCCCTCTGCCACGCGGGACGCTGCAGACCAGCGGGACCGCGTGGCTGGTGCTGGCCATCGGCGGCCTGGTCATGTCGCTGGCCATGCTGATCCAACCCACCGCGGCGTTGCTGACGCAGCTGGACACCGCCATCCTCGAACGCGTCTCGCTGCTCCGCGCCGACGGTGTCTCTCCGCTGATGCGCGGCGTCCAGGCGTTCGGCTCCCAGTGGACCATCCGCTTGCTGTGGTGGGCCACGATGCTCGTGCTGGTGGTCTTCCGCCGCTGGCGTCACCTGTTCGTGCTGCTCATCTCCATGTTCATCTTCGACGCGCTGCTCGACGCGCTCGTGGTGCTGTTCGCGCGCGAACGGCCCGTGAGCGTGGAGATCATCGGTGCCTGGGACGGCTTCTCGCATCCCTCGCGCCCGGTCGCCATGCTCGCCTTCGCGCTCGTGGCGATGATCTACACGCTGGCCCCGCACGGTACGGCGCGCAACCGCGCCAAGCTGGCGATCATCGCGCCGATCACGGTGCTGGTCGCCGCCCGCCTGTACCTGGCGGTCGACCATCCCACCGACATCGTGGCGGCCGTCGGCCTCGGGGTCACGATCCCGCTGGTGGCGTTCCGCAGGTTCGCACCCGACAACCTGTTCCCGCTGGTCAACCGGCGTGGCCGCGCGGCACACCTGACCATCGACGACCGGCGGATCCAGGCGATCCACACGGCGTTGCGGGACCAGCTCGGCCTCCGGCTGCGCAGCGTCGCGCCGTTCAACCTCGAGGAGTCGTTCGGCTCCACCCCGCTGCGCATCGTGCTCGACGACGACACGGTGCTGTTCGGCAAGCTCTATGCGGCCAGCCACATGCGCGCGGACCGCTGGTACAAGCTGGGCCGGACCCTGCGGTACGGGCGGCTCGAGGACGAGCGGCCCTTCTCCACCGTGCGCCGGCTGGTCCAGCAGGAGGACTACATGGCCCGTGTCATGCGTGATGCCGGCCTGCCGGTCGCCGCGCCCCACGGCTTCGTGGAGCTCACACCCGAGCGCGAGTACCTGCTGGTCACCGACTTCATCCCGGATGCGCGCGAGAGCGGCGACGCCGAGATCACCGAGACGACGATCGACCACGCGTTGCGGGTGGTCCGCGACATGTGGGACGCCGGTCTCGCGCACCGCGACATCAAGCCCGCCAACGTGCTCGTGCGTCCCGATGGGCGCATCGCGCTGATCGACGTGTTCTTCGGGCAGATCCGGCCCAGCCCTTGGCGGCAGGCCGTCGACCTGGCCGCGATGATGATCGTGCTGGCGCTGCGGACCGACGCCGAGACCGTCTACCAGCACGCCCTGCGCTACTTCACGCCGGAGGAGATCGCGGAGGGCTTCGCCGCGACGTCGGAGGCGACGCGACCCTCCTTGCACCGCATGATGCGCACGGACGGTCGCGATCTGCTGGCCCGGTTCCGGCAACTGGCGCCGCCTTACCCACGCATCCGGGTGCAGCGCTGGAGTGCACGGCGCATCGGGCTGACTGCGGTGGTCCTGATCGGCGGCCTCATCATCATCTCGATGCTGGTGAGCAGCCTCCACGAAGCGGGACTGCTGTGAGGCGCGCGACGCTGGCAGCCTTCGTCGCCGCGGCGCTGCTGCTGACGGGATGCTCGGCCGCCGAGTTCGCCAGCGGGCGGTTGCCCACGTGTGGCGAGGCAGGTGCGAGGACGACGTTCCTCATGGCCCAGGCGGCACCGGACGCAACGCTGGTCCCGTGCCTCGCTCCCGGCGCCAAGCCGGCGTCGTGGACGCTGGAGGACATGAAGATCGACAGCGCGGGTGCACGTCTGGCCTTCGTCGCCGACATGATCAGCGATCAGCCACAGCGCGTCGAAGTGCTGTTCAGCGGCGCATGTGACGTGTCCGGCGCGGTGTCGGTCCCCTCCGACGAGCAGGGCACCGAGCGGTTCGAGCACGTCGACAGCGTCGAAGGGGGATATGTGGGGCAGCGGTCCTACGTGTTCGACGGTGGCTGCGTGATGTACCGGTTCACGGCTCCCGGCGAAGGATGGTCCGGGTTCGTGCACGACGCGTCGACGGTGCTGACGTTCATGCCGCGTGCCGAGGTCGTCCGGCTCCGTGACCTCGCGCTGGCCCCACGGTGAGCCGGCACGCCTTCGCGGCCCTCGCGGTCGTGGTGTGCCTGACCACCGCGTGCAGCACCCGCGACGTCGATGTCGCGGCGGCCATGCAGGAGCCGGCACGCGCCGCGGCGGTCGAGCCGGCGGACGCGATCACGGTGGGCTCCTTCGACTTCGCCGAGAGCCGGATCGTGGCCGAGATCTACGCCCGGGCGCTCGAAGCCTCGGGGTTCCCGGTCGACCGCGCCCCGGGGGTGGCTGCGCGCGAGGTGCTCGCACCCGCGCTCGAACAGGGTCTCGTCGACCTGATCCCCGAGTATGCGGGCACTGCGCTGGCGTTTCTCACCGGTGATCCGTCGGCCGCGAGCGCGGATGCCGCCGTCACGCACGAGCGCCTGGTCGATGCCTACGCCGTCAGGAACGTCGCCGTGCTCGACGGCGCCGAGGCACAGAACCAGAACGCGCTCGTGGTCCGTCGCGAGACCGCGGAGCGCCAGGGGCTCGCGGACATCAGCGATCTGTCACCCGCCGCGGCGAACATGGTGCTCGGCGGACCGCCGGAGTGTCCGTCGCGGCCGCTGTGCCTGCTGGGCTTCCGCGACGTCTACGGGTTGCGGTTCGAGCGCTTCGTCCCACTCGATGTCGGGGGTCCCGTGACCATCGCGGCGCTCGAGGGCGGCGAGGTCGACGTCGCGGTGCTCTTCAGCGCCGACCGGCCCAACATCAGCGACCAGATGACCTTCCTGGTCGACGATAAGGGGCTGCAGCCCGCCGAGAACATCACACCGGTCCTGCGCCAGGACGTGCTGCGGGCATACGGAGCAGACCTCGAGCGCCGCATCAACGAGGTGACGCGGCGTCTCACGACGGCGGACCTCGCCGATCTCGTGCGCCGGGCCAGCGTCGACCGCGAGGACCCCGCGCGACTCGCGGATGCATGGCTGCGTCAGGCGGGCCTGCGCTCCTGACCCTGGGACGCAGCAGCGGTCATCGACGGCGCAGGGAGACCCATGTCAGCGCGATGCCGGCGACGGCCACGACCGGACCGATCGCCGCCCAGATGGTGGCGCCGCTCATGAAGCTCCCGCCGACGTAGCCCAGTCCCTGGAGTGTCCAGACCGCGCCAGCGAGCACAAGGAGGACCCCTCCGCCGGTCAGGATCCACTTGGTCACGGGACCTCCACACATGATGTTGGTGGTCGTTCCGGGGACCACGAACGAGTGGCGTGGAAGCGTACCCTGTCGGCACCCGAGTCAGGAGCGCATGCACGGTGGCTTTCTCGGCACTGGACCGCCAGCCCGACCTTCCCGCGATGGAGCTGCGCGTGCTGGAGCGCTGGCGGCAGCGCGACGTGTTCCGCCGGTCCATGCAGGCGCGCGAGGGCGCCGACCTGTTCGTGTTCTACGAGGGTCCGCCGACGGCGAACGGCCGGCCGGGCGTCCATCACGTCGAGGCGCGGGCGTTCAAGGACGTCTTCCCGCGGTACCGCACCATGAAGGGCTATCAGGCACCGCGCATGGCCGGCTGGGACTGCCATGGGATCCCGGTCGAGGTCCAGGTCGAGAAGGAGCTGGGGTTCCACCGCAAGCAGGACATCGAGGACTTCGGCGTCGCGGAGTTCAACGCGCGCTGCCGTGCATCGGTCCAGCGGTACGTCGGCGAGTGGGAGCGTCTGACCGAGCGCATCGGGTTCTGGGTCGACACCGACGCCGCCTACTGGACCATGGATCCCGCTTACGTCGACAGCGTGTGGTGGTCGCTGGCGCAGCTGTGGGACCAGGGGCTGATCTACGAGAGCCACCGCGTCGTGCCCTACTGCCCGCGCTGCGGCACCACGCTGTCGGATCACGAGGTCGCGCAGGGCTACAGGTCGGTCGACGACCCGTCGGTGTTCGTGCGGTTCCCGATCGCCGAGGGACCGCTCGCCGAGGCCGGTGCGGCACTGCTGGTGTGGACGACCACGCCGTGGACGCTGATCTCCAACACCGCCGCGGCGATCGGTCCCGGCATCGAATACGTGCTGGCCCGCGCGACGCCGGACGCGCCGCCGGTGATCCTCGCCGACGTCCTGGTTCCGGCCGTGCTGGGGGAGGACGCCGAGCGCATGCGGCCGGTCGCCTCCGACGAGCTGATCGGTGTGCACTACGACGCGCCGTTCGACGCCGTCGGCCCCGGGCCGGCGGGCGGCGGTCCGCCCGCGGACTGGCGCTACGTGGTGGCCGCCGACCACGTCACGACCGCCGAGGGCACGGGCATCGTGCACATCGCGCCCGCCTTCGGCGCCGACGACATGGCCACGGGACGCGCGCACGGACTCCCGGTCGTCAATCCGGTCGATGGCGAAGGGCGGTACGTCGACGCCGTCACCGACTTCGCGGGCCAGTTCGTCAAGGACGCCGACGACGGCATCATCGCGTCGCTGCGGAAGCGCGGCCTGCTGCACCGCGCAGGCACCTACACCCATGACTACCCGTTCTGCTGGCGGTGCGGGACGCCGCTGCTGTACTACGCCAGGCCGTCCTGGTACATCGCGACGTCGGACCACCGCAACGAACTGCTCGCCGTCAACGCCGAGGTCGACTGGCATCCCGAGCACATCCGCGACGGGCGGTACGGCGACTGGCTCGCCAACAACGTCGACTGGAACGTCTCGCGCGAGCGCTACTGGGGGACGCCGTTGCCGCTGTGGCGCTGCGACGGCTGCGATGACCTCAGCGTCGTCGGCTCGCGCGCCCAGCTGGGCGAACTGGCCGTCCGCGACCTGTCCGACCTCGACCCGCACCGCCCTCACGTCGACGAAGTCACCTTCGCCTGCGCGGCCTGCGCAGACGGCACCAAACGGCGGGTTCCGGAGGTCATCGACGCCTGGTACGACTCAGGTGCGATGCCGTTCGCCCAGTTCGGGCACCCCTGGGCACCGGGGAGCGCCGACGTGTTCGCGCAGCGGCTGCCCGCCGACTTCATCTGCGAGGCACTCGACCAGACGCGGGGCTGGTTCTATTCGTTGATGGCGGAGTCGACGTTGCTGTTCGGCCGGAACAGCTATCGATCGGTGCTGTGCCTGGGTCACATCGTCGACGACAACGGCCGCAAGATGTCCAAGTCGCAGGGCAACGTCATCGACCCGTGGTGGCTGATCGACCGGCACGGCGCGGACGCGCTGCGCTGGCAGATGCTGACCGACGGATCGCCGTGGGTGAACCGGCGCGTCGGCGACGCCTCCGTCGGTGAGGTGGTTCGCAAGTTCCTGCTGACGCTGTGGAACACCGCCGTGTTCTTCACGACCTACGCGGCGCTCGACGGATGGACGCCCGCGGCCCCGGCGCCGCCGGTGGCCGATCGCGACGTGATGGACCGCTGGATCCTCGCGGAGCTCGCCGATCTGGTCGGGGCCGTCGACGAGGCGCTGTGGCGGTACGACACCACGACGGCGGGGCGCCGGCTCAACCAGTTCACCGACGATCTGTCGAACTGGTACGTCCGCCGCACCCGCCGCCGGTTCTGGTCGTCGGACGCCGCGGACGGACACAGCAGGACCGCGGCGTTCGCGACGCTGCACGAGTGCCTGGTGAGCCTGGTCACGTTGCTCGCGCCGTTCACGCCGTTCATCGCCGACGAGCTGTACGAGCACCTCGTGCTCGACGTCGATGGCGGCGCGCCCGACAGCGTCCACCTGTGCGACTTCCCGCGCGCACAGGCTGCCCACCGCGACGATGACCTGCGTGCGGCCATGCGCAGCGCACGTCAGGTGGTCACCCTCGGCCTGGCCGCACGCAACGAGGTCGCCATCGGCGTGCGGCAGCCGTTGCGGCGGGCCCTGGTCACCATGCCCGACGCCGCCGGGTGGGCACAGGTCGCCGGCGTCGTCGCCGACGAGCTCAACGTCAAGGCGCTGGAGATCCCCGAGTCGTCCGCCGAGACGGTGACGGTGCGGCTCAAACCCAACTTCCGCGCGCTGGGACCGGCGTTCGGCAGGGACACCGCGACGGTCGCCGCCGCCATCAGCGCGGCGCCCGCCGACCGGGTCACCACGGCACTCCGTGACACCGGGCGGGCCACGCTGGACGTCGACGGCCGCTCCGTGGTCGTCGACGGCGAGCAGGTGCAGGTCATCGAGGAGCCGCGCACCGGCTGGACCGTCGCCCGCGACGCGGGTTACAGCGTCGCGCTCGACGTGACCATCGACCGCGACCTGCGCCTGGAGGGTCTGGCGCGCGAGCTGGTCCGCGCGCTCAACGATCTGCGCCGCCGCCTCGACCTGCCCGTCGACCAGCGCATCCACCTCGGCCTGCACGCAGACGGCGAGCTGGCGGCCGCCCTCGACGCGCATCGGGATGCCATCGCCGCCGACGTGCTCGCGGTCGACATCAGCACCGCGACCGGCGGCGACATCACGATCACCGTCGCGGGCCAACCGGTCGGCGTCACGGTCGAGCCCACCGGCGCCTGACCCGGCCGGCGCGGCGACCGCGGCGGCCTACATCGGGTCGTCGGCGGGGTGGCGGGTCGGGTCGCCTCCGCCGGCGACGATCGGCCTGCGGGCCTCCCGGTCGGCGTAGCGCTGCTTGAGCGACTCGTCCCGGATCATCTCCTGGAGCTTGACGATGCCCTCCAGCAGCGCCTCGGGCCGTGGCGGGCAGCCCGGCACGTACACGTCGACCGGGATGATCTGGTCGACACCCTTCGTGACCGAGTAGCTGTCCCAGAACGGCCCGCCACAGTTCGAGCACGAACCGAAGCTGATCACGTACTTCGGGTCGGGCATCTGGTCGTACAACCGCTTGATCGCGGGCGCCATCTTGTCGGTCAGCGTCCCGGCCACGACCATGAGGTCCGCCTGTCGCGGCCCGTGCGCGAACGGGATGACGCCGAGACGGATGAAGTCGTGGCGCGCCGCCGATGTCGCGATGAACTCGATCGCGCAGCACGCCAGGCCGAAGTTCATGACCCACAGGCTGTAGGTCCGGCCCCAGTTCAGGACGAACTTGAGGGGCTGAGGGACTTCCACGCTGTCGACCAGACCCACTTCAGCGTCCCTTCCTGTGTCAGTTCTGCCGGAGGCCGGCGCGAACGTCGTCTCCCGGCGCCTGAATCCCGACGGCCCGGGAGCCTTCGGTGGCAAGCGTACGCAGCGTCCCGGTCGAGGCCTCACGTCGGCGCCACTGTACTTGATGGTCCCGGACGCTGCGGCGCCCGACGTGCGGCGCGCGGCCTCGACGCTACGCTGCCCGGTGTGGCATGGCTGACCTGGCGAGTGGCGATGACCGAGGCGCTCTATGGGTCTGCGGGCTTCTACCGCCGCCCGGAAGGCCCGGCCGGGCACTTTCGGACGTCGGTGCACGCCTCGCGGTACTTCGCGGCCGCGGTGCTCGCGCTGGCACGCGCCGCGGAGCTCGACACCGTGGTCGACGTGGGCGCGGGACGCGGCGAGCTGCTGCGCGTGCTGCACTGGCTGGATCCCGACCTGAACCTGCACGGCGTCGAGATCGTCGACCGCCCTTCCGACCTGCCGGATGCGGTGTCCTGGTCGGCCCAGCTGTCCGACAGCGAGGGCGCTCTGGTCTTCGCCAACGAGTGGCTCGACGCCATCCCGGTCGACGTGGTCGAGATGACCGAGGACGGGCCGAGGATCGTCGAGGTCGATCAGGCGACCGGTGAGGAACGTCTCGGCGGGCCGCCCAGCGCGCAGGACGTTGCGTGGCTTGACCGCTGGTGGCCGCTGACCGACGCCGAGCCGGGTGATCGCGCCGAAGTCGGACGTCTCCGCGAGGAGGCATGGGTCAGCGCCATCGGGTCGCTGCGGCGCGGGGTGGCGGTGGCGGCGGACTACGCGCACGAGCGGAACGCGCGACCGCCGTTCGGCACCTTGAGCGCCTATTCCGAGGGGCGCCAGGTGCCGGTCGTGCCCGACGGCGGCTGCGACATCAGCGCACACGTCGCGATCGACGCGTGCGCCGCGGCGGGCGAACAGGCGGGCGCGACGGCGACGTTGCTCACGACACAGCGCGAGGCGTTGCGCGCCCTCGGGCTGCGCGGCGCGCGCCCGCCACTCGAGCTCGCCCAGACGAAGCCACAGGAGTACCTTCGCGGGCTCAAGGCGGCCGGGGAGCAGGCCGAGCTGCTCGATCCCGGCGGTCTCGGAGGGTTCGGCTGGCTCGTGCAATGCGTGGGCGTCCCCCTGCCGCCCCCGCTCGTCCCTCGCAACGACGACGTGACGGCCGTGTCGAACTGACAACCCGGGCGCGTCCAGGACCGTTCGGGCGGCGCCGTTCGGGCGTGGCGCGTGGCG
>Ga0214469_1000680_pt1 | contig 11987 bp, 13 predicted proteins | sample RVTome_10_FD_187340 | JGI IMG/M metagenome (GOLD analysis project Ga0214469, IMG submission 187340) | Soil microbial communities from uranium-contaminated site in the Upper Colorado River Basin, Wyoming, United States - RVT153D57 HiSeq ... | reverse complement strand
GAGCGCGAAGCGCGAGCGGGAGACGAGGAGGCGGCGGAGGTGTGTTCCGCGGGTCGAACGGCTACAACCTGCCGCCCCGCAACGAGCCCGAACCCGCCGCCCCCGGAGTCGGGAGCGAGCGCGAAGCGCGAGCGGGAGACGAGGAGGTGGCGGAGGTGTGTGTTCCGCCGGAGTGATTTAGGTGGCCGTGTACGTGCGGCCGTCCTTCTTCACCCGACCCTCCTTCTCGAGGTCGGCGAGCACCCGGTACATGTAGTTCGGCTTGATGCTCATCTTCGTCGCGATCTCGGATGCGGTGATGCCGGGGCGGTCTTGGATCATCTTCACCGCCTGGTCGGCACGGGTTCCCCCGCGCCGGCGACGCCGGCGTCCTGTTCCCTGCGAGCTGCGCGGCCTGCCCGGTCCGCGCCGCCCCTCCCGCCCCCCGGTCAGACTCGCAAGCGCGCGCTCGAGCTGCTTGCGCTCGGCGTCGAGCTCGCCGATCCGCTCGCGGATCAGGTTCGCCGCGTCGGCAACTGCGCTAGGTCCTTGGGGCATGTGGTTCCTTCCTGTTCAGCGATCGTTGGCGACCGAGTTGGTGTGACAGTCACACCAAACCTTACAGGCAGGCGGTGTGTGACCAACGAGCTGGTGCAACCGTCAGGAGCGACTTCGGCGCCGCGGGAGGGTCTGAAAGACCGCGTCCCAGAGCGGTGTCGAGACCCCGAACCCGTAGCGATGGTCCTGGAAGTGATGGCGCATGTGCTGCTCGCGCAGACGCTTGCCGAGCGTGCTCTTGGGCACGAAGTGATGGACGTAATAGTGGGTGTAGTCGTACACCAGGTACCCGAGCAGGAAACCGGCGAAGATCGGATAGGCCGTCGGGGTGCCGAAGATCAGGTAGAAGGCGCCGAAGAACACCAGCGCCAGCGGGATCGACGCCGCCGGGGGCATCACCAAGCGAAGCTTGTCATTCGGGTGATCGTGGTGAATGCCGTGGATGACGAAGTGCATCCGCCGCCCGATCGGATGGTCTGGCTCCCAGTGGAAAAGCTTGCGGTGCAACCAGTACTCGGCGAGCGTCCACAGCGCGAGGCCGGCGATCACCAGCAGGACGACGGTCAGCGCGGCCTGGCCCTCGTTGGCGCCGAGCACGACCAGCGCCGTCGCCACCGGCACGTAGATGATCGCCGGGACGCTCGGATGGATCCGCGAGAAGAAGTCGAGGAAGCGGTTGCGAAAAAGCGGGGGGGACGCGCTCAGCCGTGCCGTTCGCTCGTGCGCCATGACCGCGATTCTAGCGCCAGCGGCAATCGCGAGTTAGGTCTCCCTAATCAAGAGCGGCGGCTGCCGCGGGGGAACGAGGCCCGAGGGCCCGTCGGGACGGAAGGTCGAGCACGGCTCGTCGAGGTCGAGGGCGCAGAGCATATGGCGATGAAAGAAGCATTCCTCGCAGGTCGGGCCGCCGCCCTTGCGCCTCCGCTTCGGCGCCCGCCGGGTGAGCCCCAGCGCCTCAGCGATCTCGTCCGGAGGTCGCTCGACTTCGATCATCCATTCCCCTTTCGATCGTTTGCCTTCCGAGCGGCGATCTTGGCAAGCATGCCCCGTGGCCGTCGCCGGCGATCACGCAAACGCCGGGAAACCTGGTGACGGCGTCGAACGGCGGTTCCCGGCGTTTGCGCAAATAGAGTGCAGGGCGATGGAGGAGAGGCGACGAATTCGCCACGGCTGAGATGCGGCTGACGGTGCTCGGGAAGTCTCCGGCGTGGCAGGACGCCGGCGGCGCCTGCAGCGGCTATCTGGTCGAGGACGCCGGAACGGCGCTGGTGCTCGATTGCGGCAACGGGGTGTTCGCGAAGCTGCGCGCGGCCCGCGACTACACCGAGATCGACGCCGTGCTGATCTCCCACCTGCACGCCGACCACATCCTCGATCTCGTCCCATTCGCCTACGCCCTCGTCCTATCGCCCCGCCAGCAGCCGGTGCCGGTGGCCGGGTACCCCGGAACCCACGATCCCGCCCGGCCGCGCCTGATCGCCCCTCGCGGCGCCCGCGAGGCCTTTCGCCGCCTCGGCTCGGCCTGGGGCGGCGAGTCGCTGATCGAGGACGCGTTCGCGCTCGAGGAGTACAACGTCTCCTCCCGGGTCGAGATCGGCACGCTCGAAGCGCGGTTCACGCAGGTCCCCCACTACGTTCCCTCGCACGCGGTCAACCTCAGCCCTCGCTCCGGCGGCGGGCGACTGACGTTCGGCGCCGACTGCAGTCCCTCGGAAGCCCTCGTCGAGGCGGCGCGCGACACCGATCTGCTGCTCGTCGAGGCGACGCTGCCGCGCCCCGAGCGGACCGGCGTTCGCGGCCACCTGACCCCGGCCGAGGCCGGCGACCACGGCCGCCGGGCGGGGGCGCGGCGGGTCGTACTCACCCATTACTCCGACGAGCTCGACGCCGCCCTTGCCGCGGCCGAGGCGTCGAGCGCCTTCGGCGCTCCGGTGCAGATGGCCACCGACGGCGCCGTCTACGAGATCTGATCGGCGCTCGAGCCCGGCGCCCCTTGGCCCCGGTACCCTGGGCGGCGATGCCACGCGACAGGGATCTGCTGGTCAACTTCGAGCGGATGTGGCGGGAGATGGACGATCTCGTCGGCAGCTCGTTGGCCAAGCCCTCCGCTCGGCGCAGGCGACTTCAGCCGGGCTTCTCACCGCGCGTCGACGTCTACTACTCGGGCGACGAGCCACGCGCCACCGTCAAGGTCGATCTCGCCGGCGTCGACATCGAGTCGGTGGGCCTCGAGGTCGTCGGGCGCGAGCTCGTGATCTCAGGCGAGCGCCCGCTCCAGGAGACCGAGGGGCGCGTCTACCAGCAGCTCGAGATCGAGGCCGGCCCCTTCCGGCGCTCGGTCGAGCTCGGCGCCGACGTCGTCGCCGAGGCGGCGAAGGCGACGTACGAGGACGGCATCCTGCGGATCGAGCTGCCGCTGCGCCGCCGCGGCGAGGCAAGCCATCGAGTCGAGATCTCGAAGCCGGATGAGTGACGGTGGGGATCACATGCCGACGATCGAGGTCGTCGAGAACGCCGACGTCGAGGACGCGATACGCGCCCGCACCGATCAGCCCCTCCCCGACGCGCTCCCGGTCCTCCCGCTTCGCGACTCAGTCCCCTATCCGGACACGCTGACCCCCCTCGCCGTCGGGCAGGACCGGTCGGTGAAGCTCGTCAACGACGTCCTCTCGGGCGAGCGAATGCTCGCGATGGTGGCGGCCAGGGACCCGGGTGTCGAGGAGCCCGGCCCCGACCAGCTCTACGACGTCGGCGTCGCCGGCGTCGTCGCGAGGATGCTCAAGGTCCCCGACGGCAGCGTCCGAATCCTCGTCCAGGGAACCGAGCGGATCCGGATCGGCCCGTTCATCGCCACCGAGCCCTACCTGGTCGCCCGGATCGAACGGCTCCCCGACGTCGTCGATCCCTCGCCGGAGCTCGAGGCGATTACGCGCAACGTCCAACGCACGTTCACGGAGATCGTCGAGCAGATCCCGTACCTGCCCGAGGAGCTGCAGCTCGCGGTCACCAACATCGACGACCCGTCGGCGCTCTCGCACCTGATCGCCGGGGCGCTTCGAATTGCGACCGAGGAGAAGCAGGAGCTGCTCGCCGAGGTCGACGTCGGCGCCCGGATGCGCCGCCTCTCGGAGATCCTCGCCCGCGAGCTCGAGGTCGTCCAGCTCGGGTCGAAGATCCAGTCCGAGGTCCAGTCGGAGATCGATAAGGGGCAGCGCGAGTACTACCTGCGCGAGCAGCTGAAGGCGATCCAGCGCGAGCTCGGGGAGGAGGACGAGACCCAGGCGGAGGTCAACGAGCTGCGGCGGCGGATCGAGGAGGCAGACCTCCCGGAGCATGCTCAGAAGGCTGCCGAGCGCGAGCTCTCGCGTCTCGAGCGGCTGCCCGCGGCCGCCGCCGAGTACGGCGTCATCCGCACATACCTCGAGTGGCTGGTCGAGCTGCCTTGGAGCGCCACGACTGAGGACAACCTCGACCTCCGGCACGCCCGCGAGGTCCTCGAGACCGACCACTACGACCTCGAGCAGGTCAAGGACCGGATCCTCGAGTACCTCGCGGTTCGGAGCCTCAACCCCGACTCGCACGGTCCGATTCTCTGCTTCGTCGGCCCGCCGGGCGTTGGCAAGACAAGCCTCGGCCGCTCGATCGCCCGGGCGCTCGAGCGTAAGTTCGAGCGGATCTCCGTTGGCGGCGTCCGCGACGAGGCCGAGATCCGCGGCCATCGCCGGACCTACATCGGAGCGATGCCGGGGACGATCGTCCGCGCGCTGCGTGACGCCGGAACCCGCAACCCGGTGTTCATGATCGACGAGATCGACAAGACGGGCGCCGACTTCCGCGGCGATCCCTCCAGCGCGATGCTCGAGGTCCTCGACCCGGCCCAGAACGACAGCTTCCGCGATCACTACGTCGACCTCCCGTTCGATCTCTCCGAGGTGATGTTCATCGCCACGGCGAACACCCTCGACACCGTGCCCCCCGCGCTCCTCGACCGGATGGAGGTGATCCAGCTCTCGGGCTACACGGTCGAGGAGAAGCTGCAGATCGCGAAGACTTACCTCGTTCCGCGTCAGATCGCCGAGAACGGCCTTCGCCGTGGCCAGATCGGCTTCACCGACGCCGCGCTTCGAGCGATCATCGACGAGTACACGCGCGAGGCCGGGGTTCGCGAGCTTGAGCGCCAGATCGGGACCGTCTGCCGGAAGGTCGCGCGCGAGGTCGCCGAGGGACGCGCCAAGGGCAAGCAGAGGATCTCCGGCAAGCGCGCGCGGGAGCTCCTCGGGCGGCGACGCTACTTCTCCGAGACCCGCCGGCGGACCAAGGACCCGGGTGTCGCCACCGGACTCGCCTGGACCCCGGTCGGCGGCGACGTCCTGTTCATCGAGGTGACGGCGATGCCGGGAAGCGCGAAGCTGACGATCACCGGGCAGCTCGGCGAGGTGATGCGCGAGTCGGCCCAGGCGGCGCTCTCCTACGTGCGTGCGCACGCCGCCCGGCTCAACCCGGACCTCGCCGAGGGCTGGTTCGCGACCCACGACATCCACATCCACGTCCCGGCGGGCGCGGTTCCGAAGGATGGCCCGTCGGCGGGCGTGGCGATGGCGACCGGACTCGCCTCGCTGTTGACCCAGCACCCGGTCTCGAGCGACGTCGCGATGACCGGGGAGATGACCCTCACCGGGCAGGTCCTTCCGGTCGGCGGGCTGAAGGAGAAGTCGCTCGCCGCCCAGCGGGCCGGGATCAAGAAGGTGATCGTCCCCTCCCGCAACGAGGGCGAGATCCTCGAGATCCCCGAGCACGAGCGTCGCGAGCTCGAGTACGTCTACGTCGACGAGATCGGCGAGGTGCTCGAGGTCGCGATCGACGGTCGGCGCTAGCGGCCGGCAATCGGTGGCGAGACCCGAGGGCCGCGCTTCACCGGCGCAACGGAAGCTGCCCGCACACGGTTGTGGGTTGCGGCTGCGTTCGGCCCGCGCTTAGAATGCCCCCGCTTCGTCCAAGGGACCAGCGCCGGGACGGGGTTCCGGGGGGCGCCTTTAGTACTCGGGGGCACCACTCAGCCGGAGGCGCAGACATATTGGAGGTGTTAGGGAATGAAGGCACGGAGGCTGCCTGCGCTAATCGCGCTCGTGGCCACAAGCCTGGTGGCGCTCTGGGCGGCTTCGGTCGCGAGCGCCGACACGATCTCCGCCTATCACCCGGACGAGGACTCGCGGACGTTCGCGACCTCGGATGGGGGTTGGACGGGTTCGACCAGCTACACGACGGTTGTATGCATCCCGGCTGTCACCTGTCCGGCTGTGAGCAACTCTCACGCCGGTTCGGGCGGTGCCGATGGGGCCGACGACGGCTACCTGAGGACCCGGTTGCTCGGTCTCACCAGTCTGCTGACGTCGACGCACGTCGATTGGCGCAGCCCGGTGTTCACGTACGAAGGCGCCGGTGGCGAGCAGCCGGACACGGTCGCGCTGACGCTCGATCGCCGGACTGACGCCGACGCGCTCCTGCAGCTCCTCGACGGAGGCGGTTACACCGTCGCCCTCGAGAACGTCGACACCGGCACGGCGCTGACGGTGATCGACGGAGCTCCGCTGACGAGTGCCGGCAGCTGGACGAGCGTTCCGGCGGTGTCGATCAGCCCGGGTCAGCTGACGCTGGGCGATGACTACCGGATCCGAGTCAGCACCAACCTCGACCTCCCGGCGTCGGTGATTCCCAACGCCGACTTCGACTACGACAACGTCGTCCTCAGGGCAGTCCTGGAAGACGACGGGACGGGCGAGGATGGCGACGGCGACGGCGTCCCCGACGGCGAGGACAACTGCCCGGAGGTCGCGAACCCCGGCCAGGAGGACTCCGACGGCGACGGCGTGGGTGACGCCTGCGACGACAACGGCGACGAGGACGGCGACGGCGACGGCGTTCCCGACGACGAGGACAACTGTCCCGGCGTCGCGAACCCGGGCCAGGACGACCTCGACGGCGACGGCGTCGGCGACGCCTGCGACAGCGACATCGACGGCGACAACGTCCCCAACGGTGAGGACAACTGCCCGGCGGAGTTCAACCCCGGCCAGGAGGACTCCGACGGTGACGGCGTCGGCGACGCCTGCGACGAGGACGAGAGCCCGGATCCCGAGCTCGAGGATTGGCTCGAGGCCCGCGGCATCGGACCGGTCGCGCGCGTCAAGGGCAACCGGGTCCACGTCCGGGTGAAGTGCCCGCGGCGGGCGCCCGAGCGGTGCCACTTCCGCGTGCCGCTGATCAAGAACGGCCGCGAGGTCGCCAACCCGAACATCGTTCGGGCGCGCCCCGGCCTGCGCAAGTTCGCGCGGCTGCGGATCAAGCCGGGCCACGTGGCCCAGGTTCGCCGCCTCGCCCGCAACAAGCGAAACGCCCGTGCCAACGGGACCGTGACCGCAGGTGCGACCACGGCCAATGTCCGGCGCGGTGTGCGCCTGCGACTGCGCTAGCCGCAGCCGGGGGACGCAAACGATCGCAGCGACGGCCCGCCCATCCGGCGGGCCGTCGCGCGCGTTCAGGGATGGTGAGGCCGCCCGCGGTCTGCCGGGGTCCGGTCGTTCGCGGCCTTCCGAGCCGGCTACCCGCGGGCGCTCGCCGACCGTTGCGTGTCCGGCGGCTCCTCGTCGGGCGGGCGGTCAGCGAGGCGGTTCAGGCCCCGCCCCGACTCGTCGATCGCCCCCGGCGTCCGCATCGGCTCCTCGCGCGCGTACGCCGCCCGGGCGATGACGTGGGCGCCGACCGGTGTCGTCAGGATCAGGAAGCCGGCGATCAGCGCTGCCCGGGCGGCGATCGCGCCGTCGCCGGATGCGAGCGAGGCGACGAGGAACGCGATCACGCCGAGGAAGACGGCCTTGCCGGTGGCGTGGAGCTGGGTGTAGACGTCGGGAAGCCGGTACGCGCCGACCACGCCGAGGGTGGTGACGACGATGCCGAGGACGACGAGCGCGTCGGCGGCGATCGAGACCGCCGTCTGGGCGGCTGCCGCGGCGAGTGGGTCGATCGCGGACATCGCTAGAACAGCCTCCCGTCGCCGTAGAACCTTGCCGCGGCGAGAGTGCCGATGAACGCCAGCAACGAGAGGAGGAGGGCGGCGTCGAGGAAGTAGGGCACGCCCTCTGCGTCCGACCACAGCACCAGCAGCCCGACCACGAGCAGCACGAGCATGTCGAGGGCGACGATCCGGCTTCCGGCCGTTCGGGCGCGCAGGACCAGCGCCGCGCAGGCGATGATCAGGCCGGCGAGCCACACCGAGGCGGCGTAGAAGACGACCTCGTGGATCACGGGAACACCCCGCGCTGGAAGCGCTCGTAGATCTCGGCATGGCGCTCACGGATCCGCTCGGGCTCGGTGGCGTCGATGGCGTGGATCAGCATCGCCCCGCGCGACCAGTCGACGTCGATCAGCACCTCGCCGGGGGAGAGGGTGATCGCCAGCGCGGTCACCGCGACCCCGTTCGGAGTCCGCTCGCCGATCGGCACCTCGACGATCCCCGGCTGCGCCAGCGGCCGCAGCCCGACGACGACCAGCGCCACGTGCCAGGTGCCGACGATGACCTCCCGGACGACGATCAGCGAGAAAGCGGGCAGCCGGATCGCCCGCCGCGCCAGCTCGCGGGCGGGCAGCGGTGGGTCGGCGAGCAGGAAGCTGCGCAGCCCGGCGAGGACAGCCACCGAGACGGCGAGCCCGGTGGCTATGTCGAACGGGTCGAGGCTCGCGAGCGTGAGCACGTAGGTCGCTGTGACGAGGACGACGGCGACGGCACGGGTCACGGCGTGCTCCCCGTCGTCAGCAGCACCGCGGCCGCCTCGCGGCTCGCCCACAGCATCGGCTCCGGCCAGAGCCCCAGGACGAGCACGACCAGTGCGAGGGCGGCGGCGACGGCGCGGAGCCCGAGCGGGCTCTCGGCGCCGGTGCGCCGCTGGCTGCTCCAGAAGTCGTGCTGGTAGATCTGGAACATGTAGACGAACGACAGCGCCCCACCGAGGAAGATCAGCGCGACGAGGGCGACGCTGTCCTCTGATATCCCCGCCCGGAAGAGCTCGACCTTGCCGAAGAAGCCGGCCGTCGGCGGCAGCCCGGCGACGCTGAAGGCGCCGATCGCGAACGCCCCCGCTACCAGCCAGCCGCGGATCTCGGTGACGAGGAACAAGAGTGCCTTGTTCAGCGAGTTGATCACGGCATAGACGATCGCTGCCGCGAATCCCACCGGCCCGCCGATGCCGAGCGCGATCAGGACGTATCCGGCCTGGCCGATCGCCGAGTAGGCGAGCACCTCGGCCGAGGTCCTGCGCGAGATCGCCTGCAGCGCCCCATAGACGATGCTGAGCGTCCCGATCGCGATCAGGACGGTCGCCCCGAGGCGCAGCTCCGCGGACATCATCCCGGCCCCGAACCGCAGCAGCCCGTAGCTGCCGATGTTGGCGACCGCCCCGCTCAGCATCGCCGCCACGGCCGGCGTCGCGCTCGCGTACACCGTCGGCAGCCAGAAGTGGAACGGGAACAACCCCAGCTTGACCCCGAAGGCGACGAAGATCGCGACCGCGATCAGGATCGTCGCGCTCGGCTCGACCGCGTTCAGACGCTCGGCGACCGTGTCCATCTCGAGCGTGCCGGTGACGTGGTAGAGCGCCGCGACGCCGATCAGGAACAGGAACGAGCCGAGGAGGTTGACGACCGCGAAGATGAATCCGGCGCTGAGCTGCCGCGCCTCGTCGCCGTAGACCGCGAGCGCGTAGGCGGCGATCATCGACAGCTCGAAGAAGACGTAGAAGTTGAACACGTCGGCGGTCAGGAACAGCCCCGTGAGGCCGGCGGCGAGGAAGAGGACGAGCGCCGGGTACAGCCGCGAGCGGATCCCGACCGCGACCTGGTAGCAGAGCGCGGCGAGCAGGACGCCGTTCGAGAGCAGAGCGAACAGCACGCCCAGCGAGTCGGCGCGGAGCTCGATCCCGATGCCCGCCGGCCAGCCGCCGGCGACGGTGGTCTCGGGCGCATCGCCGTAGGCGCCGCCGGCGAGCACGGCGGTTATCGCGACCGTCGCCGCGAGCGCCGCGGCTGCGGTCCAACCGACCCACGCCCGCCGGCCGTCGAGCAGCGCCGTGATCGCCGCGGCGGTCCATGGAACGAGGAGGGCGAGCGCCAGGGTCATACCGAGATGTCCTCCCGCTCGAGCTCCTGCTCGTGCCGAGCCTCCGCGTGGGAGAGCTCGTCGAGGTCGACGGTCCGCGTCGAGACGTAGATCCGGTAGGCGAGGCTGAGGAGCAGCGCCGTCACCCCGAAGCCGATGACGATGGCGGTGATCGTCATCGCCTGGACCAGGGGATCGCTGAGCGTCGTCTCGCCGGTGAGCGGGAGGATCGGGCTCTCGCCGCGGCCGAGTCCGTTCGCCATCACGGTCAGATTCGCCGCGTTGGCGACGAGCACGACGCCGACGACGATCCGGAACAGGTCCGGCTTCATCAGCAGGAAGGCGCCGGTTCCGAACAGCATGCCGATCGTCGCCGCGAGAATCAGGTTCATCGCTTGCCTCCCTCGGCGACGACCGCGATCGCGTGGATGATCCCGACCGCGGCGCCGAGCACGAGGAGGAAGATCGAGGCGTCGAAGGCGACGGCCGTGATCAGCTCCAGGGTCCCGAGCTCGATGACGTCCCCGCCGGGCCTTGGGAAGTGGGTCAGGAGGGCGTCGCCCTGGAGCAGCGGCAGGGCGGTCACGGCGATGGCGAGCAGCAGGCCGACGAATGCGAGCAGGGGGATGAAGCGGATCGGCAGCATGCGCTCGGTCTCGGCGCGGCCAAAGGCCAGGTACTGGAGAAGGATCCCCAGCGCCGCGATCACGCCGCCGCTGAACCCGTCGCCGACGTCGGCGTATCCCTTCACGAGGACGGCGATCGCGATCACGATGATCGGCGCCAGCAGGAGCCGCGAGACGACCTGCGTGAGGATGCCCGTGGGCCGGTCGCTCATCGCAGCCGTCCCCTTCGAAGCAGCGCCGCGACTCCCGCGAAGGCTACAGCGACGACGGTGATCTCGCCGAGCGTGTCGAGGGCGCGAAAGTCGGCGAGGATCGTCGTGACGACGTCGTTGGCGTGGAGCTCCGGGGCGAGGCGGACGTGCTCGGCGGCGACGCTCTCGGTGGGCGTCGGTCGCGAGAGGGCGCCCCAGGCGACGACGAAAGCGACCCCTCCGGAGACGATGCCGACGAGGGGATCGCGCCAGCGCCGGCTCGACCGTGTCGGCAGCTTCGCCTCCCGCCGCAGGACCCGGCTCGGGAGCAGCGCGAAGATGCCGATGAACAGCAGCGCGAAGATCGTCTCGACGAGGACGGCGACGAGGGCGACGTCGGGGGCGCCGAAGAACGCGTACACCGCCGACAGCGAGAAGCCGACCGACGCCAGCGCCAGGGCCAGCGTCAGGTGGCGCTTCGGCAGGGTCGCGGCCAGGGCCGCGACGCAGACGAGCACGAGGCCGATGATCAGCGCCGTCTCGCGCCCGTCGATCTCGCCGATCACGTAGGCCCCCTCGGTCGGGGTCGCGATCACGCCGAGGACGACGAGGACCCCGGCCGGGAGCAGCACGGCCGCGACCCGGGTACGAAGGTCGCGCACCTCGAGATCATGGATGCGGTCGGAGAGCCGATTGAGGCCGGCGATCGTCACCCCGTAGAGACGCTCGGTCCCGGCCTGCCCTCCGAGGCGAGCGAACGCGCGCAGCGAGGACCAGGTCAGCGGGAGGGTGACAAGCGCGAGCAGCCCGAGGCTCCAGGCTCCGAGCGCCATCACGTTCTCGGCCCGCAGATCGAGGTGGTAGGCGGTGCTGAGCGTGACCGGGGCGAGGACGCTCGACTCGCCGGCGTCGCCGGCGAGGCTCGAGATCGGCGACGGCACGAGCCCGCCGGCGACCGCCGCCGCCGCGAGGGCGACGATCGCGCCGGTCATCCACTGCGGTACCCCCTTCGTCGCCACCCGGCGAGGACCGAGGAAGATCAGCGTCCAGAAGCGCGCGAGGTAGGCGAACGTGAGCCCGGCGGCGGCGACGGCGGCGACGGCGGCGATCGTTCCGCGCTCGACCGCCGACGCGAAGAACAGCTCGTCGGCGAAGAACCCGAGGGTGACCGGCAGCGCCGCGATGCTTCCGGCGGCGACCGCGCTTGCGGCGGCGACCGCCGGCATCGAACGTCCGACCCCGCCGAGCTCGGAGAGCTTCGCTCTGCCGCCGCTGGCCTCGGTGACGGCGCCCGCGGTCAGGAACAGCGCGCTCTTCGCGATCGCGTGCGAGATCACGTAGAAGGCCGCGGCACCCGCCGCGAGCGGGCCGCCGAGCCCGTACATGACGACGACGTAGCCGTACTGCGAGAACGTCGAGTAGGCGAGGACCCGCTTGAGGTCGTCGCGGCTGAGCGCGAGCAGCCCGCCGACCAGTATCGAGGCG
>Ga0214469_1000678_pt1 | contig 12019 bp, 9 predicted proteins | sample RVTome_10_FD_187340 | JGI IMG/M metagenome (GOLD analysis project Ga0214469, IMG submission 187340) | Soil microbial communities from uranium-contaminated site in the Upper Colorado River Basin, Wyoming, United States - RVT153D57 HiSeq ... | reverse complement strand
GCCCCTCGGGCGAGCGATAATCCATCCGGGCCGTCGCCGTCCCTCGCTTCGGGACTCGGTGCGGCTGCCCTCGCATCGCTCCTAGGATCCTGGCTCGCGGTCAGGCGACGGCGCCTGGTCCGCCGGCCGACGGGCGAGCAGGCACAGGCGGTAGCGGAGCGCCGGGACCCGGCCTCCCGCGAAACGCTCGAGCGTTCGGAGACCAGGCAGAAAGCCGGCGCGCCACTCCTCGCGCTCGACCACGAAGCCCGCGCGGCGGAGCTGGGCCACGAGCGCGGGCGAGTCGCGAAGGGCGATGTGCGTCTCGTTGCGCGCAAGGACGAGATCCCGCTTCTTGAGGACCTCGATCGGATGTCGCGGGTTTGGCGTGTAGACGACGAGCGTTCCACCGGGGACGAGCACTCGGAAGACCTCGGCGAGCATCCGGACGAGGTCCGCGTCGGCGAGGTGCTCGACGAGGTCGGCCGCGACCGCCTTGTCGAACGACTCGTCGGAGAACGGGAGGGCGGTGACGTCGGCGAGCTCGAAGCGAAGCGAGGGGAACGTCCTCGTCGCCGTCTCCACGGCCGCGGGCTCCGCGTCGAGCCCGACTGCCCGGCAACCGAACGTCGACGCAAAGTGGGTCATCGCTCCCCCTGCCGAGCCGAGGTCGAGAACCCGCTCTCCCGGCTGTGGGCGGAGAAGTTCGCGCACTGCCGCAAGCCGAAGGCGCGTCCAGGGCGTCTGGTCGAGGTAGACGCCCGCCATCCGCGCCATGAACGTCGCGTCATACGACGCCGGCGCACGGCCGATCCACGCGAGCCTCATGGGCTCGTCACTCGGAGCAGCAGGTAGCGGCGATCCTCGTACACCGTGGGAAAGGAGGAGACGAACGGCTCCGGATACGGCCTCACCTTGTCGACGAGCAGGTAATCCGTGCCGTAGCGGGCGAGCAACGCGCCGCGGTCCGGGTCACCGAGGCCCGCCGGGGCAAAGAAGCGAATGGTGTCCCGCTGGCGACGATACGGCCGATTCTCTCCGGTGTCGGCCGTGTGGTGAGGGATCGTCGCTGCGAGCCGAACGGCGGCCTGGGCCCCGACGCGATGGGACGTGGCCGCGTGGGCGAAGACGACGTCGTCCGTCTCGAGCTCACGCAGGGCCTCGACGAGGCCGGGCGTGAGGCCGTACGGGTCCTCCACACGCTCACGCTCGACCCCGCGGGCACTGGCGAGCGCGATCGGCGTGACGAAGGCGAGCACGACGAGCGCCGTCCAGCGCGACGGGACGAGGAACGGGTCGAGCCGCCGGCCGAGCGCGACCGCTACGGCGATTCCCGCGATGCCGCCGGCGAGCCCGATCCAGAGCGGCCAGCCGGGCCCGCGATTCGTGAGGTCCTCCGCAGACGTCACGCCGTACAGCATCTGGAGCAGGACGCCGAGGCCGAGTGCGGCCGCAACCGCCGCGATGCGGAAGCGCCCGACGACGACGGCCGCGGCGGCGATGACGAACGGCACCGGAAGGAAGTCCGCGAGCCGCCTGGCCTGCGAGACGAGCATGAGATCCGAGAGCCAGACGAAGAGCGGCGCCGCGAGCAGGAAGGCGAGAGCGGCGAGCATGCCTCCGGCGGGGAAGGCGCCCCAGCGGCGGCGCACGGCGAGCGCCGCGAGGGGAAGGAGGAGGAACGCCGCGACGAAGAGCGGGCCCCTCCCGGTGAGGTTCCCCGGCGCCATCCGAAAGCCGTCGCCGACGACCTGCAGCGCGTCGCCGTAATGCTCGAGGGCACGTGCGCGCTCGGCTTCGGGCGACCGGTGCGACGCCTGGTCGGTGATCGTCGGATACAGCCAGGCGACGAAGAGGCCGGCCGGGATCGCGATCGCGGCGAAGACCTGGGCGAAGAGGCGCGCGACGGGCTCGCGCGGCCGCTCGAACGCGAGGACGAGGAGCGCGAACGCTCCCGCCGGGACGGCAATGAGAACGAGGTACGTCGGGTGGACGACGGTGACGGCGAGCGAGGCGGCCGCGATGCTCGGCAGCAACAGCCGATCGGGGGCGCGGAGGAAGGCGAAGGCGAGCGCCAGGAGCGCCGGGACGAGCACGACCCGCGTGACCGAGGCCGGCAGCGAGAGCGTCGCGTAGGAGCCGACGCCCGGCCTCGCCAGTCCAAGCTGTGCCACCTGTGCGGCGAGCACGGCGAGGCCGCCCGCCCACGAGTCGAAGAGCGCGCGCCCGGCCGCGTAGGCCACGACGAAGGCGGGCAGTACGAGCAGGGTCGAGAGGTGGAGGACGACGTGCGCGACGTCCACCCCCGCAAGCGTCGCGACGAGCGCGAGCACGCCGTGCCAGAGCGGGAACGCGTACCCCGGGTGGAGCCCTCCGTCGGCGAACTCGTTCGCTACCGAGACGGAGGAGAGGACGTCTGTCTCCGCGAGCCGCCGTGCCCGTCCGAGGTGGAAGAGCACGTCGCCCGTGCCGAGCGACGGCGAGGCCCACCAGACGACCGCGGCGAACGCGGCCGCACAGCCGAGGACGACGAGCAGCACGCGCAGCTCGACGCGGTCGAAGCCGGGCGGCCCGGCGCGAACCGCCGGCACCGCCGCGGCCAGCGTGACAACGGCGATCGCCCCGATCGTCAGGCGGATCGTCCCATCCGCGAGGAACGTGAGCGCGAACGCTGCGAACGCGACCGTGAGGCTGAGGACGAGCGACGCCGCAAGCGCGAGCGACGGCTGCAGCGGGCGGCCGAGCGCCCCGACGATCGCGGCGCCGGGCAGAAGGAGCACGCATGCGGCCGCGGCCGCGATCCGGAGGCCGAGCCCGATCCCGTCCGCCGGCAGGAGGCGCGCGACCACGAGCGCGAGCGGAAGCCCGAGGAAGACGGCCGCGACTCCGACGCGCGGGTCGCGAAGCCGCGGGCGGGGGAAGCTCAGCCGCCGCACGCGGCCTCGGCGGCGGGGCCGGCCCCGGATGCCCACCGGCGTGGCGCCTCGCGCGATACGGCGCCGCCCATGCCGCGCGCGGCCGTCGGGCACGGGCCCGGCGCGAGTGCCGGCCCCGGCGCTCGGGCCGTCCCCCCGCGCGGGTCCGCGACCCCGGGAACGCCGACCGAGTTCCTCAGCGCCCGAGTCCCCGAACGAGCCTGGCCGCCTGCGCGAGCGCCGGGCCCGGATCGTCACGCGCGAACACAGCCTCGACGTACGGCGGCCGAACGAGCGCGGGCCGCGTCCCGGCCATGTGGGTGATGGCCCACCGCTTGCTCGTCCCGTTCGACCGTGCGGGCGGCAGGCGCGCACCGAGCAGGTCCCAGTAGGCGATCCGCGGCAGGTCCACGCCGCACGCGGCGGCGAGACCGTGCCACTGCCAGAGGCGCGGGTTCACCTCCATGAGCTTGAAGACGCCGTCGCGCGGGTCGCGCTTGAACTCCGTCTGGGCGATCCCGTGCACGCCGAGCCCGCGCACGAGCGCGAGCCCCTGCTCGACGACCTCGTCCACCCACACGGCCTCGCCGACGCGGGCCGTCCCGACCCCCGGCGGCGTCTGGCGGAGCTTGCGGCCGCAGAAGAGCCCGAGCGCTTCTCCGTCGGCCGAGAGATAGCTCCCGAGCGTGTAGAGCTCCTCGTCTCCACCGGGGATGAGCTCCTGGACGAGCGGGTCGTACGGCCCGGCGCGCTCCCACGCCTCGTCGAGCTCCGCCCGCGTCTCGCAACGAAACGACTGGCGCTCGAACACGCGCCGGAACTCCACCGGGTCGGAGGGCTTCACGAGCACCGGGAACCCCAGGTCGTCGGTCGGCTCCGACGCCGTACGCGGCGCCGGCACGCCGAGCTCCGCCGCGCGCTCGAGCTGGTGGCGCTTGCGCTGCACCCGCTCCAGCACCTCCCACGCGGGAAACGGGTAGCGGAAGCGCTCCCCGAGCTCCCCGGCCGCGCTCGCGATCGCGTTCAGATGGTCGTCGTGCGTCGGAAGGACGGGCGCCGGCCGGCCTACGGCGTCCCCCAGCCGGATGAGCAGATCCACGTAGGCGGCACGCTCCGTGAGCGGGTCCGGCGAGAGCACACCGAACCCGTAGCGCGACCGGAAGCCGAGCGCGCTCCGGCGCTGGTCGACCGCGATCACCGGGATGCCCGCCCGCGCGAGCTGGCGGATCGCGGCGAGGCCGTTCACCCAGCCGACGTCGGCCACCACCGCCGGCGGCATCGGCCAGCGCGCCAGGTACCGCTCGAGCGCCTGCACGCCCGGGATTCTAGGAACCGCCGCCGCCCCGCCCCGCGTCAGCCCTCGCGCGGCGCCCGAACACCGGGCGGGCGCTCCGCCAGAGAAGGATCGCCGCGCCGGGCAGCGACGTGGCCACGGTGACGACGTAGAAGAGGAAGCCGGTCGCGAAAGCGGCGTCGCGGTCGATCCCCAGCCGGCCGAGAAACGCGACGAAGAACGCCTCGCGAACGCCGAACCCGTTGATCGTGAACGGGACGAGCATGACGAGGAAGAGGAGTGGCCCGAGGATCACGTAGACGAGCGGGGAGAGGTCGACGCCGACCGCCTCGCCACACATCCAGATCGCGACGAGCCGGGCCGACTGCGTCACGACCGTGAGCGCCAGCGTGACGGCGAGCACGCTTGGCTGCTCCCGGTAGCCGTGCAACGCGAGATGGACGCGCTCGAGCGGCTTCTCAAGCCGGATGCGCCGGCCGAGGGGAAAGATCCGCTCCTCGAGCAGCCTGCGCGTCCGGCGCGAGAACATGAGCACGCCGACCAGGAGCACCGTGACGAGGCCGGCAAGCTCCACCCAGAGGACGACCTGCAGCTCCGAGTACCGCCCGGCCGCGACGGCGAGGCCGACGGCGACGAGGAGCAGTGTCCCCGTCGCGCCGATCACGCGCTCGATCACGACCGCGCCGGCCACCTCCGCGCGCGCATCCGGGCGGCGCCGCGCGTGCTCGACGATCCGGACCGCATCTCCGCCCATCGACGTGGGCAGCACCTGCCCGGCCGCGTATCCGATGAAGTAGAGCTTCGTCAGCCAGCCGAGTGGCTCGTGGATCCCCTTCGAGGCGAGCAGGAGCTGCCAGCGCCAGGCCATCACCCACGTAGTGACGAGGAAAAGCGCGAGCGCGACCGCGAAATAGCGGCCGTCGCTCTCCAGGACGAGCTCCGCGGTCCGCGCGACGTCGATGTGGTAGAGCAGGAAGGCGAGGATCCCCACGCTGACGAGGATCTGGAGCGCGTAGCGGAGGTTTCGCCTCACCGCTCGACGTCCCGGCCGGCGTCGGAGCCCGCTGACGACCCGGCTCGCCCGCGGCGCTCGTCCATTCGCGGGAGGCTAGCACCGGGCGCCTCGCGACCTCCCGCGTCGCGCCGTCTCCGAGCGGGTGTGGAAAGCTTACGGCGCCTCCGCCCACTTCCAACACACGAGAAGCACCCATGGATATCATCGAGGAACGAGCACGGCTGATCGCGGAGAACCGGACGCACGGCGCCGGCTGGCTGGCCCGCCAGGCCGTCGAGGCGGTCGCCGAGGTCGCAGAGTCCGGAGGCGACCCCGTGGAGGCAGGACGCCGACTGGCCGCCGCCCGTCCGGCATTCGGCGCCATCGCCGGCGCTCTGGGGCGGTTGCTCGCGCCCGGCATGGATCCGGAGCAACTCGTCGAGGAGGCGCGTGCGCTCATCGACCGCCGCGACCGCGCGGCGACCTCGATCGCGGTCCTGGCGAAGCCGGCCCTTGCTGGGCGGGTGATGACCCACTCCGCCTCGGCGACCGTCCGAGAGGCGGTTATCCACGCGGAGCCCGAGCGCGTCGTCTGCACGATCTCCGCGCCGTACGAGGAGGGCCGAGACCTGGCCGACGACCTCCGCCGTGCGGGGCTCGCCGTCGACCTCGTAGCCGACGAGGACGGCGAGCATGCCCTCGGGACCGTGGATGTCTTCCTCGTCGGAGCCGACTGCGTCTTCCGCGACGGAGCCCTCGTGAACAAGGTCGGAACGGCGACGCTCGCCCGCGCCGCCGTCGATGCGGGTCTGCCCGTCCTCGTCGCGTGCGAGACGCTGAAGATCGTCCCCGTTGACGCTCGAGATGACACGCAGGGGTCTTGGACGACCCTTGCGAGCGAAGACGAGCCGTTCGAGCTCACCCCGCCCGAGCTCATCACGCGCTACATCACCGACGAGGGCATCCTCGAGCCGGACGAGATCGCGTCGCTCGCCGACCGGACGCCGTTCCTCCGGGCGGGTTGGGAGCTCTTGCGCACGCCTGCCGCGTAGGCCTGCGCCGGGCTCGTTTAGAGTCATGCGCCGATGCTGAGCGGCCCGCTCCCCGAGCTCGGCGCCGCGGCCGGCGGGATCGGAGCCATCCTCGTCCTCGTCGCAGGCCGGCGAGCAGTCCTCCTCGGAGGGCTTGCGCTGCTCACGGCCGCCGAAGCGCTTCTCGTCACCGCGCTCGCGCGGGACGTCACCGACCTTCCGGGTGGAGCCACCGTCGCCGCCGTCGCCGTGGGCGGAGCGGTCGCGATCGCGGCCGTGGCCGTCATCCTCGTCCGCGTTCCCGCGCTTGCGCCCCTCGGCCTGCTCGCCGTCGCTCCGTTCCGCGTCCCCGTCGACGTGGGAAACGAGGACGCGTTTCTTCTCATCCCCCTCTACGTCGTGCTCGCGGGCGCGTGCACCGCACTGGCGGTGCGCACGCTCCGCGGCGCGGCGGTGAGGCCCGTGCATTTCGCCCTCGCCGTTCCCATGGGCGCCTTTGTCGCGCTCGCGGCCGCCTCGATGCTGTGGGCCGACGACCGGCAGGGCGCCGCCGTCCAGCTCGCATTCTTCCTCCTTCCTTTCTCCGCGCTCGTCGCGGTCGTGGCCCGCTCGCCGATGCCACCCACGACACCGCGCCGGCTGGCCGTAACCCTCGTGGCCGTGACCTGCGGACTCGCGCTCGTCGGCCTCTGGCAAGTGCAGAGCGGGGAGCTCTTCTTCGCACCCGACGTGGAGGTGTCGAACGAGTACACGAGCTACCAGCGCGTGACGTCCCTCTTCAACGACCCGAGCATCTACGGCCGCCACCTCGCCGATGCGATGGTGGTCGTCGTCGTCACGCTCTGGGCCGGGACCGTCGGGCTCGCGGCCGGAGCGGGGCTCCTCGCGCTGCTCTGGGCCGGGCTCTTCTTCTCGTACTCGCAGTCGAGCATGGTCGCGCTCTCCGTCTCCGTCCTCGTCGTCAGCCTCGTGTCGATGCGGTCTTCGCTGCGCCGTGTCGTGGTCGTCGTCACCCTGGCGGCCACGATCGTCGTGGTCGGCTTCGTCGCCGTGGTCGCGCGCGACGAGTCGTTTCGCAGGATCACGAGCGGACGCTCGGATATTGCCGTGTCGACCTCGGGAGTGATACGGGAGAACCTCCCGCTCGGCGTAGGGATCGGAAGCGAGCGCGAGGCGACACGTCAGCGCGCAGAGGAGCGGGGTGACGCCGTTCGAAGCGTCTCGCACACGACGCCGCTCACGGTCGCCGCCGAGCTCGGCATCCTGGGGATCGCCCTCTACCTCGCCGTCCTCGCGGGCGCGGCATGGACGCTCCTCGCCGCGTACCGCAGGCGGCGCGCGTTCGCGCTGGCGCTCGCCGGCGTCACGCTCGTGATCTTCGTTCACTCGCTCTTCTACAGCGGGTTCCTCGAGGATCCGATCCTCTGGGGGGCGCTCGCGCTCGCCTCGGTCCTCGCGGTAACGGGCGAGCCCCGACGGTGGGCGCCGTGACTGCGCCGACTCGTCGCGGGCCTCGGCTACCCTCGGACGATGCGGCGACGCATCGTGATCGGCCTCGCCGCCCTCCTCGCGCTCGCACTCGCCGGGGTCGGCGTGGCCTACGTGATCTCCACCGACAAGCCCGACGCCGGCCTCGACACCGTGCTCGAGGGGATCTCGGTCGAGACCGCCGCCGAGGACGTCGAGACCGAGCTCGAGACGACGCCGACCACGACGGAGGAGTCCCCGGCGAAGAACGAGGACCCGGAGGAGCCGCCCGAGCGGTGCTGGACCGAGTTCGGCGGCAATCCGCAGCGGACGTCTGCGCTGCCCGAGGTGAAGCTCGGGCCGCCGGCACGCAAGCCGCTCTGGGCGCGCGGCTACCGCGACACGATGGAGTTTCCGCCGACCTTCTGCGACGGCGTGCTGTACGCGAACCTCCAGAAGACCGGGCGCACCCTCGCGGTCGACGCGAAGACCGGCGAGACGATCTGGGAGGTCGACGGGAACTTCAAGGCCTCCTCGCCGGCGATCTACGGCGGTCTCCTCCTCGTGAGCTCGCACGACGGCACGGTGACCGCGTTCCGCCGCCGGGACGGGAAGCGCATCTGGCGCTTCGCTGGGCCCGGGAAGATCGAGTCGTCGCCGGTCGTCGTGGACGACGTCGCGTACTTCGGGACGACGACCGGCCGCGTCTTCGCCGTCACCGCGGGCACGGGAGCGGTGCGCTGGGCGTACAACACGGGCGGGCGGATCAACGCGAGCCCCTCGATCTGGGGCGACCGAGTCTGCATCTCGACGTACGCGGGCTCGGTCGTCTGCCTGCGGCGGAGCGACGGATCGGAGCTCTGGACGACGTACATCCGGCGCGACACGTTCCGCTACGAGAGCTTCTACGCGAGCCCCTCGACCGACGGCCAGCGGGTCTACACGGTCGCGCGCACCGGGAAGGTCGTCGCGCTCCGCGCGTCGGACGGCTCCGTCGCGTGGACGCAGCACATGAACTCGCTCGGCTACGGCACGCCGACGATCGCTCACGGGAGGATCTTCGTCGGCGCCTACGACGGACTCTTCCGCTCGTACCGCGCGAGCGACGGGATGCTCCTCTGGTCGACGCGCGTGCCGGGGCGGATTGCCGGGCCCGCGCTCGTCGTCGGCGCCCTCGTCTTCTTCTCGACGTACGACGGCCGCACGTACGGGGCGCGCGTCGGGGACGGGCGGATCATCTGGCGGTTCAAAGCCGGCGCGTACGCGCCCGGCATCGCGACCGACCGGATGTACTACATGAGCATGGGCGGGATGCTCGTCGCGTACCCGCCCCGCGGGTGGCGGCGCACTGACGCCTCAGGCTAACGCCGGGTGGCGGCGGCGCCAGGCCGGCGAGCGCCGCACGCCGCGGCCGGCTGCCCGCCACGCCGCCGCGCGGAACCGGTAGCCGACGAGGCGCGCCCGGCCGGCGGGGCTCGGGCCGCCGGCGTGCTCGGGGGAGCGCAGCTCGTGGCCGAGCTGCGCGAGCAGGTCGCCCGCGACCTCCTCGAAGGCGCGGACGCCGTCGGCGTCCATCTCGGTGCGCCAGTCGCGCAGGCCCGGCGTGGGCGGACGGAGCAGGCTCTGCTGGTGCGGCTTCCCGCTCACGTCGACCCGACCCTCGTACGCGAGCATCCCGGGCTCGGGCTCGAGGCCAGCGAACGAACACACTCGGGCGAGCGCCTCCTCCGGCGAGGCGACGAGCTCCTCGTACCGGAGCTCGAGATACCGGCCCGGGCCGACCTGCCCGCCGAGCCGGCGCGCATCCTCGACCTCCGTCCGCCACTGGCACGCGAAGGCGGCGGGCGTGCGCGGGTGGGCCCAGGTCCGCGTCACGACCCCGTCGGGCATGCCGAGAAAGGACACGGCCGCGTCGCGCCCGTCGCGGATCAGATGGACGAACCGCGCCCTCGGGAACAGCCGCCGGAGGAGCCCAAGGTACTGCATGTACATCGGCGTCTTGTCGCCCCAGCGGCGCTTGCCGTGCCGCGCGGCGTACGCTTCGTAGACGGCCGCGACCGCCTGCCCGACGTCCATCCCGTCGCGCAGGCGCGGGCGGACGTCCTCGGCCGGGAGCCCCCACTCGGCGAGCGTCGGGAGCCGCCGGAGGTCGTCGAGGAACCCCGCGGCGTCGACGGGCGTCCGGTGCCGCTCCGCGAGCTGGGGAACGAAGTACGACTCGTCCGGGATCGCAAGCTCGGAGTGGCGGTCGAGCATGACCCGGAGCAGCGTCGTCCCCGAGCGCCGCACTCCGAGGACGATCAACGGGGCGGGCGCGCCCTCCTCGGTCACCGGGTGCCCTCCGCCCGCTCCCACGTGCCGGGGATGCCGCCGCGGACGTAGCGCACGACGCCGACGATCGTGGCCAGCGTGACGAGGAGGTAGTAGTACGCGAGCGCCGCGCCGGGAACGGGGATCCGCAGGCGCGAGAGCCCGGCGAGGCCGAGCCAGGCGAGCTGGACGAGGAACGCGACGACGTACACCGTGCCGTCCAGGAGGAGCGCGGTCGAGGCGAGCAGGAAGGCGAGGTGCAGGAGACCGCTCGCGTAGCGCAACGTGCGGTGCGAGAACCACTGGAAGCGGAACAGCCATGGGGTGCCGCGGGTCGGATGTCCCGCGAGCAGGTGGTACCACGACCAGCGGAACATGCGCGCCTTGCGGCCGAACTCGTCCTCGAGGTCGCGGGCGGGCTTCTCGTACGCAACCGCCTCCGGCTCGTACACGGCCCGCAGGCCCTTGCCGGCCATGAGCGCGGGAAGCGCGGCGTCCTGCCCGTACGGCTGCGGCTCGAACGCGTCCCTGCGCACCGCGTAGATCGCGCCGTTCCCGCCGGTGATCGAGCCGACCGCGGACTCCTGCGCCCTCAGCCAGAGCTCGTAGCGCCAGTAGATGCCCTCGCGGTTCGTCCCGTCCGCGCCGAGCAGCACGAGGCGGCCGGTCACGTAGCCGACCTCCGGGTCGGCGAGCGAGCGGACGAGCTTGCGCAGGGCGTCCGGCTCCCAGCGCGTGTTCGCGTCCGTGAAGGCGAGCACCTCACCGGAACCCTCGGTGTGGACGCGGTTGATCGTGGCGAGCTTGCCGCCGCGCGGGCAGCGGACGAGGCGGACGCGCGGCTCGCGGGCGGCGATCGCCTCGACGATCGCGTCGGTGCGGTCGGTCGAGGCGTCGGAGGCGACGATGATCTCGAGCTTGTCCGGCGGGTAGTCCTGCTCGAGGAGGTTCTCGACGCGGCCGGCGATCACGTCCTCCTCGTCGTGCGCCGGGACGATCAGCGTGACGCCCGGCGTCCAGTCCGCCTTCGCCACCGGACGCGGGCGCAGGCGCGCGAGCACCGCGGCGGCGAGCGGATAGCCGACGTGCGTCCAGGCGAGCGCGGCGAACGTCAGCCAGAAGACGACGACGACCGCGATCACCCGCGCGCCTCCGCCGCGGCGGGCGCGCGGTACGCGGGGAAGAACCCGTCCGTGCCGGCCGCCTCGCCGGCGAGCTCGCGGTAGCGCGCGTCGTCGTGGACGAGCCTTCCGACCCAGAACGGCCGCCCCGGCGCCGGCGAGAAGCGCTGCTTGAACTCCCAGAGCGAGTCCTCGCGCCCGCCGAGGCCGCTGCCCAGATGGAGCTCCGCGTAGCCGTTCTCCTGCCCGTGCCGCGCGGCCTCGAGAAAGAGCAGCTTGCTCGCCCCGAGCGCGAAGCCCTCCTCCGTGGCGGCGCCGAGGTGGTAGTGGAGCCACGGCGGCGTGGCAAGGCAGAGCATGCTTGCGAGCAGCTCGCCTTCCACGGAGCGAGCGTCCAGCCGCAGGAGCCGTTCGCCGAGCCCACGCAGCGTCTCCCAGTAAGGCTCGCGGAAGAAGTAGAAGGCGTGGGCCTCGCGGCGCCGCATCCCCGCCTCGTAGAGCGCGACGAAGTCGTCCAGTTTCTCGGGCGCTGCCGTGGTCGTCGCCGTGACACCGGCGCGCAGCGCCTTGCGCGCGCCGCGGCGGTGCATCGAGTGCATGCCCGCGAGCAGGTCGGCGTCCGCAGGGAGCGGCCATGTCGCCGTGTCGGCGACGCGGAGGAGGTCGAGCCGGCGCGGCGCGAGCCGGTGGTTCTCGAGGAGCGGGTGGAAGCGGAGGAACGTCGTCACGGCGCCGCGCTCCCGGCACCAGGCGTCGTACGCCGCGTAGAACGCCTCGCCGTGGCCGGGCCCGGCCGGCCCGCCGTAGCCGTACGGCGTCGTCAGGTCGGTCGCCCCGCCGGCGCCCGGAATCGGGCGCTCCACCGCGGCGAACACGACGTCGCCGGCGCGCAGGAAGCGCGGCTGGCC
>Ga0214469_1000676_pt1 | contig 12040 bp, 11 predicted proteins | sample RVTome_10_FD_187340 | JGI IMG/M metagenome (GOLD analysis project Ga0214469, IMG submission 187340) | Soil microbial communities from uranium-contaminated site in the Upper Colorado River Basin, Wyoming, United States - RVT153D57 HiSeq ... | reverse complement strand
AGCGGCTGTCCCAGGAGGAGGGCGTCAACCTCGCCGGGATCAAGCGGATCCTCGAACTCGAGGCAGAGGTGGAGGCACTGCGCCGGCATGTCGCCGAACTGTCCTGGCTGGCCGGGCACCGGCCGAGTGCGCTGTGGCCGGCGCCTCGGCGCAGCGCGCTGCCCTGATCCACGCGCGTACCCCGAGAACCGCGACTGGCGAGAGACTTCGGCGTGCCTTCACCGGCCTTGACCACATGATCATGAACCAAGTGATAGCCAGCCCCAATATCTGGCGACACCCGGACGTCTACGAGAAGGAGAACCTCGGCGTCGATCCGGACGGCGTCCTCGAGTCGGCCATCCGTGAAATCCACGACTGGGCGGGCGAGACGGTTTTGGACATCGGCTGCGGGACCGGCTTTCACCTGCCACGGTTCGCGGCCGGCGCGGCGGCGGTCGTCGGCGTCGAGCCGCACCCTCCGTTGCTGGCCCGGGCGCTCGCGCGGGCAACGGCCGACCCGCACTCGACGCGGATCAGCGTCCGCCGTGGAACCGCGCGGGCGCTGCCGGTGCCCGATGCGTCCGTCGACGTTTCGCACGCCCGGTGGGCCTACTTCTTCGGGCCGGGCTGCGAACCCGGGCTCGCCGAGCTCGGCCGGGTAATGCGTCGCGGCGGTACCGCCTTCGTGATCGACAACGATGCCCGGCGATCGACCTTCGGCGGCTGGTTTCGGCGTGCGCTGCCGTCCTACGACCCGGAGGTGGTGGAACGGTTCTGGGCTCGTCAGGGTTGGCATCGCAGGTCGCTCGACATCCGCTGGGAACACCCGGATCGAGCAACCTTCGAAGCGGTCGTCCGGATCGAGTTCGCACCCGACCTGGCCGACGCAATCCTCGCCGAGCACTCAGGTGCCTGCGTCGACTACGCCGTAAACCTCCTCTGGCGCACTTACGCCTGACCCCTCCCTCGCTGATCATGCAAAAGTGGGGGGACACGCCGCACAATCCACGGCGGGACGATCCGGGCAATTCGGCGTATCGCCCCACTTTTGCACGATCAGCGCGTTAAGAGGCCGATGCCGAGCGTGAGGGCGCCGGCGGCGAGAGACAACGCACCGATCCATACCAGCCAGATGAACCGGTTCGGTTCAGTGCGCCCGGCGCCCAGCGACGAGAAGAAGAACCCGGCGGGCATCAAGATCGCGGCCAGCGGGATGCCCGAGCGGGCAACCCAGGCAGCGAGCCCATCCAGCGTCGTCGCGTCGGTCAGGATCGCTCCGACGAGGCCCAACGTGACCAACATGCCGGCATGCCCGTGACCGGCGCGGGCGAAGGACTGCTGGAACGGCGTGGCCGGCACCACGCCTCGCGCGATCCTGGTCAGGTACCAGCCACCGGACTCGATGGTAACGATGGCGATCATCAGGATTCCGGCCAGCCGGGTTGCCTCTGTACTCAGTTCAAGCATGGTCGGGACCTCTCAAGCAGTTTCGTAACACTGTTATATAACACTGTTGCGCTAGGCTGAGTCAAGTGGGACGCAAGCGAATTCATGACGACCGTCTACGGGAGCGACTCCTTGACGCCGCCGGCCAGCGACTCGTCGAGCACGGCATCAGCGGACTGAGCCTACGAAACCTCGCCGCCGACGCGGGTACCTCGACCGCGGCGGTGTACTCGCTGTTCGGCGGCAAGCCGGCACTGCTGTCCGCGCTTCACGAGCGCGCATTCCAGCGCTTCGGCGACCATCTGGCCGCGATCGGGATCAGCGACGACCCCACCGAGGACGCCGTCCGGCTCGGCCTCGCATACCGGGCCAGCGCGATCGCCGATCCCAACGGTTACCAGATCATGTTCGGTGGCGAGGTCCGACTCGATCAGGTGAGCCGCACGGTACGAGACGCGGGGGCGAAGACCTTCCTCCCATTGCTCGATGCCGTGCGACGCTGCCTGGTCGCGGGCCATTTCCGCAACGAAGCTCCTGCCGAGGTGATCGCTACTGCGCTGTGGGCCAACGTCCACGGCCTCGTATCACTTGAACTTGCCGACTTCCTTCCGCCACACGCGGCATCTCCGGCTGACTTCTTTGAAACAGCAGTACGCGCCACGGTGCGCGGGTGGGCGGCCTGATTCATGAACGGTCGTCCTGCTGAACCGGCTTGATCCGGGCCAGCCACGTGATGTGCTTGCGCGTGGCCCGCGCGATGGCCAGCTCCGGCGTCGCCTAACCACCCGCTGAGGAGCGCAGGAACTCGGCTACCGCACTGATGTCGGCGGGGCCGTAACCGGCATCGATCGCCGCCCCGACGACCTCGCGGTTGGCCGCGAGTTGGGTGCCCGGCGCACCGGTGTCTGCCGCCAACGCCGCCGCCAACTCGAGATCCTTGGCGACGAGGTCGAGGGCGAACGCGACCGGCGTTCCCTCCGGATCGAGGAATGCAGCTCGCTTGTAATGCACGAATGGTGCACCAACTGCGCTCACGGCGATCACGTCGTACGCCGCTTCGCGATCGATTCCGGAGCGCTCGGCGAGCACAAGTGCCTCGGAAAGCGCCACGTCCAACGCGTGGACGATGCTGTTGACCGCGAGCTTCATGGTGGCGCCGGTACCAAGCGCACCGAGGTGGACCACTCGCGCAGCGATCGGCTCGAACACCGGCCGGATCCGGTCGAGCGCCGCGGGGTCGCCGCCGGCCATGATGGTCAGCCCGCCCTGCTCGACGGTGGGCACGCTGCCGGATACCGGGGTGTCGAGCAGGACCGCACCTGCGGCGCGCACCTCTCCCTCCAGGCTGCGCGGTGTGGCGGGAGACACCGTGCTGGTGTCCGCTACCACTACCCCTTCGGTCAACCCGGCGACAAGGCCGTCCGGCCCCTCGTAGGCCGCCCGGACCGCCTCGTCGTCGGCCAGCGAGACGAGCACGACGTCGGCCGCGGCGGCGGCCTCACGAGCGGTGTCCGCGACGCTCACCTTGGCCGACGCCAGCGCCTGGGCCTTGGCCCGGGTGCGGTTGTACAACGTCATCGGGTACCCGGCGTCGCTGATCCGCCTGACCATGGCCGCACCCATCCGGCCGGTGCCGATGAACGCGACCCGGCGGTCGGTCACGTGACCTCCCAGCCGCAGTCCACGTAGAGGCTCGCACCGGTGACTCCCCTGTTGCGCAGCAGGAAGTCCACGGCGTCGACGACATCTGCCATGGTCGCCAACTGGCCACCCGGCGTCCGGGACCGGTAGGCGTCGAGCACGGCATCGGGTTTGCCGGCCCAGAATGGGCTGTCGCCGACGATGCCGGGATGCAGGGCGTTTACCCTGATCGGCGCGAGTTCGAGGGCCATCGTGCGGACCAACCCGTCGACACCGCCGTTGACCGTCGAGACGGTGGTCGATCCGGGGTACGGCCGGTCCTTCGCCCGGCCCCCGAAGACCACGATCGACGCGTCCGAGCTCATCCGGGGCAGCAGAGCGTGCACCACCTCGGTGTAGCCGACCAGTTTGAGGGTGACGAGCCGCCGGGCACGTGCGATGTCGTAGTCCTTGACCGTGTTGGAGTCGCGTTCGACGGCCGCCAGGACGAGCCCGTCGACCCGCTCGACACCGGCCAGCGCGGACGCCAGGGTCTCCGGCTCGGCCAGGTCGACGGCCAGGCTGCCGGCCCCCTCACCGAGCGTCGCGGCCACGTCGGCGGCTCGAGTGGCATCGCGTCCGGTGATCACGACGGAGTCACCGCCCTTGAGCACGTGCCGCGCTATCTCCAGCCCGATGCCTGAAGTGCCGCCGATCACCACGACGGTTCGTTCGTTCATTACGTGTCGTTCCCTTCACCGAGTGCGTCCGCCAGGTACTCCCAGTCTCGCGCGAACCGGTACGAGTGCCGCGCCGGAGGCATCGGGGCCTGCGTTTCCAGCCACCGCAACGGCCCGCCCCCGATATTGCGGAAGCTGTGCACACAACCGACCCCGGCCCACGCGACGTCACCCGGGCCGAGTTCGTACTTCTCTCCGTCGAACGTGGCCTCGGTTCGTCCCTCGAGGAAGTAGTAGGTCTCTTCGAACGGGTGGTCGTGCGCGCCGGCCACTCCGTCCGGCTGGTACTGCACCATGAACATCGTCGCCAGTTGGGCGCCGAGGTCTGAGTCGACCATCATCTTCACGGTGATCCCGCTGTAGACGAGCAGGGCGGTTCGCATGCTCGCCGACACGGCCAACAGGTTCTGGCCCTGCTTGGTCACGTCCATGTGCCCGGCGGTGATATTGCCGAAGCTTCGCGTGCGTGGGTCTCGGACGTCGATCGGCACCGGATCGACGATCGGCAAGTCGGGGACGACCAAGGTGTCGCCACCGTGACCGGCCCTGGGTGTGGGCGCCTGCATTTCCGCCCACCTGACCACCGCCTGGCCTTCGTTGCGCCACCGGTGCGGCATACCGACAGGGATGAGCCCGTAATCCCCTGGTCCTACCCGGAACGCACCTTCGGGTGTGTCGACGATGCCGTCGCCGTCGACGACATAGAAGCTCGACTCAAACGAGTGGACGTGCGACGGCAGGTGGCCGCCGGGGTCCATCTCCCCGATGAAGAATCCGGTGTGGACCGCCCCGGCAGCCTCGCTGACCACCGTCCACCGGCGCATGCCCTTGGCGCCGGCGGCCCAGCCGGACGGCGGTGCGAACACCGCCTCTGCTCCCCGGCCGACGATGTGGTTCGTCGTCACGCCACCGCCTCCCCCTTCGTCCGCGCCGCCTCGACCAAGAAGTCGCGGGCCGCCTCGACCTTGGCCCGGGCGCCGTCCACGTCCGCCAGCAGTTTGCCGTCGCGCTTGCGAACGACGCCGTCGACGATGACCGTCTCGATGTTGCTCACATCGGCGCAGAGCACCACCGCCGCCACCGGATCGATGACGGGTGCCACGTTGATGCCGCGGGCGTCGACCAGCACGACGTCGGCCCGCTTGCCCGGCGTCAGCGATCCGGTCTTGTCCTCCAACCCGGCGACGTGCGCGCCGTTGATGGTGGCCATCTCCAGCATCTGACGAACGGTGAGCATGGTGTCGGGCACCGCGGTGTTGGCCTCCCAGCAGGTCGCGTTGACTCGCGACCGTTCTGCGCCGAACGCGGCTCGCATCTGGGTGAACATGTCGCCCGGCACCGTGGTGACGACGTCGACGGAGAGGCTGGGCCGCAAGCCGAACTGGTACGACTTGTTGACCGGCGGCCAGCCGTGGCCCATCTGCAACTCGACCTGAGCGGCGATCGAGATCGTTCCTCCGGTGTCGGCCACCCGCTGCCACTCGTGCTCACTGAAGTAGCAACAGTGGATGTACGTGGTGTCGGGCCCGAGCAGCCCGAGCCGGTCGAGTTGCTCGACCATCGCGAACCGGCCGGCCAACCGGCCCATGGCGACGTGGATCGTGAGCGGGATGCCCAACTCGCGGGCCAGGGCCCATTCCGCCTTGACCACGTCGTCCTGACAGAACCCCGGCCCTCGAGTGGCCAGACCCATCGTCAGCAGGCCGTCGTCGCTGCTGAAGTAGGTCTCGCGGATTCGTCGCACGTCGTCGGCCGGAATGGCCTCCGCGCTGTTGAACCAGTATTTGGCCAGCGACGTGTTGGCCGAGCCATAGGCGTACTGGGCGCGGATCCCGGTCTCCTTGAGAGCCGAAACCGCGGCGTCCGGGTGGTCGGGCGTGTTGTTGATATGCGACCAGTCGACCAGGGTCGTGATGCCGGCGTTCAGGCACTCCAGGGAACCTGCGAGGTTGCTGGCGTAGACGTCCTCGGCGCGGTATAGCGGGGCGAACGTGTCAAGCACCTCGACGAAGTAGTCGTCGAGGGTGGCGTTCGGGGCGCAGTTGCGGATCGCAGTTTCCCAGGTGTGCCGGTGCGTGTCGATGAAGCCCGGAATGACAATGCGGCCACTGGCATCGATGATCTCGGCGTCCGCGTCGATGGACGGTTGGACCGCGGCGATCCGGCCGTCCTCGATGAGAACGTCGCCCTTCTCCAGATCTCCGATGTCCGGATCCATGCTGAGCACATGGCCACCGCGAATCAGAGTTCGGTCGCTCATCCTTACCTCCTTGTAGGACGGGCTACTGGTTTGCGGTTCGTCAGTAGCCGGTGACCGACTTGATCGCGGCGGTCACCTTCTCGGTGGTCGGCATGACGATGTCCTCGAGAGAGTCCGCGAACGGCAGTGGAACGTTCTCGGCGGCGACCCGCTTGATCGGGGCGTCGAGCAGTTCGAACCCCTCGTCCGCGACGAGGGAGGCCACCGTCGCACCCCACCCGCCCTGGTACGGGTTCTCCTCCACGATCACCAGGCGAGAGGTGCGGCCCACCGATTCGAGCACTGCGGCCGCGTCGAGCGGAATCAGGCAACGCAGGTCGATGACCTCGGCCGAGATCCCCTCCGCTGCCAGCTGCTCCGCGGCCTGCAAGGCCAGCGGGACGGTCCACGCGAGGGCGACGACCGTGACGTCGGTGCCGTCCCTGACGACGTTGGCCCGCCCCAGCTCGACTACATGGTCGGCCGGCGCGGGCGGGCCCTTGGACGCGAACAGTCCCTTGTGCTCGAACACCAGCACGGGGTCGTCACTGCGGATTGCGGCGGCCATCAGACCGACCACGTCGGCCGGCGTCGACGGAGCGGCGATCTTGAGACCTGGCACGGTGAACGCCCAGTTCTCCACCGCCTGCGAGTGCTGAGCCCCGAAGCCGAGCCCGCCACCGTTGGCCGTGCGGATCACCAGCGGCACGGTGACCTGCCCGCCCGTCATGTACCGGACCTTCGGGATCTCGTTGGCCACGTAGTCCCAGCAACACGCCAGGAAATCCGAGAACATGATCTCTGCGACGGGCCGCAGCCCGGTCATCGCGGCACCCATCGCGGCGCCGACGATGGCCTGCTCGGAGATGGGCGTGTCCCACACCCGTTCGGACCCGAACTCCTTGTGCAGGCCGACCGTCGTCTTGAACACACCTTCGGCGGCGCCGATGTCCTCGCCGAGGCACACCACTGTCGGGTCGCGCCGCATTTCGCGGGCGATCCCCTCCGCCACAGCGTCCCGGTACGTGATCACGTCCGCCATGCATAACCTCCATCGGCCCACACGTCGGTGAGCGCGTCCGCCGGATCCGCCGGCTGGGCCGCCGACGCGGCCTCCACGGCGGCCGTGACGGTCGCAGTGGCCCGCTCGTCGACCTCGGCGACGTCGGTGTCAGACACACCTCGATCGGAAAGCTGCTTGCGAGCGACGTCGAGCGGGTCGTGCTTAAGCCACTGCTCGACCTCGTCGGCCGGCCGGTACTTGGCCGGGTCGGTTCGGCTGTGGCCGAAGTGCCGGTAGGTGCGGGCCTCGATGATGGTCGGCCCATCACCCGCCCGAGCCCGCTCGGCAGCGCGCCGGACCGCGTCGTAGACCACGAGCACGTCGTTGCCGTCGATCACCTCGGCCGGCATCTGGTAACTCGCCGCCCGGTCGGCCGCGGGATTGGGAACGGCGGTGACACTCGCGATCGGCGTGTACTCCATGTAAAGGTTGTTTTCGCAGACGAACAGCACCGGCAGCTTCCAGACCGCGGCGAGGTTGAGCGCCTCGTGGAACGCGCCGATGTTCGTCGCGCCGTCGCCGAAGAACGCCACGGCGACCTGCCCGGATCCGCGTAGCTTGGCCGACCACGCCGCACCCGTCGCCATTGGCAGGTGCGAGCCCACGATCGCGTACGAGCCCAGCATGTTGGATTCGGCCTTGGTCAGGTGCATCGATCCGCCCTTGGCCTTGCACACCCCGGTGGCCTTGCTCATCAGCTCGGCCAGGCACTCCTCCGGAGTGGCCCCGCGAGCGATGGCGTGATGGTGGCCACGATAGGTGGCGAACACGTAGTCGTCCGCTCGGAGCGCCGCGCTGGCGCCGACAGCGACCGCCTCGTGTCCGGCCGCGAGGTGTGTGGTCCCTTTGACCTTGCCGCTCATGAACAGGTCGTAGGCCGCCTTCTCGGTCCGCCGGATGACCGTCATCTGCTCGTACATCGACAGAAGTGCGCCGGAGTCGACGCCTTCTGCCACCGCCGCGGCTTCGGTCATCCAGACGCTCCGTTCTCTCCGCGACCGGCCGGCGTGTTGAGATGCGACTGCGATTCGCGCAACGTGTTCAGCTGCCCACCAACCGTCCAGTATTTGCGGCCGGCGACCAGCAAGTCCTCGGCCGGAAACTTCGTGATCACTTCGCAGCCGTCGGCGGTGACGACGACCTCTTCCTCGATCCGTGCGGCCGACCAACCGTCGGACGCGGGCCAGTACGTCTCGAGCGCGAAGACCATGCCTTCCTCGAGGGTCTCGGGGTGGTCCAGCGAGACCAGCCGGGAGAAGATCGGTTTCTCCCAGATGGCCAGCCCGACCCCGTGCCCGTACTGCAACGCGAACGCAGCCTCCTCATCGGGGAACCCGAACTCCTCGGCCCGCGGCCACAGCTCGACCACGTCCGCCGTCGTGACGCCGGGCTTCACCAGTGCGATCGCCTGATCCATGTAATCGCGGCACCGGGTGTAGGCGTCTTTCTGAGCCGGGGACGCGCTGCCGACGGCGAACGTGCGGTAGTAGCACGTGCGGTACCCCATGTAACTATGCAGAATATCGAAGAACGCAGGGTCCCCGGGCCGGATGACCCGGTCGCTGTACACGTGCGGGTGCGGCGAGCAGCGTTCGCCGGAGATCGCGTTGACTCCTTCGACATACTCGCTGCCGAGGCCGTAGAGCACCTTGCTCACCAAGCCGACGCACTCGTTCTCGCGCACACCGGGACGCAGAAACTCGTAGAGCTCGTCGTATGCCGCGTCGACCATCGAGCACGCCTGGGTCAGCAAGGTGATCTCGTCGGGCGTCTTGATCCGTCTCGCTTCTAGGAAGACCTGCTGGCCGTCGACCACATCGATGCCCTCGGCACGGAGTGCGGCCAGGATCGGCAACTCGACGAGATCGACGCCGAGTGGCTCCTCCGAAAGGCCGTGTTCGCGAAGCTCATCCGCGATCTTGCGGGCCACCTCCTCGGCGATTCCGGCATCCGGGTGGAACGCACCGCGCAGGGTCGAGATACCCGCCCGAGCCCGCTTGGGGCCGTCCAGCCACGGGTTGTAGAGCTGATGATGCTTCGCCGCCGAACCGAAGTCCCAGATGATCGGCTCGCCCCCGCGGGGGAGGAGGGCGAACCTGATCAGCTTGTCCATGGCCCACGTACCGATGTGGGTGGACGTCATGTACCTGATGTTCGCGAAGTCGAAGGTCAGCAGGGCTCCCAGGGACGAGAGCTCGAGCTTCTCGCGGAGCCGCTCCAACCGCTCGGTCCGGAGCCGGTCGAGGTCAACTCTTTCCTCCCAGTCGACCGCATTGGGTCCATACGTGCGAACGCTCATCTGCCATGCACATCCTAGGCGCCAGCAGCACTCGATTTGACCGTGCTGTTTAATATTGCTTACCACAGAGTTAAGCCCAGGTGAGTGCCGTCGTCAACCCTCAGCGGCCGATCCGGAACCGACAGGAGGCAGCCGTGACATCGACGACACCCGGGGGCACAAGCCGCAGCGGTACCCTTCGTTCGACATTGTCGGCACGGCCAGGAGCCAACGTGAGCGCTTCGGAAGTCCCACCTATCGGGGGGCGGATCCGCGAAGAGCGGGTCCGGCAGGGTATAACGGTGCGCGGGTTGGCTCGCGAGATCGGGGTCTCCGCGAGCCTTATCTCTCAGATCGAGACCGACAAGAGCCAGCCGTCGGTGAGCACGCTCTATGCCATCACGACCGCGCTCGGAATCTCTATCGAGGACCTCTTCGCACCGAGTGCGACGGCCCAGCCGGCACTTACCTCGAACGGGCCGGTCGACGAGCTCTCGACCGACTCCGGAGGGACCAGTCCCCAGGTCACGGACGCCTTGCATCGCGGTACTACACCGTCGGCACGCGCCCTCGAACTCGATCGCCAGCGGCGGGTGGGGCCGGTCGTGCACCCCGATCATCGCGAGACGCTCACCCTCGAAACCGGAGTCGTCTGGGAGTTGCTCGGCCAGGTACCGGACGTCCACGTCGACTTCCTGCTGGTCACCTACCAGCCGGGTGGATCGTCCTCGACATCCGGGACGCTGATGAGACACACGGGCACGGAGTTCGGCTACCTCATCAGCGGCGAATTGATTCTCACCCTCGGATTCGACGAGCATCACCTGCGCCCCGGCGACGCGATCTCGTTCGACTCGACGACACCGCACGGCTACCGAAACGAGAGCACTGAGCCGGCCGTTGGCGTGTGGTTCGTCGTCGAGCGGTCGCACTGACGACTGTTTCTCCTGCGTCCACCGCTTGTTAACAACTTCGAACAGCAGTATTGCACACGTCGTTTAGTGAGCCTACACTCCGCGAGAGAGGCTGCGCCCATTTCCCTTGTACGGACCCAACCGTGGGAAGGCGGTGTCGATCGATGAGCCAACGTGACGGCCGCGATCGGAAACAAAGCGAGGGCATCTCCAGGCGAGATGTCTTCAGAACGGGAGCAGCTGCGGGTGTCGCCGCAGCGTTGGGCGGCGCCACGGCCTTCCCGGCGAACGCGACCGGGCTACAGGGAGCCGAGCCCTCCGGGCACACCGGCGGTGATGCGCTCGTCCTGGTCAACGGCAAGATCCACACGATGGATGACGCCAACACCGTGGCGAAGGCCATCACGATCAGGAACGGGCGGATTGTCTCCGTTGGCGCCAGTGCCGCGAATCCGGGCCCGGACGCGACGGTGGTCAACCTCCAGGGGCGCACGGTGATCCCTGGCCTGATCGAGAGCCACACCCATTTCGTAAGCCTGGCCAACCGGCCTGGTTACCACGTCGCGCAGCTCGAGCTGGCCACGTCGATAGCCGAAGTGCAGGAGTTGCTGGCGGCCCGCCGCGCCCGGGGAGACGTGCCGGAGGGCGCGTTCATCACCGCGATGGGCGGCTGGAACCCGATCCAGTGGGCAGAGCAGCGCCTACCCACCCTCGCCGAACTGGACGATGCGATCCCCGACCGCCCGGTCTTCCTGTTCCAGCGCTTCAACGGCCCCTCTCGGGTGAACAGCCTCGGCAAGCAGTTCTTCGAGAACGTCTCCTCGCCACTCGCAGGGCCTGTTGCCGTGGCCGACGACGGCACGATCGCCGCGGGCTCGCCTTCCACGACTGCGCTGTATCACCTCAGGGTGCGGCAGACGTTCGAGGACAAGAAGCGCAGCTCGCGTGACGCGATGGCGTTCTCAGCCGAGGTCGGGGTCACGGCCCTGCTCGACCAGACCCTGGTCGCAATCGGCTTCGGCCCGCGCGATCCGCAGCCCAACCACTTCCTGGCGAACCTCGACCATTTCCGGATGTACGACGGCTGGATCGATGTTCACCGGGACGGCGACGCGCTGGTCCGCCTGCAGATGAACTTCCTGCATAACCAGGGGAACAACCCGGCCCTTGGTGACCTGGAGAACCAGCTACCGGAGCTACGCGAACGACTGAAGAATCAGTTCCCGTTCTTCGGCGACGACATGCTGCGCACTGGCGGGATCGGCGAGTGGGCTGCCCCATTCGCCCTACAGGCCAGCAATCCGGTTGGGTACGCGGTCTGGTTCGAGGCGCAGCGCCTCGTCGCCCAGGCCCGCTGGCGCAACGAGAACGCCCAGACCAGCGCGACGAACATCCAGCAGGTGGTCGAGACGTACGAGGCGATGGACGCCGAGTTCGGCATCACCAATCTGCGCTGGGGCCTGCAGCATGGTGACTTCGCGACAGAAGACCAGCTTGCCCGGCTCAAAGCACTCAACGTGGGCGTCTCGACATCCGGTTTCCGCTGGCAGAGCGTGGCGACCACACCGCCGGCCAACGCGGTCGGCCCCATGCTCCCCCGGATGGTGGACAGCGGCATCATGCTCGGATTGCACGAAGACGGCGTGCACATCGCACCGCACAACCCGTGGTTCGCCCTGCACTACGCGACCACGGGCCTGAACCTCGCCGGCGTAGTGATCAATCCTGGCCAGCAGATCTCCCGGCAGCAGGCGCTGC
>Ga0214469_1000672_pt1 | contig 12071 bp, 13 predicted proteins | sample RVTome_10_FD_187340 | JGI IMG/M metagenome (GOLD analysis project Ga0214469, IMG submission 187340) | Soil microbial communities from uranium-contaminated site in the Upper Colorado River Basin, Wyoming, United States - RVT153D57 HiSeq ... | reverse complement strand
TCTTCGGGGAACACGTTCCGGCCTCCGAGGATGATCACGTCCTTGATGCGACCGCACACGACTAGCTCCCCGTCGACGAGGTAGCCGAGATCGCCGGTGCGGAGCCAGCCGTCGTGGAACGTCTCCCGGTTGGCGCCGTCGTGGCGGAAGTAGCCCGGCGTGACCGACGTGCCCCGCACCTCGAGCTCACCCACCTCGCGACTCCGCATCCGCTCGCCGGTGACCGGGTCGCAGATGCGCACCTCGACGCCGGCCAATGGCCGCCCGAGCACGGCGAGGCGGCGGGCGCCGTCAGACCCCGGTGCGCTCGCCTCGACGGGGGCGGCGTACCGATCGGTCTCGAGCACCCGCCGATCGACTGTGTCGACGGCCATGCCCGAGGACGGTTGAGGGAACGTGACCGCCAGCGTCGCCTCGGCCATGCCGAACACGCAGAACGCGGCGCGCGGGTCGAGCCGGTGACGCGCCCCGGCCGCGCAGAACGCCTCGACCGCGTCCGGGTCGATCGGCTCGGCGCCGTTGAGGGCCAGCCGCCAACGTGACAGGTCGAGGCCGTCGAGACGGCGCAGGGCGCGCGCCGCGAGCGCGTAGGCGAAGTTGGGGCCCGCCGTCATGGTCCCGCCGAACTCGGACATCCACTCCATCCAGCGCGCCGGCCCGGCGAGGAAGTCTTGGGGGGCGGCGAGCATGAGGTCGATGCCGACGGTGAGGGGGGTGGCCAGGCACCCGATCAGGCCCATGTCGTGGTACAGCGGGAGCCACGACACCGCCCGGTCGGCCTCCGGGTCGATGCCGGCGGCGGCGACGATGGCGTCGAGGTTGGCGGTCACGCACCGGTGCGGGAGGGTGACGCCCTTGGGGTCGGCGGTCGAGCCGCTCGTGAACTGGAGGATCGCCATCGCGTCGGGGTCGTCGGCGGGCCGGTCGTAGGCGCGCGCATCGCGGGCGAGCTCGTCGAGGCGGGCCGTCGGAGGGTCTCCGGGGCGGGGATCGAGAAACTCCGCCAGGGCGGCGTCGATCACGACGAGGCTGCAGTCGGCATGGAGTATGCGACGCCGGGTCTGGGCGACGAACTCCTCGATCGTGCCCAGCCGCATCGGGAGCGGGAGCGCCACGACCGTCGCTCCGGCCAGCCAGGTCGCTTCGACCGCGGTGACCATGCGCCGGGTGGTCGGACCGAGGAGGGCGACGTGGGCGCCGGGGCCGACCCCGCGGGCCTGGAGCCCGGCGGCCATCGCCCGGGAATCGTCGTGGAGCCGGGCCATCGGTACCCGCTCCCGTTCGCCGTTGGTCGCGGCCGACCCGACGAAGGTCACCGCGGCACCACACTCGGCTGCCCGCTCGAGGCGCGGGAGGAGGGACGTCACCTGATTTCCGACCGCGGCCGCCGGCGCAGGGTTACGGCGTGACGACCGTGACGGGGTCGCGGAAGAAGCGCGACCGGGCCACCGCCACGTCCGCGCCCTCGGCCTGGGCACGGGCCAACGCGTCCGGGTCGTCGTGGCGCCCGAACGCGACGATGCGCGCATCGGGTGCCACCCGCCGCACGCCCGCCACCTCGCCGGCGTGGCCGCCGAGGTCGACGATCACGGTGTCGGCACCGGCGCAGGCGTCGGGGCCCGAGGCGAACACCACCTCGGGCACGGCCCCGCTGATCCGGGACCGGTCCATCAGATCGCTCACGAGGGCCATGGTCGTCACCGCGTCAGCGTACGGCCACCTGCGGGTGCCTGGCCGACCTCCGCGAAACCACAACCGAACGGTCACTGAACCGCAGACCTGCCGGGAAAGACTGCCCCCAGAACGGCCCGGATGCTCTGCCCCCGGCGAGATCCGCCCGGAATCGACGGGAGGCTCCCGGGTCGACCTGCGCGGGCCGGCGTGACTCGGAGGGAGAGCGCCGGCTCGCGTGCCGTTCGCGCCCCTCAGCAGATGCCACCGAGCCATCATGGAGGCGATGGGCTTGACGATCCTGGCGGTCGAGGACGACGACCGGATCCGAACCACCATGCGGATGGTCCTCGAGGACGAGGGGTTCGACGTGACCGAGGCGGCCAGCGCCGAATCCGCGCTCGAGGCCTTCGATGCCACCGCCGTCGATCTCGTCCTCGTCGACATCATGCTGCCTGGGATGAACGGGTTCGACCTGTGCCGGGCATTGCGGCGGGCGAGCGACGTCCCGATCGTGATGGTGACGGCCCGCGTCGACAGCCACGACGTCGTGGCCGGCCTCGAGGCCGGGGCCGACGACTACGTGCGCAAGCCGTTCGTGGCCAAGGAGCTGGCGGCGCGCATCCGCGCGCTGCTGCGGCGGATGCACCCCCGCGATGACGACGGTGGCTCGATCGGGCACGTGGCCTCGTACCGCTTCGGCGACATCGAGGTCGTCCCCGAGGCCGGAGTCGTGCGGCGGGCCGGCGACGACATCGCGGTGACCAAGACCGAGTTCCGGCTGCTCTGCGAATTGGCCCAGAACAGCGGCATCGTCCTGAGCCGCGACCAGCTTCTCGAGCGCGTCTGGGGCTACGACTACTTCGGCGATCGTCGCCTCGTCGATTCCCACGTCCGGCGCCTGCGCACGAAGATCGAGGTCGACCCGTCGGAGCCCCGCTTCCTCCTCACGATGCGAGGGCTCGGCTACAAGCTCCAGCCGTGACGGACCGGCGGTGACGTGAGGCTGCGGCCGATGCGCACACGCGGCCTCCGCTTCCGGGTGACGGCCGCCTTCGCGCTCGGCGGCCTCCTGCTCTCGAGCGTCGTGGTGCTGCTCGCGTACTTCGTCTCGGAGCACTACCTCGTGCGCCAGCGAGAGCGCTCACTCCAACGCCAGGCCTACGTCGACGCCCGGGTGTTGCGCGACGACGTGCAGCGCACCGGTGACGTCGTGATCGGGTTGGAGTCGGTCGAGCGGTCGGTCGACTCGAGCGTGGTTCTCTCGCATCGGGATGACTGGCTCGGGACCTCGGTCGCCATCGGTAGGGACCAGCTTCCGGCCGAGCTGCGGCGGGTCGTCGAGGGGGGAGAGCCGGCGCGGCAGCGCATCCACGTCAACGGCGAGCCGTGGTTCGTCGTCGGCTTCCCCATCTCGGCGCTGGACGTCGGCTACTACGAGGCGTTCAAGCTCGACGAGCTCGACCGCACGCTCGGCGTCCTGCGGGCGTCGTTGCTGGGCTCGGCCGCACTGGCCACCCTCGTCGGCGGGCTCGTCGGGGTGTGGGCCAGCCGGCGGCTCGTGCGTCCCGTCGTCCAGGTCGCAGCGGCTTCGGAGCGGGTGGCGGCCGGCGACCTCCAGACCCGCCTCGACCCGCAAGTCGACCCCGACCTCGACCGCCTGGTCGCCGCGTTCAACCGCATGGTCGACGCGCTGGGCCAGCGCATCGACCGCGACGCCCGCTTCGTCTCCGACGTCAGCCACGAGCTGCGCTCACCGTTGACCGCGGTCGCGGCCGCGGCCGAGTTGCTCCATGGTCGCCGCGACGAGCTCCCCGACCGGAGCCGGGTCGCGATCGATCTGCTGGCTTCGGAGATCGATCGTCTCCGCCACATCGTCGAGGACCTCCTCGAGCTCAGTCGGGCCGACGCCGGCGTCGACGAGCTCGAGCTCGAGCCGGTCGACCTCGAGGAGCAGATTCGCCAGGCACTCGGGCGAGGACACGGGGTGGCGCACGTCGAGGTCGACGGGACCATTGCCGGCACCCCTGCGCTCGTGGACAAGCGGCGACTCGATCGGGTGTTGCTCAACCTCGTCGAGAACGCCCGCGCCCACGGCGGAGGCGTTACCGCGGTCGCGGTACGCCAGCTCGACGGCCTCGTGAGGATCGAGGTCGACGACGCCGGTCCCGGCGTCGCTCCTCCCGAGCGGAGCCGGATCTTCGAGCGCTTCGCGCGCGGCGCCGCCTCGGGCCAACGCCGGGCGGGCAGCGGCTCCGGGCTCGGGCTCGCACTCGTCGCGGAGCACATGCGCATCCACGGCGGGCGGGTCTGGGTCGAGGACTCACCGGCTCAGCCCGGTGCGCGCTTCGTGGTGGAGTTTCCTTGGCGCCCGGCGTGAGAGCCCGGTTGCGAACGCTCGTGGCCGGGGTCGGAGTCGTCGCGGTGGCTTCGGCGTGCGGCGTCAGGTCGCAATCGTCGCCGTCGGCGATCGAACGCGACGACATTCCCTTCGATTTGCTCGAGCCGGAAGCCGGGACGGCGGTCCCCGACACCGCCGGGTCCGCCGCCGCCCGCGTAACGATCTACCTGGTCGGGCCGGACGGGCTCTTGCCCCTCGAACGGGAGGTTGCTCCGCCCGGCGGCCCGCGCAAGGTCCTCCGGGCACTGCTCGCCGGGCCCACCACGGAGGAGTCGGCCGCCGGCGTCCAGAGCGCGCTCGACCCCGAGGCCTCGCCACCTTCGGTGCGGCGCGACGGTCGAATCATCCAGGTCGACCTCCACGAGGATTTCTTCACCGAGGGGGGTGCCCAGATCGTGGCGTTGGCGCAGATCGTGTACACGCTCACGGAGCTCGAGCCGCGGGTCCGGGTGGAGTTCGTGCTCGACGGCGAGCCCGCGGAGGTTCCCGGCGGCGACGGCGTCCTGATCAGCCGGCCGGTGGATCGGGGCGACTACACGGCCCTCGCTCCGGCTGCTGCTCCACCTGCCACGTAGCTGCAACACAGCGAGCGCGGCGTCCGCAAATGCAGGGGGGAACCTGCGGTGCGTGACGCTGGCCCGGGAAGCCACCAGGTTCTGCGACGACGACGGCCGCCGACGAGCCGTCCCGACGACGCGGGTCCAGCTCGGTGGCAACTCGATCGACATCGTCGAGTCGCCGACCACGCGGTGGCTGTTCGATCAGGCCCGGCGGAGGTTCCTGCGCCTCCCCCGCGACCTCGTGCTCGACGTCGGCGTGCTGGCGATGCAATGGGAGCGCTACACGCAGGTGAGCCTCGACGACGACGGCACCGGCGTGGTCGTGACGCTCGACGGCGGCGGACTGCTCCGCCTGCACGCCCTTCCCTCCGCCTGATCAGGACGCGCCCGACGGCGCCGGCTCCCGCCGGCGTCGCACCAGAATCAGCACGCCGATCATGCCGCTCAGCAGGGACCCGACGAGGATCCCGATCTTGGCGTCGTTGAGGTGGCGCGTCCCGGCGAACGACAGCTCGGCGATGAAGAGGGAGACCGTGAACCCGATCCCGGCGACGGCGGCGACGCCGACGATCTGGTGCGCGCGCACACCGGCAGGCAGCCGGCCGAGCCCAAGGCGCACCGCGACGGCCACCGCCGTACTGATCCCGAGCGTCTTGCCGGCCACGAGTCCGAGCACGACGCCCAGCGTGACCCGGCTGCCGAGCGCGTCGCCGAGCACGCCCCCGCCGAGATCGACGCCGGCGTTGGCCAGCGCGAACACGGGGACGATGACGAAGCTCGTCCACGGGTGGATGGCGCGCTCGAGCCGGCCGATGACGGGTTGGCCGCGCCACTGCTGGTTCGGGGTCAGCAACCCCAGGATCACCCCCGCGATGGTGGCGTGCACCCCCGACTCGAACATGCACACCCACAGCACGATGCCGGGGACGACGTAGACGAGCGGGTTCCGGACGCCCAGCCGCTGCAGGAGGAAGAACACGAGGAGCGTCGCGACTGCGCCTCCGAGCCACTGCCCCGACACGCCGCTCGAGTAGAAGACCGCGATCACGAGGATCGCGCCGATGTCGTCGACGATGGCCAATGTCAGCAGGAAGAGCTTGAGGGGCCTCGGGACGCGCGGGCCGAGCAACGCGAGCACGCCGACCGCGAACGCGATGTCGGTCGCGACCGGGATGCCCCAGCCGTCGCGCGCCGGCGCTCCCGGGTTGAGCGCGAAGAAGAGGGCGGCCGGCAGCACCATCCCTCCGAGCGCAGCCAACACCGGGAGCGCCGCGGTCTTCGGATCGCGGAGGTCGCCCTCGAGCAGCTCGCGCTTGATCTCGAGCCCGACGACGAAGAAGAAGACCGCCATGAGGCCGTCGTTGATCCAGTGACGGAGGTCTTCGGTGATCGCGAAGTCGCCGATGCCGATGGTGAGGTTGGTGTGCCACGCGTCGGCATAGTTGTGGCCGGCGATATTCGCCCAGACGAGCGCGGCGACGGCCGAGCCGAGGAGCGCGAGCCCGCCGAGCGTCTCGATGGAGACGAACTCGTCGCCGATGGGCGGAAGCCGGCGACCGCCGGGAATGCGGATGTGCGTGCGGCGGGCCAAGCGTCACCTCTCGCGTCGAAGAGATTCGCCGACCAGACTTCCCGGCACGCCTGCGGCCACCCTATCGGAGGGCCGGGTCGGTCAGCCGGCCGCGTCCACCAGCTTCGGGCTGTCGATGACGGCGAACTCGGGCCAGCGGGTGCGCTGCTTCTTGGCGAGCTTGTGCATCAGCTCGATCGCGCCGGGGTCGTCGTCGCCGGGGCGGGTCTCGATCCAGCCGTCGGCGACGAGGCCGTCCATCAGCTCGCGGCCGGCGTCGGTGCGCACAACCGTGAGCGTCCAGTCGTTGAAGGCGCCGATACCGCCGGTGGAGATGTCGGCGTGCTCGGCGGCGAAGTCGGGGCACATCTTGCAGCCCTCACGCGTGTACGCGTGACACTCCTTCAGCGGCACCTCGACGTAGCGATCGTCGTGGGTCCAGATCTGGAGCCGCCCCTTGATGTTCATCTTCTTGATCTCGGCTCGCTTCAGCCCGTACTTCGCCTCGAGCAGCTCCTCGAAGATCGCGTCGTCGAAGGTCTTCGAGCACAGCAGCCCGATGTTGAGCGAGAGCCGGCGGGCGGTCTTGCCCGTCTTCCTCTGCTTCATCACCGGCGGCACCGAGCTCTGGCAGCTCATGCCCACGAGGGCGATGCGTTCGGCGCCGCTCTCGATCGCGTCGGTGTACGCGAGCGTGTTGGCCGAGTAGGTGTAGCGGCTCCCGGCCGAGGCGATGATTTCTTCCTTCGTGCGGGCGACGCCGGGCACCGCCTTCCAGCTGGAGCCGTCGCCCTCGAGGTACGAGACCAGCGCGCAGTCGATGATGTCCTTCTCCAGCGCGTAGAGGAGGATCGCCGAGACGAGCCCGCCGTCCTGGCCGACCTCCGCCAGAACCGGGTCGGTCGCCTTGGCGAGGACGATGTCCTTGAAGATGCCCGAGACCTCGTCGGGCTGGCGGGCGCGCTCGAACATGAACTCGTCGATCTCGGGCTCCCACGCCCGGAACCGGGGGCAGGCTCGCGTGCAGCTGGTGCAGCCCTTCTGGCCGTGCGAGCAGTCGTTGGGCCCGAATCCCTCTTCGGTCTGGAACGGCCTGTACACACCGTTCTCGTCGTCGTAGCCGAGCACGTCGTGGGGGCAGACGATCACGCACCCCGCGCAGCCGGTGCAGAGGCCGGTCGTCACGACCTCCTCGTAGAGTTCCTTCCACTGCAGCTTCTCGGGGGGCATCGCTCTCCCTACTCGCGAGATCCGTCAGTTTCCCACCGGGCGACCCGGTGGGCGAATGGTCGGGGAGAGCGTAGATTGCCGGTCGTGAGCGAACCGCCGCCCCCGCCCTCGACGCCCCCTCCGCCGCCTCCCCCTCCCCCGCCGCCGCCGTCGGGTGGCCCGCCTCCGGGCGGCCCGCCGTCGGGATGGCAGCAGCCCGCGCCCGGATGGCAGCAGCCCGCGCCGGCCTACGCCACCGCGCCCCAGACCGAGGGCACCGCGGTCGCGGCGCTCGTGCTCGCGATCGCGTCGTTCGTCGTGTGCCCGCTCGTGCCCGCGATCGTCGCGCTGGTCCTGGCGCACACGGCGCAGCAGAAGATCGACGCCTCCGGCGGTCGGTTGACGGGAGACGGTCTCAACACCGCTGCCCGGATCATCGCCTGGATCCACATCGGGCTCATCGCGCTGGTGGTCGTGATCCTCATCGTGGTCGGCGTGACCGTCGGGTTCGACGACAACGACGACAACGACATCGACTTCGACTCGCTGCGTACCGTCGGTACTTATCTCGCGGCCAGGTTCGGCTGACGGAGCACGCACCGTGAGTGCGGAGGAGATGCGCGTCCTCGTCCGTCACCACATCGAGGACGGCTTCAACCGCGACGACTGGACCGTCTGCCAGGAGACGATGGCCGACGATTACACCGCGTTCTACGGCGCCGACGGCAAAGCCAACGTGGGGCGCGACGAGTACGTGCGGGTGTGCAAGTTCCTGCGTAAGTCGTTCCCCGACGTGAACATCACCATCGAGGACCTCGTGGTCGAGGGCGACAAGATCGTGATGCGCTACATCGAACGGGGGACACTCACAGGCCGCGCCTTTCTCGGCGTCGAGCCCGCTGGGCAGCAGTACGCCAAGCCGGGGGCGACGGTCTATCGAGTCGTCGACGGCCGGCTCGCGCAGTCGTGGGGTGTGGAAGACACGCTGGGCTGGTTCCGTCAGCTCGGCGCGGTTCCGGACCTCTGAGACTCCGCCTCGCCGCCGCGGAACATGAGCGCGATGGCGGCGCCGAACAGCTCGTCGGGAACGCCGTCGGGATTCTGCATCTTCTCGACCGCGAGCCCGAAGCCGAGCGCGTTGGAGACGATCGCGAACTGCTCGGCGGGGAGCGGGAGCGCGACGTCCGTCTTCTCTACCGAGCTCGTGATGACATCGGTCATCGCGGCCAGCGCCTCGCGGTGGCGCACGTGGCTGCGAGCGCTGAGCTCGGGGTTCCGGGCGGAGTGGACCAGGTACTCGAGATCGAGGAGCAGCAGCCACTCCTCCTCCTGGGACCGGCTCATGTACGCCACGCTCGAGGTCCGGGCCTGCTCCTCGAGCCCCGACTCGAAGTCGACCTCGGCCACGACCTCCTCGAGGCGGCGGTCGAACCGTTCTTCGAGCACGGCGGAGACGAGATCCTCCTTGTTCCAGAAGTTCGAGTAGACGGCTCCCTTGGTAAGGCCTGCCTCCTCGGCGATCTCGTCGAGTGAGGCCGCGGCGAAACCGCGCTTCGCGAACACGGCGGCGGCCGCGTCGAGCAACCGCCGGCGGGTCAGGGCCTTCTTCTCCTCCCGCGTGAGCCGGGTCTCAGCCACGGGAGCTCAGCTCGCCTGCCGCACCGGGACCGGGGGGCGGGGTCGACGGGACCTGCTCGGGCGTCCTCCGCCCGGGCGCCGCAATTCGGCGAGGCGGTCCTCCCAGTGCTCCTGTTGCGCCAGCCACGCCAGCGCCTCCCGCCGCGCCTCGTTGCCGGCTCGTGCTCTCGGGTGGGCCATGACCGACCTCCGATACCGAATGGTATTTGATACTGCGTGGTATCAGATACCATCTGGTATCGGTTGTCAACCCACGGCCGGGAGCCGCAGTCGTTTCAACAGCACCGCGTTCGTGGCGACGATGAAGCTCGAGCCCGACATCGACAGGGCGGCGATCTCGGGTCGCAGCACGAGTCCGAACGACGGCTCGAACACGCCGGCGGCGATGGGTAGGGCGATGGCGTTGTAGCCGATGGCCCACCCGAGGTTCTGGCGCATCTTGCGCAGCGTTCCCATCCCGATCGTGAGCGCGATCGGCACGTCGAGGGGGTCGGAGCGCATGAGCACCACGTCGGCGGCCGCGATCGCGACGTCGGTGCCGGCGCCGATGGCGATCCCAAGGTCGGCGCGTGCGAGAGCAGGGGCGTCGTTGACACCGTCGCCGACCATGGCCACCTTGCGCCCGCCTTGCTGGAGCTCTGCCACCTTCTCCGACTTGTCCGCCGGGAGCACCTCTGCAATCACCGTGTCGATGCCGAGCTCGCCCGCGATGCGCCGGGCCGTCGCCTCGTTGTCACCGGTGAGCATGACCACCTCGATGCCGGCGGCGTGGAGGGCCTCGACCGCGGCCGCGGCCGTGTCGCGCGGCGAGTCGGCGATCCCGATGACGGCAGCGGCGCGGCCGTCGACGGCGGCCAGCACCGCCGTACGCCCGCCGGCGGCGACCTCCTCGCGCGTACGTCCGAGCGACTCGAGCGCGATCCCTTCCCGCTGCATGAGCCGGAGATTGCCGACGGCCACGCGATGGCCGTCGACCTTCGCGATCGCGCCGTGACCGGGCACGTTCTCGAACGCCTCGGCGCCGAGCCGACGGGCGCCGTCTGCGTCCGCCCGGGCGACGATCGCCTCGGCGAGAGGGTGCTCGGATTCGCGCTCGACGGCAGCGACGAACGCGAGTAGCTCGCGCTCGTCGAAGTCGTCGACGATCACGTCGGTGACTTCGGGTTCGCCCTTCGTGAGCGTTCCGGTCTTGTCCATCACGACCACATCGATGCGGGCGGCAACCTCCACCGCGGTGGCGTTCTTGAACAGCACGCCGCGCCGGGCGCCGAGGCCGGTGCCCACCATGATCGCGGTGGGCGTAGCGAGGCCAAGTGCGTCCGGGCAGGTGATCACCACGACGGTGATCGCGAAGAGGAGCGCATCGGTCGCGGGCCGATCGCTGAACAGCATCCACGCCGCGAAGGTGGCCCCGCCACCGAGGAGCGCCACGAGCACGAGCCAGAACGCGGCCCGATCGGCCAGCCGCTGGCCGGGTGCCTTCGAGTTCTGCGCCTCCTGGACGAGCTCGACGATCTGCGCCAGCGCGGTGTCGGCGCCGACCTTCGTGGCGCGTACACGCAGCGTGCCGTTCTTGTTGATGGTGGCGCCGGTCACCTCGGTGCCGGGCTCCTTGTGCACCGGGAGGCTCTCGCCCGTGACCATCGACTCGTCGACTTCGCTGTCGCCCTCGTCGACGACCCCGTCGACCGGGACCTTCGCACCCGGTCGCACGAGCAGCAGGTCGCCGACGACGACCTCGGCCGTCGGCACCTCGACCGGCTCACCGTCCCTCAGCACGACGGCCCTGGGTGGGGCGAGGTCGAGAAGGGCCCGGATCGCGTCGTTGGCACCACCCCGCGCCCGCATCTCGAACCAGTGACCGAGGAGCACGAACGCGGCGAGCACCGACGCGGCCTCGTAGAAGACCTCGCCGCCCCCGGTGAGCGTCACGCCGACCGAATAGCCCCAGCCGGCGCCGATGGCCACCGCGACCAACACCATCATGTCGAGCGTCCGCGCCCGGAGTGCGCGGAAGGCCCCGACGAAGAAGATCGCGGCCGAGTAGAAGATCACCGGCAGGCTGAGGAGGAACGACCACACGTCGTCGCGGAGCCCGAACGGGGCTCCCACGTCGAAGCCGAGCACGTCCCGCCCGATCGGCGACCACAACAGGATCGGGATCGAGAACAGCGCGGCGACGAGGAACCGGTTGCGCATGTCGGCGACCATCGCGTCCATCGACATGCCGCCGTGGTGCTCGTGTCCGGCGGCGCGCTCGGCGTCGGGCTCCTCGCCCGGCGACACGAGCGGGTCGCAAACATGGCCTGGAACTGACTGGCCGTCGCAATGAAGGCCGCACTCTTCGACCCACCGGCGAAGCTGCTCGACGTCGGTGACCGCGGTGTCGAACTCCACCGTCGCGTTCTGGGCGACCGGGTTCGCGTCGACCTCGACGACGCCGGGTCGGCGACGGAGCACCGCCTCGACGCGGTTCTTCTCGCTCGCCCACTGGACGCCCCGGACGTCGATGACCGCGGTCGCGGAGGTCACCACATGGGCTCCCTCACTCGGCGCCGGGATACCCGGCGCCGCCCCTCCGGGGACGTTCGTCCGCACGAATCACGCCTTGAGCAGCCGCTCGACGGCCTGGACCGCCTCGGTGACCTTGACGTCGCCCTCCGACCGGCTCGACTCGGCCGCCTCCCGAACGCAGTGGCGCAGGTGCTCGTCGAGCAGCCCCAGCCCGACGCCCTGGAGCGCCTTGGTGACGGAGACGATCTGGGTGAGGACGTCGACGCAGTACTCGTCCTCGTCGACCATCCGTTGCAGGCCCCGCACCTGGCCCTCGATGCGGCGCAGGCGATTCCGGTAGTCGTCCTTGTGCATCTCGTAGCCGCGCATGCTTCCTCGGACTCCCGTTGACCGATAGGGTAGTGGGGTATACTATCGCAGTCGTGGAATCGAAAGTCAACGAGCGGATCGACCTGCCCGTCGAGGGCATGACGTGCGCCTCCTGCGCGGCCCGCATCGAGAAGGGCCT
>Ga0214469_1000670_pt1 | contig 12087 bp, 1 predicted proteins | sample RVTome_10_FD_187340 | JGI IMG/M metagenome (GOLD analysis project Ga0214469, IMG submission 187340) | Soil microbial communities from uranium-contaminated site in the Upper Colorado River Basin, Wyoming, United States - RVT153D57 HiSeq ... | reverse complement strand
GCACGACGAACTGTTCGTCGTGCTGGAGGCGCGCTGCTCGTGGAATCAGACGGTGGGGACGCTCGCCAGCGGCGACGGGACGACCGCCCTCCAGATCCTGCTCGCGTCGCTGCGGCTGGTCAACGCCAACTGGTGCCTCGTGCCGCCGCTGCGGACCAACCCCAGCGAGCTCGAGCCCGCCTACACGGAGACGATCGGCGTCTACTACCGCAGCGACCGGGTGACGTTCACCGGCCCGCTGCGGTGGCCGCTCAACACCGCGGGGAACGCGCCGAGCCCGACCGGCCCGCCCATCCCGCCGGGCGGCAACGTGGCCGCGAGCTACCCGGCGCCGTGGAACGCCACCGTGCCGCAGGGCACCGTGGCGGCGGCGCAGACCAGCTTCACGACCAACAACGGCTCGGTGATCTACTTCACCCAGAACATCAACCGGCGGCCGTACCTCACGACGTTCACCGAGCTCGGCGGGATGCAGCGCAACGTGCGGCTGTTCTCCGTTCACCTGCCGCCCCGGCGGGTCTCCTCGCAGCAGGCGCTGTCGTCGATGGCGAGTATCAGCGACGCCGACTCCAGGCCCGGCAACAACGAGCTGACCGTGATCGTCGGGGACATGAACGTGAACCTCAACGGCGACACGATGGCCCGGAGCGCCGACGACACCCTGAGGATGCGCGGGTACAGGCAGGTGTATCCGCAGAGCCGCGGGTCGGGCTGGGGACGGGTCTACGAGCCGTCGATCATCAAGTCCCGGACGGACGCGACGTTCGACGACTACAAGACCGGCAGGCCCTGCTACGACTACGGCTACGTCTGGTACGGCCAGGGCGCGCAACCGGCGGCGTGGCCGGGGCGCGGCGTCGTCGCCGACCGCGTGGCCGGTGTGGCCGCGGCGAACACGCTGCCGGGGTTCACGCACGACATGCGCATCACGCTCGCGGAGCTGCGCAACCTGCCGATCGAGCGGCTACGGCAGATCTACGGCCCGAACGCGCAGCGCTCGAACCTCTTCCGCGAGCGCTGGAACTACGGCCACATCTCGCGCCCGGACGGCACGAGCGACCACCTCCCCTTCTTCCTGATCGTGTGAGGTCCGCGTGAACGCCCAGCAGCTCGCCCAACGGCTGATCAACCAAGCCACGCCCGCGAACCGGATCTACCTGAACGACACCGTACTCGGGAGGACCGGCTTCGAGGCGCTGGTGAAGGAGTACCTGCGTCGGGACGACGGGACCGTGTACATGACCGTCGCGCCGTCGGCCATCCCGACCGACCCGCCGCCCGCCGGCTTCATGATCACGGCGGCGAGCGTCCCGGCGGGGTCGGATGCGTTCCTGGCGCTCGACAGCCGCGACGCCACCATCCAGTTCGTCGTCGGGGCCACGATCGACGTCGTGCTCACCGTTCACACGAAGCTGGAGGACAGCAAGCCGGTCAACTGGACGCTCGGGCGCAGCTTCCCGGAGGTCGCGTACCTGGCCTACGACGACCTCACGTTCGACGACCCGACGCTCGTCTTCGCCACCAACGCCGAGGAGCCGCTGAGCTTCGACGGCGGGCTGGAGCTGACCGGGATCTTCGCCACGGCGGCATCGCTCGTCGGCGCCTCGGGCACGTACCCGCTCGCCGGAGCGCTGCAGGGAGCGGGCAAGGACTTCGGGTTCGACCTCCAGGCGTCGCTCTCCATCAGTGGCAAGCCGATCGTCGGCATGGTCACGCTCGACGGCGTCGGCGTCGGCGTCTCGCTGACCTCGATCGAGCGCGACCAGGTCGTCGACCGGCTCGTGGCGCTCTACCTGTACGCCACGGTCGGGATCAAGGGCGCGGACAACCAGCAGCACACGCTCACCACCCGGGCGTCGATGCCGCTCGACGGCGACGCGCCCACGACGGCCATTCTCTCGCTCGTCCCCGGCAAGGACGGGCTGATCGCCAGCCTCGGCGACCTCGGCCACATGGTGGCCGGCGAGAGCTGGGACGACTTCTTCTCCGGCCCGGCCTCCGTCATCAAGGGCTTCTTCGACGACTTCGGGCTCAAGAGCTACAGCCTCTCAGTCGGGCTGATGCCTCCGGCGCCCCAGTCGATGTCGCTCGTCGTCGGCACCGGCCAGGACTGGCAGTTCTGGCCGGACCACCCGGAGTACAAGCTCGGGCTCAACGGGGCCTGGACGCTCGTCTTCCTCGGCCAGACGACGTCGTCGTACCTGATCGTCACCGCCGACTTCACGTTCGGCGGCTTCGAGTTCGAGCTGTCGATCGACTCGAACCTGCTGATCGCCGGCCGCCAGAAGGGCGAGCCGGTCACGCTGTCGCTGTCCCAGCTCAGCCAAAAGGCCTTCGGCGGCGGCCTGCAGGTCCCGGTCAACCTCGACCTCAGCGTCTCGGACTTCTCGTTCTCGATCGACGTCAACGGCAAGGCGTTCGGCTTCGGGCTGACCGCAACCGCCGACTTCGGGCTGTTCGGCACCCGGATCCTCGCGCTGAAGGACTTCAAGGCCAACGTGACGATCGACATGTCGAAGACGCCGACGACGTACCTGGCGCAGCTCGACGGCCAGGTCGTGCTCGGCCCGATCGCGCTCCAGGCCGACGCGACGATCACCAACAAGCCCGACGTCCACACCGTCTTCACGCTCCACCTCGTCGGCGAAACCGTCGGCTCGATGCTCGGCCACGTCGTCCACCTCGTCGACCCCACGTACGACCTCAGCTTCGGCGACCCGTGGGACAAGCTGCTGGCCATCAGCCTCGACGCGTTCGTGCTCGAGGTCGACGTCACCGCCGGTAGCGTGTCGATCGCGTACACGCACACGCTCGACCTCGGGTTCGTGACGATCACCAAGCTCGCGCTGACGTACGCCAAGGGCACCCCGCCGGCGAGCGCGAGCGCGACGCGGGTCGAGATCTCCGGCTCGTTCCTCGGCATCGACTTCGGCACCAACGGGCGGCCGGCGCTGGGCTGGGACCCGGTGAACGAGAGCCCGCCGGCGCCGCCCGGCAAGGGCAGCAGCCTGTTCGACCTGCGCTATGCCGGGCTCGGGCAGCACGTCGCGTTCGGCGGCGACCAGCCGGCGACAATGAAGGACGTCATGACCCGGCTCCAGTCGTCCATGGTGCCGATCGAGCCCGGCAAGACACCCGTGCTGGGCGGCAGGGACGGGCTCGTCTTCAGCGCCGACAGCAACTGGCTGATCGGCGCCGACTTCACCGTCGCAGACACGGTCTCGATCACCGCGATCTTCAACGACCCGAAGCTCTACGGCGTCCTCATCGGGCTCTCGGGCGAGAAGGCGAAGATCTTCGCGGGGCTGAGCTTCGAGATCCTCTACCGCAAGGTCACCGACACGATCGGCGTCTACCACATCGAGCTCAAGCTCCCCGACGCCATGCGGAACCTCCAGTTCGGCGAGGTGTCGGTGACGCTCCCGATCGTCGTCCTCGACGTCTACACGAACGGCAACTTCCGCGTCGACTTCGGCTTCCCGCAGGGACTCGACTTCTCGCGCTCGTTCTCGGTGCAGGTCTTTCCGTTCGTCGGCTACGGCGGGTTCTACTTCGCGCTGCTGAACGGTTCGACGTCCTCGCGGGTGCCGCAGATCACCAACGGCACGTGGTCGCCGGTGATCGAGTTCGGGCTCGCGCTGTCGATCGGCGTGGGCAAGACCGTCGACGAGGGGATCCTCAAGGGCGGAATCTCGGTCACGGTCGTCGGGATCCTCCAAGGGGTCCTCGCCTGGTTCCACCCGACCGACACGTCGCCGCGCGAGACCTACTACTGGTTCCAGGGGACGGTCGCGGTCGTCGGCCGGCTCTACGCGGAGATCGACTTCGCGATCATCCAGGCCAGCCTCGACGTCACCGCCTACCTCAGCGTCACGCTCACGATCGAGTCCCACCAGCCGATCTACATCGAGGCCACGGCCCGGGTGTCGGTGCGGGTGAGCGTGAAGATCGTGTTCTTCACGATCCATCTGAGCTTCAGCGCCACCGTGAACGCCTCGTTCACGATCGGCCAGGCGACGCCGACGCCATGGAAGCTCGCCTCGGGAAACGGCGCCTCGAGCAACGGGCCTGCGCGGGCGATGCGCGGGCAGCGCACGCTGCACTCGGCGCTGGCGATGCACCACGGCTACCGGCGGGCGCTGCGGCGGGCGACCGTGGCGGCGGGCGACCCGATCACGAACTGGCCGGCGGACTGCGTGCTCCCCGGCGGCAAGCAGGCGATCGGACTGGTGGCGCTGCCCGCGTTCACCATGGCCGAGAGCGGCGGCCCCGCGGCGGTGGTGCTGCTCGGCGCGCCGAACTCGATCCACCCCTCCGCGGCCACGCACGCCGAGCATCTGCGGCTGCACGGCGCGGCACCGCAGACCGCGCCGTTCAACCTGCTGATGGAGGCCATGCTCCGGTGGGGCATCCTCGCCCTGACCGGTGGCTCCACCACCGTGAGCGCGGATCAGCTCGAGGCGCTGCGCAAGCAGCTCCAGGATCCGGACACCGTCACCGCGGCGTTCGGCTACGGCACGCTGACCGCCTTCCTCGCCGCGAACTTCTCGATCGACGTGGAGGCGGCGACCGACGACAACGGGACCGGCGTGGCCCTGTTCCCGATGATCCCGGCCATCGAGCTCACCGACAAGGACGGGACCGGGGTCGACTTCGGGACGTTCAACGAGGTCGACGCCGACTACGTGGCCTCGGTGCGCCGCTACTTCCAGTCGCTCCAGGTGCAGTTCGAGGCCGCCCGCGGGCCGGACGGCAAGGGCGGTGAGGGCGCGCTCGGGGTGGCCAGCGGCCCCTCGATGGCCATGGTCGTGTTCTGCCAGTACTTCAACCTGCTCATGTCGTCGGGCGTGAAGGCGGCGACGGACTTCCTTGCCGCCTATCCCTGCCACACCGGCAGCGCGGCGATGAGCGTCGCCGAGGTGGCCACCGCGGTCGGCGACCCGAGCCTCGGCGGCGATCCGCTCCGGGTCGTAGCACCCAACCAGAACAAGGCGGTGCTCCAGGAGGGCGCGGTGCTGGACCTGGCGCACGTCGTCCAGCAGGCCGCCTCCGGCGACACGCTGACCAAGGTGGCCGCGACGCTGGCCGCCCTGGGCGCCAAGGACGAGGGCGGCAGCACGTACTCGGCGCAGGATCTGGTCGCGGCCAACCTGGACGCGAGCGGCCTCTACACGACCGGCACGTCCGTGACGTTCACGGGCCTCGCCTACACGACGGTCGACGGCGACACCCTCGACCTCATCGGCGCGCGACTACTCGTCCGAGCCGCGGGCGCCACGCTGCTCAACTCGCTCACCGGGCTCGGCCAGGCCGTCGACGCGCTGGTCGCGCTCAACGGCGGGATCGACCCCAACGGCCCGATCGCGGCGAAGACGGTGTGGGTCTCGCAGACCGTGCAGTACACGGTCGTGCCGGGCGACACGCTGACGCTGATCGCGGCCTATGCGCTCGCAGCCGTCCAGGGCGCGGTCGACGTGCCGACGTTCGTGACCGCCCTGCTCGCATTGCCGACCAACTCCGGCCTGCCGGTGAAGGACCCCACCCGGGCGCAGAGCCCCGGCACGGTCGTGGCGATGCCGCCGGTCGTGCGCTCGCTGGCGCCGGGCGACACGATCGACGGCCTGGCGGTCACGCTGCTCGCCCAGGGGACGGACCCGATCGCGGCGGGCCTCGTGGACGTCGAGCTTGCCCCGCAGGCCGTGCTCCACGCGCCGCTGAGCTATCCGGTCGCTGCCGGGGACACGTTCGCGAAGGTCGCCGCCAGGTTCGACCTGACGCTGGCCGACGTCGCTGCCGCGGCGGCGCCGGCCACCGGGCTGTTCGCGCCGGACAAGGACATCGTCGTCTCCGACGTCGAGTCCGCCGGCGTGGACGCTTTGGTGGGAGGCCTTCTCGGCGACGCCGTGACCAACCAGGACTCGGAGTGGAACCGGGCGTCGGCGATGGTCTCGCGGTTCATGCTCTCCGGTCTGCGGCTGCCGAACCCAGGCGACGGGGCGCTGGCGGCGGCAGCGTTCGCCGACGTGGGCACCTCGCCGATGTACGTGCTCACGGGGCAGCAGTATGCGGCGCCGTCGTCGCCGAGCGACTACACGATCACGCTCGCCAACCAGGCGGGCGCGAGCTGGCTCACGCTCGGTGGCTCGAGCTCGGTGACGTTCGGGCTGAGTGCCGGCCAGCAGGCGCTGCTGGCCGACATGGCGACACCGGTCGAGCCCGACACCGACGCGCCTGCGCGGCTGGCGCTCTACCAGATGGTGCCGCCGCGGATCGCGCTGCCCCAGCACGTCGCGTGGCAGGCCGCGGCGCGGCCGACGGGGTGCCTGGGCGATGTGACGGCCGCCGGCAACCCCTCGATCTGGCCGTTCCCGGACGCGCTGATCACGGAGCTGGCCGGAGGCGGGGCGCAGCTCTACGAGGTCGTCACCGCCCGGCATCACGACCCCGCCCAGCCGGTGACCGCCGATCAGGTCGGGTGCTCGGCGTGGGCGACGATCGTCGACTTCGAGATCTCGGCGCCACAGGCCGACGGGCCGTCCCCGGCGATCGCGAACGCGTTCGTCGTCGAGGGCTCCGACGACACGGGCGCGGCGCTCCTCCAGGCGCTCTACGCGGCGCTGCCGGACACCGGCGGCGCGCAGATCTTCCTCCTGCGCTCGCCCGACCCGACGAGCGCGAACCCGAGCGGCCTCGCCTCCGACGTACTCGACCCCGCCGCGACGTGCCTCATCAAGACGAACCTGTCGACGCTCACCCACAGCGGCGGCCTGCAGCTGGAGGCGCTGGCCGCCTCCGACCCGACCGACGTCTACGCCGCGAGCCTCTCGAGCCCGCGCGACTTCGTCGCGCTCCTGTGGGAGGCGAGCATCACCCGCAGCGGCGGCTTCTACCTCGACTACGCCGGCGCGCCGCTCTCGCTCGGCACCTCGTCGAGCGCCCAGCTCTCGCTCCTCGTCATCCTCGACGCCCAGGCCGCGAGCCCGGACGCCCCGGTCCTCCCGCTGCACAACTGCGTCGTGATCGGCGACAACGTCGACACGACGACGACGTCGGTCTTCGCCCAGCCGGTGACCTACACCGTGCAGGCCGGCGACTCGCTGACCTCGGTCGCCGGCTGGTTCTCCAAGAACTGGGGCACGACCGTGGACGCGGCCGCGGTGGCGGCGCTCAACCAGGACGTCCCGCTCCTGCTCGCGGTCGGCGCGCAGCTCGCGAACCCGGCCGGCGGCGAGACCACGGTGCAGTACGGGGACACGCTGGCCGGCATGGCCGCACGGCTGGGGACGTCGGTGGCGGACCTGGTGGCCGCGGGCGCCAACGCCACCGATCCCATCCTCGCCCCGGGGGCGGCGATGCAGTTCGGCGCGGGCGTGCTGCGCCCGGCGACCACCGTGCCGCCCGGCACCGCCGGGTTCGAGATCACGCGCGTGAACCCCGACCCGCAGAACCTGCCGTGGGACCAGCTCACCGCCCAGCAGATCGTCGACTCGCTGTTCAACATGGTCGGCTGGTCGATCACCGCCGGCGGGGCGTTCTCGGCCAGCGGCATGGGGCTGCCGACGACGCCCACCGACGCTCTGCGTCTGCAACCCGACGGGCTCACCGCCAAGGCGCCCGACGAGGACGACACGAACTGGTACTACACGCAGGCGCTCGCGGTCAGCCCGTTCGGCTCGCCGCAGCACGGCAGCGTGTCGGCCGCGCTCCCGCCCGCGAAGGACAACCCGTACAACGGCGTGGGCGTCGACGGCGGCGGTGCGCTCAACGAGGTGGCCATCGCCCTCCAGCTCCAGGACGTCTACGGGAACGCGCAGCCGATGCCGAGCGGGCAGGCCGAGCTCGAGGTCCCGGTCGGGTACTACGACGACGTCGCCGGGCTCGGGACGTGGCCGTCGCTCGCGCTGTCGTACGTGGTGGCCGGCCCGCCCGCGGCCGTGCAGCTCGTGCCCGCGTTCCAGCAGACGAGCTACGTCCCCTCGCCGACGGTCCCCGTCGACGCCGCGCTCTCCTCGGTCGCCGCCGACCTCAAGCGCTACCGCGAGATCTACTACCAGCTCGTCCAGCCCGACCTGGCGTTCTCGCTCGAGACCTCGCTGGCCCTCGACGGCTCGGCGCCGGTGTCGTACGCGCTGCCCAAGCAGCCGTTCCTGGCCTTCGCCTCGGGGGCGTTCGTGCAGCTCGCCGCGTTCTCGACGCTGCAGGCGCTCGAGCTCGACGTGGGTGGGCGGACGCTGAGCGTGGCCGACGTGACCAGCCTGTACGGCGTGTCCGCCCCGGAGCTGTTCGGCGCGAACCAGAACGCGCTGTACTCGACCGTGTTCGGGACGACCACGCTGCGCGTGCCAGTGATGTACTCGACCGTCGAGGCCGACACGCTCGACTCGATCGTCGCCAACCCCGAATGGGCCAACAAGGGCGTCTCGCCGACGGTCGACCAGCTCGCGACGTTCAACGCTGACGTGCCGCTGGGGCCGGGCGCCGACCTGGCGGTGCCGTCGAGGCAGGTCCAGGCGGCGTCCAGCGGGACGCTCGATGACACCGCGACAGCCGCGGGCGCGTCGGTGGCCGCGCTCGGTGCGGCGAACGCCGACCCGGGGACCGACATCCTCGTCGCCGGCACCGTGCTCGCGCTCGGCACCGCGACGTACAAGCTCGGCGCCTCGGACACGCTCAAGAACGCCGCCACCCAGCTCGGCGGGACAGTCGAGCAGGTCGCGGTCGCCAACCAGCACGTCCCCGCGGTCCTGATCCCCGGCGTGGCCATGACCGTCGCCGACCGGCTGGTCGTCGCGGGCGACACGCTGGCCTCGATCGGCGGCTCGAACGTCGTCGCTCTCGCCGAGGCCAATGCGAGCGTGCCGAACCTCTTCGCTCCCGCGACGCAGGTCCAGGTCGGCTGGAGCGCGAAGCCCGTGGCGCCCGAGCAGACCGACACGATCACGACGTACGCCACTGCGAATCAGGTGACGGTCGACCAGCTCGCGAGTGCGAACGACGCGACGGCCGCGGTGCTCGCCCCGACCGCGAAGCTCCAGATCCCGGGCGCGCTGCAGCCGACCGGCCGGCCGGCGTTCTGCACGTACAGCGCGCGCGGGACCGACACGGTCGGCGGGATCGCCACCGACTTCGAGGTCGACCCGGCGCAGATCGTGGCCTTGAACCTGGACATCCCGGGGCTGCTGGCCGGCGGGCGCCCGGTCGCGGATTCGGCCTCCGGCAAGTCGGTCACCACCCAGACCGGCGACAGCTTCGAGACGATCATCCAGCGGTTCGCGTCGATCGGCGTGACCGTGAGCCCGGACGCGCTGGCCGCCGACGTGGCCGGTGTGCAGCAGCTCGTCGTGACCGGCGGGCTGTGGCTGTGCGCGCCGATGCGGGCCGGTGCCGGCGGGGCGAACGCGCAGCGCTCGCTCTCCGGGCTGACCACCGCCTACAACGTGGACCCGATCGCGTTCGCGACGGCCAACGCGGCGACGATTGGGCTGCTCGCGAGCGGCGTCGCGCTGTCCGGGTGGAGCCTGACGACCACCGCGTTCGAGACCCTGAACTCGCTGGCCAACCGGACCGGGCTGTCGGTCGAGGCGGTCGCCGCGGCGGTCGCGACCGTGCCGAACCTGCTCGCGACCGACGCCACGATCATGCCGGTCCCGCCTCCGGCGTCGCCGGTGGCAGTCGAGATTGAGGCGAAGCTGGGCACCGCGATCGCGCCGGTGGCGACGGCGGTGACGATGACGCGCGACGGCAAGCTCGTCGACCCCGACTTCGCGGACTCTCCGACGGTGCTCAGCTCGGCGTTCACGGTCCCGCCGGAGACGTCGGGTGACACGCTGACGCTCGACGACTTCGCTGCGGGGATCGAGACGGCGATCCCGGGCGTGAAGGCGGCGATGGGCGACCCGATCGCCGAGGGCGACCCGGCGACCGTCTCGGTCGTCAACTTCACGAGCACGATCGGCCCGCAGCTCGGCTACGCGTTCGACGCGGCGAAGACCGAGTACTTCGCGCTCCCGCCGCTGTCGCGCGCGCTGATGGGGCGCAAGGTCGACGTACCGACCTACGTGACCGGGCAGGACCCGCCGTTCTCGGAGCCGTCGAAGACGCAGACCTTCCAGGCGGTCGACCTCGACGTGTGGCTCGACCAGTTCCTCGCGGCGGTCGACCTTTTCCTCTCCCCCGCCTACGCGGTGCCGGCCCACGCGCTGGTGCCGGAGGCGGTGACCGGGGTCGTGGCCAACAAGAAGGCGCTGGCCCAGGCGCTGTCGGCGCGGGTGAAGCACGTGCTCAGTGGGTCCGGCGGCTCGCTCGAGGACGCCAAGGGCGCGATGTACCAGGCGCTGCTGGGGCAGCTCTCCAGCGCGTTCACGGTGACCACGCTGGTGCAGGTGCCGGTCGACGTGTCCTCGGGCGGGACCGATCCCCGCTCCGCACCGCGGCTCTCCGGCAAAGTGGTGATGGCGAACGGCGGCTCGGGCGACGTGCCGAGCGCGTTCAGCTTCTCGACCGCCAAGGTGTCGTTGACGCAGCCGTCGTCGACGTCAACGTTCATGTTCAGCGTGAAGTCGCCGGCGGAGCAGCGGTCGGCCGCTCTCGACCTCGAGTTCGTGGTCGACCAGCTCGAGGTCCCCGACCCCGGGACGGTGATCGGCGACTACGAGGGATCGTCATGGCTGAAGTTCCTGTCGCCGGTGAATCCGGCGTGGTCGGCGATGCCCGGGCTGGTCATCCCGATCCCGCTGCGGGCGTACCCGAGCCCGGTGACGCTGGTGGAGCAGGACGCCAAGCAGTCGGTGGACGCGCCGGCGAGCGCGGCCGACCTCCTGCCGTGGGACCTGCGCTTCGTCTACCAGCACGATGACGCGACGCAGGACACGCCGCTCGTGGAGGTCACGTTCAACCCGAACGGCGCGTCGGCCTCCTCGGCGGCCGTGCTCGGCGAGGATCCCCGGCTGCCGGCGATCTTCGACGCGCTGGCCAAGTTCAGCGCGGTGTGGCCGGCGCTCAAGAACGACCTCGCGACGCTGCCGCTGACGGCCCCGGGGACCTCGTCGCCGACGGCCACCGCGGCCGCGGCGGCGTTCGCCCAGCTCGTCGCGTGGGTGGCGGAGGCGTTCGTAGTCACGCCGCTGGGGGTGCCGTACGAGCCGGTGCCGAAGACGTTCTACTACCAGCTCCAGAAGGAGCAGACGGCAGACCTCTCGCCGACGCTCACCCGGCTCGTGGTGTCGTCGATCGACCCGGCGACGGGGGCGCCGCGGGCGAACCCCGTGGCGCTGTGGCCGGCGGTGACCGCGACCTACGTGGGCGTGGCCTACGCGCTCCAGCCCGACGGGTCGCCGACGGCGACGCAGGCGGCGTACACGTACCCGGCGGGCATGATCCCGGCCGCCGCGGCGGTGGAGCAGCAGTTCGAGTTCGAATGGGGCGTGGAGGTGCCGTCGCCCTCGGTTGGTGCGGCTCGTGCAGGTGGAGCGGACTCGGCGGCCGCGCCCCAGACGTTCCGGTTCCGCGACGTGAACGTGCTGGCCGAGCAGACCGCGCGCGCGGGGGTCTCGATCTGGCGCAACGTGTCGCTCATCGACGGGGTGACGACGAACGCCGCGTTCGTCTACCAGACGCCGATCACGCAGTTCTCGAGCAACGCGGTGCCGTCGGTCAGCGCTTCGGACCCGCTGCCGATCACGGGCACGGGCGTGGCCGAAGCGCTCGGCACGTTCCTGCACGAGCTGCTGGTGGTGCCCGGCGGATGGTCGCCGGGAGAGACGCTCTCGATCCGGCTCGGCGGCGGCTACTCGTACGCGATCGCCGCCGGACTGTACGTGCTCGTCCCGATCTTCTTGATTCCGGCCGCGGACTTCGATCCGACCACCGACTGGCAAGTGAGCGCCGGCACCTTCGTCACCGGTGTGCAGGACACGGTGACGACATGGCAGCACGACAACGCCCCGCTGTCGACGGCCAACGCCTCGATCCGGTTCGACCTCACCGTGTACTCGAGCACCGGCGCGCTCCAGAGCCTCATTCACGCGAGCGCGCTGGCGTACGCGTTGAGCTCGTCGTGACCGGCGCGAGGCTTCACCGCGCCGCGAG
>Ga0214469_1000668_pt1 | contig 12104 bp, 8 predicted proteins | sample RVTome_10_FD_187340 | JGI IMG/M metagenome (GOLD analysis project Ga0214469, IMG submission 187340) | Soil microbial communities from uranium-contaminated site in the Upper Colorado River Basin, Wyoming, United States - RVT153D57 HiSeq ... | reverse complement strand
TCCAGCGGTTGCCAGTGCCGGTGGCCGCCGACGGGCGGCCGGGGTCCATCGCCCACTGGTCGGGAGCGATCGGCTCGATCACCACGCGGTCGCCCTCGGGGATGTTCTCGACCATCCACCCGCGGGCCAGCGCGCGCGTGTCGTCGCGCGCCAGCACGACGTCGTTGTGGAGCGAGAAGACCAGGCCCTGCGCGCACAGCAGCGCGCCGGCGGCCACGACCGGCCAGGGCCGCGCGAAGCGGACCCGCTGCGCCGCCTCGACCGCCGCCCAGGCGGCGAGCAGGCACAGCAGCGGGTAGATCGGCAGCAGCCAGCGGGCGAAGAAGCGGTCCTGGATGCCCATGAAGAGCAGGAACACGACCGGGGCGGGGACGAGCACGAGCGCGAGCCGCCGGTCGCGGACCGACAGCCAGACCGCGCCGGCCGCCGCGGCCAGCGCCGGCACCCAGCCCAGCCCCCAGGTCAGCGTGCCGAGGTAGTACAGGAGCCCGCTGTCGCCGACCAGGCCGAGCTTGCCGCCGCCGTCGCTCGACGCCTCCGACTGCTGCTGGAGGCCGTCGCGGAAGCTCTCCCAGTCCAGCAGCGCGTACGGGTTGGCGACCAGGAAGCCCGCGAGCGCCAGCGCCCCGGCCAGCGCCAGCCCGCGCCGGCGGTTCTCGCGCGCCGCGGCGAGCAGGCACAGGAGCACGATGCCGGCCGTGTACTTGGTGGCGCACGCGACCCCCAGCGCCGCGCCGGCCAGCGCGTAGTCGGGCAGGCGCCCGGTCCGGTAGACGCCGGCGACGCCCACCAGGCACAGGCACAGCGGCGCCAGCGCCGGGACGTCGTTGACCGCGATGTGCGCGTAGTGGACGGGCAGGAACGCGACGGCCAGGAGCGCGCCGGCCAGCAGGCCGACCCGCAGGTCGAAGAGCCGGCGCCCGGCCCACGTGAGAAAGCCGACCGCCGCGGCGCCGAGCACCGCCGACAGCACCCGGGCGAGGACGAACGCGCCGCCGGGGTCCGCGGCGAACGCGTCCCCGATCGCCTCGCGCCCGCCCCAGCGCGCCCAGAACGCGACGTGCAGCAGGTACGTGTACGCGGGCGGGTTGATGAAGTAGTCGGGGTTCAGCGAGTGGCCGAACATCCCGATCGCGCGCGGGACGAAGTGCGCGTTCTCGTCGGCGTTGAAGACGTACGGCAGGCCGTGGTCGATGCCCCACAGGCGCAGGCCGAGGGCGACTGCGATCAGCGCCGCGACCGCGCCGGCCCGGATCCACCGATCCGTCGATGCGCCGGGATCCGTGGATCCGGTCTCAACAGCGCGCATAGGCGGCGTAGAAGTCCCCCGACGCGACCCGCTCGAAGCCGGCCGGCGGCGACTGGATCAGCGGCGAGTCGCCCTCGGTGCTCCAGGCGTGCTTGAACACCGCGAAGCGGCTCGTGACCACGAGCGCGACGCCGCGCCGCGGGCGTCGCGCGTCGGGGTCGGCGCGCGGGATCACGCGGTCGCGCGGAGCGTCGAGAATCCAGCGCGCGTCGGGCACCAGCTTGTGGTTGGGGACGGTCAGCGGCCCGCAGCGCAGGCCCTCCTGCACGGCGGGCGACCCGAGGACGGCGACCAGGTCGTCGTGGGCGGCGCCGCGGAAGCTCAGCTCGGAGTCGAAGTAGTCGAGCCGCACCTGCGTGCCGGTGAACACCACGCCGAACAGCACGAGCGCCGCCGAGCCGGCCGTCCACGCGGTCCGCAGGCGGCCGGGGCGCAGCATCGTGAAACCGCCGAGGAACACGCCGGCGAACACGAGCAGCGCCACTGCGGCGATCGCCAGGTAGCGCTCGATCACCGACGCGCCGGCGACGCCGATCAGCACGAAGGTCCCGATGCCCGAGCCGAGCAGGACGAGCGGCACCGCCGCGCGGCGTGGGGCGAGCGCGACGGCCAGCACGAGGCCTGCGAGGGCCGCGGCCATGATCGGCGGCTTGACGATCAGGTTCAGGAACTCGGGGATGGCGGTCGGCAGCTCGGACAGCGTGCGCTGGCGCCCGAGGTCCTCGGCCGAGCCGCTGGTGTAGAGCAGCGAGAACAGCGGGTCGCCGGTGACCACGAAGTCCGTGGTGGTCCAGACCAGCGGCCCGAGCGCGGCCAGCATGGCGTACAGCGCCCGCTCCCGCCACGTCGCCCGCCAGGCCAGCCACAGCCAGTAGAGGCCGGCGAGCACCCACGCCTCGGGGCGCAGCATCCCGGCGGCCGCAAGCAGCAGCAGGACCGCCGCCCCGCGGCGCGAGCGCCGCGCCTCGAGCACGGCCGCCCACATGACGATCGCCATGTAGGGGATGTCGATGTAGCCGCGCGCGGCGAGGAAGCCGAAGTCGAACCGGGTCAGGACGAGCACGGCGGCGATCCCGCCCACCAGTGGCGTGAAGGCGACCTGGCCGAGCCGGTAGACGCCCCAGACCAGCCACAGGAAGGAGGCGAAGATGAGCGCGATCCACAGCCGGTCGCCGACCTCGCCGAACAGCGACAGCACCGCTCCAACCGCGATCGCCAGCGGGTGCTCGGTCGGCACCCGGAACCCCTCGAAGCCCGGCCTGTCGAGCTCGAGGAGCTCCTTTCCCCACAGCAGCGAGTAGTAGGAGTCGTAGTTGGGGTACGTGGGATACACGAAGAACCCGACCGCGACGCCGAGGCAGAGCACGCCGAAGGCGACGCGCGCGATCCTGTCGGCGTCGAGCGAGCGGACGCGCGCGAGCACGGGCCGCCGGGTGAGTGTCAGGCCTTCCATGAGACGAGGACAGGATGACGATCCGATGCCCCCCGGATGGGGGCTTCCCCCTCAGAGCACCGGCCGGATGCCGGCAAGGGCGCTAGTTTCTTATCGCGCGCCCATGAAGCTCATCGTCCAGATCCCGTGCCTGAACGAGGAGGAGACCCTCCCGGTCACGCTGGCCGACCTGCCGCGTGAGGTCCCCGGCTTCGACGCCGTCGAGTGGCTGATCGTGGACGACGGCTCGACGGACCGCACCGTCGAGGTCGCGCGCGCGCACGGCGTCGACCACATCGTCCGGCTCACCAACAACAAGGGCCTCGCCTCGGGCTTCCAGGCCGGTCTCGACGCTGCGCTCAAGCTCGGCGCCGACGTGGTCGTCAACACCGACGCCGACAACCAGTACTACGGGCCCGACATCGAGCGGCTGGTGGCGCCGATCCTCGCCGGCGACGCCGACATGGTGGTCGGCGACCGCGAGGTGATGAGCGTCGAGCACTTCTCGGTGGCCAAGAAGCTGCTCCAGCGGCTCGGCTCGTGGGTCGTCCGGCAGGCGTCGCAGACCTCGATCCCCGACACGACGTCCGGCTTCCGCGCCTACAACCGTGAGGCCGCCCTGGCAATGCAGGTGGTCTCCAAGTTCACGTACACGCTGGAAACGATCATCCAGGCGGGCAAGATGACCGTCGCGGTGGACCACGTGCCGATCCGCACCAACCCGAAGCTGCGCGAGTCGCGGCTGTTCCCGTCGATGTGGACGTACATCCGCCGCAACGGGGTGTCGATCTTCCGCATCTACGCGATGTACGAGCCGCTGCGCGTGTTCATGACCGCGGCGCTGCTGCTCGGCGTGGCGTCGCTGGCCGTGTGGGCGCGCTTCGCCTACTTCTTCCTCCAGGGCGACGGCGCCGGCCACGTCCAGTCGCTGATCCTCGGCGCGGTCCTCTTCAACGCCGCGATGGTGCTGGCCGCGCTCGGGATCCTCGGCGATCTGCTCTCGGGCCAGCGGATCACGCTCCAGCGGATCTTCGAGCGCGTCCGCCGCGTCGAGCTCGAGCTCGGCGTCCCGCCGTCGCACTACGAGCCTGGCACGCCGGCGTCCGGCCGCGAGCCGACCACCGGCGCGCGCTCCGGCGGCCACGGCAAGACCGAGGAGCGCGAGGCGGTGAAGCTGTGAGCTCGACGATCACGCGCGACGCCGAGGGAACGGTCACCGGCAACACGTACGACAAGTACGGGTCGACCAACCCGGTCGTGAAGCGGCTGATGGCGGGGTTCGAGCGCACGCTGGACGAGCTGTGGCACCGCGCCGCCCCGACGTCGGTGCTCGACGTCGGCTGCGGCGAGGGCGTGCTCACCCACCGCTGGGCGCAGCGGCTCGAGGGCCGCGTGGTCGGGATCGACCTCGAGGACCCGGCGATCCAGGCCGAGTGGGCCAAGCGCCAGGCACCGAACCTCTCCTACCGCGTGATGAAGGCGGAGCGGATGCCGTTCGACGACGGCGAGTTCTCGCTCGCCTCGGCGATCGAGGTGCTCGAGCACGTGCCCGACCCCGAGCACACGGTGGCGGAGATGGCACGAGTCGCGCGCGGCGGCCACCTGCTCGTGTCGGTCCCGCGCGAGCCGCTGTGGCGTGCCCTGAACATGGCGCGCGGCGCCTACCTGCGCGATCTCGGGAACACGCCCGGCCACGTGAACCACTGGTCCAAGCGGTCGTTCACCGCTCTCCTGTCCCGGCACGGCGAGGTCGTAGAGGCGCGCTCGCCGTTCCCGTGGACCATGCTGCTTGTCCGGGTAACGTCGCCGTAGCGGTCCACGCGGAGCCTGCGTAGCGTGGCCGCGGAGGCGAAACCTGGTCCGGTCCAAGCGGAGCCTGCGTAGCGTGGCCGCGGAGGCGAAACCTGGTCCGGTCCACGCGGAGCCTGCGTAGCGTGGCCGCGGAGGCGAGACCGGATTCGCGTTCGTACGGGCGCGGCGCGCGGATCCTGTCGGTCGGCATCGCGACCACCGGGCTGGTCACGTTCGCGTACTTCTCGCTCGCCAGCCATGCGCTCAGCGAGGTCGACTACAAGGGCGTCACGCTGCTGTGGTCGGTCCTCTTCCTGATCATCTCGATCATCTACCGGCCGGTCGAGCAGCTGCTCTCGCACACGATCGCGTCGCGCCGGGCGCAGGGGCACGAGGGCCACCCGCTGCGCGTGCCGCTGCTCATCCAGGCGAGCGCGTCGACCGTGTTCCTCGCGCTCGCGCTGGCGCTGCGCGAGCCGATCACCGACGACGTGTTCGACGGCTCGGACGAGCTGTACTGGGTCCTGGTCGTCGCCGTTCTCGCCTATGCCGCCAGCTACTTCGCGCGCGGCTGGCTGGCGGGGCACCAGCGCTTCGGGCTGTACGGCGGGCTGGTGCTGCTGGAGTCGGTCTCGCGCTGCCTGTTCGCGCTCGCGGTGGCGATCGGGATCCTCTCGGGCCAGGGCGCGGTTGCGCTCGGCATCGCCGCGGCGCCGCTGGTGTCGCTGCTCGTGGTGCCGTGGGCGATCGAGCACCGCGGCGCGGGCGACGGCGAGCGCGGCTCGCTGCGCCAGGGCGCGGGCTTCGCCGGGGCGGTCCTGGCGATCATGGTCGCCGAGCAGGCGCTGCTCAACGGGCCCGTGCTGGTCGTCGACGCGACCGCGACCGACGCCGCGCTGGCCGGCTTCGTCTTCAACGTCCTGCTCATCACGCGCGCCCCTTTACAGCTCTTCCAGGCGATCCAGACCTCGCTCCTGCCCCACCTCTCCGGTCTGGCCGCGACCGGCGGCGGCCCGGAGTTCCGGCATGCGATCCGCGTGACGGTGCTGGCGATCGGCGGCTTCGCCGGGGCCGTGGTGCTCGGCCTCGGGCTGATCGGGCCGTGGGCGATGGGCGTCCTGTTCGGCGGCGACTTCGACTACGGGCGCGGCGGACTGATGCTGGTGGGCCTCGGGATGGGCTTCCACCTGACGGCCGGGACGCTCAACCAGGCCGCGCTGGCGCGCCGGCGGGGCGCCCAGGCGGCGGCCGCGTGGCTCGCCTCGGCCGCGCTGTTCCTGGTCTGGCTCGCGCTCACGCCGCTCGACGACCTGCTGCTGGCCGTCGAGATCGGCTACTGCGCGACTACCGCTGTGCTCGCTGCCGCGCTGTGGATCGTTGAACGCGGCGCAGCTGCGCCCGGAACGTCCGCAGCGACGCCCGGGTCTTCCCCCGCCGGGTCACCAGCCCCGAATCCCAGCGCGGGCGGCGCTCGTCCGGCGCCATCCAGTGATACAGGTAGATCCGCTTGATCCGCCGCTTGTTGATGCGGGCGAGCTTGAACACGTTGCGGATCGCCTTGACGGCGTTCTTCTTGTTGTACCGCTTGACCCGGCGGCCGTCGACCCAGCGCTTGACGATGCCGCCGGTCTCGCTGAACCACAGCTTGCCGCGCGTGATGCGCAGCAGCTCGCGCGTGCCGCTGGTGCGGTGCCGGTTGGCGTCGATGTGGTTGTGGATGCTCCAGATCCGGACCGGGTAGCGCGCGCCCTGCTTGAAGCGCTTGATCCAGCTCGTCATGTTCGGCGCGTCGAGCACCGACGGAGCCGAGATCGTGCACTCCGGGCACGTGCGGCGCATGGCGTTGTAGTAGCGGGCCGCGCGCCGCGGCTTGTTCCACACCGGCTGCGTGCCGTGGTTGCCCTCGTTCCAGGTCTGGAACGTCCGCAGCTCGGGATAGAGCCGGCGCAGCTTGCGGAACTGGCGGATGAACGCGAGGCGCGACGGGGCCTTCAGCTGGCGGCCGCTGCGGCGCGAGTGGCCGAACGTGACCATCACCTTGGCGCCCATGGCGCGGGCCGCGCCCATGTAGTCGACGAGCTGCTGGCGCTCCCAGCTGTTGCGCCGCAGCGCGTCCCAGGACAGCACGTAGCGCACGTGCGGCGCGTCGAGCGCCTGCCAGCGCTTGTCCACGAAGAACTGCGGGTTCTGCTCGCCGATGCCGACGATCAGCTTGGCCGAGGCCGGCGCGGCGAGCGTGAGCAGGAAGACGATGGTGAGCAGTGCGGCGCGGGTCACGAGAGGTAGTAAGTCGGCGGGCTCCGGAAAGTTGCGCTAGGCGTGGGACGCGGCGGCGGCGGACAGCTCGGCGGCGTTGGCCTCGGCCTCGCCGGGGCGCCACTGCGTCTTCGGGGCGATGGCGCGCGAGATGACGCGGTCGCGATGGCGCTCGATCGTGCTGAGCATCGAGCGCACGAGCTCCTCCCCGAGGTAGTGCGGCTTGAGCCCCAGCTCGCGCAGCTTGGTGTTCGTCGCGTTGTAGTAGTGCTCCTCCTGCTCCACGCGCGGGTTGTCGAAGTGCTCGACGACGACCTCGTAGCCGTGCTCGGCGCCCGCCCGCTGCGCGAGCTCGGCGAGCTCGAGCACGGTGAACTGCTCCGTGAACTGGTTGAAGACGCGGAACTCGCCGCCCTGCGCGGGGTTCGTCACGGCCAGCTCGACGCACTGCAGCGTGTCGCGGATGTTGAGGAAGCCGCGCGTCTGGCCGCCCTTGCCGTAGACGGTCAGCGGATGCCCGATGACCGCCTGCACGCAGAAGCGGTTGAGCGCGGTGCCGAAGATCTCGTCGTAGTCGAAGCGCGTGCAGAGCCGCTCGTCCATGGCGGTCTCCTCGGTCTCGATCCCGTACACGACGCCCTGGTTGAGGTCGGTCGCGCGCAGGCCCCAGATCCGGCAGGCGAAGTGGATGTTGTGCGAGTCGTGGACCTTCGAGAGGTGGTACAGCGATCCGGGCAGCTTCGGGAACGGCAGGACGTCCGTGCGGCCCTTGTGGTTGATCTCGATGTAGCCCTCTTCGATGTCGATGTTGGGCGTCCCGTACTCGCCCATCGTCCCGAGCTTCACGAGATGGCACTCCGGCACGCGGTCGCGCAGCGACCACAGCAGGTTCAGGTTGCCGATCACGTTGGTCTGCTGCGTCTCGACGGCGTGCCGGCGCGAGATCATCGAGTACGGCGCCGACGCCTGCTCGCCGTAGTGCACGACCGCCTCCGGCTCGACCTCGGCGATCACGCGGTCGAGGAACTCGCCGTCCTCGATGCTGCCGACGAAGGCGTGGATCTCCCGCCCGGAGACCTCACGCCAGGCGTCGATGCGGTCGGCGAGGCCGCGGATCGGCGTCAGCGAGTCGGTCCCGTGCTCGTGATGCCAGCGGCGGCGTGCGAAGTTGTCGACGAGGAACACGTCGTGCCCGCGGGCAGAGAAGCGCATGGCCGTGGGCCAGCCCAGGTACCCATCGCCGCCGAGGATCAAGATTCGCATGGCGGGGCAGCCTAGCGGCTTGCCAGGCGGGCCCTGGCCCATTGCAGCGCCGTCGCGGCGGTCACCCCGGCCAGTGCGATCACCAGCGGCATGAGCGTGACATTGCGGCGCGTTCCGGCCAACAGCAGCCCGCCGACGATCGTGATCCCGAGCAGCAGCAGCGCGAGCAGGAAGAACTCCCAGCGGCGCCGGACGGCCAGCAGCGCGAGCCCGACCAGGCCGAGCGCGAGCACGGTGAACTGGAATACGGTGCCGTACGTCGAGCGCCCGGCGGCGCCCGACCCGTGCCACATGTGCCACATCTTGCCGGCGACCATCGCGGCGAAGTCCAGCGGCTGCTCGGACAGGTACCGCTCGGCGTTCTCGCGCCCGATCCGCTGTAGCGACTCGTCGCGCTCGAGGTCGGGGTACCTCGAGGCCACGCGGTCGAGCAGCGGCGTCATCGAGATCCGGCTCAGCTCGCTCGCGGGGATGTCCTCGCGGCCCTCGAACTGCCGCAGCAGCTCGCGCTTGACGTCCAGGTGCAGGCCGTTGCCGGGCAGATAGGTCCCGATGAACAGCGCCTTGCCACCGCCGGTGCTGATCGGCACGAAGCGACCCTCGGCGCTCGACACGTGCGCCGTCCACGGCACGATCGGCAGCGCGAAAGCGGCAGCCAGCACGAGCGCCGGCACGAGCCCGCCCCGCACCAGCGCGATCAGGGCGAACACCGCGATGAAGGCGAGGTACTCGGGCCGCGCGAACGCCGTCAGGCCGAGCAGGACGCCCGGGAGCGCCCAGGCCCACCACGCGCGGCCGCGATCGCCCGCCCAGAAGAAGGCGAGCACGGCGCCGGCCAGCGTGAGCGTGGCCAGCGGCTCGCTCATCAGCTTGCCGGTGAAGAAGATCGTCACCGGGTAGATCGCGAACAGCCCGGCAGCGATGAGGCCCGCAGCCGTCCCGCCCAGGCGGCGGCCGATCAGGTACACGAGCACGATCGTGAGCGCGCCCAGCAGCGCCACCGCGAGCCGCGCGACCCCGGGGTGCACGCCGCCGGTGGCGTAGTAGACGGCGGCGTAGAACAGCGGCGCGCCGGGCGACCAGTCGTACGGGCTCGCCGCGCCCGGGATCGCGAAGCTCTGGTGCTCGTAGAGGCGCTCGGCGACCGACGCGTAGACGGCGCTGTCGGTGCCCGGCCGGACGTCGAGCGGCTCGAGCGCCGAGTCCACCCGCAGGACGAGGCCGACGATCACGATCAGCGCAAGCGCGATCAGGCCGCCGCGGCCGCCGTGGCGCTCGGCCAGGCCCGCGGCCCAGGCGCGCGGGGCCGTCGGAGCGATCGCGGTCACGGGTCGAGCCTCGGCACCATGCCGCGGGTCTGCAGCGCGGCGCGGACGGAGACGGCCACGGTCACCAGCCCGGTCGAGGCGAGCGTCATCACCAGCGGCATCAGCGCGAGGTTGCGGCGCGGCGCGGCCAGGACGAGGCCCGAGAACAGGGTCAGGCCGAGGATCAGGCCGCCGAGCAGCAGCGCCTCGAACCGCCGCCGCCAGGCGAGCACCGCCAGCCCGACCACGGCGAAGGCGACGATCGCGATCTGGAGCGCGACGGCGGCGGGCGAGAGCATGGCGCCGCTCGAGCCGCGCCACATCCAGCGCATCTTGTTGGCCATCATGCGCGCGAGGGCGACCGGCTGCTCGCGCGCGTAGCGGCTGAGGTTCTCGCGGCCGATGCGATTGAGCGCCGCGTCGCGCGGCAGGTCGGGGTACCTGGCCGCGACCCGGTCCAGCAGCGGCTCCATCGGCTGCCGGGCGCGCTGCTCGGGCGTCACGTCGCGCATACCCAGGTAGCGCTCCATCAGCTCGATCTTCACGCGGTCGTGGATGCCCTCGCCGGGCAGGTAGGAGCCGATGAAGAGCGCCTTGCCGGCGCCCGTGCTGACCGGCACGAAGCGACCCTCCTCGCCGGACACGTGGATCGCCCACGGCGCGATCGGCACCGCGAACGCGGCCGCCAGCACGGCCGCGGCCGCGATCCCGGACCGGACGCCGCGGTCGAGCGCGACCTTGACCAGCGCCAGCAGCGCGAGGGCGACGCCGAACAGCAGGTACTCGGGGCGCGCGAGCGCGCTGGCCCCGATCAGCAGGCCCGGGGCCAGCCACGCCCACACGCTTCGCCGCTCGAGCGCCCACAGGAACGCGAGCAGCGCGCCGGGGACCGTCACCTCGGCGAGCGGCTCGCTCAGCAGCCGGCCGGTGTTGAACACGAACGCCGGGTAGCCGGCGGCCAGCGCCGCCGCCAGCAGCCCTGTCGCCGGCCCGTTCAGGCGCCGCCCGAGCAGGTAGCAGATGACGATCGTAACCAGCCCGAGCACGGCGATCGACAGCCGCGCGAGGCCGGGGTGCACGCCGCCAGTGAGGTAGTACAGGCCGGCGTAGAACAGCGGCGCGCCCGGCGACCAGTCGTAGGGCGCGTCGGAGCCGGGGACGGCGAACCGCTGGTCGGCGTAGAGCAGGGCGGCGATCCGCTCGTAGCGCGCGGCGTCGGCTCCCTGGTAGGAGGAGTCGATCGGGTTCAGAACGCCGATCAGCCGCAGCGCGAAGCCCGCGAGCAGGATGAGGCCGAGCACCACGAGGACGATCCGGCCGTGGCGCTCTGGCAGCGTCCGGAAACGCCCCATCGCGCCGATTCTAGGAGGTCACTGAAGAACAGGACGGTGCGTCCGGGCGGTCGTGGACCGAGCCGGGCGCCGCACGAATCCCGAAGGGAATACGGACGTATTTCCGGATCGGAATCCCGCCCCCCCGGCGATCCGGCGAAGCGTCCACGGCCGCATCCGGGCGTGCCGGACTTCTTCAGGGCCTCATAGAAGCGGGTCAGGTCAGTCCTTGTAGCGGCGCGTCACGGTCTCGCAGCGCTTCGTGCGGACGTTGCGGTTGTAGCCGATCCTGACCGTGTCGTCGCCCGGGCCGCAATCGATCCGCGCCTTGTCCTTCGAGTAGGCATAGACGATGTCGTCGCCCGGGCCGGCCAGCACGCCGTTGTAGCCGTCGCCGACGAGCCGGATCGTGTCGAACCCGTTGCCCGCCCTGATGAAGTTGGTCGAGACGACCCCGCCACCCTGCAGGTAGTCGTTGCCGGGCCCGCCCTTGATCCGGTTGCGGCCCCCGCGCGACGCGCCGTAGACGGTGTCATCGCCGGGGCCGGCGTCGATCCGGTCCGTGCCGCGGCTGCGGCCGGTCGGCTTGCGGTTGCCCCACATGATGTCGTCGCCACCGAGGCCGATCAGGACGTCCGGGCCGCTCGAGCCGAGCAGGTTGTCGTTGCGCTCGGTGCCCCTGGCGCGGCCGCCGCGGTCGCGCGTGAGCTTCGTCTTGCCCTTGGTCGGGTCCGGCGGCGGCGGGACCTCGAAGATGCGCTCGCAGGTCGAGGCCTTGATCTCGCCGCGGCGGATCGACCGCTGGTTGGAGAAGCCGCCGCGCATGTCCTGCGGGTTGATGTGCAGGACGTCGTTGCCGGGGCCGCAGTCGACGGTCTTGACGGCGGTGCCGTTGTTGACGTACACGAAGTCATCGCCCGCCCCCGCGTCGATCCGGTCGCCGCCGCTGGTGGCGTGGATCTGGTCGTTGCCGACGCCGCCGCGGATCCGGTCGCTGCCGCTGCCGCCGTGCACCACGTCGTCGCCGGGGCCGGCGTCGACGTCGTCGCCCGCGGCGCCGGCGTCGATGAAGTCGTTGCCTTCCTCGCCCTCGACGACGTCGCCGCCGAAGCCGCCGTACACGTTGTCGTCGCCCTCCGCCGCGATCAGCTTGTCGCCGCCCGAGCCGCCCTCGATGTGGTCGTCGCCGGCGCGGCCGAACACGTCGTCACCGCCCCACTCGCCGAACAGCCGGTCCGTCCCCGGACCGCCGATGATCACGTCGCCGCCGCCGTCGCCGTTGATCACGTGGTTGCCGTTCGGGCCGCCCACGAGGCGGTCCTTGCCGGGCGTGCCGACGAGCGTCTTGGCGGCGGCCGCCGCGGGGCCCAGCAGCGCGGCGCAACACACGAACGCGAGCGCCCGCCACAGCGCGT
>Ga0214469_1000667_pt1 | contig 12112 bp, 10 predicted proteins | sample RVTome_10_FD_187340 | JGI IMG/M metagenome (GOLD analysis project Ga0214469, IMG submission 187340) | Soil microbial communities from uranium-contaminated site in the Upper Colorado River Basin, Wyoming, United States - RVT153D57 HiSeq ... | reverse complement strand
CACCGAATGGCTCGGCGAGTACGTGCAGTTCAGCCGCGACCTACCGGGGTCGGTGTCGGAGCCCGCCTGTGAGTCGGTGCTCGAAGCGATCGGGGATGCGGAGCAAGCCAGCAACATGGACTTCACCGAGTTCTGGCAGGAGCGCAGCTACCTTCCGGACGTCAACAAGATCAAGACGGTGAACACGTCGGTGTTCATGGTGCACGGTCTTACCGACTTCAACGTCAAGACCATGCACTTCGCCGACATGTGGCGGGAAGTGGAGAAGCGTCAGATGCCGCGCAAGATCTGGATCCACCGCGGCGCCCACGTGAACCCGCTCGGAGTCCGGCCCGACGAGTGGCAACGGGTGATGCACCTGTGGATGGACCACTGGCTGTACGACATCCCTAACGGGATCATGGACGAGCCGATGGCCGACATCCAGCGGCCGGACGGAACCTGGGAGACCCACTCCACCTGGCCCGACGCGAACGCCCAGAACGTCGACCTCCGCTTCGGTCCATCGACCGCTCAGGAGGCCGGCACGCTGTCGCTCGACCCGCATTCGGGCGACGCTACGCAGACGTTCGTCGACCAGATCCAGTTCCAGAACGCCAAGATCGGCAATGCGCACGAGTCGCAGGCGGGCCGGCTGGTCTACGTGACTCCGCCGCTGGAGCAGGATGTGCGGACCTCGGGCACACCGGAGTTGCGGGTCAAGATGTCCACCAACCGCGAGACGGCGTTGTTGTCGGCACTCCTGGTCGACTACGGCGAAGGCGAGACGGTCACCGTCGCCGGCAAGGACCCGCTGGAGGTCATCTCGGAATCCTGTGAGCCGAAGGACCTGATCCAGCGCACCGGCTGCGCCGAGCCGATGGAGGTCACCGTGGAGATCACCCCAGAACGTGTTCTCGCCTGGGGCCACATCGACGCGAAGAACTACGCTGATCTGCGGTTCAGTCAGTCGCTCGTGCCGGGCGAGGAGTACAACGTGAGCTGGAAGACGCTGCCGTCCGATCACATCATTCCGGCCGGCCACCGGATCGGTGTGGTCATCACCGGCAACTACAACGCCAGCCCGTCGACCAATCGGCCCGCGCGTGACGCCGCCGCTATTGGCGGCGAGGTCACCGTCTACCTGAACGGCAGCCGACTGACCCTGCCGGTCGTGGGTGGCAGCTCCGCCTTCGGCTGGTAGCCCACCTTGGGTTGATCATGCAAGAGTGGGAGGGCGACACGCCGGCGTGCCGGCGTGTCGCCCTCCCACTCTTGCATGATCGACGCGGTTGGGGGCTAGCGGATGGCTTGGGCGGGAATCGGGACGCGGACCTGGGTGGCTCGCTCGGCGACGCGGCCGATACGGCGCAGCGCCGACTCGGGTTCACTCCCGACCCAATCGTCATGCCGCGGCACGTACTCGCCGGTGAGCCGGGCCACCTTCAGGGTGAGGTGCAGCGCCAGCCGCTCCATGCCGTCCTTCAGGTCGGTACGCGCGAGCTGTTCGACGCGCTGCAACCGGTAGTACAGCGAAGTCCGGTGTAGGTGCAGCGTCTCGGCGGTCACCTGGGCGTTCCCGGCCGCATCGAGGTACGTCTCGAGCGTCTCCAGCAGGGGCAGCGCCTCGGGGGAGTGCAACAGCGAGCGCAGCCCCTCGTGCAGCACCGGCGTGACCTCGTCGCGCGCGGCAAGCTTCGCGGCCACCTGGTACACGCCCAGCTCGGCCCACAACACGACAGGGCCTGCATTCGGGAGTGCACCACCGGCCATCGCGGCCATCCGCGCCTCTCCGTAGGACTCGTGGGCCCCGGCCAGGTCCCCCTGGTGTGCGCCGACACCGATGACGAGCTCTACATTCGGCTCGGATGCGGTCAACTCGCTCATCGCGATCGCGTGCAGCGACTCGAGCTGGGACCGAAGCCGAGTGTCGTCGGTGCCGGGCGCCGCCAGCAGCAACACCGAGTGGTCCTTGCGGGCGAGGTGCAGGGCGCTGCCTCGCCGGTAGAGGTGGGGCGACCCGATCAGCGCCTCGGTCAGCGCGTCGCGCACCGCCGCACTGGCGGTGGACGGGCCTCGGACCGCCTGCAGGACTGCGACCACCACACCGTCGTCGGCGCTGATGAGCCCGTCGTCGACGAGGTCGCGCGCCGCGACTGCGGCCGTCGGGGAATCGGATAGGAGCGCCCGCAGCGTCTCGGCCACCCGTTCGGACGAGGGGACGCTGGCGACGCTCTCGCGGTGCAGCAGTGTTCCCAAGTCCGCGATCTCGTGAACACACCACTCGAGGTCGGCCGGCACGACGGACGAGTCAGCGTCGACGAACCACAGGTATCCGAGCAGCATCTCCCGGTAACGCACCGGGAAGCAGATGCGCGGCAGCATGTTGAGCTCGGGATTACCCGGCACCCGCACCGGTCCCCGAGCCTGGCGAATGCCGACCGCGCTGAGCCACCGGCTGACCTCGGCCGAGGCGTGGCGCCGCAAGATGGACGCCTCCCTGACCTCGTCCACGGGCTCGTCGTGTGCGCTGTACGTGACCAGCCGGAAAAACCGGTCTTCGAGAACCGCCGGCCGCCGTAGTCGCGAGGCGAGCCGGTCCACTACCTGCTGTACTGCGACGTCCATGGTGCCTCCGCCCAAAGGGGTGTTCGCCCCGGCCCGTGGGGTATCGCGTGACATGTCACATGATGCGCGATCCTATTAGGCACGGCGCACGGCATCAAGACCGAGAGGCCCGCTACCGGCGAGTAGCTCCAGCCCACTCGCGGCGCACGTGTCCGATATGGGTACGAACCAGTTCGGCCAGCGCCTCGGAATCACCGGCGGCAAGGTACTCGCACATCGTGAGGTGTTCTTCGACCGTCGGCCCCAGGACTCCCTGTTGGGCCAGATTGGCCAGCCCGTAGAGGCGAGAGCGATCGCGCAGGTCGTAGACGATCTGGACAAGGCGGCGGTTGCCGCCGAGCTCGAGGAGCCGGCCGTGGAATGCCCGATCGGCCTCCACGTGCTTGATGAGGTCGCCGTCGTGCGCTGCATCGACGACCTCGCGGGCCAAGGCGGTGAGCTCGGCTACGTCGGCGGGAGTTGCCCGCAGCGCCGCCTTGGCCGCGGCCGGCGGTTCGAGCAGAAGCCGGATCTCGGTGATCTGATCCAGTTCGGTGTCGGTGATCCGGGTGACCTGAAAACCCTTGTTGGGAATGACCTCGATCAATCCCTGCTTGGCCAGATCGAGCATGGCCTCGCGGACCGGTGTGGCGGACACTCCGAAGCGTTCTGCCAGTGTGGGTGCGGAGTAGACCTCTCCGGGAGTCATGTCTCCGGAAACGATGGCGGCCCGGAGCGCGTCGGCGACATGCTCACGCAGGCTGGTCCGTTTTGCGAACGACGGAAGCTTGATCGATCTCAAGTCGCTCATGCCCAAATCCTTAAAGTTCGAAGCCCTCTGGGAAGGGGTCGGCCGGGTCCAACATGTACTGGGCAGTGCCGGTGACCCACGCTCGTCCCGTGATGGTCGGGACGACCGCCGGCACGCCGCCGACTGTGGTTTCCTCGACGAGGGCGCCGACGAAACGGGTGCCTATGAACGACTCGTTGACGAACTCAGTGTGCAATGCGAGCTCGCCTCGGGCATGGAGTTGCGCCATCCGGGCGGACGTACCGGTCCCGCACGGCGACCGATCGAACCAGCCGGGATGGATGACCATCGCGTGCCGCGAGAACCTGGCGTCCGAGCCCGGAGCCAGGAATTGCACGTGGTGGCAGATGTCGATCTGGGGATTCTCCGGATGGACGGGACGCGCCCCGTCGTTGATGGCCGCCATGACCGCGAGGCCGGCATCGAGGATCCGCTGCTTGTTGGCCCGGTCGAACTCGATGCCGAACTGTTCGAGTTCGCAGATCGCGTAGAAGTTCCCTCCGAAGGCCATGTCGTACTTGACCGCGCCGTAACCCGGCACGTCGATCGCGGAACCGAGCTCCACCGAGAAGGACGGCACGTTGCGTAGAGTGACCGCGGTGGCCGCCCCGTTTTCCACCGCGACCTCGGCCGCGACCAATCCGGCCGGGGTGTCCAGCCGGATCGTAGTGACCGGTTGGGTGACAGCGACGATGCCGGTCTGCACCAGGACGGTGGCGACACCGATCGCACCGTGCCCGCACATCGGCAGGCATCCCGACACCTCGATGAACAACACGCCGACGTCGGCGTCCGGGCGGGTGGGCGGCTGCAGGATCGCCCCGCTCATCGCGGCGTGCCCGCGCGGCTCGTTCATCAGCAGCCGGCGCAGTCCATCGGAGTTCTCCACGAACCACTGCCGGCGCTCGAACATCGTCGTCCCGGGGAGGGTCCCGACACCGCCGACGATCACTCGCGTCGGCATTCCCTCGGTATGGGAGTCGACCGCGTGAAACACCCGGCTCGTCCGCATCGGCGACCTCCTCTCAGCTGTGTCCGGAGGCGAGAAGCCGCTCGGTGATCTCGCGGATGGTCGCCTCGGTGTCCGGCAGCAGTGACTGGCGCGGCGGCCGGCATGGCCCGCCGTACCGGCCCACCACGTCCATGGAGAGCTTGACCGCTTGAACGAACTCGGTGTGGAAGTCCCACCGCAGCAGGGGGTGCAGAGTGCGGTACAGCGGCAAAGCGGTATCCAGGTCGTGTGCCAGCGTCGCTTTGAACAACTCAACGCATGAACGAGGGAAAGAGTTCGGAAAACCGGAAATCCAACCTTTGGCCCCTGCCAGGCCCACCTCGAGCACCGAATCGTCGGTCCCGATCAGCAAGTCCAGATCTGGAGCCTGCTCGGCGATGGCGTAGCAACGCCGGGGGTCACCGGTGAACTCCTTGACACTGACGATCAGCCCCTCGCCGTGCAGCCGGGACAGCATCGAGGGGACGAGATCGATCTTGGTGTCGATCGGGTTGTTGTAGGCCGACACCGGAAGGCCGGCCTTGGCGATCTCGCGGTAGTGCTCGACCACGGACCGCTCGTCGCCGCCGTACCCGTTCGGCGGCAGCGCCATCACCACCTGGGCTCCGGCTTCGGCCGCCTGCTCCGCCCACCGGCGGGCCTCTTGGGCACCGTAGGCGCCGACCCCGGGCATGACGGTGAACCCGGGTGGCGCGGCGTCGATGGCCGCCCGAACCACCGCGGCCCGCTCTTCGTCGGTGAGAACCTGGTACTCACCGAGCGATCCGTTGGGGCAGACGCCGTCGCACCCGTTGTCGGCGAGCCACCGCACATGTTCGGCGTACCGGTCGAGGTCCACGGACAGGTCATCCCGGAAGGGCAGGGCGGTTGCCACCAGAACCCCGTGCCAGGGCTTTTCGTACGCCGATGTCATGCGTCCTCCCTCGTCTCTGGAGAGCCGGCGAGCAACCCGAGCGGAACGGGCACCGCAAGGGGCCGGTGGGCAAGGCCGAGCTCGGTAGCGGGTTCGCCGCTCTCGAGTGCGACCAGCCGGCTGGTCGCGTAGCCGCAGATCCGGCCCTGGCACCACCCCATGCCGGTGCGGGTGAGCAGCTTGACCGATCGGGCGTCGGTGGCGCCGAGTTCGTGTACGGCCTCGACGATCGCGCGCACCGGCACCTCTTCGCACCGGCAGACCAGCGTCTGCGGTTCGAGCCAATCCCGCCAACCGTCGCGGACCGGGTAGACGTGGTGCATTGCGGCCGCGAACGCGCGGTGCCGGGCCCGGTCGCGGCGGGCCTGGTCGGGCTCAGCAGTCGCCTTGTGCCCCAGCGCCGCCGCTGCGGCGAAACCGGCGATCTCGCCTTCGGCCACGGCCAGTGCCGCACCACCGACCCCGCAGGCTTCGCCGGCGACGTACACACCGGGCACCGATGTCGCTTGGTCCTCGCCCACGTCCACGACGACTGAGCCGTCGAAGTCAACCCGCGTGGCACAGCCGAGGCCGAGAGCCAACTCGATGTGCGGGGTGAAGCCCCAGCCCACGGCGAGGGCGTCGCACCGCACGGTCCGCGAAGTGCCCGGCCGCACTCTCCAGTCCGGGTCGATTCGGGCCACGGTCACCGCTTCGACGTGGGTGTCGCCGTGAGCCGCCACCACGGCGCACCCAGTGCGGTACCGAGCTCCGGAGATGGCCAGTTTGGCGCGATACGCCGCGGCTTCCGAGACCCGCCCAAGGTTGCGCACCACTGCCGGCAGCCGGCGGAGCCAACCCGAGGTGGCGTTGGCCTCGAACACGCCGACGATCTGTGCACCGTCCGCCGCCAGCCCGGCGGCGACCGGCAGCAGGAACGGTCCTGTGCCGGCGACGACGACACGGCGGCCGATCCTGACGCCGTGCCCCTTGTGGAGCGCCTGGGCGCCGCCGGCGGTGAAGACCCCTGGCAGTTCCCACCCGGGGAAGGGCAGCTGGCGGTCGGCAGCTCCGGTCGCTAGCACAATCGCGGCACCGCTGAGCGTGCGTTCGGTAGATCCGTTGACGGCGCGCACGACGAAACCCCGGGAATCCGCTCCGACGGTCCACACCTCATGTTCGGCCAGGTGCTTCGCGCCGGAGCGGGCCGTCTCGGCCAGCACCGCGAAAGTGGTGCGTGCCGGCGCGCCGTCGAGCCGTCCCGGACGATGCCGCCAGTACTGCCCGCCGAGCTCGCGCGCCGCGTCGACGAGCGCCACCGTGCAGCCGGCCCGGACGGCGGCAGCGGCGGCGGCCAGGCCGGCCGGCCCGCCGCCGACGACCACGACGTCGTAGCGGCCGCCTTCGTCACTGTGGGGGAGCGGCATGGCCACCTCCGTCCTGTGACCGCACGTCCATGCCTTCGCGTGCCGTGACCAGGCAGGCCCGCACGTTGGGCCGGCCGTCGACCATCAGCAGGCAGTCGAAACACACGCCGATGCCGCAAAAGATGCCCCGTGGGCGACCCTGCCGCCTCGTGGTACGCCAAGACCGCACACCGGCGGCGACGAGGGCGGCCCCCACGCTCTGGCCTGGCTCGAATCGCAGATCGCGGCCATCGAAGGCGAAGGTGCGCCTCATCCGAAACGCTCCGGTCGAAACGGGGAGGGGTCGATCGTCCCGGGCCGGCCACTGAGCGCCGATGCGACGAGCTGCCCGGTCGCCGGCGCGAGACCGACGCCGGCACCCTCATGTCCGCACGCGTGCAGCAGCCCTGGCGCGCGCGGATCCGGCCCGATCACCGGCAGGTGATCAGGGGAGTAGGGCCGAAAGCCGCAGTAGGCCCGAATCGCGTTGACCCCGGCCAGCATCGGGAACAGCCGGACGGCCGCACCGGCCAGCCGCCGCAGGACATCCACGGCCAGTGTTCGATCCATTCCGACCCGTTCGCGGCTGGAGCCGATCAATATGGTTCCTGACTCGGTGCCTTCGACGACCGGCGAGATCTGCAAGGCGGCGTCGTCGCTGGCGACCGCGTCGACGTACTCGGCGGCGTAGACCTTGTGCCGCACGGTAGGCGGCAGCGGCTCGGTGACCAGGATGAAACCCCTGCGGGGCGACACCGGCACCGTCACCCCGGCCAGAGCCGCGACATCGCCCGCCCAGGTTCCTGCGGCGTTGACCACGGCGCCGGCCGGCAGCTCACCGGCCGCGGTGCGTACGCCCACGATCCGCTCTCCGGACCGCATCAGACCGGTCACCTCGACGCCGGTGCGCACTCGAGCACCCGACGCCCGGGCGGCCGCCAGCAGCCGGGCGGCCGCGAGCATGGGCTGCACCTGCGCATCCTGTGAGTAATAGCAGCCGCCCGCCAGGTCCGAGGCGAGATGCGGCTCGTACGTCCGGAGGTGGTCTGCCGGAACGATGACCGCTTCGGCCCCGGCGGCGCGCTGCCCGCGGGCCACCGCCTCGAGTACTTCCACCGACGGCCGGTGGTGGGCAACGACCAGCCCGCCCTTGCCCTGGTACTCGAAACCACCGATCTCGTCGGCAAGGGCTTGCCAGAGTGCGGCCGAGTGCAGGGCGAGATCCAGTTCCGGCCCCTGCGGCTTATCCGAAACGAGGAGATTTCCCTCACCGGCACCGGTCGTCCCGCCGGCCACCGGGCCGCGATCGAGCACCGTCACCCGCAAGCCGGCCCGCGTGGCGTACCAGGCGCACGCCGCCCCGACGACTCCAGCGCCGATGATGATCACATCCGCGGACACGTGGTCAATATGTCACATGTCATGCCTTGCCTGGCAGGTCAATCGGCACGACAGGCGATGCAAGGTTATGCACCATCCGACCGTCAGATGTCGAAGGTTCGTAAGGTGTGTGACCGGATCGTTACGCGAGCGCGACCGGTAGTCGTCCGGATCAAGGAGATGCCGCACTAGGGTGCGTAATCAACGACTGGCCGTCACAGAGGCGGCCAGCCATGGCTAGACATCGAGGTGACCCAAATGCGCGCACGAAGGCTCCACGTCGGCGCGGTGCTCGCCGCTGTCGCCGCATTGACACTCGCTGCGTGTGGCGGCGACGACGATGACGGCGACGCCGGCGATGGCGCTGCGGGCGACTCCGACACTCCGGTGGTCGTTGGCACCACGGACACGGTGACCAACATCGACCCCGCTGGTGAATTCGACCGCCCGTCGAACAACATCGTCGACAGCCTTTACGAGAGGCTCCTGACAATTCCGCCGGGTGGCACCGAGCCGGAGCCGCAGCTCGCGGAGTCGTGCGAGTGGACCGACGACGTTACGTACACCTGCACGCTGAAGGAGGGCCTGCAATTCTCCGATGGCAGCGATCTGACCGCCGAGGACGTCGTGCACTCGTTCCAGCGCCAGCTCACAATCCAGCACGAGTCCGGTGGCTGGACGCTCATGGGTGGCATCAACCCGGAGAACGGCGGCAGTGTCGAGGCCACTGACGACCTGACCGTGGTGTTCAACCTGGCCACGCCCGATGCGACGTTCCCGATGGTGCTTTCCGCCCCGAACATGGGTTCGATCGTGCCCAGCGACACCTACCCGATGGACGCCCTGCAGCCGAACGACCAGGTCATCGGCTCCGGACCGTACGTCATCGGTGAATTCGACCCCAGTACTCAGATCACGCTGGAGCCGAACGAGAACTACGCCGGCGATCGTGAGGTCAACAACGGCGGCGTGATCATCCAGAAGTTCGACCAGGCGTCGGCGCTCAAGCAGGCGATCGAGGCCGGCGACGTCAACATCGCGTACTCGGGACTGGGCGTCACAGACACCGCCGACCTGCTCGAGAACGGCGCGGAGCGTGGCGTCGAGGTGCTCGAAGGCGACGGCACCGAGATCAACTACATGGTGATGCAGACCGGTCGGCCTCCGCTCGACAACCCGGCCGTCCGTCAGGCGATCGCTCAGATCATCGACCGCGAAACGATCGCCGAGAGCATCTATCAGGGCACGGTGACGCCACTCTACGGGCCGATCCCGGAGGGCCTGGACGGGCACAAGCCGTCGTTCCAGGAGGTCTATGGCGAACCCGACCCGGAGGCCGCCGCACAGATCCTGGCCGACGCGGGCCTCGAGACACCGGTGGCGTTCACCCTGTGGTGGATGCCGGACCGGTACGGCGAGGAGATCGCCGACATGTATGCCGAGATCGAGCGTCAGCTCGAGGCAGACGGATTGTTCGACGTCACGCTGGAGAGCGAGTCGTGGGAGTCGTACTCCACGACGTTCTCCGACGGCAGCAAGGACGCGTTCGACCTCGGCTGGTTCCCGGACTTCCCGGACGCGTCCAACTACATCACCGGGTTCTACGCATCGGACGACCGGAACTTCCTCAACGCCGGCTACTCCAACCCGGAGATGGACCAGCTCATCGACGAGGTCCTGGTCAACTCGAACCAGGAGGAGCGGATTCCGCTGTTCGAGCAGGCCGCGGACATCGTGGCGCAGGACGTCCCCATCGTCCAGCTGTGGCAGCGCAACCAGTTCGCCTACATCCGCGATGGCGTGGAGGGCGTGGCCGATACGCTGGACACCACGTTCATCTTCCGTTACTACATGGTGAGTGCACCGTCGGAGTAGTCCTACGCTGAGTTCATGGCACAGGGGGCTCCGGATGGCCGCCGGTTGGCCGTCCGGAGCCCTTCATTTCGTGGCACGTTCTGAGAAAGGCTGGTGTCGGGGTGTCGACGCGCACGTCCGGATCGCTGCGCACCTACCTGGTGACACGGCTGCTGCTGTTCATCCCGAATGTGCTCGTGATCCTCACGATCGTGTTCATTCTCATGCGGGTCGCGCCGGGCGACCCGGTGAGCGTCGCTTTGGGCGGGCAACGTCCGCCGGAACAGATCGCGATCCTCAGGGAGGGCGCCGGCTATGACCGTCCGATCCTCGTCCAGTACTTGGAGTACATCAAGGGTGTGCTCACGTTCGACTTCGGCCAGACCATCGTCGACAGCCGTGACGTCACCGAAATCCTACTCACCAACGGCGGCGCAACGCTGACGCTCACCTTCGCGGCGGTCATCGTGGCGCTCGTGATAGGCGTGCCGATGGGCCTGATCGCCGGCCGCCGCCGCGACACCGCGATGGACGCCGGACTCCGGGTGTTCAGCATCCTCACCTACGCGGCGCCAGTCTTCTTTCTCGGTCTGCTGCTGCAATTGGCCTTCGGGGTGCGCGGCCTGGGTTGGCTGCCGACCAGCTCGCAGGCGAACGCGATCATGCAGGCCAGGGTCCCCGATGTCACCAATATCTTCTTGATCGACGCCCTGCTGGCGGGGGACACCGAAGCGTTCGTGGACGGCCTGCAGCACCTCGTGCTGCCCGCATTGACTCTCGGTCTGCTGCTCAGCGGCGTCTTCATGCGCATCATCCGGGTGAACCTCGTGCAGACGCTGCGCGGCGACTACGTGGAGGCGGTCCGAGCGCGCGGTGTGTCCGAGCGCCGGGTCGTGATTCACCACGCCTTCCGAAACGCGATGGTGCCGTTCATCACCGTCCTCGGCCTGCAGATCGCACTGCTGCTCGGTGGGGCGATCCTGACCGAACAGACGTTCAACTGGCCCGGGATCGGCGCCCAACTGGTCCGTTACCTGTCGAGCCGTGACTACGTCGCCGTGCAAGGCATCGTCACGTTCTTCGCCCTGGCCGTCGTCACTGTGTCGTTGCTCATCGACATCATCAACGCGATGATCGACCCGAGGGTGAGGTACTGATGGCCACCGTCGCCACCCCCGCGCCGGGTCCGGCCCGTGAGCATGCCGCCGGCCGCAACCGGCTTCGGCGCATCCTGCGTGGCAGCGCCCGCCCCTACCGGCAGTCCCACGGGGTCGCGCGGTTCATGCTGGTAGCCGGCACCGTCCTCACGACGGTGATGGTGATCACTGCCGTCTTCGCGCCGGCCATTGCGCCCTACGGCTTCAACCAGGTCGCCGACGCGGACGGCGAGCGGTTCGGCAACCACTTGCCACCGGGTGGCGATCACATTCTCGGCACCACGGTGCAAGGGTTGGACGTGTTCAGCCGCGTCGTCTGGGGCGCTCGAACCGCCGTCTCCGTCGTGCTACTGGCGCTGCTGTTCTCACTGTTCGTCGGCGTGTTGCTCGGCATCATCGCCGGGTTCGTCGGCAGGTGGCTCGATCGCGTGCTCGTGCTGGTGATGGACGCGCTCTACACCCTGCCCGCACTGCTGTTGGCCATCGTCGTGGCATTCCTGTTGTCCGAGTACATCGGCGGGGGAGTGACCACTGCCGCGCTCGCGATCACCGCGGTGTATGTGCCACAGTATTTCCGGGTCGTCCGGGCGGCCACCGTCAGCGCCAAGGAGCAGACCTATGTGGAAGCGGCCCGCGCGATGGGCGCCGGTCCGGTCACCATCATGGGCAAGTACCTGTTCAACAACGTGGTACACAGCGTGCCGGTCATCGCCACTCTCAACGCCGCCGATGCCATCCTGACCCTCGCCGGCCTCGGCTTCTTGGGGTACGGCATTCAGCCCACGGAGGCCGCCGAGTGGGGATACGACCTGCAGCGGGCAGTCTCCGACGCGGGAGCCGGCATCTGGTGGACCGGGTTGTTCCCCGGCTTGGCGATCGTCCTGCTGGTGCTCGGACTCACCCTGGTGGGTGAAGGAATGAACGAGACGATGAACCCGGCGCTTCGGGTCCGGCGGTTGCTTCCTGTCGTCATCCCGCGCCGCACCCCGGACCAGGAGGAGGTGACCCGATGAC
>Ga0214469_1000666_pt1 | contig 12116 bp, 11 predicted proteins | sample RVTome_10_FD_187340 | JGI IMG/M metagenome (GOLD analysis project Ga0214469, IMG submission 187340) | Soil microbial communities from uranium-contaminated site in the Upper Colorado River Basin, Wyoming, United States - RVT153D57 HiSeq ... | reverse complement strand
CGGCCGACGGCGCGTCGTGCTGCACACCACCGCGGCGATGTCGGCCGCGCAGCGCCTGTATGCCAGGCTCGGCTTCGTCCGGGCGGCCGATCGTGACTGGAGCCCGGAACCGGAGATCGCCCTGCTCGGCTACGAGCTGGACCTGTGCGACACCTGAGCGGCGTCGCGCCGGCCAGCGAGCGGGTACGGGCACCCGAAGGGCCGTCGTGGGCGTAGCGTGGACGTCATGATCTATCTCGACCACGCAGCGACGACACCGCTCGCCGGCGAGGTGCTCGACGCGATGCTGCCGTACCTGCGGGAGCAGCACGGCAACCCGTCGTCGATCCACCGCGCGGGACGCACGGCCCGGGAGGGCGTCGAGCGCGCCCGTGAGCAGGTCGCCTCCGCCCTGGGCGTCCACCCGCTCGACGTGATGTTCACCTCGGGTGGCACCGAGGCGGACAACCAGGCCATCAAGGGCATCGCGTGGGCGGCACGCGAGGCCGGTCGCGGCAACCACGTCGTGACGACCGCGATCGAGCACCACGCGGTGCTCGACGCCGTCCGCTGGCTCGGTGACGCACAGGGGTTCGACGTCACGGTGGTCGGTGTCGAGGCCGATGGCGTCGTCGATGCCGACCGGCTGCTGTCCGCCGTACGCGACGACACCGTGCTGGTGTCGGTGATGGCGGCCAACAACGAACTGGGCACCGTGCAGCCGCTGGACATCATCGGACCGGCGCTTGCCGAGCGGACGCCGGCGCTGCACACCGACGCGGTCCAGGCATTCGGCCGCACGCCGCTCGAGCCCCGGGCGTGGGCGATCGACGCGTTGTCGCTGTCGGCGCACAAGTTCAACGGACCCAAGGGCGTCGGCGTGCTGGTGCTGCGCCGGGACGTGGCGGCGACGCCGGTGCTGCACGGTGGCGGCCAGGAGCGCGGCGTGCGCTCGGGTACCTACAACGCGGCGGGCATCGTGGGTTGCGGCGCCGCCGCCGAGTTGACCGCCACCACCGCCGATGCCGAGATCCCGCGGCTGCGGGCGCTGCGTGACCGGCTGATCGCCGGGTTGTGCGCCGTCGACGGCGTCACGTTGAACGGATCGTCCACAGCGCGCCTGGCACACAACGCCAACGTCGCGGTCAAAGGCTGTGACGGGGAGTCGCTGATGCTGGCGATGGACGCTGCCGGCGTGTGCGTGTCCACGGGCTCGGCGTGCCAGTCCGGGGCGGCCGAGCAGAGCCACGTGCTGGCGGCGATCGGCGCTGCCTCGGACCACGCCCACGTGCGGCTGACCTGCGGGCGAAACACCGGACCTGACGACGTCACGCGTGCGGTGCGATGCTTCACCGAGGCCGTCGGTCGGCTGCGGAACGCCGGTGGCGGTTTCGTCTGACGACCTCCGCCGCGAGATCGCGATGGAACATGCGTTCGATAGGTGGAATACTGGGGGAGCCTGGTTCCACCGAACGTGTCGCGGACCTGCGGCCAAGAGGGTGATGGCATGCGTGGAGATCGCGTCGAGGTCGTGATCGACACCGGTGACGGTGTCCGCAGCTTCGATGTCTTGGCGACGCGTGCCGGTCGGCGTGTCGAGACATCCACCAGCCGCAGCGTGGTCGAGGTTGCCGAAGTCACCCGCCACGGCACACCGGTCAGGATCGCAAGGTTCATGGCGAGCCGCGTCGTGGCGCTGGTCGAACATCCCGCCGCAGAGACCAGCGCCGCGACGCCGGCGCCCGCCGGCGACGGCAGCGCAAGCGGCTGACAGCGGTCCAATCACGCGTACGGTTGGGGCATGCGCGTACTCGTAGCGATGTCCGGTGGCGTCGACTCGTCCATGGCTGCAGCCCTGTTGGTCGACGAGGGCCATGACGTGACCGGTGTCCACCTCAAGATGGCCGACACGCCTTCGGGGCTGCCCGGCAAGGGCTGCTGCACGCTCGACGACGCGCGTGACGCGCGGCGCGTCGCGGACCGGCTCGGCATCGACTACTACGTCTGGGACTTCTCCGAGCCGTTCCATGATCGCGTGATGGACGACTTCGTGGCCGAGTACGCCGCCGGGCGCACGCCGAACCCGTGTGTCCGCTGCAACGAGCGCGTCAAGTACACGGCGCTGCTTGCGCGGGCGCGGGCGCTGGGCTTCGATGCGCTGGCGACGGGCCATCACCTGCGGCTGGAGCACCGCGACGGACGCTGGCGCATGTTGCGGGCGGCCGACGAGGACAAGGATCAGACGTACGTGCTCTACATGGCCACCCAGGACCAGCTCGCCCACACGCGCTGGCCGGTGGGCGAGCACACCAAGCCCGCACTGCGCCGGATGGCCGCCGAGCGCGGGCTGATCACGGCAAGCAAGCCCGATAGCCACGACATCTGCTTCATCCCGGAGGGTGATCTGGGAGGCTTCCTGCGCCCGCGTCTGGGCGCGCGGCCCGGCCCGGTCGTCGGTCCCGATGGCACCGAGCTCGCCCGGCACGACGGGGCCTACCGGTTCACCGTGGGCCAGCGGCGCGGGCTGGGCATCGCCGGCCAGTCCGAGCCTCTGTTCGTCACGGCGATCAGCGGAGATGTGGTGCACGTGGGTCCGCGCGCGGCGCTGGAGACCGCCGCGCTGGTGGCCGACGACGTCAGGTGGGTCGCCGGCCGGCCGCCGCGCGCTGCGAACATCGGTGCGCAGGTCCGGTACCGCGGCCGGCCGCTGGCCGCCGAGTGGCAGCTCGACGGCGATGGCGGGTTGCATGTGCGGTTCGGTGCGCAGCGCCCGTTCGGGGTCGCGGCGGGCCAGGCGGTCGTGCTCTACGACGGGCCGGAGTGCGTGGGCGGCGCGACCATCGCGTCGTCCACCCCGGCCGCGACCACGGTCGCCAGCGTCGCAGGGTCGTACGACGCGCCGACGGTGGGCGCCGCCCGCAGGTAGTCCACGATCGGTGCGGTCGTCAGGCGGTGGGACTCGGCCAGCCCCGTGGCGATCGTGCGCACATAGGCCGCCGCGGGGGCCTTGGACGCCGGGAGCGCCGCGGCGGTGAAGGTGAACATCGGCGCTCCGTCGAGCGCGCCGCACCGGATGATCACCGGATAGTTGCCGCGCCCGGCGATCACCCGCTGGCCGGCGCCGACGGCGGCCAGGTCGACGGCGTCGGCGTCCCCGCCGTTCTCCTGTGCGTGGATGTCGGCGAACTGCTCGAGGGTGATCCGGTACGCGCGCGCGAGCACATGGGCGTGCGCTGTCGTGTCGACGAAGGCCATGCCGCCGCCCCAGGTGCGTGACTCACCGCCGAACCGCAGACGGTAGGGCAGTGCGACCGGGCGGTCACCCGATGGCGGCCTGCGGTCCCGCGCCCCGGGATACCGTCGCCGTCCTCCCTTCGGGATCCCCCCGTGGAGGTACCGCTCGAACCGGTGGCGCGAGAGGTTGGAGCCGTAGCTGGCGTACCAGACGCATGTGCTCATCGGCGCGAGTGTGCCCTGGTGCGGTGCGGGACAGGCGTACGCGGTGTCAGCACCGCGGTGTCACACGCCCCTGAACGCGGCGCCTGCCGCGAGCACCACGCCTCCGGCCAGCGTGATCCAGAACGCGTACGGGGCGATGTCCGGCAGGTTCAACACGTCGATGTGCAGCAGTGTGCCGATGAGCAGCAGCGCGATGCCGGCGGCGAACGCAACGTTGGAGGGCGGTGTCAGCTTCATGGCCGGGGATCATACGACAGGACTAGAAGGTCGTGCGCACGCCGCACGCCGCACGACAGCGCCATCACCGTGGAGATGCCATCATCGCCGTCCCGGCGATCCTCACTAAACTGCCGCAGATGGGAGAACCCGATCTGCGCCGCACCGTGGCCGAGTTGCGCTCCGAGCTCGAACGCCACCGTTACCGCTACTACGTGCTCAGCGACCCCGAGATCCCCGACGCCGAGTTCGACGCGCTGCTGTCCAAGCTGCGCGACATCGAACAGGAGCACCCCGAGCTCGACCACCCCGATTCGCCGACGCACAAGGTCGGCACGCCACCGGCCGGGCCGTTCACCACCGTCCGCCATGAGCAGCGCATGCTGTCGCTGGACAACGTGTTCGCCGCCGACGCGTTGCGCGAGTGGGCGGAGCGGGTCGAACGCAACCTGGAGGGCGCCACCCCGCGCTGGACCTGCGAGCTCAAGGTCGACGGCGTCGCGATCAGCGTCCGCTATGAGCAGGGCTCGTTCGTCCGCGCCGTGACGCGCGGCGATGGCGACACCGGCGAGGACGTCTCGGCCAACGTTCGCACGATCGACGGTGTGCCCATCCTCCTCGCGCTCGACGACCCTGCCGAGGTGCTCGAGGTGCGCGGCGAGATCTTCTACCCGGTCGAGCGGTTCAACGTCATGAACGACGCGCGCGAGGAGGCTGGTGAGCCGCGGTTCGCCAACCCGCGCAACGCCGCGTCGGGTGCCCTGCGGCAGAAGGACCCGCGCATCACCGCGCAGCGGCCGCTGGCGCTGATCTGTCACGGGATGGGCGTCACCGAGGGGCTGCAGGTCAGCAGCCACGGTGAGTACCTGCGGATGCTGGAGCAGGCGGGGCTGCAGGTGGCGTCCGAGACCAGGACGCTCGACACCATCGACGAGGTCGTCGCGTTCACCGAGCACTGGGGCGAGCATCGGCACGATCCGTCGTACGAGCTCGACGGCGTGGTCGTCAAGGTGGACGACTTCGGCCAGCAACGCCGGCTCGGCTCGACCAGCAGCGCGCCGCGGTGGGCGATCGCCTACAAGTACCCGCCGGAGGAGAAGCAGACGGTGCTGCGCAAGATCCACATCAACGTCGGACGGACCGGCAAGGTCACGCCGTTCGCCGAGTTCGACCCGGTGCTCGTGTCCGGGTCGACGCTGCAGATGGCCACGCTGCACAACGAGGACCAGGCGCGCGCCAAGGACGTCAGGCCCGGAGACACCATCATCGTGCGCAAGGCCGGTGATGTGATCCCCGAGGTGGTCGGATTCGTTGCGTCGGCGCGGCCGCCGGAGGTCGAGGCCGCCGGTCCGTGGCAGATGCCCACCGAGTGCCCGTTCTGCCGGCAGCGCATCGAACGGCTCGAGGGCGAGGCCGCCAGCTACTGCTCCAACATCGACTGCCCCAACCGCCTGCTCGAGTCGCTGGCGCACTACGCGGGGCGCGGCGCGCTGGACATCGACGGGATGGGCTACGAGACGGCGCGGACCCTGCTCGACCATGGGCTGGTGCGCAACATCGCCGACCTGTACCGGCTGTCGGCGGACGATCTCGTGGCGCTCGAGGGTTTCGGCGCCAAGAAGGTGCAGGCGCTGCTCGACGGCATCGAGGCGTCCAAGCAGCAGCCGTTCGAGCGCCTGCTGATCGGGCTGAACATCCGCCATGTCGGGGGCACGACCGCGCGGCTGCTCGCACGTTCCTTCGGCGACATGGAGCGCCTGCGCGCTGCCGGCGCCGAGGAGATCGCGGCGGTCAACGGCATCGGCCAGATCATCGCCGACGCCGTCGCGGCGTTCTTCGCCAACGACCGCAACGCGCAACTGGTCGACGAGCTGCGCGAGCTCGGGGTCCGCATGGACACCGACCGCGATGACGTCGAGCGCACGCTCGACGGCTGGACGGTCGTGCTGACGGGTGGGCTCGAGGGCTTCACGCGCGACGAGGCCAAGCGCGCGGTCGAGGACCGCGGTGGCAAGGTGACGTCGAGCGTGTCCAAGAAGACATCGGTCGTCGTGGTCGGAAGCGATCCGGGGTCGAAGGCCGAGCGCGCCCGTGAGCTCGGGCTGCCGGTGGTCGACGAGGCCGGATTCGTCGCGTTGCTGGCGTCCGGGGCGCTCGACGGCGACGATGGTGTGCAGGACGACGCCGCGAGCCAATGACCGGCTTCGTGGAGCCCGCCGCCAGGGATGCCCCTGCGGCAACAGACTTTCCACGGCGGCACGTGACACGGTAGCGTCGGCGTTTCTTCTCCCAACGCGGTAGGTCGACAAGCATGAGTCTGGAAATCGGCGAAGTTCGCCATGTGGCCAACCTGGCCCGTATCGCACTCGACGACGGGCAGCTCGAGCAGTTGCGCGAGCAACTCGAACGGATCCTCGCCTATGCCGAGCAGATCGGCGAGGTGGTCACCGACGACATCCCGCCCACCAGCCACGCCTACCCGCTGCGCAACGTGTGGCGCGAGGACGAACCTCGCCCGTCGCTGCCGCCCGAGGAGGCCCGCGCCACCGGACCCGCGATCGAGGACGGCCGCTTCCGGGTCCCGCGCATCATCGAAGAGGAGGTCTAGACATGAGCGAGGCCACCTCGCTCACCGCGCTCGACGCGCTGACGCTGCGCAGGCTGCTCGACGCGCGTGAGGTCAGTGCGACCGACGTGGTGCACGCGCACCTCGACCGGGTCGCCGAGCACGACGGCGACGTGCACGCGTTCCTCACCGTGCTCGATGACCAGGCGCTCGCGCACGCGGCCGACATCGACAGCCGTCGCGCGGCGGGCGATCCGGTCGGAGCGCTGGCCGGTGTGCCGCTGGCGCTCAAGGACGTGCTGTGCACCCGGGGCATCCCGACCACCTGCGGCTCGAAGATGCTGGAGAACTACCGGCCGCCCTACGACGCGACGGTCGTCGAGCGGCTGCGCGCGGCCGACGCCGTCGTCATCGGCAAGACCAACCTCGACGAGTTCGCCATGGGATCGTCGACCGAGAACTCCGCGTTCGGTCCGACGCACAACCCGTGGGACCTCGATCGTGTGCCCGGCGGTTCGTCGGGTGGCTCGTCGGCGGCGGTCGCCGCACACTTCGCGCCCCTGGCGATCGGCACGGACACGGGTGGGTCCGTGCGTCAACCCGCGTCGCTGTGCGGCGTGGTCGGCATGAAGCCCACCTACGGCCTGGTCAGCCGCTACGGGCTGATCGCGTTCGCGTCATCGCTGGATCAGGTGGGTCCGTTCGCACGCACCGTCGGTGACAGCGCGCACCTGTTCGCCGCGGTCGCGGGACATGACCCGATGGACTCGACGTCGATCCCGCGGAAGGTCCCCGATGTGCTGTCGGGCCTGCACGACGGCGTCGAGGGCCTGCGGGTCGGCCTGGTCGCCGACACGCTCGGCGAAGGGGTCGAACCGAGCGTGGCCATGCGCGTCCGGGAGGCCGCCGCGCTGCTGGACAAGCTGGGTGCCGAGGTCATCGATGTGACGCTGCCGCACGCGCGGTACGGGATCGCGGCCTACTACCTGATCGCGCCGAGCGAGGCGTCGAGCAACCTGGCCCGTTACGACGGCGTCCGCTACGGCCTGCGCCGCGACGGCGAGACCACCGAGCAGATGATGGCACTGACCCGGGCCGAGGGGTTCGGCACCGAGGTGATCCGGCGCATCATGATCGGAACCTACGCCCTGTCGGCCGGTTACTACGACGCCTACTACGTCAGTGCGCAGCGGGTGCGGACGCTGATCATCCGCGACTACGAGCAGGCCTTCGAGCAGTGCGACGTGCTGCTCAGCCCGACATCGCCGTCAGCCGCGTTCGGCATCGGCGACAAGACCGATGATCCGCTCGCGATGTACCTCAACGACATCTTCACGGTGCCGGCCAACCTGTCGGGCATGCCTGCGCTGTCGATGCCCGGCGGGCTCGACGACCAGGGCCTGCCGGTCGGCGTGCAACTGGTCGCGCCGGTGCTCGGCGAGGCGGTGCTGTTCCGCGCCGCCTCCGCGCTCGAGGGGGAGCTGGCGTTTGATCCTGTACCACGGGGCAGGAATGCGCTGCATCCGCCGGGGCCGGCCGCGACGAAGCAACAGGTGTGAACGACATGACCACCACTGAACCGCTCACCGACTACGAGGCCGTCATCGGCCTCGAGGTCCACGTGGAGCTGTCCACGGCCACCAAGATGTTCTGCGGATGCGCGATCGACTTCGGCGGTGAGCCCAACAGCCGTACCTGCGCGGTGTGCCTGGGTCAGCCGGGCTCGTTGCCGGTGCCCAACGCCAGAGCCGTGGAGTTCGCGATCAGGCTGGGTCTGGCGCTGGACTGCGACATCATCGAACGCAGCCAGTTCCACCGGAAGAATTACTTCTATCCGGACATGCCCAAGAACTACCAGATCTCGCAGTACGACGTGGCGATCTGCGAGCGGGGCCACCTCGATCTGGACATCGACGGCCAGATCCGGCGGATCGGCATCCACCGCGTGCACATGGAGGAGGACACCGGCAAGACGATCCACGTGGGCACTTCGGGTCGCATCCATGGCGCCGAGTACAGCCTGGTCGACTACAACCGCGCCGGGATCCCGCTGCTCGAGGTCGTGTCCGAACCCGACGTGCGGTCCGCGGCCGAGGCGCAGGCGTACCTGTCGGAGCTTCGCGGTATCGTCCTCGCGCTGGGCATCAGCGACGCCAAGCTCGAAGAGGGCTCCATGCGCTGTGATGCCAACGTCTCAGTGCGCCCGCGCGGCCGGGACGTGTTCGGCGAGCGCGTCGAGGTCAAGAACCTCAACTCGGTCCGTTCGCTGGGGCGGGCGGTGACGTACGAGATCGAGCGTCAGACCGATCTGGCCCGCGCGGGCGAGCCGGTGATCCGCGAGACCCGGCACTGGAACGAAGACGCCGGCACGACGTCGACGTTGCGGGCCAAGGAGGCGGTGTTCGACTACCGCTACTTCCCCGATCCCGACCTCGTGCCGATCGAGCCGGACGCCGCCTGGGTCTCACAGCTCGCCGAGCAACTGCCGCCACTGCCCGCCGCCACCCGCACGCGGCTGCGAACCGACCACGGCATCGACGCGGAACGCGCCGGCACGCTGGTCGACGCGGGCCTGGTCGGCGTGCTCGACGACGCGGTCGCGGCCGGCGCGCCGCCCGGCGACGCGGCCAAGTGGCTGACCAACGAGGTGCTGGGATGGAGCAACGAACACGGTGTCGAGCCTGTCGCGCTGCCACTGACCGGCGAGCATCTGGCCGGCCTGCTGGCACTGATCGCCGACGGCACGCTGTCGACCAAGCTGGCGCGACAGGCACTGGACGGTGTGCTCGCCGGCGAGGGCAGCCCGACGGATGTGGCACGGGCGCGTGGCCTCGAGCAGATGTCGGACACCGCCGAGCTCGAGCGGATGGTCGACGACGCCATCGCGGCGCAGCCCGATGCCGCGGAGCGGATCCGCGCGGGCAACCACAAGGCGATCGGCGCGCTCGTCGGAGCGGTGATGAAGGCCAGCAGAGGCCAGGCCAACCCCCAGGTCGTCAACGACCTGATCCGCGACCGCCTGATCGCCCGCTGATCGTGCGCGTCGAGGGGGACTACCATTGCGCCGTGAAGTGCAGCCGTAGCTGGCCACACCGTCCAGACGTCGACGTCACCGGCAATGATGCCGCATGACGTCACCGATCGTTGACACGTCGGTCGACAACCGCGCGGCGGACCCGCTCGCCCTCGTGCGGGAGCCGGTCAACGACCTGCTGCGGACCTTCCTTGGAGAGCGCGAGCAGCAACTGGTCGACGTCGATCCGCGGTTGGGTCCGGTCGCCACGGCGATCGGTAGGCTCGTGCTGGCCGGTGGCAAGCGCATCCGCCCCGCGTTCGTCTACTGGGGGTACCGCGCGACGGGCGCCGGCCACACCGACGCGCTGTGGCACACGGCCGCCGCCATCGAACTGATCCAGACGTTCGCGTTGATTCATGATGACGTCATGGACCGCAGCGTTCGCAGGCGCGGGCAGCCCACGGTCCACATCGAGCTGGCAGCCCATCACCATGCGGCCGGCATGACCGGCGACGGGTCGTGGTTCGGGGTCGGAGGAGCCGTCCTGGCCGGCGACCTGGCGTTCGTGTGGGCTGACGAGCTGTTCGACGCGACACCGGTGGACCCCGCCTCCCTCGAGCGGGGGCGCACGGAGTTCACCGCGTTGCGGACCGAGCTCATGGCGGGGCAGTACCTCGATCTGCTGCTCGCGGCGAGCGCTGACGCCGATCCCGCACAGGCGCGGCGTGTCGCGCTGCTCAAGGCCGGGCGTTACACGGTCACGCGACCGTTGCACGTGGGGGCCGCCATCGGTGGCGGCTCGCGCGACCTGATGGCCGCCCTGTCGGCGTTCGGTGACGCCGTCGGTGTGGCGTTCCAGCTCCGCGACGATGTGCTCGGCCTGTTCGGGGATCCCACCACCACCGGCAAGGGCGTGCTCGACGACCTGCGGCAGGGCAAGCGCACCGTGCTCATGCTCGAGGCCCTCGAACGCGCCAGCGGCGCACAACGAGCGGTGCTGACCGCGGCGCTGGGCGATCCGACCGCCGACGACGGCGTCGCCGAACGCGTGCGCGATGTGGTTCGCCGCTGCGGGGCACTGGCGGCCGTCGAGCGCCAGGTCCATGACCACTACGAGCAGGCGCTGCAGGGTCTTGCGCCGCTGGACCAGCCGGCACGGGGCGCGCTCGAGCAGCTCGCGAGCCGCGCGTTGTTCCGGGATGAGTAGCCGGGCGGCGACCGTCCATCGCCGCGACGGCCGGGTGATCGTCGTCGGTGCCGGGCTGGGCGGACTGGCGGCCGCCATCCGCATCGCGCTGGCGGGCCGCGAGGTCACCCTGCTCGAGCGTCAGGCACAACCGGGGGGACGCGCCGGCCGGCTGTCCCAGGCGGGCTTCGAGTTCGACACCGGTCCCAGCGTGCTGACCATGCCGCACCTGGTGTCGGAGCTGTTCGAGCTGGCGGGTGAGCGCATGGAGGACCACCTGCGCATCGAACGGTTGGATCCCGCCTACCGTGCCCGCTTCCACGACGGGTCCGAGCTGCTCGTGCGCGGCAGCGTCGAGGCGATGCGCGAAGAGGTCGCAGCGGTGTGCGGGCGTGCCGAGGCCGACCGCTTCGTGCGCTTCGCCGATCATCTGCGGCGGCTGTACGAAGCGCAGTATGACCACTTCATCGCCACCAACTTCGACTCGATCCGGCAACTGGCGCGCCCCGTCGCGATGGGCCGGCTGATCCGGCTCGGCGGCTTCCGCCGCCTGCACCACCTGGTCGCGCGGCACCTGCGGGACTGGCGGATGATCCGTCTGTTCACGTTCCAGGCGATGTATGCGGGCATGAGCCCGTACAAGGCGCTCGGGGTCTACGCGGTCATCGCCTACATGGACACGATCGCCGGCGTGTACTTCCCATCCGGTGGCATGTACCGCGTCAGCACGGCACTGGCCGATCTGGCCGTGCGGTGCGGTGTCGATCTGCGGCTGTCGGTGCCCGTCACCGATGTGGAGGTGTCGGCCGGACGGGTTCGGGCGGTCCACACCGCCCACGGAGAACGCATTGCGGCCACCTCAGTGGTCCTCAACCCCGATCTGCCCGTGGCCTACCGTGACCTGCTGGGTGTCGAGCACACGCCGGCGCGGGTCAAGCGCCTGCGCTACTCCCCATCGTGTGTCGTGGTGCACCTGGGGTTGTCGGGCCCGCTGAAGGACGCTGCGCATCACAACATCCACTTCGCACGCGGCTACCAGGAGTCGTTCGACGATCTGCTGGCCGGGCGGATGCAGCGTGACCCCTCGTGGTTCCTCACGGTGCCGACCGTGTCCGACCCGGCGCTGGCACCCGCGGGGGGAGCGGTCGGGTTCTACCTGCTCCCGACCCCGAACCTGCGGGACAGCGCACTCGACTGGGACACGCAGGGTCCGCGGGAGATCGACGCGGCGGTCCGCCGGCTCGAGGACGCCGGCTACGGGCCGGTGTCGGGCGACGTGGTGACCAGCGCGGTGGTGACGCCCGCCGACTGGCAGCGCGCGGGCATGGCCATGGGCACGCCCTTCGCGGCCAGCCACCACTTCGGCCAGACCGGCCCGTTCCGGCCCGGCAACGTGGCGCCGACGGTCGATGGCGTCTACTTCGTGGGCTCGGGGACGGTCCCCGGGGTCGGTGTGCCCATGGTGCTGGTGTCGGGCAGGCTGGCCGCCGAACGCGTGGCGGGCGCAATGGCAGAGGCCGACAGGTGACCGCCGGGCGGCCGGCGTACCGCCATCCGGCCCCGTCGAAGGCGATCGTCGCGTCACAGCTCGGCGAGACCGGACAGGTCGACCTTGCAACCAGCTACGCGCTGTGCCGCCGCCTCAACGCCGCGCACGGCCGCACCTACTACTTCGCCACACGCTTCCTGCCGGC
>Ga0214469_1000665_pt1 | contig 12122 bp, 11 predicted proteins | sample RVTome_10_FD_187340 | JGI IMG/M metagenome (GOLD analysis project Ga0214469, IMG submission 187340) | Soil microbial communities from uranium-contaminated site in the Upper Colorado River Basin, Wyoming, United States - RVT153D57 HiSeq ... | reverse complement strand
ATCCCGTCGCCGGCGCCCGCCCGGTCAGAGCGCAGCTGATGTCGAGGAAGTCGCCATAGCGATTGGTGCGGGCACCGAGCACCGAGTTGGCGAAGACGATGGCGTTCGACTCGCCCCACGCAACCTGCTCGCCGAGGGACGGCCGCGCCGAGAGCTGGTAAGGAGCACAGGTCCAGGTGGGGCTGCATCCCATGGCGACGTAGGCGTCCATGAGGCCCTTCGCCCGCCCGGCGATCAGAGGATCGCCCCGGTAGAGGTCGGGATGGAGGAGATCGAGGGATGAGACGTTGAGCGAGGTGGGAACCACAACCTCTCCACCGGTGCTCGCCAGCTTCTCGGCGAAGTCGAGACTGGCCAAACCGTGGTAGAGACAGCCATCGACATGAGCACCGGCTATGTCGAGCAAGGAGCCGGCGCCCATGGCCCGACCCGCTGCCACCACGAGCTCCATCGCGATCGCCGCAGCAGCGCCACCCTCGCCGGCGAGCCTGGCACGGTCGGCTTCCTCTAGACGCATCGAGCCACGATACGGTGTCGTCTTGACCGAAAACCAGCCCCCTCTCGAACGGACCGCGCCTGGCCGCGTGGCAGTGTCCGGGATGCTGGTCGTGGCCAGCGCGCTCGTACTCGCCGCCCTCCCACTGTTCATGGTCGGCGGGCTCGCGGTCCAGATCAAGGAGGAGTTCGGTTTCACCGAGGCCGCCCTGGGAGCAGGCGTGACCGTGGGTTTCGTGGTCGGCGCGGTCACGGCGCCCCTCGGTGGGCGTCTCGCCGACCGCATCGGGGCCAAGACCTCGGTGTATCTCGGCAGCTCGCTCAGCACCCTGGCCCTCGTCGGGCTCGGCCTCTTCACCAGCGGATGGGGGACGATGGTCGTCTTTCTGTGCCTGGCAGGTGGAGCTGTGGCGATCACCGACCCTGGGCTGGCCATCCTCGTCAATCGAGGCATCCCCTCAGCCCGCCAGGGTCTCGCCTTCGGAGTCAAGGAGGCTTCCATTCCTGCGGCCACCCTCGCCGCAGGCGTGGCCGTGCCCGCCATCGCCCTCACCGTGGGATGGAGGTGGGCCTTTGCCATCGGCCTGATCCCGCTGACCGTGGTCTTGGGGATGCTCCGAAGACTGGACGTCGACGCCGGGGCAACCGCCTCCGAGGCCGCCCCCGACCCGTCGGCCAAGCCACCACCGAACCGCCGTGCCCTCTTCCTGGCCGCCACGGCCGCCGCATTGGGCACTGCCGCCGCAAGCGGAGTTGGCATCTTCCTGACCGACAGCGCGGTGTCGATGGGAGTGAGCCCGGCGGGCGCGGGATTGCTGCTCGCCACGGGCAGCGTCGCCGGGATCATCGCCCGGGTCGGAGCCGGGGTCATGGCGGACCGGACCGGAGGGCCCCAATTCAAGCTCATCGCGCTGATGCTCACCGCGGGTGCACTCACGATGGCGCTCGGCGGGACCGGTAACACCTGGCTGCTGGTGTTGGGCACGGTGGGTGCCTTCGCCGGGGGATGGGCATGGACCGGGATCTTCTTCCTCTCCCTGGTGAAGACCAATCCGGAGCGTCCCGGGACCGTGGCCGGCATCGGAACCGCCGGGCTCGGTGTCGGCAACGCCTCGGGGCCCCTCCTCTTCGGAGTCGTCGCCCAGAGCTATTCCTTCGGGGTCGCCTGGTTGGGGGCCGCTCTCATCGCGGGCGTTGCCGCCGTCCTGATGTACATGGCCCGATCGCGTTTCTAGGCCTCGAACACCGTCACATTCACCCGCTGCACCACGTTGTTGGCGTAGCCGCGCGCGTTCCATCGTGGTTCCGTTGGCTGGGTGTTGCCTGCGGCGTCGGTGGCGCGGGCGATGATCTCCAGCTCGCCCGGGTCGGGCTCGACGATGAGAGCCCATCGCACCGGAGCCCATCGGCCGCCGGTCTCGTTCCGGAACAGCTCGGCTGCCTTCCAGGTATCTCCGCCGTCGATGGACACCTCGACCGTGGAGACCTCGGAAGCGCCCGACCACGCCGATCCCTTCACCTCGAGCAGCCCGGTCGCGACGGGCTCGTCCTCGATCGGTGAGGCGATCACCGAGCGCACGCAGATCTCCCCGACTGGTGAGTACTCGGGAGCGACGTTGTCACGGAGATACCGATACTTCTCCACGAAGTAGCCACGGAAGGGGGTCGTGACGGCCTCCACTCGCACCAACCACTTCACCGACTTCATCGCATAGTGGCCGGGGACGATCAGCCGGATCGGCGCACCGTGGAGCAGGCTGATGGGGTCTCCACCGATATGGGTGGCGAGGATGGGCGCCGTCGACTCGGCTAGCTCCCGGCTGATCGAGAACTGATAGGGAATCCGCTGGCCATTCGGCACCGTCCCGAAGTCGGCACCGGTGAAGACCACTTCGACGACCTCATCGGGAAGGATCCCGATCACCTCGTTGAGCCGGTATCCGGTGACCTCGATCGGGGATGCGCCATCCAGCTCCCACGCGGTGCCCTCGGGCACGGGATCCATCAGGGTGCGGCCGTTCCCGGCACATTCGAGCACGATCTCTCGTGTCACTTCTTGGAATGGCTTGAATTGCTCGGTGGTGATGAATCTGGGGCTCCTCCCCGGGATGACGACCTCGAAGCCGGCGGGAGCGGACAGGGGGGTGGGCAGGTTGCTGCGGACGTACATCTGCTGCTGACTGAGCGACTCACCGCTGAGACCCTCGACTCTCACCCCCGTGTTCGGCGGGTTCTCAGTTATGACTCGGTGAAATACCAAACGGAAGCGTCCTCCAGCGTGCGGCAGCCTAATCCCGATTTTGACGGAGCAATCCCACGACCACACCGTCGGCGAGCGCTTCCCAGGATGCCTCGATGACGTTCTCGTGCACGCCCAGGGTGCCCCATGAGGATTCGTGATCGGAAGTCTCGATCAGGACCCGGACACGAGCCGAGGTCCCATCCTTGGAATCCAGCACCCGGACCCGGTAGTCGGTCAGGCGGAGTTCGGCGACACCCGGAAAATCGCTCCGGAGGGCACCGCGAAGGGCCATGTCGAGGGCGTGCACCGGGCCCACGCCCTCCCCCACGCTGACTCGACGCTCACCACCGACTATCAGCCTCACCGTCGCCTCCGAGTTGATGGTCTCGTCGCTGCGACGTTCGGATTGGACCCGGAACGACTCCATCTCGAAGTAGGGATTGGCCCAGCCAGTCATCTCCCTGACGAGGAGCTCGAAGGTCCCGTCGGCGGCTTCGAAGTGATACCCCTGGTGTTCCAGCTCCTTGACCCTGTCCACAACGGCACCGGCTAGATCGCCGTCGATGTCGAGTCCGAGCTCCTCGGCCTTCGACAGGACCGAGGCCTTACCGGCGAGCTCGCTCACAACCATCCGTGTCCTGTTCCCCACCTGGGACGGGTTCTCGTGCTCGTAGGCGTCGGGACGGCGTGCCAGCGCTGATGTGTGCAATCCGGCCTTGTGGGTGAACGCGGAGCTGCCGACGTAGGGCCGGTGAGGGTCGAGAGTGATGTTCACTATCTCGGCGATGTGATGGGAGATGGACGTGATCAGGCCGAGGTCGCCGGCAATGACCTTCTTGCCCAACTTGACCTCCAGGTCGGGAATCAGAGTGGAGAGGTTGGCGTTTCCCGTTCGCTCGCCGTAGCCGTTGATGCAGCCCTGAACCTGAGCGACACCCGCCTCCACGGCGCCGATCGACGACGCCACCGCGGTCCCGACGTCGTCGTGGTAGTGGACGCCGACTGCGGCGCCGGGAAGGGTGCCGTGCACCTCTTCGATGACGGCGACGGTCTCGCTGGGAAGCGAGCCCCCGTTGGTGTCACAGAGGACGAGACGTTCCGCTCCCGCCTCGCGGGCTCCTCGCAAGACTTCCATCGCATAGTCGGGATTGGCCTTGTATCCGTCGAAGAAGTGCTCGGCGTCGAAGAACACCCTGCGGTCGTGGCTTCTCAAGAATTCGATCGACTCCGCGACCATCCGCACCCCTTCGTCGAGATCGACACGGAGGGCCTCCTTCACGTGGTAGTCCCACGCCTTGCCGACCAAGCAGATGACCTCGGTCTCCGCATCGAGGAGAGCGCGCAATTGAGGGTCGGAGGCCACTTCCCCACCGGGGCGCCGGGTGGAGCCGAAGGCGGTGAGCACCGAGTGCCGGAAGTCGAGCTCAGAGCGTGCGCGGGAGAAGAACTCGGTGTCCTTCTGGTTGGCCCCGGGCCAGCCACCCTCGATGAACGAGACCCCTAGGTCGTCGAGGAGCCGCGCCACTCGCAGCTTGTCGCCGACGGTGAGGCTGATCCCCTCCTGCTGGGACCCGTCTCTCAGGGTCGTGTCGTAGATCTCGAGTTGCATTGTTCTCACCCGGGTTGGCCAAATTAGAAAACCCCCTGCGGGCTGCAGAGGGCTCGGGCACAGACCTGTGTCGGTCTGCACCTAGTCGATAATGATGATGGTCGAGAGGTCTGCTGTGCCCATCGCCCGACGAGTATGACCGCAGGCCCGGAGCGGGTCAAGAGCGGGCGCTAGCGTCTACTGCACATGGAGCCCCTTCAGATCCACCTGTTTGGTGGATTCCTCCTGACGAGGGGTGGCGTGTCGCTACCTCCGATCGCCTCGCGTGCAGGCAGATCCCTGTTCGCCCATCTCGTGATGAACCGGGATCGCCCATTGCAGAGAGACCTCCTGGCGGGCACGTTCTGGCCGGACCTGCCCGAGGGCCGGGCGAGACGACGTCTGAGCCACACCCTCTGGCAGATCCAGGACGTGGTGAACACCGACGCCGCATCCCATCTCGACGTCACGCCGGACACACTCAGCTTCAAGGTCTCTACTCCCTATTGGCTGGACGTCGAAGAGTTCGACCGCAACTACGACTCTCCTCTCCGCACCGGCTCTGACAAGCGCCGACGGGACCGACTCGAGGCCGATCGGCTGAGCAAGGTCGTCGACTTGTACCGAGGCGACTTCCTCGCCGGCTACTTCGACGACTGGGCGTTGATCGAACAAGACCACTACCGCCAGCGTTATCTGACCGCGCTGGGCCGTCTCATCGACGCCACCAAGGCGAACGGTGCATACAGCGAAGCGCTCTCCTTTGCCCGACGGATGACCCACCACGACCACCTGAACGAGGAGGCGCACCGCGAAGTCATGCGTCTCAGCTTCCTGCTGGGTCGGAACGCCGACGCCATCGAGCAGTTCGAGAGATGTGTGTCCGTTCTCGAAGAGGAGCTCGGCACCAAGCCGTCGGCGCCGACGGTCGAGATCTACGAGAAGATCCTCAAGCAGCGCAACGCGGGTGTCCGCCCGCTGCGCGAGGAAGAGACGACCGTCCTTCACGGCCGACGGGCGAATACGCCCTTCGTCGGCCGTGAAGACGAGCGAAGGATTCTCGTCGACTCATTGGAGAGAGTCCTCGCCGGCTCCGGCGGGGTGGCATTGATCGAGGGAGAGCCGGGCGTGGGAAAGACCCGTCTCACGATCGAAGCCGCAGAAGACGCCCGCTGGCGGGGATTCGAGGTGAGTTGGGGGTCGTGCATGCCCGGAACTCTGCGTCCTTTTGCCCCACTGATCGAGGTGCTGGAGTCGTTGAGCCCCCTTCGGGTGGAACAACTCTCGGAGCAGGTGGCACCGGTCTGGCTCGCCGAGGCAGCCCGGCTCTCCCCACGGCTGGCCGAGCGGGTCAACCTCGACATCTCTGCACAATTGCGACCATCCGAGGAGTCGACTCGGATGATCGAGGCCCTGGTCCATACATTGGGGGCCTTGGGCGAGATCGCCCCGCACCTGGTGATCATCGACGACGTCCACTGGGCCGACCAGGACACTCTGTCGGTCCTCACGCAGGTAGGAACACGGCTGGCCAAATCTCGCGTCCTGCTCATGCTCCTCTACCGGAGCGAGGAGGCTCGTGGCGACGCCCATGTCTGGGACGTGATGCGTGACCTGGATCGTTTGGCCGGCCTCGGCCGAGTGGTCCTCTCGCCATTGTCGGTATTCGAGCTCGAGGAGATGATCAGGAGGATCATCGGTGTCGCCCGTCTCGAGACCGGCATCGCCACCCAGCTTCATCGTCAGACAGGCGGCAACGCCCTGTTCACACTGGAGACCCTCATGGCCATGCGCGACCGCGGGCTCTTCGAGTCAGGCTCCGACCCGATGGCCGTCCTCGAGAGTCAGATCGCCGACACGGCCATCCCGGTCGCACCCCGGGTGCGCTCGGTGATCGAGGCGCGGATGTCCCAACTGGGACCGGATGTCACCGCGGTCTACCAACTGGCGGCCGTCTGTGGCGATCGCATCGATCTCCGCCTCCTCGAGACGGCCACCGATCTTCCCAGGGCGACGGTCCTCAACGCCGTGGACGAACTGCTCTACAGGGGTCTCATGAGCGACGACGGGAACGGCTTCTTCCGGGTCGCCCACGACCAGGTGCGACAGGTCGTCTACGACGACATCGACCGACCGCGACGCATGGCACTTCACCGCACGGTCGGCGAGAGTCTGGCGAAGCTGGCTCCGGACAACATCGAGGCGACCGGGCACCATTTCCGTGAGGGAGGCGACGTTGGCCGCGCCGCGGAATATCTGAGGATGGCGGGGCTGAGGGCGATGCGTCTCAATGCCTACGCGACGGCCCGCCACCATCTGCAATCGGCGCGGGAATGCGCCGCCACCGCAGCCACGGACCATGAGGTGAGATTCACCCTGCTGGGTGAGCTGGAAGACGTCCTCAACGTCCTCGGCGCCCGATCGGCGCAAGAGGAGGTCATCGCGGAAATGACCGGTCTAGCCAAGAGACACCCCATGAGAGGGGACGTGGAACGACGGCGGGCCTGGTTGGCGGCACAGGTCGGGGATCTGACACATGCCGGTAAGAGCGCTAAACGCTCGCTCGCCGCAGAACGAAAGGACGGGGAGGCCGGGGCCCTGGCCGCATCCCTGATCGCGCTCGGCACGATCCAACGGTGGTCCGGACAGCCCTTGGAGGCGGTGCCCTCGCTGGAGGAAGCGGTCGAGGTCAGCCGCGACGACTCACAACGCGCCGACGCTCTCACCGAGCTGGCCAGCACACTCGTCGAAGTGCAACAGTCCGACGAGGCGCTGCCATACCTCCACCAGGCCGGGGCGATCTATCGGCGTCTGGACGACCGGCGGGGTCTCGCCGAGGTTGCCGGGATCGAGGCGCGCGCTCATCGGCTGAGCGGCGATCGCGATCGCGCCACTTCCAAGTATGAAGCCGCCATCGACTTGTGCCGGCGCATCGGCTATCGCCACGGCGAGGGAGTCAATCTCACCAACCTGGCGAACCTCCACCAGCTTCTGGGGAGCGTGGCCGATGCCCTCGTCCGCTACGACCAGGCGGCGCAGATATTCGACGAGTTGGGCAACCGCCGCGGCGAGGCGATGGTCTTGGCCAACTCGGCATCGGCTCGCCACCACCTCCTCGGCGAGGACGAGCGCGCCCACGCCGACGCCACACGGGCGCTGCGGCATTTCACCGAGATCGGAGACCGCGCTCGCGAGGCGCAATGTCAGGAGATAATCGCCGGGGTCGTCGCCCGCCGCGGAGACCTCACCGAAGCGGGGAGAATGCTCGAAAGGAACGTCAACGAGCTCGAGGAGACGGGCAACGTCGTCCTGCAGGTGCAACATCTGCGCTCATTGGCGCTGTTGCATCTGGACGCCGAAGACATACCGGCTGCGACAGCTGCCCTGGACCGTGCGGAGAGCCTCTGTTCCCGCGCCGGGCTCGACGAGCTGCAGGTCGACCTGCAGTCGATCCGTGGCATGGCGCACCTCGCCTCGGGATCGATCCGCGCAGCGTTGCGGGCCACGAGAACAGCCGTGAAGCGCCTGACCGATGGTGTGGAGCGTCCCTATCTGGTGCTCTACCGTCACGCCCTCGCCGCCGAGGCGGCGGGAGATATCGAGACAGCCCGCGAGGCAGGTTCCCGGGCCGCGGCAGCCTTGCGCAAAGCGTTGGACGGCCTGGCACCCGAGGACCTGCAGAAGGCGATCGGCTCCGTTCCGGAACATGAGGCCATCATCGAGGCTGCGGGCAAGTTCGCACCGGTGGACATCGAAGTCTGGCTACCCGCGGTGGGCGCACCGACCGGCAAAGCGCTCGACGACACCGACCTGCGCCTCGTCAGTTGGACCATCGAACACCCTGACGACCAGGCTCACGCCTCGGCACCGCAGAAACGTCGGCATCAACTCCTCCGTCTCCTCGATCAGGCAGAAAAACAGGGCGCCGTTCCTTCGAGCGAGCATCTCGCCCAGGCTCTCGCTGTCAGCGCCTCCACGGTCCGGCGCGACCTCGCAGAGCTCCGTAGGGCCGGCTACGACGCCACAACCAGAGGGCAACGTCGCCGCGCCTCATGACTGAAGGTGGCCGATCGTCCACCATCCGGTTGAGACAGTTGATAGACGGGTGACCCGCATAGTTGACCCTGGTCGCAACAATCCCAGGGCTCAAGGAGGTCCCAAATGCGCCGTCGTCTGACCGTCCTGATCATCGCCATCATGAGCGCCCTCGCCGTAGCCGCACCGGCTCTCGCCTCAGTCTCCGACATGAGCTGAACTGGCCCGGATGGAAGCGAGCCGGCCCGCAACCGGGCCGGCTCCTCCCGCCTGCCACGAGACGTGCACGCACACCACGAGTTGTCGCCATCGCATAACTTCGACGAGGTTCTGTCCGCCCTGCCCGAGACGATCGTGCAAGTCGACCCCGACCACACCATCGTCCACGTGAACAGACCCGAATCGGCGGTATTTCGCGTCCGGGCGTCGGTCGGCACCAGGTTGGATGACGTGATCGTGCCCGAGGCTCGGGAGGCGCTCGCCGGCCTCGTCGACAACGCACAGTTCACCGGGGGCGCCCTGGCCGAGTTCCGAACGGGCAACGACCTCTTCCGCGTGACCGCCAAGCCACTGGGGGGCGACCGTCTCGCTCTCCTCGTCTTCAAGAACATCACCGGTATTCGCAGCGCCGGCCAGACCATCGTCGAGCTCGTGCGAGACAGGAGCAATTTCCTGGCCGCCGTCAGCCACGAGCTGCGCACGCCTCTCACCGCAGTCGTCGGCTACGCCAACCTGCTGGCCGAGTCCACCGCCGACCTGGACCAAGACACTCGCTCGGACATGGTTCGTGACATGACGGACCAGGCCTGGGACCTGGCCGGGATCATCGAGGACCTCCTCACCGTGGCCAGCGCCGAGCTCGGCGAGTTGCACGTTGCCGAGGTTGGAGTCAGCCTGGGCGCCAATGTCGCCCAGGTGCTCGAGTCGATGAGCACCCGTGGCACCGCCATCCACGTGGAGCAACGGACACCGGTGACGGGCTCGGGTGACCCGGCCCGCTTCCGTCAGGTCGTCCGGAACCTCCTCAGCAACGCCCTCAAACACGGCAGCGGGCCCATACGCGTGATCATCTCCGACGATGGCGGAGAGGCGTCACTCCAGGTACGCGACCAGGGCGGCGGCATCTCGAGGGAGCTGGAGGAGTTGATCAACCAGCAGGCCGCCCAAGGAAGGAGCTCCACACCGGGGACAATGGGCTTGGGGCTGTGGATCTGCCAGGAGCTGACCCGGCTGATGGGCGGGGGTCTCAGCTATCGACGGGTCGATGGCGAGACGTCCTTCCAGGTGACGATACCCATGTCGTAGGGGTCCTCAGCCGGGCGTCCGATGCCTCCCCAGTTGGCCTAATCGGCCTGCCCCCACTAAGTCGGACGCCCGGCTGAGGACCCGCAGCTCCATCAAGTGTTCGAATAGGTTACCGATGGCGGGGAACCCGCTGCAGACGTCACGCGTTTCGCAATTCGCGGGTCGACAGCCGATATCGACATGCGATACTGTTCCGGCCGGGACAGGCTGGGTGTGACGTTTGGAGAAACGATGACATCCTTCGACGCGAGACTGCGGCTCTTGAACAAGCCCGGTCTCCCCCTGCTGGTCGAGGTGGACCTCACCGGCGAGCGCATGGTCGTGACGACGAGCGGCAGAGAGCTCGCCGATTGGTCGTTGGACGAGATCGAAGTCCTGTCTCGCTCAGACGGGTTTCACATCCAGGCGGAGGGTGAGGAGGTCGTGCTCAACGTCATGGACGGCATCCGATTCGCCCGGGAACTGGGCATCGGGATCTGACTCAGTCCTCCCGCCGCAGCGTGACGGTACGCGGTGTCTCACCCGACTCTCTCAGAACCGAGACGTCGGTGGCGCCAACCTCGGCCAGGGCGCCGGAGATCTTCTCGACCAAGGCTTCGTCTGCCTCGATGGTGACGACGAAACCCTCGCGCTCGATGGCGTCGCGATAGACCACCTCCTTGGTCTTCACCTTCGTGGCGTCGTGGTCTGTCGCACCCAGCAGCGCCCCGACGAGGCCACCCGTTATCGAGCCGCCGATCGCACCCGTGGCCGCGGCGATGGCAGCGGCGCCGAGCGTGCCCACCGCGAGGATGGCTCCGATCGGTGTTCCCAGGACCACTCCCCCGGCCGACGCCAGGATGACGCTGCCGATTCCGGCTGCCCCGCCGCCGACGGCGCCACCAATCGCCCCCTTACGGGCCTCGACCGCCGGTTCCTGGAAGTGGTCCACGTACACGTAGACCTCGACTTCGTCGGTCTTCGGCACCGACTTCTCACGCCACACCACGCCGATGGCCTCTTCATCGACGCCGCGCTCGACGAGACCGTCGATGGCGCTCTCCGTCTCCTGGCGGTTGGGGAAGACCCCTACGACTGCGGGCATGTGTTCGCTGCCATGTCTAAGGATACCCCCGGATTCCCACACTCAATCGAGATTCCGGAACTCAACGATCGCGAAGAGCCCAGCCGATGACGTTGACGACGAGGGTGAGGATCACGCTGACCACGATCATCGAGGTGATGGGTATGAAGACCCGGGTACTCTCTCCTTCGACGCGAACGTCACCAGGCAGATTCCCGAACCAGGAGAAGAGGCCCGGGGCGAACCTCACCAAGGCGCCGACCACGACGATGCCGGCCCCGATCATCATCAGGAGATTGCCCAAGCGCATATCGATGAGGCTATCCGCCGGAGAAGGGTCTTCCCAGCCACGGGCAGGGTCGTCTAGCGTTGTCGGCAGATGACCGACACCGGCCACAGGACGCGACAGCGACCGCAGACCCGGCCCAGCGAGGCCGACCCGGACGAGACTGCCCACATCGTGATGAAGGAAGACCAGATGCGCGGCTATTTCACCGGAGAGCCCATCCAGGCGCTGTGTGGGAAGGTCTGGGTCCCGTCACGGGACTACCAGGGCCTACCGGTGTGTCAGGCCTGCCGTGAGGAACGCGACCGTCTGCTGGCAGGAATGAAGGGTCTCAACTGAGCGCCGCTCCCTATTCCGAGCGAGATCGAGACCGCCGGTAGGCCCACCACCCAACCAGCCCGGGCACTAGGGCCACGACCAAAACGAGAGCGAGGACCTGGAGACCGGAGGTCTCCCCGTAGAGCTGCTGGAACTCGACGGCGCCGAAGATACCCAGCACCACCCAGATCGCGGCGAGCGCCCAGAGCGCCCAGGCGACGACCCTCATCGGACGGAATCCCGGAGGTCGGGCGGTGGGCGTCGACTCATGCGTCGCAGAAAATAGCTCGTGCGTGACCTGGTGACCAAGTGCGACCTTCTCGCACTCCCACTCGAGCGAGGACCACCGGGCCGCCCATCGCCACCAACGCGCTCAGGTGCTGACTCTCTCCAGTGCTGTGTCCCTCCGCACCCCTTCCACTGAGCCGGCAGCGGGCAGTGCCAGCGAAAAGACGCTCCACCCCGCCTCCCGTCGGTACGAGAGGTCGCCTTCCATCAGACGGGCCAGATGTCTGGCGACACTGAGCCCGATCCCGAGCGCCGCCGGCTGGGTCCCTGCGCTCTGATGGGCCCGGTAGTAGGGCTCGAAGATCCTCTCTTCCTCCGAAGAGGGAACTCCCGGTCCATTGTCGGCCACGTCGAGCACCACCCGTTCGTCACGGGTCCCCAGGCGGATCTGAATACGATCACCGCCATAGCGCCCGGCATTGGTGATGAGGTTGCGGACGATCTGACGTACCCGTCCCGGGTCGCCGATCGCAGCGCGTTGCGCGTCGCCGCCTGTCTCCAC
>Ga0214469_1000664_pt1 | contig 12122 bp, 12 predicted proteins | sample RVTome_10_FD_187340 | JGI IMG/M metagenome (GOLD analysis project Ga0214469, IMG submission 187340) | Soil microbial communities from uranium-contaminated site in the Upper Colorado River Basin, Wyoming, United States - RVT153D57 HiSeq ... | reverse complement strand
GTGGCGCACGAGCAGGACCGTGGGCACACGGCGAGCCTACGGAACGAATCTTGCCGTGCGATCGTCCGGATACCGGGGCATGATGACCTACGGACGTGGTGGACTGGCCCTCGGAGGGAGACCAGGGACGTCGATGCGAATCCTCGGTAGGCGGGCGGCGGCTACGGTCGCGACGGTGGGGTGCGCTCTGATCTGGACTGCACCCGTACCCGCTTCGGCCCAGACCGATCCTGTTCCGTCCCCGACGACGACCTCCGAGCCGACGTCCGAGCCGTCCTCCGACCCGTCGCCCGAGCCCTCCCCCGACCCGACGACGTCGACGCCCGCTCCCACCCCCACAGCCACGCCCCCTCCGCCGGAGGAACCGGCGCCGCCGCCGGTGTCGACCGCTCCCCGGACGGTCGTGCCCCCGGCGATCCTGCCGCCGTCGGCCGCGCCACCGTCGGTCGATCCGGACTACTACGACCGCCTGTTCGCCGACGCCCTCGGCGACCATGCCCACGACGTCATGTCGGCGCACTCGATGGCCGTGGCGGTGGCCGAAGCACTGCTCGAACAGGCGTTGGCGGAGCTCGGCACGGCGCAGGCTGCCGTCGCCGAGGCCCAGGCGCAGGCGGAGGCGGCCCAGGTGGCGCTCGACGAGGCACGCCGCGCCGCCGACGTGGCCACCGAACAGGAGAGCCGTGCCCTCCGCGAGCTCTCCGAGATCGTGCAGCGCATCGACGCAGCCCGGCAGGATCTCGGGGCGGTCGCCCGCGACGCCTATCAGGGCGGCACGATGGCCACCCTCTCCGTCGTGCTCGATGCCGAGACGCCGGCCGAGTACGCGGACACTTACGTCGGCGTGCGAACCGTCCTGCGCGCCGGCGACTCGGCGCTGGGCCGGCTCGCGGTCGAGCAGGCCGACCTGCTCGACGCCAGGCAACGGCTTCGCGCGATCCGGGAGGAGAAGGAGGAACTCGCCGAGGTCGCCGCGACGGCGCTGACCGCGAAGCAGGCCGCCGTCACCGCGGCAGTGGCCGCGGAACGCGACCTCGACCTGGCAGCCGCTGTCCGGCTCGAAGCGCTGCGCGACGCCGAGGCGGCCCGGTTGCGCGACTACGAGCGCTACAAGGAGTTCCTCGCCGTGTCCGAGGCGCTGGGCCCGGCGATCGTGGACCTGTCCGCCCTGCTCGCGCAGTCGTCCGGCACCGTGTTCGGTACCGGAACCTTCGTCCGACCCGGTACCGGCGAGGTCACGTCGGAGTTCGGCATCCGGCGACATCCGATCACCGGGGTGGTCAAGCTCCACACCGGTACCGACATCGGCCGTGGCGACGGCTATGTCTACGCGGCCGACGCGGGCACGGACATCAAGGCGGAGTGGAACCGCGCCTACGGGTACATGACCGTCATCGATCACGGCCGAGGCGTCACGACGCTCTACGGTCACCAGGCGGCGATGTACGTACGCCCGGGCGACCAGGTGGGCCGGGGCGCACGCATCGGGGTCATCGGCTCGACCGGGTACTCGACCGGCCCGCACCTGCACTTCGAGGTCCGCCGGGACGGCGTGCCGATCGACCCCTGGCCGTTGGTCGCGAACGCTCCGCTTCCCGCGGCCGCGCTCGGCTGACGCCGACGGGTTCAGGCGTCGATCGCGCCTGCGGTCAGCAGGGCCAGCACGAGCACGCCGAGGGCGATCCGGTACGCCACGAACGGCACATAGGAACCGTGCTCCAGCCACCGGAACAGCCAGGCGATCACCGCGTAGCCCACGGCGAACGCCACGGCCGTCGCCAGCAGCAGCGGGCCCAGGCCGTACTCGCTGCCCTCGGCCAGCGCCGCCGGCCACTCGAACAGACCTGCTCCCAGTACCGCCGGGATCGCGAGCAGGAACGCGAAGCGGGCGCACGCCGCGCGTTCGTAGCCCAGGAACAGGCCCATGCTGATCGTCGCCCCCGAACGGGAGACGCCCGGTATCACCGCCAGAGCCTGGGCGGCCCCGAAGGCGACCGCGTGCGGCAGCGTCAGCGACTCGAGGGGGCGGTTCTTCGCCCCGACGCGGTCCGCGACACCGAGGATCACCCCCAGCACGACCAGCGTCGTCCCGATGACCCACAACGAACGGACATCCCCCTCGATGACGTCCTTGAAGGCGACGCCCACCACGACGATCGGGAGCGACCCGGCGATGACGTACCACCCCATCCGGGCGTCCTGGGGATTCCAGTCACCGGTCCGGTCCGCGCGGCGGGCGAGCAGCGAACGGGCCCACGCGGTGACGATGCGCCCGATGTCCCGCGCGAAGAAGAGGATGACGGCTGTCTCCGTGCCGATCTGGACCACGGCGGTGAATGCGGCGCCGGGGTCGTCCCATCCCATCAGCTCCGGGGCGATCCGCAGGTGGGCGCTGGACGAGATCGGCAGGAACTCCGTCAGCCCCTGGAGCACGCCGAGCACGACGGCCTGCACCCACTCGGTCACGCCGGACCTCCGGCCAGCCCGGCCGACTCCACGGCGTCGACCAGAGCCCGCAGCTGCGAGATGCGCTCGTCGACGCTCCCCGAGTGAACGGCGACGGATAGCGTGGTGACGCCGGCGTCGGCATACGCGTGCAGGCGGTCGCGGATCCGCTCGGCCGGCCCGATCAGGGCCGTCCGGTCGACGAACTCGAACGGCACCGCCTCGGCAGCCTCGCGATGCCTGCGTTCGAGGAACAGGTCCTGTACCCGACCGGCGGCCTCCGCATAGCCCATCCGGACGGCGAGTCGGTTGTAGAAGTTCTCCCGGCGGCTGCCCATGCCGCCCAGGTAGAGAGCGGAGTAGGCGCGCACCGGTGCCGCGCAAGCCTCGAGATCGTCGCCGACCACCAGCGGAACCGTCGGGACGACGTCGAAGTCGTCCATCGTCCGACCCGCCGCAGACCGCCCGCGGCGGACATGGTCGAGCGAGTCGGCACCCAGCTCGGGCGAGAAGAAGACCGCCAGCCAGCCGTCGGCGATGGCCCCGGCGAGCTCGAGGTTTCGCGGTCCGACCGCCGCCAGGTAGACGGGGATGCGCTCGCGGACGGGATGGACGGTCAGCCGCAGCGCCTTGCCCGGTCCGTCGGGGAGTGGGAGCGTCCAGTGCTCGCCCTGGTAGGCCAGCCGTCCTCGGCCCAGGGCGGTGCGGACGATCTCCACGTATTCGCGGGTGCGGCCCAGCGGCTTGTCGAAGCGCACCCCGTGCCAGCCTTCGGACACCTGCGGCCCGGACACGCCCAGGCCCAGGCGGAACCGGCCGCCGGACAGGCCGTCCAGCGTGGCCGCGGTCATCGCCGTGCAGGCCGGTGTCCGGGCGGGGATCTGCATCACGGCGCTGCCGACGTCGATCCGCTCGGTCTGTGCGGCGACCCAGGACAGCACGGTCGGTGCGTCGGACCCGTACGCCTCGGCCGCCCACACCACCGAGTAGCCGAGCCGGTCGGCCTCTCTGGCCAGCGCGAGGTTGTCGCGGTCCGCCCCGGAGCCCCAGTAGCCGAGATTGAGCCCGAGCCGCATCGTTCCCTCCCCGCGGGGGCCCGTGCCCCGTCTCACTCGGACGCGATCGGTCCGCCGCGCGACTCTATCGGCCGTCGATCCCACCGGGCGTGACCCGTGCGGCCGGTCGTCGCCCGCCCCCGCGGGTGGCTGGATAATCTCCGGCCGTGGAACAGCGACGGCTCGGCCGCAGTGGGCTCAAGGTGTCCCGGCTCGCACTCGGGACCATGACGTGGGGCAGGGACACCGACATCCACGAGGCCCGCGATCAGCTCGAGGCATTCGCCGAGGTGGGCGGCACGCTGGTCGACACCGCGGCGTCGTACGGCGACGGCCAGAGCGAGCGCGTCCTCGGCGAGCTGCTGGAGGCCGTGGTGCCTCGGGCGGAGATCGTGGTCGCGACGAAGGCCGGCATGTCCCGCACGAGCGGCCGCCGGGTGATCGACGTGTCCCGGGGGGCACTGCTCGACCAGCTCGACGCCTCCCTGGACCGCCTCGACACCGACTACGTCGACCTCTGGCAGGTCCAGACGTGGAGCGACGACGTCCCACCCGACGAGACCATGGCGGCGCTCGACTACGCCGTCACCTCGGGGCGGGCCCGCTACGTGGGCATGTCGAACTACGGCGGCTGGCAGACCGGCTGGTCCACGGCACACCAGGCCGCCTCCCCCGGCCGGTCACCGCTGGTCTCGACCCAGGTGGAGTACTCCCTCGTCCAACGCGGGATCGAACGGGAGGTACTGCCGGCGGCCATGGGGCTCGGCCTCGGGGTGCTGGCCTGGTCGCCGCTGGGCCGCGGCGTCCTCACCGGCAAGTACCGCACGGGCACGCCGGCCGATTCGCGGGCCGCGTCGCCACACCTGGCCGGATTCGTCGAGGTCTACCTCGACCCACGGTCGCGACAGGTGGTCGAGGCGGTCTCGACGGCGGCGGAGGGACTGGGGGTCCAGCCCCTGGAGGTGGCACTGGCGTGGGTGCGCGACCGGCCCGGGGTCACTGCGCCCGTCGTGGGAGCACGGACGGCCGCACAGCTGCGGGGCGTGCTCGCCGCGGAGGACCTCACCCTCCCGGCCGAGATCCGCACCGCCCTCGACGAGATCTCCGTCCCCCCGCTCGGGTACCCCGAGCGGCTGTGGTGATCACTCCGTCTCGTCGGCCTGCACCTCGTCGAGCCGGTACACCAGTGCCTGCTCTTCGGCCACACCGAAGGGGTCCTCGGCCAGCGTCGACACATCGGCGGCGTCGATCTCCTGCATCCACAACGTGCCGCCGTGTCGGACCAGCCCGGCCAGCTCCGCTCTCTGGTCGAGGCCGTCGACTCCGTACGCCAGGAGCAACTGGTAGAGGGCTTGTCCTGCGTGGTTCACATCCGAATCCGCCATCGCATCGGTCTCGTCCGGATTGAGCTCGGCGTACGCCTGCCGGGCGGCGGCCAGCATGGCGTCGTCGTCGGCGACGCTGTAGTCACGACGGAGCAGCAGCGCGATCGTCGTCAGCCCGTCCTCCCGCTCTTCGACCTCCGCTTCGACCTCCGCCTCGACCTGTGGGCCCTCCGCGAACTCCCACGGAGTGACCTCGTCGAGCATGGTGAACAGGAGGTCGTCGTATCGCGACGCGGCGTCCCGCAGTGCGGTGTACGCCTCCTGGACGGCGGCATCGGCCTCGCCCGTGCTCTCGAGGCACGCGGCGAGGTGTGCCTCGAGGGCGTCGGTCAGTTCGTCGAGGGCATCGTTGAGCCGGGCCTGGTCCCGGGGCGACGTGGTCACGGGCCGACCGTACCCGGGCGGCATGGCACCATGTGCCGATGGCGAGCCTTACCGCCCCGATCCGCCCGAGGTCCGAATACGAGTTCCACCACCTGCTGCTCCCGCGCGGAACCTCGCGGGGCGCTGCGCGACGGCTGCTGACCGACCACGCCGAGTACGGCCACTGGGAGCTCGCACGGTTGCGGTTGTATCCCGACGGCACGCGCAAGGTGACCCTGCGGCGGCGCATCCTGCGCGTGGCCCGCGCTGAGCTCTGAGGACCGCCCTCGGCTCCATACCGCCCCCGCCCCCGACTTGTGGCGGGTTGTCAACCCCTCCCACGCGCCTGACAGGTGCCCAAGCCGCCACAAGTCGGGGGCGTCCACAGGTTCGCGTGCGACCGTGGGGTCGTCCACCGGTCGGCCGGGCGTCATGGCGTTCGCGGTGCCGTGCGGGTGAAGTGGGTGGGTGCCGATACCCGCACTGGTGCCCGCCGAGTTGATGCTCGGTCCCTTTCTCGGTCGCGCCGCGGTCGATGCCGGCCTGCTCACCAAGCGTCGGCTGCAGTCCAAGCCATGGGTGCGCCTCCTGCGCAACGTCTACGTGCACCGCGATCTCCCCCTGACTGACCTGATGCGAGCCCGCGCGCTGCTTCTCGTCCTACCGGGCCGTTCGGTGGTAGCCGGCCTGACGGCGGCGTGGCTCCACGGCGCGTGGCAGCCGTTGCCTGGTCGTTCGGTTCCACTCCAGTACGCCCGTCCCCGATCGGCGTCCAGCAGCCGACCGGCCGGGACGTACCTGTCCCGTCGGGTTCTGCAGGTCGACGGCACCTGCCTGAGCGACCTCACCGAGGTCGGTGGCGTGGTCGCCACCTCGTCGCTGCGTACGTGCTTCGACCTCATGCGCGGGCGCAGCCTCGTCGAGGCAGTCGTCGTCGCCGATGCCTTCGTGCACGCCGGCGTGGTCGACCTGCCCTGGCTCGCGGCCTACGTCGGAATGCACCGGCGGTGGCCCGGTGTGCGCCGGAGCTCTCGGGCTGTCGAGCTTGCGTCGGCTCGAAGCCGTTCGCCCGGCGAGAGCCGTCTGCGGATGGTCGTCGTGCTCGCGGGATTCCCCGCTCCGCTGGTGAATCCGCCGTTCTTCACCGGTTCTCCGCCCATGCTCGCCGGCTACCCTGACCTGGTCATCGTCGTGACCCACCCGGTGCTCGGCCTCGAGTACGACGGCGCCTACCACGACGACCTCCGGCAGCGGCAGGCCGACAACCGTCGCGAGAACACGCTCACGCGCGCCGGACTTCCCCTGCTCCGGTACGGCGCACAAGCGGTACGACGCGACCGTGAGCTGATCGTCGCCGACATCTCGGCGATGACCGGTCTTCGACCGACGGCCCACCTGCGTGACGAGGACTTCCGTCGCCCTCCGCCTCCCATGACCTGGTAGCCGTCCGTCTTGTGGCGGGTTGGCAACCCCTGGTCGCCGCAACACACGTTCACAACCCGCCACAAGATGAGTCAAGGGGACCGCGGGGGCGGTCCGGGCCGGTCAGGCGAGGTCGAGGAAGCGGTCCAGTACTCGCGCGCCGAATCGCAGGCCGTCGACCGGCACCCTCTCGTCGACGCCGTGGAACATGCCGGCGAAATCCAGGTCCGGTGGCAGGCGCAGCGGCGAGAACCCGAATCCTCTGATGCCGAGTCCGCTGAAGGCCTTGGCGTCGGTGCCACCGGACATGCAGAAGGGAACGGCGCGGGCGCCCGGGTCCTCGGACACCAACGCCGCGCTCATGGCGTCGACCAGGTCGCCGGTGAACTCGGTCTCCAGCGCGATGTCGGATACGAGTACCTCCCGTCGCACCCGAGGGCCGAGGACATCGTCGAGGGTGGCGTGGAACTCCTCCTCGTGACCGGGCAGGAACCGCCCGTCGACGACGGCCTCCGCTCGGCCGGGGATGACGTTGTGCTTGTAGCCGGCCTTCAGCATCGTGGGGGTGGCGGTGTTGCGGAGGGTGGCGCCGACGATCTTCGCCACGTTGCCGAGCGTCCGGACGAGTTGCCCGCGGTCCGCCGGGTCGAGGTCGACGCCGTACGCCTCCGCCGCGGTGTCGAGGAAGGAGCGCACCGTGGGGATCATGCGCAGCGGCCACTCGTGCCGGCCGAGCCGGGCGACCGCCCCGGCCAGCTCGGTCACGGGATTGTCGTCGTTGACCATCGAGCCGTGCCCGGCCGTGCCGTCGACGGTCAGCCGCATCCACTCGATGCCCTTCTCGGCCGTCTGGACCAGGTACAGGCGTAGGTCGTCGCGGACGGTGAGGCTGAACCCCCCGACCTCGCTGATCCCCTCCGTGCAGCCCTCGAACAGCTCGGGATGGTGGTCGGCCACCCAGTGGCTGCCGAGGATCCCGCCCGCCTCCTCGTCGGCCGTGAAGCACAGGACGACGGGACGGGCGGGCAAACGCCCCGTGCGCAGTCGGTCGCGGACGACGGACAGGATCATCGCGTCCATGTCCTTCATGTCGATCGCGCCGCGGCCCCAGACGCAGCCCTCGGCGATCTCCCCGGAGAACGGGTCGTGCGCCCAGTCGGCGGCGTCGGCCGGCACGACGTCGAGATGCCCATGGACGAGCAAGGCCTCGGAGCGTGCCGGATCGCCGCCGTCGAGGCGGGCGACCACCGTCGTACGACCCGGCTCGGACTCCAGCAACGTCGGGTCGAGGCCCACCTCTGTCAGCCTCTCTGCGACGTACTCGGCCGCCTTTCGCTCGCCGGGGCCGCTGCCGTCGCCGTAGTTCGAGGTGTCCAGGCGGATGAGGTCGCGGCACAGGTCGACGACCTCACCGTCGGGCACCGACGGCGGCACTGTTCGCTCGGTCACGGCATTCATCCAACCCGAGGATGCCAGGCCCGGGTATTCAGGCTGGTTTCAGCTGCGGTGCGTCACGATGTCCGTGAGGCGGTGTCGGCCCATGCGGATTCTGGTCGTCGAGGACGAGCAACGGATGGCCGCGGGACTGCGTGCGGGCCTGGAGGCCGAGGGTTTCGCGGTGGACGTGGCGTCGAACGGCGTCGACGGCCTGTGGCTCGCGCGTGAAAGACCACCGGACGCCATCGTCCTCGACATCATGCTGCCAGGGCTCAACGGGTACGTGATCTGCCGGACTCTCCGGGCTGAGCAGATATGGACACCGATCCTCATGCTGACCGCCAAGGACGGTGAATGGGACCAGGTCGAGGCGCTCGACACCGGCGCGGACGACTACCTGACCAAGCCCTTCTCGCATGCCGTGCTCGTCGCCCGGCTGCGAGCGTTGCTGCGACGCGGGACAGCCGAGCGGCCGGCGATCCTCGCGGCCGGCGACCTCAGTCTCGACCCGGCCGCGCGCCGGGCCTGGCGCGGGCGGACCGAACTCGATCTCACCACGAGGGAGACGGCGCTGCTGGAGTTCCTGCTCCGCCGCCGCGGCGAGGTCCTGTCCAAGCACGAGATCCTGACCCACGTCTGGGACTTCGACTTCGACGGCGACCCGAACATCGTCGAGGTCTACATCGGACATCTTCGCCGCAAGGTGGACCGTCCCTTCGGTCGTACAGCGATCCGGACTCTCCGTGGAGCCGGGTACCGGCTCGAGGCCGACGGTGGCTGAGCGTCTCCGCACCGTCGTCCGGCGGTGGCGTGCCTGGGGCGGCACGGTGCGTGCGAGAACGACGGCGGTCGCCGTCCTCGTCGTCGGTGTCGCGCTGCTGGTGGGGGCCGTGGCCCTCGTGGCGTCGTTGCGGGAGGTGCTCACAACCGAGGTCCGTACGGCCGCCGAGCTGCGCGCGGAGCGCGCGGTGACGGCGCTCGACGCCGGCGGCGCACCGGCCTCGGTCGTGGTCACCGACGACGACGACGTCGTGATACAGGTTCTCGACAGCGACGGCACAGTGGTGGCGGCCAGCACCAATGCCACAGGTCTACCCCCGGTTGCCGACCTCGAAGCCGGCGACGAGGCCGAGATCACCGTTCCCTTCGACGACGACCGCTTCCTCGCCGTGAGCACGGCCGCCGACGGCCCGGGCGGGCCAAACACCGTGCTCTACGCCCACACCCTGGAGTCGGTGAGCGAGTCCGTCCGGGCGATGACCGTGCTCCTGTCAGTCGGCCTGCCGCTCCTGCTCGTGGTGGTGGGCGCGACGACGTGGTGGATGGTGGGGCGCGCGCTCGCGCCGGTGGACGCCGTGCGCCGGGAGGTCGACGCGATCTCCGCGAGCCAATTGCACCGTCGTGTGCCGGAGCCGGGCAGCTCGGACGAGGTCGCCCGGTTGACCGCGACGATGAACCGGATGCTCGACCGTCTCGAGCAGGCGCGGGACCGGCAGCGCCGCCTCGTCTCCGACGCTTCACACGAATTGCGTTCGCCGGTCGCCGTGATCCGCCAGCACGCCGAGGTGGCTCTGGTCCATCCGGAACGCACGACGACCGCCACCTTGGCGGAGACCGTCGCAGCGGAGGGCCTGCGCCTGCACCAGCTGGTCGACGACCTCCTGCTCCTGGCCCGTGCCGACGAAGGCACGCTGCGGCTCGACCGCCGCCCTCTCGACGTGGACGACGTCGTCTTCGACGAGGTGCACCGCTTGCGGACCACCACGGTGCTGCACGTCGACGCGAGCGCGGTCTCGGCCGCGCGCGCCTTCGCCGACCCGGCGGCGACTCGGCGCATCGTTCGAAACGTGACCGACAACGCCGTCAGCCACGCCCGAACCCGCATCGGCCTGTCGCTGACCGAGACCGACGGCGTGGTCGTGCTCCACGTCGACGACGACGGCCCGGGCATCGCCGCAGACGACCGCACGCGGGTCTTCGACCGGTTTGTGCGCCTCGACGACTCCCGCGCTCGCGACGACGGTGGTGCGGGCCTGGGCCTGGCCATCGTCACCGAACTCGCGGCGGCGCACGGCGGCGATGTCACGGTGGCCGACAGCCCGCTGGGCGGAGCGCGGGTGACTCTCCGCCTGCCCGGCAACGACGGACCGGCGGACTGACCGCCGGGCGTCTCTCGTTCAGCGTGGATTCAGCCGCTCGGAGGCACGCTGGCCCCGTTCGACAACCGAACCGGGCAAACCGAACAGGCAGGAGGTTTGACATGGCACGCATGACCAAGCTCGCCGTCGCGGCGGCGTCCGGCGTGGCAGCGGCCGCCGCGAGTATCGGCATCGCGGTCGCGAACGCCGGCGACGACGACGAGACCGAGCGGCCCATCAGTGGCGACGCGCTCCAGAAGGCGTCCGACGCAGCGCTGGAGCACACCGGTGGCGGCCGCGTCACCGGTACCGAGGTGGGTGACGAGGAGAGCCTCTACGAGGTGGAGGTCACGCTCGACGACGGCCGCCAGGTCGACGTCCAGCTCGACGAGAGCTTCGCCGTCGTCGGAACAGAGGGGGACGACGACAGCACCGAAGACCAGGACTGACGTGGCCGCGGTGAGGCGCGCCGCCGCAGCCGCCTACTCGCCGTCGATCGACCCGGCGGATTCACCACGGCTGTCGACAACCCGTACTTCCCTCTCCCTCCGGGCGCACGGTGGGTGTACGAGGGTCGTGTCGTGGACGGCCTCGAGCGCACCGTCGTGGAGGTCACGGGGCACACCCGTGTGGTCATGGGCGTGACGTGCGTCGTCGTTCGCGACACCGTCACCCTCGACGGCGAGGTGATCGAGGACACCTTCGACTGGTTCGCCCAGGATGCCGACGGCGCGGTCTGGTACTTCGGGGAGGAGACCTCCGAGTACGAGGACGGTGAGATCGTCAGCACGGAGGGGGCCTGGAAGGCGGGCGTCGACGGTGCGCAACCGGGCATCGTGATACCGGCCCGGCCCCAGGTCGGTGACTCCTTCCGGCAGGAGTACTACGAGGGCGAGGCCGAGGACACTGCGGAGGTGCTCAGCCTGACCGAGTCGGCGACCGTTCCCGTCGGCACGTTCGAGGACCTGCTCGTGACCGAGGACATCAACCCGCTCGAGCCCGAGGTCGTCGAGCACAAGTACTACGCCCGTGGCGTCGGGCCGATCCTCACCGTCCAGGTGCAGGGCGGTTCGGACCGGGAGGAGTTGGTGGAAGCGCCGGGCTGACCGCCCGACTACCCCGCCACGGCCGAGGAACCGCTGGCCTCGACGATGCTGCCGGCCAGGGCGGTCCTCCGGTAGAGGACGCTTCGGCCCGAACGCCACGAGATCACCAGACCGCTCCTGCGCAGTACCGACAGATGCTGGCTGATCGACGGTGGGCTCTGGCCGAGCTTGAGCGCCAGTTCTGTGGTGGAGTGCGGGAGCTCCAGGCAGGTGAGAATGGCCGCCCGGCTGCGACCGAGCAGCGCCCCGAGCGCGTCGTCGTCCGCGGCCTGCGCGTCCGATACGCCCCAGATCTTGCCCACGCCGCGCGCGGCGTAGGTCAGGCTCGACGGTCCCTGCGAGCCCGCCTCGAAGATCACATTCGGCCAGGTGAACACGGACGGCACCAGCAGCAGCCCGGCGCGGGACAGGTCCTGCTGCCAGCTGTGTCGCTTGTCGATGCGGATCTCCTCGTCCCGGACGCTGATCTGCGGATGCAGATCGGCAAGCACCTCGCACAGGCCGCTTCTGGTCAGTGCGGCCGCCCGGAAAGCGACGTCGTCGTCGAGTACGGCGCGCATGTCCCGCCAGTACGGCTCCACCGCGACGGTCCAGTAGGACGACAGCGCCTCGGCGAGCAGCGCGGGACCGGCCGTGCCGGCCGCGGCCAGTTGCCGCGCCCTCGCCGGCGGCGGGTCGCCGCGCCAGGCGTCCTCGATGTCGCGGCGAATCCGGTCAGCCGGCAGGCCGGCCAGCTTCTCGAGCTGGTCGGCCATCGTCCGGGCCGGGTAC
>Ga0214469_1000663_pt1 | contig 12131 bp, 11 predicted proteins | sample RVTome_10_FD_187340 | JGI IMG/M metagenome (GOLD analysis project Ga0214469, IMG submission 187340) | Soil microbial communities from uranium-contaminated site in the Upper Colorado River Basin, Wyoming, United States - RVT153D57 HiSeq ... | reverse complement strand
TGAGTAGCGCGAACGGGGTAGCGATCGCTCGGGGAGGCTTCGGCCCGCCTCGTCATGACTCCCCGGGCTCACAGAGACGACCGCAACGCGAAACCCGCGCGAACCAGCCGGTCTGCGGGCTGGCGGTGAGTTCGAGGCGCATGTCGCCAACGTCCAGTGGCGGTAGACGACCGAACCGCGGGAAACCCGCGCTCAGGGCGAGGACGACACGTAGGTGTCCGCGGCGGCGAGCAGTACACCGACGACACCGAGTGCAAGGACGACGCGGCCGGAGGCGGGCCCGTGCCCCGGGGTCAGCCTGGCGGCGCACTGATGTCGACGGCCTGGTCGTAGTCATCGACTTGCACCGTAAGTCTGGTCGGTGCCGTTCGCCACGAACGGGCCGGTCGGTACGCCCCGGCGGAGGTGTCCGGTTTCGGTGTCGAGTGCGAACACCGCTTGTACCCGGGCCGGGTCGGCGATCGTCAGCAGCTGCCGACCAGCTCGCCCGGCGGAGTCGCCGTCACTTGCTTGAACACTTCAGAGCCGACCCGCACCTGGTCGGTGCGGGCCGGATCCTCCGCACATCTGAGCTGTTGGCTGACACCGTGGTCAGAGTCGAGCTGCCGGCCGGGTTGCTGAGCCGAGCGATGCCGCGTCGACTGGTGCGAGGTCCTGGTCAGCGGCAGCTTCGCCCACAGCCGGCCGTCCATGGCCATCACCTCGATGGTGGCGGACAGTCCGCTCGGGGAGATTCGGCTGTCGCCCCCGAACGACGCCGCGGAGCGCTCAGGCCGGTTGCCCCGGTGATCACTGTTCTGGAGTCGTGTAGGTTCAACCGGCCTCACCGAGGATGATGGCCGACCGCGGCCAGCGGCTTGAGGTGCATGGCCGCAGCCGGCCAGGTCCGCTGGCGGCGTGGCGCGGGAGGTCAGCGTTGCCGGGTTACGGGCAGCGCGGCACCGGTGCGCTCCAGCTGGTGTTCGATCGGTTGGACACGTAGTAGTCGCTGACCCAGCGCCCGTCCCGCAGCTTGTTCCACACCGAGGTGGTGCCGACCTTGGTCCCGGCCTTCTGGCACATCACCCAGGCGAGCGCACCGCGCGGCAACGGGGTGCCGGTCGTCGCGTACGACGCACCCGGCCCGGTCCGGGCGTTCAGCGACGACGCCGTGACCTGACCGGGTAGGTGCAGCGGGGCAGCTGGGAGGTGAACTCGGTGCTCGAAGGCGTCGACACGTAGTAGTCGCTGACCCATGCTCCGGTGGTCAGCCGATCCCACACCGACGTGGTGCCGACCTTCTGGCCGCTGCTCTGGCAGACGACGGAGATCGAGCTGCCGGGGGCGTAAGTCCTGACGATCGAGTACGACGTCGACGGGCCGCTCCGCGCATTCAGCGGCGTCGTGCTCGTGACCTTGTAGGAGCGGGCGACAGTGGCGACCGGAGCATTGAGCGAGTCGTTGTCGATGTTGAGGGTCACGCCGCCCAAGTCTCGTTGTGGTCGCCACGGTACTGCTTGGCGCGCTGCCAGAACGCCCACTGCGAGTTCAGCGCGGTCGGCCAGTTCGTCAACGACTTGTTGCCGTCCCACCGCGCCATCCACACCGCGTCCGGGCGGGCATAGGTCGTCGAGTTGTAGATCTCCGACAGCTCGCGCAACCCGGAGTCCTGGTGGACGTAGACACCGGCGAGGTAGCCGGCCGCGTGCAGCGACTTCGTCCAGGCCGACACGTAGCGCCGCACCGCCGTGCGGCACGAGGTATCGGTCCGGTTGTAGTGCTCGACGTCACGTAGAGTGCGCTGCCGGCCAGGATGCCCAGCTCCTTGGCCTTGACGATGGCGTCCTTGGCGTCGGACGTGCCGCGCGACGTCGCGTCCGTCGCCGTGTACCGGTACGTCTTCGTGCCGTAGATGCAGCTCGGCTGGTAGCCGAAATACGTTGGCAGCAGCTTCCAGCCCATCACGGTCGCGTCCCGCACCCAAGCCTCGGTCAGGTTGGGCTGCGTGCACCCACGGTTGATGCCGCCGAAGTAGGTGTTGACGACCGTGTAGGGCGACGTGCCCTTCCAGGCCTTGAGCTGGGCGAGGGACGGTGCCGCGCAGGTGTCGAATCCCAGACCGCTGACCCGTTCGCCGACGAGCCGGACGGATAGACGACCGGGGTTTCAGGCTCTGCCGTGGCCTGCACGGCGCCCGTGCCGATGAGCAGGGCTGCGCTACAGACTGCGGCGGCACCCAACCGAAGGACTTTGCGTACTGCGACCATGGCGCACCCCCGGGTGCGTGGTCCCTGACTCGATTCCAGCACGCGCTTGGCGAGCACCGCCCGGCAGAGCCGATGGTCCGCGATTGTCGGGACCATCCGCTTCAATGACGGGCCGCCATTCGGTTGACCTGGTCGGCGGTCGGTCTTTTGTTGGAGCCTGCGCCTCAGCGCTCACCGCGCCTGTACCAGCCGTCGCGGTCGCCTCCTATCTACACCAGGCAATGCCACCGAGGGTGGGTCCAGCCGGTGTACGCCACCGCTATTGCGGCTGCGATGACGACGTCTAGCAAGCGTGCCTTCGGGTGTGTTGTGCCATGGCGCCAGTGTCACAGGATTGAGGCGCGCAGGCGCGAGTAGCTGAGTCGCGATCCTGGGTACATCACACGAGTGACCTTCACAGATCGACCCTCTGAGGACGCTGCCCGTCTCGCGGCCGGCCCTAGGCCAGTGGTCACGCATGCGGAATGATGCGCAGCTGCGAGCGCGAGCACGCGCGACTGCGGGGCGTGTCATACCTAGCTGGAACCGCCGCCACCTCCGAGGACCACCGCTGAGGAGGCGGCAGCAATGACGGCGGCGTTCGTGCTTTCGATTGTCTGCCGGACGGCTTTCGCCGCCCAGTCGCCTTCGGCGATCCGCTTGGCGTTCGCGTTCAGCTCCTTCTTGGACAGTCCGACGGAACTCGGGTCCATGACCTTGTGCGCAACGTTCAACGCGTGCAGCAGCGAGATGAGCGCCCCCGTTCTCGCATCCGCCGTCGTGCCGGCACCCAGGGCCGTGCCAAGTCCGGCCCGGACCGACCTCTCGTGGGCAGCGTCCGCGGCGGGCCATCGGTGCGTCGGGAAGATGCCGAGGACTCGGTCCTCCTCGGCGCGAAGGACACCACCCTGGGCAAGGCGCTCGTAGAGCCGGACCCGCGCACGCTTTCCGAGTCGTGCCACGACGTTCTGGGGCTTCTTGCCTTCGTTCTGCTCAACGATGGCCAGAGCCTCGTCCAGCAGCCGGTCGCCGGTGGGATTGGCGTCGGTGACCACCAGACGGCCCTTCCCCATACGTTCGCCGGTGCCTGCAACATCGACGCGATCCATCAGCGCGAGCTCGACCAATAGGGCGCCTCCGAGCGCCACGTCCACCTCGGTGTTCGAGGCAGCCAGCCTTCCTGTGTCGTCGTCCGTCAGGAGGAGCAGGAGGTCCTCGGCGAGGAGCACGAACCTCATCCTAGGCCGGAAGCGGCGCAAAGGTGCACGCTCGTCGCCACCGGCGACTCGCGAGCCAAAGGCGAGTGCGAAGGAGGGTAACCGGACGCACGAGTTGCTGGCCGACCTCGTCCCGGGCGGGGTGCCGGATCGGTGTGAGAGTCGCGGGCGGTGCGGTCCGACAAAGCCCGGCGCCTGCCGGTGAGGCCGCTTGTTCTCCGCCGCTTGGGGCTTTGGTTTGCGTAGCTCGGGCCGATGGCCTCTACGAGTCTGCCGCCTGGTCGGTCATCGTGAGGGTGAGGGGGTAGGGGTGCTCGAGTTCGAAGGCGCGACGAAGCGGTTTGGTGCAGTGACCGCCCTCGACGGGTGCTCGTTCGCGGTTAGCCCTGGACGGCTGACCGGCTTCGTTGGCCCGAATGGCGCCGGGAAGACGACGGCGATGCGGGCTGTGTTTGGGCTCGTCGAGTTGGATGCTGGCGTGGTGCGGTGGCGAGGTGCGCCGATTGGGCGGGAACAGCGGGCGCGGTTCGGCTACATGCCCGAAGAGCGCGGGCTGTATTTGCGCATGCGAGTTCGGGACCAGCTCGTGTATCTGGCACGACTGTCTGGGCGATCCGTCGGGGAAGCGAGTCGAAGCGTCGACGCGTGGCTCGATCGACTGGGTCTTGCGTCCCGTGCGGAAGATCGGCTCGACACGCTCTCGCACGGTAATCAGCAGCGCGTCCAACTTGTCGCCGCACTTGTCAACGACCCGGATTTGCTCGTTCTCGATGAGCCGTTCTCCGGTCTCGATCCGCTCGCGATCGCTTCCATGTCCGACCTGTTGCGTGACGTTGCGGCTGCCGGCGCTACGGTGCTGTTCTCCAGCCATCAGCTCGACCTCGTACGAGGACGTCTGCGAGGACGTCGTCATCATCAACGACGGTCAGATCGTCCGGGCCGGTGACCTTTCCGAGCTGCGGGCAGCGGCTCCTCAACGTTTCGTCAGCCTCCGCTACCGTGGCGCACTCCCTGACTGGTCCGCGGTGCCGGCCGTCCTGATCGACAAGAGCGACGGCGCGGTTCGCCTCCTCGTCGATCACGACGTTGACCTCGCCGTCGTGGTCACCGCATTGCGGCCCACTGCCGATGTTGTGTCGTTTGCCTACGAGCCTCCGAAGCTCTCCGAGCTGTTCCGCCAGGCGGTGTCCGGATGAACGACGTTCGGCAAATCTGGCTTGTGGCGGTTCGCGAAGTGCGCGAGCGTGGCCGATCCCGCGCATTCCTCATCGCGCTGGTGTTGATGCTCGTCACGGTGGCCGGAGCTATCGCCCTTCCCGCCTTGCTCGACGCCGGCGCGGACACCAAACAGGTCGGCCTGACCGGCACGGTTCCGGCCGAGCTGGCGGCCGCCCTACAGGGCCAAGGCGAGGCCGTCGATACGACGATCCGGATCCAGCACTACGACACCGTTGCCGCCGGCGAGCAGGCCATCCGCGATGGCGCCGTCGACGTGCTCGTCATCGACGGCCGCAGGTTGGAGTGGCAAGGGCCCGCCGACGAGCAGCTTCAGACAGTTGTCACCGGCGCCATCCAATCCGTCGCCATCCGTGAGCGTGCCGCGGCCGCCGGCATCAGCCCCGACCAGCTCGCGGAAGTGGTGGCGCCCGTACCGGTCAACAACGTCGAACTCGGGCAGGTGGCTGGGCGTAGCCCTGGCGACGAGACCGCCGCATTCGTCATAACCCTGGTGCTCTTTTTCGCCATCAGCACCTACGGGGCGATGGTCATGAGCGGCGTTGTCGAGGAGAAGTCCAGCCGCACGGTCGAGGTTCTGCTCGCTCGTACGTCCTCCCGCAACCTCCTAGCGGGCAAGATCGTCGGCATCGGGCTGCTCGGGCTGGCACAGATCACCGCTGCCGCCATAGTCGCGCTCGTCGCCGAGACCATGGTCGACGCCGTCGACCTCGCTGCTGTCAGCGGCAGCGTGATCGCATGGGCAGTCGTGTGGTTCGTGCTCGGCTACACCCTGTACGCGACACTGTTTGGCACACTCGGTTCACTCGCCTCCCGAACCGAAGACGCCTCCGCTGCCAGTGGACCTGTGACAGTCATTCTCGTCCTGGGATTCCTGATCTCCTTCGCAACCATCGGCAGCGCCGCTACCACCTGGGCTCGGCTCGTCTCGTGGTTCCCCCTCACCGCACCCATCGCCATGCCCAACCGCATCGCGATGGGCGCGGCCAGCTGGTGGGATCCCCTTGTTGCCGTTGCCCTCACTCTCGCGGCGATCGTCGGCCTTGTCGTGCTCGGTGGCCGCGTCTACACCCGCGCCATCCTGCACACCGGCGCCACCCTCACAGTGGGCCAGGCGTGGCGAGGCGCACCCGTACCGACCCCCGCCGCTCTCAACACACCAGACCGCCACCTCGTGACGGAAACGTCTCCCCAGCACGGGCCGGCAACCGGAGCAACGACGGCGAAGACGAACGAGTCACTGACGCAGGCCATACTCATCGGTCTCTCCGTCGCACTGGGCGGCGCGGTATTCGCATTCACCCGCGACTTCGTGATCGGCGCCGCCGTGGCAGCAGCGTTCTACGCACTCGCGCGCCGAGTCGTCAAGGCGAAAGAACATGCACGTCGCTGAGAATCCGCCGCTGCTCGCTGCCCAGGGTGACGTCAGCTAGTTTGGTCGCACCCTCTAAGGGTCGACGCTGTGGGAGCCGATGAGTGGAGGCCTGGACCCTGCGGGTCTGCCGCATACGTGACCCGTCGGTACAACTCACGATCAGGCCATTCGGGCGTCGACGAGTGACCATTGGCACTACCCCCGATGGTAACGCCGCTCCGAAACTGGGACAGGCGTTGACTCACACGCCGCACTGCGGGGCTGCGGGAAGCGACCCCGCTCGGTTGGCGCCCTACCACGAGAGGGGTGGGACCGATGACGACAACGGCGAAAGCCGTCAGGGCGACACGCAGGGAAGGTCTTGCGTCACGCGTTCAGACCGCTAACCGGTGGCTCGGTATCGGGCTGATCGTGCTTGGTGCGGGCGTAGCGACGAGCTCCATCCTCGGTCCGTCCGTGGCCGACGCAATCCGGTACCACACCTCGGCTGACATGGTGAACCAAATCATCGGAGGCGACATCGTCGCGCTGTTCCTCGTCGCGCCGGTGAGCATCTTGGCCGGCATCCTGGCACTGCGAGGCCACCCGGCCGCGCCCGTTATCTCGATAGGACCGGCGATCTTCGCGGCCTACACCTACACACAGCTTGCGCTGGGAGGAGACTTCCTGGGATATCCAGGGAACAGCGAGCGATTCTTCCTTCTGGACCTAGGGCTGTTTATGCTGGGGACGGCGATGGCCGTCACATCGTGGACAATGATGGAGACTCGGCAGCTACCCCGTATGAGTCGGCGATTCGACCGTACCCTGTCGATCTTCCTCCTCGCCGTGGCAGGCTTCTTGGTCCTCGGTCTCCACCTTCCAGGGCTCGTTGACACGTGGCGCAGCGAACCGACCGCGCTGGAGTACCTCAACACCCCGACGCCGTTCTGGCTCGTGAAATTCATGGACCTTGGAATCGTCGTGCCAGCACTCATCGTCATCGCGATCGGGACGCTGCGAAACGCCCGGTGGGCAGAGAAGGCAAAGTACTCAGCGATCGGATGGGTCGCACTCCTTGGGTCCTCTGTCGCGGCCATGGCGATCGTGATGCTGGCGAAGGATGATCCGAGCGCATCCGCGGCCACCACGATCGTTTTCGGGGCGTTCGCCGCTCTCGCGGTCGCGATGGCCCTGCGCGCCTATTGGCCGCACATCCGAGGTGGCCACGTCGGCGCCGTGCCGACAGGTGAAAGACGGCCGGATGAATCTCGGTCGATCGTCCGGCGGGATGGAGACGACAGGGCCCGGTTGAGACACCGGGCTTCGACGTGAGCGCGGCGTCCGTGGGCGGGCGCCAGTCAGCAGAGAGTCGACTGGCGCAGTTGCGCGCGCCGGCTTCGTTTGCCGAAGACGAGCTCGAGGACCTTCCAGAGCCTGTTCGTCGGTACCTACGCGCATCGATTGCTCCGGGCACACCGCTGGCTCAGGCGGCACGGTTTGAGATGCAAGGCTCGATCAGGCAAGGGCGCTGGTGGCTCAAGTTCCGCGCCCGACAGATCCTCGCACCGCTGCACGGCTTCGTCTGGGCCGCCCGCGTGGGCCGCGGCCTTCTGGTCGGCTCGGACCGCTACGCCTGGGGGGACGGGACAATGGAGTGGAAGCTCCTGGGTCTGCTCCCGGTGCTGCACGCCGAGGGGCCCGACTTGGCGCACAGCTCAGCGGGGCGTGCTGGGGCCGAAGCCGTGTGGGTGCCGACCGCGATGCTTCCACGCTTCGGCGTGAGCTGGATCGCGGCCGATGCACACCACATCACCGCGAGATACCGACTGGACAACTTCGAGATCGAACTGCACTACACCCTCGACCATGATGCTCGGGTGCGCTCCATCGCCCTCCACCGGTGGGGCGGCCCCGGCAACACGGGCTTCCATCGGTTCGTGCATGAACTGACCGAATACACCACCTTTGACGGCGTCACAATTCCCTGCACCGGGCGGGGTGGATGGTTTAACGCAATCGACCGGTGGAGCGATGCCGAGTTCTTCCGCTACCAAATCACCGACTTCCACCTCGTGACGTAGCCAGAAGCCGAAGACTGCCCCATGGTGGGCTAAGTGACCCGTGTCCTGGAGTGCTGGCCATGCCGCACCAGCTGTCGCCACGCTTTGACCGTCCAATCATCGGCAACCATGCGGGCTTGACTACGGGCGGCCTTGGCGATCACAGGGCGGCCCCCCCGGGTAGAGCCTGATCCGCGTTCTTCCTTTCTAGAACGAATCTGTGCCGTGCGCGGGTGGTTTCAGCGGTCGGACCCCACTACCGCAGACTTCGGGCCGGAGGACTGGCGATGGACGTCGACCTGGACGGCATCAGGCCGAACTGGGACTTTCTCCCGCCGGGTGTGAAGGGCATGTTCGAAAGCGCCGCCGGGACTGCCTTGATGATTGGCCTGGGTATCTGCGTGATCGGGTTTGTCGTGGCCGGCGTCCGGCTGCTGTTTGCCCGCTCCTATGGCATGTACGGGGCGGGTGCGGACGCCAAGACCCAGTTCCTGTGGAGCGTGGTCGGCACGCTCGTGGTCGCGAGCTCGGTGTCCTTCGTGGTCTGGCTGGCCGGTCAGGCGGCCCCGACGTCCACCCCCGTAACGCCAACGGAACAGTCAGCTGAGTGATCGAGCGCATCCCCAAATGACGACGACCGGTCCCAGCACGGGAGAGCTCACGCCGGTGCGGTTCGCCCGCCGTTCCAGCCGCGGGTTCGCGTTCGGGATGTCGAAGACTCGACTGGCCACGGTCGGGGCCGCGTTTGTGGTGGTCGCTGTGGCGATGGTGAGCTCCCAGGTGTTCGGAGTCGTTGCGACCTCTCCGGTCTGGGGGACGGCGCTGCTGGTGGCGTACATGCCCAGCTATGGGCGGAAGATCATCGACTGGCTGCCAGTGGTGCTGCACTGGAGCTGGCGCAGGGCCGTGGGACAACACTGGTTTCGCGCTCGCCCACTCCGACCTCGTCCTGCCGGCACTCTTGCCCTTCCGGGTGACGCAGCTCGGCTCCGCGTCGTGGTCGATCAAGTAACCGGGGCCGCGTTGATACACGACCCGCATCTGGGCACGCTGACGGCGGTGCTGCGAGTGCGCCACGGGGCGTTCGTCCTGGTTGACCCAGCCACCCAGTCCGCCCGCGCCGACGCCTGGGGACGGGTTCTCGGCGGCCTCGCAACGCATCACCGCGGCATTACGCGGGTCCAGGTGCTGGAGCGAGCGCTGCCGGACGCCGGCGTTGACGTCACCGCCTGGTGGGTTAGCAACGGGCATCAGGACGGGTCATGGATGGCGCAGGCATACACCGAGCTGCTCGCCCAGGCCACACCGGCGGCCGAGCGGCACGAGACGATGATCGCCATCACGCTCAGCTTGTCTGCGGCGGCCGGCTCGATCCGCGAACGCGGCGGTTCGCTGCACGGTGCCACTGTCGTGATGAGGGAAAGAATGCGCTCGTTCGAAGCCGCCATCCGGTCCGCCGACCTGACACCATCCGGGTGGCTGACCGACACCGGGCTGGCCTGGGTGCTGCGCACTACCTACGACCCACGGTCCGCCGAGAAGCTGGACGGCAAGCGAGTCGGCGGCAGCCTGTCCACCGCGGGTCCGATCGCTGTTGATGAGGAATGGGCGAGGATGCGGTCGGATTCCGGCTGGCATACGACGCTGTGGATCAGCGAGTGGCCCCGGCTTGAGGTAGTGCCCGGGTTCTTGTGGCCGCTGGTGCTTGGCCCGCCGGTGCGGCGGTCACTATCGATCACGGCCGAGCCGGTTCCGACCGCGACGGCACTGAAAGAGGTCCGGTCGCGCAGCGCGACTCCATAGTCATGGCCATTCGATCGTGCCCCGCGTGGGTGGGTCTCAGGCACAAAGCGAACGATCAACACCGCGAAGACCAGGCACGTTGCCGCGTCGAGGACGAACAGCAGCCAGTATGACCGCGCCGCGAGGAAGCCGCCTGCAACGCCGGCAACGGCGACACCAAGGTTGATGGCCCAATACAGCAGCGCGAATGCGCGCGGCCGATGCTCAGGCCGCACAAGGTCGGCGACCATTGCGGCCACCGCGGGCCGATAGGCGTCGATCACCAAGCCGGCGAGCATGGCCGCGACCGCTATCAGCGCCAGCGTTCGCGCCGAGGCGAACAGCATGAACGCCGCAGCGGTGCCAATCATGCTTGCCACGAGCGTGGCTCGCCGGCCGACCCGATCGGCAAGGTAGCCCCCGATCGGCTGCGAGGCGAACGAGCCCAGCCCAAAACAGGCCACGACGGTGCCGACCGTGGATGGGGTCAACTCGCGCGGACCGGCCAGATAGAGCGCAAGGAACGGCTGCACGAACGCACCGACGCGGTTGACGAAGGTACCCGCCAACAACACCCAAAACGCGCGCGAAATGCCCGTAGTGGTGCCAGCCCACCACGCTCTGAGGAACATGCCCGAGACCGTACAACTCAGTGCTGACACCGATGAGCCCGCGTTTGCATCCGGCGGTGTGCGACGAAGGTGGCGCGTAAGCAAGATCGAGCGCGGGAGGCCGTAATGATTCAGTAAACCGACACCGATTACCCGCGGCGTCGATTGGGTAGGACGACTACGTGTCGTTGAGGAGGTAGCCATGCGAAGCGTTCCGGCCCGTCTCGTCGCGGTTATCGGCAGCGGTGTGTTGATCACGACGTTCGTCGGGACGATTTCGCCCGCCGCCGGAGCACCAAGGAGCACCGAGAAGGTGCCGGTTGCGGTCGGCACCGGCGGAGCGGTAGCGACCGTCGATGCCGAAGCCACTCGGGTGGGGCTCGAGGTGTTGCGCAAGGGCGGTAATGCCGTGGACGCCGCCGTAGCTGCGGCTGCAACCTTGGGAGTAACCGAACCCTTCTCAGCGGGAATCGGCGGTGGCGGCTTCTTCGTGTTCTACGAGGCCGCTACCGGTGAAGTCCACACGATTGATGGCCGGGAGACCGCTCCTGCGGCCATGCAGGAGGACGCGTTCGTTGAGAACGGCACGCCAATCCCCTTTGGGGAGGCCGTCACATCAGGGCTGTCCGTGGGAGTCCCCGGCACGCCGATGACATGGGAGGTCGCGCTCGACCGGTGGGGAACGATCACGCTACGTGAGGCGTTGCGCGGCGGGACTCAAGTCGGCCGTCGGGGGTTTGTGGTCGATCAGACGTTCTTCGACCAGACCGCCTCCAACGCCGCCCGGTTCGTGGACTTCACCTCGACTGCCGAGCTCTACCTGCCTGACGGCGCACCGCCCGCAGTCGGCAGCGTGTTCCGAAACCGCGATCTCGCGGCAACCTACGATCTGCTGGCCCGCCGCGGTGTCGATGCGCTGTACACCGGGCCTCTAGCGCAAGAGATCGTCGACACGGTTCAGAAACCTCCGGTCACGCCTGGATCCACCCGCACGGTTCGGTCTGGCCTGATGGAGCTCGGAGATTTGGCATCTTACGAGGCGCCGCTGCGTGAGCCGACCCAGATCTCCTACCGCGGCCTCGACGTTTTCGGCATGGGGCCACCGTCCTCCGGCGGGTCGACCGTGGGCGAAGCGCTGAACATTCTCGAGCGCTTCTCGCTCTCCGAGTCCGACGAAACGCAGGCGCTCCACAGTTATCTGGAGGCGAGCGCACTTGCCTTCGCCGACCGTAACCGGTACGTCGGTGACAGCGACTACGTCGACGTGCCGCTGGACGAGCTGCTGTCTGACGGGTTCGCTGCGGAGCGTGCCTGTGAGATCTCCTCCACCGCCGCACTGGTCAAGCCAGTCCCGCCTGGGTCGCCCGACGGCGACTACGACACGACGTGCACGTCTAACACTTCCGCCGGGCTGGCCGTCAGCGACGTAGAGTCCACCACACACCTGACCACCGCCGACCAGTTCGGCAACGTTGTGTCGTACACGCTGACGATCGAGTCCACCGGCGGAGCGGGCATCGTCGTCCCCGATCGCGGGTTCTTGCTGAACAACGAGTTGACCGACTTCAACTTTACCGACACCCAGGGCGGCAATGACCCGAACCTGCCGGCGCCGGGCAAGCGGCCGCGCAGCTCCATGTCGC